>LFFM01000554.1_pt1 | contig 26358 bp, 28 predicted proteins | sample 643131 | NCBI WGS metagenome assembly LFFM01 (sample SAMN03777445, study PRJNA286221) | soda lake metagenome | biome: soda lake; feature: Kulunda steppe; material: water; isolation source: sample Tc-Br brine of Tanatar trona crystallizer | place: Russia: Kulunda steppe | collected 2011-07
GGCGGTATCGGAAAGCGGCGGCGTGTCGTAGCTGACGGCCAGCTGGGCGACCGACGCCGAGCCGGCGGTCGGGTTGTAGTCGGTGCTGATCGGGAGGCCCTGCGCCTCGTCGGCGTCGGCGAGCGCGCCGCGAATCCGACGCTCGGAGGCCCCCCGGATGACCCGGCGCTGTTCGTCGGGGGTCTCGGCGGACGGATCGAGTTGTCCGGCGGCGAGCGACGCCGGGCTGGTCGTGGAGGTGACTCTGAGCGTGTCGTGCGTTTCGAGGCGGTGTTGGGCCTCGAGCATCCGCAACAGGCTCGGTTTCGAGAGGACGTTCGACTCCTCCAAGAACAGGTTCGCGCTGGACCCGCCGCTCGGCCGGACCCCATCGCCGAAGTTCTCCTCCATATCCTCTAGGGCCTGTGACTCCTCGAGGTCGTCGGTGAACTGGTCGGTGCCGGCCTGCTGGTCGCCGCCCGCGCCGATCCCGCCGGCGAAAAGCGCCGTGAGAGCGAGAAAGGCGAGAACGACAGCCCATGGTCGGTCCGTTATCAGCGGGTTGATCCGCCTCGTGAAGGGGTCGGAGCGATCCGCCTCGCTATCGGACCCAGCAGCCATCCGTCAGTCCCGTCTCCGCCACCGGATCCCGGCGGCGACGAGGACGAGCGCGACGATCGCGGCACCGCCGATCAAAAGCGGCGAGGGCCCGTCGTCGCCGTCGTCGGCCCGTTCGGTCACCTCGATGGGGTGTTGGTACGTACGCGACAACACGGTGTCCCCGCGCTCGGTGTCGTACTGGAAGTCGAGTTCGACGCGGTACGTGTTCGGCATCGCGCTCCCGGCGGCAGCGAGGGTGAACCGGATCTCGCCGGATTCGCCCGGCTCGAGTTCGGTCACGAACGTCTCGTCGTTCGTCGTCGAGAGCGGGCTGTCGGCGTAGAGTTTCGCGTTGATGTTCCGGAGCGTCTCCGGCCGCTCGTTGGTGAGATCGAGCGACAGTTCCGTCGCGCCACCCTGCGGAACGCGAACCGCCTCGCCGGAGACGGTGAACGCCTGCCGTTGGGGGTCGACGACGACGCGTTCGGAGACCGGGCCGACGGTCGTCGTCTCGCGACCGCCGTTCGAGTATTCGAGGCTGAACCGGACCTGTCTCGGGCCGGGATCGGCCTGCCCGCCGACGTCGGTCGGGAACTCGAAGGCGTCTGTCTCGCCGGGGGCGAGTTCCGACAGCGCGACCCGACCTTCCTCGATCACGAGCGAGTCGCTCGCCGGTTCGATCACCAACACGCCGTCGGTGATCGGCGTCGGGCCGTCGTTGCGGACGGTTCCGGAGATTCGACCGTCGTACCCGACCGAGAGGGTGTCTTCGAGATCCTCGACGCTGAACGACTGGGCGGCGAGCGGCGTGATTCGTCCCGTCGCGGTCCGGGGTTCGGCGCGTTCGATGCCGTTTTCGTCGGCGTATTCGAATGCCGCTTCGATCGGCTTCTCGCCGCCGACTATCGCGCGGGCGATCTCGATGTCGACGCCGACCGTGCGCGTCTCGCCGGGGTCGAACTCCCCGAGGAACGCCTCGGCCTGTCCGCCGTCGACCGTGACGCCGCCGCCGCCCGTGATCGTCGCCGTCGTTCCGTGTGCCGTCGCCGAGCCGACGTTTTCGAGTTCGATCTCGGCCTCGCCCGTCGTGCCGGGTTGGGCGTCGGTCGTCGCGTTGCCGATCGCGAACAGCGCGTCGTCGGTGACGGTCACCTCGAACGTCTCGCGGGTGCTCCGGCGCAGGCGCTGATCGCCGCTCGAACTCTGACGGTTCGTCACGGAGTAGCGGATCCGGGCCTCGACGTCGTACGTGCCGGACTCGAGATTCTCGGGGACGACGACCCGGAACTCGGCGGAAGAGACCGAGCCGTCGGGGATCGGCCCGATCGGCGTTCTGCCGGTCCGGACGTCGAAGGGGCCGTCGTCGGTGATCTCGACGCTGACGGCGCGGGCGGTCGTCACCGTCTCCGTGGCGGGCCCCGAACGGACGTGGGCGTCGTTTTGCACCTGAACCACGAACCCGGATTCGGTTCCGGGGGCGACCTCGTCGTCCGGGAGGTAGCCGTTCAGTTCCGGTTCGCCCTGCGAGTTCTGACCGACCACCGCGCCCGAGAGCGCGGCGGTGGCGGCGAGCGCGAGGAGGGCGGCGGCGACGAGAACGGCCACGGACCGACGCGGAGCGGCCACGGCGGTCACCGTCCCGTCACGGCCGATGCGGAGCCGCAAGCGACACGGGATCGGGGGCCGGTTCGTCGGATCGGACGAGTGCCTTCGAGCGAAAGGGGAGGGCGCACGTCAGCGGGAGGGCGGGACCAATCCATCGGATCAACGGAGCCGCGGGGCGGGTATAACTTTTTTGATTGAACGTTTATTCAAAAGTGTTAACACGGTTTGAGCGTTACCCGTAGTATGTCCCTCCCAATTCCCGCCCCGGCCGTACTCCGCCCCCCGCCGTACCCGCCCGTCAGGACCGACGGGCCGGCGCTTCGGGAATCCGGGACCGTTTTGAGCACCCCGTCCGGAGGCATCCACGATGGACGCGTTTGAGGATCCCGAGTCGACGCGCGAGGAGATCCTCGCGGCGGCCTACCGGGCGCTTTGTGCCCACGGGTACGCCGATCTGACGATGGAGCGGATCGGCGAGGAGTTCGAAAAGAGCGTCTCGCTCGTCTACCACCACTACGACGGCAAGGACGACCTCCTGTTGGCCTGCTTGGAGTTCATGCTCGAAAACTACCGCGCCGACACCGAGACGGGGCCGCCGTCCGACCCGCGGGCGGAGTTGGAACGGGTCTGTGACAGGCTGGTGCTCACCGACGCCCCGGCCGAGGCACAGCGGTTCATCCGGGCGCTCGTCGAGTTGCGGGGACAGGCCCCCCACAACGGGGCCTACCGCGATTACTTCACCAGAAGCGACGGCGTCCTCCAGGACCGCATCGAGACGATCGTCGAGGCCGGCGTCGCCGACGGGACCTTCCGGGAAGTCGATCCGGAGCGGACGGCGGCGATGATCCACACGGTGCTCTCGGGAGCGTTTTTCCGGTACGCGACCGCCGAGGACGGGGAGTGGATCCCGGCGGCCCGCGAGGAGTTGCGGACATACAACGAGCGGACGCTGTACGCCGACGACGCGGCGGGCGAGACGTCGTAAGCGAAGCTTTTTATCCGGAACGTCCGAGCGAAGATGTATGAGCGCGATCCGGTCTGTAGTACGCGGGCGCTGACCGCGCGCACTTTCTCGCCGCGCGCACGTGCTTTGCCCCCTACCGACCGGTCTCCGCGAAATCAATCATGAGCGAGGTTCCAGACAGCTACACCCCCGAGGAAGCCGAACAGAGATGGCGCGATGAGTGGCTCGAGTCGGACGTCTACAGCTACGATGACGACGACGAGCGCCCCGACTACATCATCGACACGCCGCCGCCGTACCCCACCGGTAACCTCCACATCGGTAACGCGCTCGGGTGGTGTTACATGGATTATGCGGCCCGGTATCATCGCCTGCAGGGCGACGACGTTCTCTTCCCACAGGGGTGGGACTGTCACGGGTTGCCAACCGAGGTGAAAGTCGAGGAAAACCGCGACATCCACCGGACGGACGTCTCCCGCGAGCAGTTCCGCGAGTGGTGTATCGAACACACCGAGTCCCAGATCGGCGCGATGAAGGAGACGATGCTGACGCTCGGGTTCTCACAGGACTGGAACCACGAGTTCCGGACGATGAACGACGACTACTGGGGGGAGACCCAGCGGTCGTTCGTCGAGATGGCCGAATCGGACTACGTCTACCAGGACGAACACCCGGTCAACTGGTGTCCCCGGTGTGAGACCGCCATCGCCGACGCCGAGGTCGAAAACGAGGACCGTGACGGGACGCTGTACTACGTCACCTTCGAAGGCGTCGGCAACGACGACATCGAGATCGCCACCACGCGGCCCGAACTGCTCGCCGCCTGCGTCTCGATGGCCGTCGACCCCGACGACGAGCGCTACGAGGATCGGATCGGCGACACCTTCGAAGTGCCGCTTTTCGGCCAGGAGATCGAACTGCTTGCCGACGACGACGTCGACGGCGAGTTCGGAACCGGCGCGGTGATGATCTGTACGTTCGGCGACAAACAGGACGTCGACTGGTGGATCGAACACGACCTGCATCTCCGGGCCGTGTTCACGGAGGACGGCCACCTCAACGAGTTGGCCGGCGAGTTCGAGGGACTCTCGATCGACGAGGCGAAGGCCGAAATCGCCGACGCCCTGGAGGAATCGGGGCACCTAAACGACCACGAACACACGGAACAGTCGGTCGGGTGCTGTTGGCGCTGTGACACCCCGATCGAGATCCTCTCGAAGGAGCAGTGGTTCGTAAAAGTCGACCAGGCTGAGATCCTCGAATCGGCCGAGGAGATCGAGTGGTTCCCCGAGCACATGTACACCCGCCTCGAGGAGTGGACCGAGGGCATGGAGTGGGACTGGGTGATCTCCCGCCAGCGCGTCTTCGCGACGCCGATCCCCGCCTGGGAGTGTACGGCGTGTGGACACGTCGAGATCGCGGGGGCCGACGAGGTGCCGGTCGATCCGACGACCGACGAGCCGGCGGTCGGCGAGTGTCCCGAGTGTGGAAGCGACGACTGGACGGGCGAGACGGACGTGATGGACACCTGGATGGACTCGTCGATCTCGCCGATGTACGTCGCCGGGTGGCCCGAGGAGTCGTTCGAGCCGGTCCAGCTCCGCGAGCAGGGCCACGACATCATCCGGACGTGGGCCTTCTATACGATCCTCCGGACGACGGCCGTCACGGGCGAGATCCCGTGGGAGGAAGCGCTTATAAACGGGATGGTGTTCGGCGACGACGGCAACAAGATGTCGAAGTCCCGCGGGAACTTCGTCCAGCCCGAGGAGGTCGTCGAGGAACACTCCGCGGACGCCTTCCGACAGGCGATGGCGCTCGGCGGCCAGCCAGGGACCGACATCCAGTTCCAGTGGAAGGAGGTCACCTCCGCGAGCCGGTTCCAGACGAAACTGTGGAACATCACGAAGTTCGCCGCCGAACACGTCGACGAGTCGACTACTGAGATCGAGACCCCGGCCTACCGGGACGTCGACGCGTGGATCCTCTCGGCGTGCGCCCGGGTCGCCGACGAGGTCGCCGCGGACATGGACGAGTACCGCTTCGACAGCGCGCTCCGCCGGGTCCGCGATTTCGTCTGGCACGACCTCGCCGACGACTACCTCGAACTCATAAAGGGCCGACTGTACGAGGGCCGCCCGGGTGAGCGACGCGCCGCCGAGCACTCCCTCTATACGGCGTTGAGCGCGTCGTTGCGGATGCTATCTCCGTTCGCGCCGTTCATCACGGAGGAGGCCTGGAGCCACCTGCCGACGGCCGGAAGCGTCCACGGGGCGAGGTGGCCGGATCCCCCGGCGGTCGACCCCGAAGCCGGAACCCGCGGGGAGTTGATCGCCGAGATCGCGTCGACGGTTCGCGGGTGGAAATCCGACGAGGGGAAGCCGCTGAACGCCGACCTCGACCGCGTCGAGGTGTATCTCGACGAGGCCGTCCCGCTCGACACGTACGACCTCTCGGATACGGTCAACGGCCCCGTCTACGTCGAGGAGGGCGCCCCGAGCGTCGAGTTGGTTCCCGTCGACGTCGACATCGATCACAGCGAGCTCGGGCCCGTCTTCCGGGATCGGGCCGGCGCGGTCGTCGGCCGGCTGGAGTCGGCAGACCCCGTCGAACTCCGGGCGGAACTCGACACCTCGGGGCACGTCGAGTTCGAGATCGACGGCGAGACCGTCGTCGTCGAACCGGGGATGTTCGACATCGTCGAGGAGCAACGCGCGGAGGGCGGCGAGGCGGTCGTCGTACTCGACGCCGGCGAGGCGACGATACTGGTGTTCGAGTAGTCGTCGACGCTTCGTCGGGCGGTGGCCGACCGGTGTATCGCCACTCCCGTCGCACACGTCGTCAGCGAGGCGTTGTACGTTTGTTCGAGATCCGCGAGCGGTCGTATAACAAACGCTTTCGAGTGCAGTCTCGAGTGTTTTAGGAAAGACGAGTATGACACCACTGTAAAGCCAATCTAACGTGTGCCATACACTGGTAGCGTACGACGCCTTATTTCCGAATACCGGTGCCGAACAAAGGCAGTTTTTAAGTATCCCCAGGTGTTTTGATTGGCTATTGTGTCAGTTGGTAAACCAACACAAGGGTTGTCCGTTCCGTGGGGAATCCTACGGAGCGTCCGGAAGCTCCGGAACGCACGGAGCCAGGACGGCTGTGCGGTCGGCTGTGGCCACGACCGGACGGACGACGACCGCCTCCCGTGGTCGAGTGACGGGTCCTACGGCGGGTGGGGCGGTGACGGATACCACGGGACTGACGCCGAAAGCGACAAGACGCCGGTCGTTTTCGTCCACGGCAACCAACGCGACGCCTGCGATTGGGAGCCGCACGCCTCGTTTTTCATCCAGCGCGGCTACACCGGCGACGACCTGTGGGCGATCACGTTCGACGACGGGACGCCGAGCCACGAGTCGATGGCCGAACAACTCGACGCGTTCGTCGGCGCGGTTCGCGAGCACACCGGGAGCGAGACGGTCGACGTCGTCGGCCACAGCCTCGCCGTCACGGGCCTCCGCTACTGGCTCGCGAGTCGGGGGCGCTTCGGGTGGGTCGACACCTTCGTCGGCCTCGCGGGAGCGAACCACGGCACCGTACTGAGCACGTGGTGTGCCGAGACCGGCCTCCAGGGCGGCGCGTACGGCAGCAGCGAGTTCCTCCGGGCGGATTACGACGAAATCTCCGGCCACCCGCTTGCGAGCCTCAACGCCGACGAGACGCCGGGCGATATCGACTATTACACGCTTCGGGGCACCGACGACACGCTCTTTTGGCGGTGTCCGAACAGCCCGATCCTCGATGGGGCGACGAACGTCCTCCTCGAGACCGACCACGACGGCGTCCGGGGCGACCAACGATCGATCGAGTACATCTTCAAGTGGGTCTCGGGGACGCATCCGTACAACGTCCAACACCAAGTCGCCGTTCCGAAGTGACGGCGAAGGGTGTCATCCGTTTGTCTCGAACCTCCGGTTAAACACCTACTAGCGGACAGGGACGAGCCGATGTGCTGGGTGAACAACCCCGATCACGAGGGTCGGGGCTTCTTTGTGCTTCCCTCGGATTAACTGCTAACATTCCCTGCAACCTCGACGCCTGCTCGTCCCAGAGCAAGGCCATCTCAAACGGTTATGAGGGATAAGCCCGGGCGGTTCACACGCCGCGATGCCCACCGTCGTCGTCCGAAAATCGAGGATGTTCGTGATCACGAAAGACTCCGTCTTTCGAACGACACCTTCCGAGCCTGAGGAAGACTCTCGAGAGCAGGCACATCTCCGATCCGCGCTTCGCAACGTTCACCGACGCATTCCTGTCCGCATGGTCTTGATGACCACACGACCGACAGTTGAATCGCTTTCGCCGTCGATTCGCTCGCTCAGCGTGTTCACACGCAGTCAACGCACAGCCCTGACTCGTGTATTCCGCTTCAACCGAAGCAATCGGAATACGTTCAAATGCTGCTTTGTACGCGACAAACACGTGGGCGCTTGCGCGGGTCTCCGTGACGGGGGACGCGTATTTTTATCCGGGCAGCGAGTGTGACGGAGGCGGAACGGGCGATCGGCGACCGTGTTCGGTACGGGAGCTCTATCGAACCGACCGAATCCGACAGCGACTCGTCGCGACCGTCGCGTAGCCGCCACGCTTAGGGCCGATCGCCGCGTGTCGACGGTATGGCCGACCGCATCATGAAAGTCAACGCGTACACGACGCTCGACCTCCTCGACGGCGAGGCCGAGGGCCACGGCTTCACCGAGGACGCCTACGCAGTCGTAAACGTCACGAGCCCGCGGAAAGACCCCGACCACGTCTCGCTGCAACTCGAACTCGACAACACCGAACTGGAACACCTCGATCCCCACGCCGACACCGTTCGCCTCTCGCCCACGGAGGCACGGGAACTCGCCGCCGACCTCGAAAAGCACGCGGCGAAGGTCGAAGCCGCCGAGGAGTGACGCCGGGGGCTATCGGAGGCGCTCGAACTCCTCGTCGCGCAGGTCGATGTCGGCCGCCGCGACGTTCGATTCGAGGTGGTCGACGCTCGACGTTCCGGGGATCGGGAGCGTGACGGGCGAGCGTTCCAGGAGCCACGCCAGCGCGATCTGGTGGGCCGTCGCGTCGTGTGCGTCGGCGATCGCCGCGAGTTCCGGGACCGATCGCAGGTCCCCGGCGCCGAGGGGGTACCACGGAATGAAGCCGATCCCGTAGTCCTCACAGGCATCGAGTACCGCCGCTTCCTCGCGGTAGGCGACGTTGTATCGGTTCTGGACCGTCGCGATCTCGACGTGATCGCGGGCGCGGTCGAGTTGTTCGACGCTCACGTTCGAGAGGCCCAGATGCTCGATCACGCCGTCGTCTTTCAGCTCCGCGAGCGCCGTCACGCTCGCCTCGAACTCGACGTCCGGGTCGGGCGTGTGGAGCTGATACAGATCGATCGTGCCCGTTCGGAGCCGATCCAGACTGCACAACACGGCGTTTCGGAGGTAGTCCGGATCACCGCAGGGGAGCCACTCGCCCTCGCGGTTCCGGAGCAACCCGCCCTTCGTCGCGATCACGCAGTCCGCGTCGGCCGCGAGCGTCTCACCGATGAGTCGTTCGCTGACGCCGGGGCCATAGGAGTCGGCGGTGTCGATCAACTCGACCAACTCAGCGGCCCGGCGAAGCACCTCGCGTGCGGCCTCGGGGTCCTCGGGGTCGCCGATGATGTCCTCGCCAGTGATGCGCATCGCGCCGAAGCCGAGTCGGCCGACCGTCAACTCGCCGCCGATGTCGAAGGTGTTCATACGTAATCAACGTGGCGCTCGTCAAAAAAACCCCACTCGGACGCCGGCTACACCGAAAACAGCGTTCGGACGTCGTTCCACGTCTCGACGACGTGTGCGCCGTCACAGGCGTCGGGGTCGCTGTAGGGCTGTCGCATCAGGAGGCCGGTCTTGCCGGCCGACAGCGCGTTCGCGACGTTTCCGTGGTAGTCGTCGATCAGGGCGTCGCCGGGGAGGGCACCCTTGTCGCGGGGGACCTCGTCGTGGAACGCGTCGTAGCCGATCCCGTGTTCGTCGAGCCACGCCTTCGAGACATCATGGGTCTCGGGGATCCGGTGGGTCGCGATCTCGATTCGGTACTCCGAGCGAAGCGCCGAGAGGGCTTTCGCGGCTCCCGGTGTCGGCTCCATGCCGCCGAAATACCACTCCGAGTGGTCCGTCATCAACTCGCCGATGACGTCGCCGATGTGGGCTCCGGTCCCGGGCACGTCGTAGGACCAGTCGTCGATGTCGGCCGGGGCGACTTCGTGGTCGTACTCCCGGCGGAGGTAGGTACAGAGCCGCGGGAGTTGCTTTGCGACGACGCCATCGAGATCGACGAGCAGCGTCGAACCGGGGGAGAGGGGTGAGTCGTTCATTGCCGGAGGGTACGTTCCCGGACGTTTTAAACTGCTCCCGACGGCGGCGGGCACGATCACGGACACTCGATGGAATCGCCGATCGCCGGCGCGCTCGCGTCGAAACCCGCCGCCCGGAGCCGCTCGGCGAACCACGCGCAGCTGTCGCCGTGGGTGACGAGGATCGGGGTGTCGTCGTAGGCGTCGAGAAACGCCCGAAGGCCGTCGCGGTCGGCGTGCGCCGAGAAGTCGTATCGTTCGAGTTGGGCGCTGACCTGCAGATGTTGGCCGCCGATCTCGGTGCCTCCCGTCTCCAACAGTTGGCGGCCGGGTGTTCCCTCGACCTGGTATCCCGAAAAGCAGATCTTGTTGATCGGGTTGGCGTGGATCTCGGGAACGTACGTCATCGCCGGCCCGCCGGAGAGCATCCCGGCGGTCGTGATGATCACCGTCGATTCGGCGGCGATCCGGCGGCGCTGGCCGTCCCGGCCCCTCACGGTTCTGGCGTTCGATTTCGCCGCCGCTAGGGCGTCCGCGTCCCGGAGGAATTCGGGATACCGGCGGACGAGTCGCGTCACGTCGACACCCATCCCGTCGACGTAGCAGTCGATGTCGTGGGCCGCACAGACCAACATGATCTCCTGTGTGCGCCCGATGGCGAAGGCCGGGACGACGACCGTCCCGCCCTCCCAAAGCGTCGTTCGAACGCTGTCGACGAACCGCTTTTCGACCCGTTCGCGGGGGTCGTGCTCGACGTCGGCGTACGTGCTCTCACAGACGACGATATCGGCGTCGGGGCGTTCGGTCGTCGCCGAAACGAGCCGCTGGTCGTCGGTGTGGAAATCGCCCGTGTACAGCAGGCGCGTGTCCCCGTCGTCGACGAGCACGTGTGCGCTGCCGGGGATGTGGCCGGCGTTGAAGAACTCGACGCGGTGGCCCGCCGCACGGAACGGCTCCCGGTAGCCGTGGCGCTCCGACACCTCGGTGACGCGGCGACGGTCCTCGTCGGTAAACGGGCAAAGCGGCGTCCCGCCGTGCAGTTTGAGCGTGTCCTCGGCGAGCCGCATCGCCAACTCGTAGGTCGGCGGCGTCCAGTGGATCGGCGGCCGGTCGCTACCCGAAAGCAGTGAGGGAATCGCGCCGACGTGATCGAGGTGGCCGTGGCTGACGACGACCGCCTCGGGGGAGACGTCGCCGACGGGATACTGCGGCGGGTCGTCGGTTTTCATCCCGAAATCGAGGAGGAGCGAGTCGTTGACGAGGACCGCGCTGCGGCCGACCTCGCCCGCGCCGCCGAGAAACTGAACGTTCACTGGAAATCACTACCGGTGGCGGCCCCTTCGACCCATCGGTTCGGAGGCGGGATCGACGTTACTCGTCCGCGTCGTCGCCTTTCATCTCTTGGAGCCGATCGATGAGCGATTCCTCGTCGTCGAACTCGAACTCCACGCTCCCGTCGTGGTCGTTCTCGTGGACGTTGACCGCCTCGCTGTCGTCCGTGTCCACGTTCTGGTCTTTCTGCTCGGATTCGTCGTAGCTTCCGAAACCCATACACGTGGTTAGAGGGACACTAGAGGGAAAAGCCCCCGGTAATGATAGACCGGTCGATCAGCGGACGACGGTGACGGGGATCGGCGACCGACGGACGACCGCCTCGGCGACGCTGCCGAGGAGCACCCGGCTCGCGCCGGTCCGACCGTGGCTGCCGATCGTGATGACGTCGGCGTCGTTGTCCTCGGCGTAGTCGACGATCCGTTTTGTCGGTTTGCCGGTCACGATGGCCGTCTCGATCCCGACGCCCCGGTCGGCGGCCCGCTCTCTGAACGTCTCGAGGAGTTGCTCCGCCTGATTCCGCTTGTTTTTGCGGATGCTGTCGAGATCCGTCGTGATTCCCGACTCGAATCCACCCGCCGGAAAGGTACTCGGGTTGATAACGTGGAGGGCCGTGATCGACGCGTCCGGGTAGTTCTCGAGGACGAACTCGAGGGCGTTCATCGCCCGGTCCGAATCGTCGACGGGAACGAGTACGTGAACCATGTTTAAGCAATTATTGCCGGGTGTATTAAAAATATTCCTTTGTCCACGTTCGCGGGAACATGCCCGCCCCACGCGGTCGGAGTCGCTATTCGAGACGGCGGATCTGAAACTCGGCGTACCCGCCGTAGGCGAGTTCGAGCGATCCGATCCACCAGTTCCATCGGTCGGCCGGACTGCCGCTCGGCGCGTCGGCGAGTTGAACGACGACGTGTTCGGCCGTGAGTTCGACGTCGGCGTCCTCGGCGTAGCGGCCGCTGTCGTCGAGGTCGCGGGCGTGTCGTGCGACCGTCCGGCGCTCGGCCTCGTCGCCGCCGAACGGTTCGAGCCCCGCGAGGAGCGCCCCGGTGTCGAGCCCCGTGGTGTCGTTCACACCGGGGTGTAGTGCCGCCACGGACTTGAGAGTGCGTATCGTCACCGACGGTGACGGATCCGAACGCCGAGAGCGGACGGACGCCGGCGGCACGCGTACGACCCGGGTCTCGCCCTATCGCCGCCGCGGGTGGAGGCGACGTGTCCCAGAGAACGGGAGATGAACACCTATGAGTCGTGCCGGCGTACGCCGGGTATGAGCACGACATCGCCCTTCGTCGGCGGCGGGGATCCGGCCGGCACGATCCTCGCCACGAGGGTGCTTGCATACGCCTCGATCACCGTCGCGGCCGGTATACTGCTCGTGTTTCTCGCCGTCTACGTTCGCCGCGTTCTCGCGTCGGGGTTCGAATACGAGTGGGGGTATCTCGCGGTCGGTATCGGCGCGGCCGCCGTCTACGGGATCGCGGGCATCGCGACGGATCTGACCGGCCACGCGTGGCTCGGCGCGTTCACCGAGGGCGCGGTACTGTTCTTTATACTGTTTATCGCGCTCGGGATCCGGGCGATGTATCACGCGGACGAGGCGGGCGAGGGCGTTCGACTGTTACCGGCCTGGGTTGACGGCCTCCTCATTCTCGGGTTCGTCGCGGCGTGGTGGATCGGGTATTTCGCCGCCGGCGAGTGGACCCGCCCAGTCGTCGCCGTCGGCTGGATCGGGGCGTCGGCGTGGGCCGTCTTCTACGGCGTCCGAACGACGCGCGCCCACGAAGGGACGACCTTCTCGGCCATCACGCGTCACCTGCTTCCCGCGATCCTCTGTGTGGTGGCCATCATCGTTGCCGATCTGCTCGGGAGCGTCGCCGCGGTCGATGCGTCGGTCGTCGAGGCCGTCTGGCTCGTCGGGACGGTCCTCGTGGCCGCGTTTTTGTTCAACACCGCCGCGGCGATCCGCCAACAGGAGGGCGAGGTCGACCGGATGTACGACCGGACGACGTGGCGACAGCAGCGCCTCGAGGACTGACGGATCCCCGCGGGAGGGTCCTCGCTCGCGGCCGCCGGGACTCAAGTTTTATACCTTCGTCACGGCCACGTGACGGTAATGGGACTACAGTGTTCGATACTCGGCCACGCTTTCGAGGACGCCGGGGTAGAGCGTGAACGCGAGGAACAGGGCAGCGAGGTGGTGACCACCGAGCGCGAGATCGAACGGTGTCGGCGCTGCGGGACCGAACGGGTCGTCTCCGAGAGCACGGAGGTCGCCGCGGTCGTCGACGCCGCCGACGTCGGACTCGACGAGGACGGGGAAAGCGACGGCGAGAAAGCGGGCGAGACCGACGCGAACGGCGACCCGGGGCCAGGCGGCATCGCCGGTGCGGTCGGGCGAAGCGGCGTCGACGACGGGGGCGAGTCGGATACGATGGGGGCGCACGGCGGGGTTGACGCCGACGACGCGCCCGCGAGGGGCGAAGACTACGCGGAGGACCCGCCCGACCCGGCCGAGGAGGATGCCGAGATCCTGACCGACGACGAACCGGAGCGAAAACCCGGGGAGTGGCCGGGCGACGGCACTCCGGAGTCGGAGCCGGAGTCCTTGGAGGTGAACGAGGACGAGACGGAGCCGCTCGCGCCCGATCACGAGTCGCTGTCGGGGATCACCGTCCCCGAGGGCAAGATCGTCTGTCCCGAGTGTCGCTTCGAGACGGGCGCCGACTCCGGCTACCGGGCCGGCGACCCCTGCCCCGAGTGCAGCGCGTGGCTCGAAGCCGAACGAAACCAGTAAACCCCCGGATTCCGATACCCATCGGTATGGAAGAGTACAAGATGCGGCGCGGGGAGTATCTCGAAGAGCGCGTCCCCGACCTCGAGGCGACGATCGAGGAGTACTTCGGGCCGATAACCGGGACCGAGGAGTTCAACGACAGCGACCTCTACGTCGTCGGCGAACCCGACAACCCGGTGTTCACCCGGGTCGTCGCGGGTGCCGTCGAGTACTCCGGCAAGAAGGACAAACTCGCCGTCCACTTCGAGGAGCGCGACCTCGAATCGCTGATGGAGACGGGCGACGTCGACGCCGCCGGCGACGCGAACAACGCGAAGAACGACTTCCTCCTCGAGTGCACCGGCCGCGACGCGAAATCGCGTCGCGAGTCGATGAAGCGGGCGGTCGAGGACGACGCGGAAACGCCCGACGACGTTTAGTCACTTCGGAGAATACGGCGTGGCCGCCACGACCGGACAGTTTTTGCGGACCGGCATCCATACTTCGGTATGAGCCTCGCGTTCGATCCCTCGGAACTCGGCGCAGACGACATCGGTGAAAAGCAGGCGACCCTCGAGATGGGCCACGAAGCCGCCGTCGAACACGTCCGCGAGACGGCCGAAGCGGCCGGCTTCGGCGTTCCAGTGGAGTTTTCGCCCTCCGAGTTGCTCAACGAGAAGGTCGACGCGGACCGCGACCCCTACTACGTGTTGGGCGCGTGCAATCCACGGATGGCCGACCGCGCGCTCGACGAGACGCTCAAGCAGGGCGCGCTGTTCCCGTGTAACTTCGTGATCTGGCAGGAGGAACCCGGCGTCCAGCGCGTGTATCACGTCTCGATCATGAAGATCGGACGGCTCGTCGGGATGGCCCCCGACAACGACGCGTGGGCCTCGATCGTCGAGGACACCGGCGAGTTGGTCGAGGCGTTCTTCGAGGACCTGTAGGGCGCCACCCTATCCGTCGGCCCGAACCAGATCGCGGTGGCGAAACACGACCGGGAACGGGTCGCCGGTCTCGGCGTCCGTCAGCCGGTAGGCCGCCCGGGCCGTCTCGCGGCCGTCCTCGGTGGCATCCGGTCCGTCGGTGAACACGTGCTCGACGCGACACGTACGGCCATCGAACTCGCTTTCGGCGTCGGGATCGGCGGTTCGAACCCGGACGCGGTCCCCGACCGCGTACGGCTCGTCGGCGGGTTGGGCGTGATCGGTCATGGTCCGTTCGGGCTTCCGGGGCCGGATGGAGTAACGGTTTCGGCGGTGCCGCCGCCGGACCGTTTTCGCGTGTCCGTTCGATCGGCGAACGCGGGCAGGAACGCACGACTTTTGCGTCTCGGCGGATAAACGAGGATAACGAATGATCTCGAAGGGCTGCGAACAGTGCGCCGTCGGGGGGAAGATGGTGCTTTTCGTCTACGGCTACTGCGACCAGCGCGACTGTTTTTATTGTCCGCTCGGCGAGAACCGCAAGAACGTCACACAGGTGTACGCCAACGAACGCCCTGTCGAGAGCGACGCGGACGTGATCGAGGAGGCAAAGCGGATGGAAGCGCTCGGCACGTCGATCACGGGCGGCGAACCCCAGGAGGCGATGGAGCGAACCTGCCGGTATCTCAGCCTCCTCAAGAAAGAGTTCGGCGAGGACCACCACACTCATTTATATACGGGCATCACGGGCGGGCGACGGAACATGCGCCGGCTCGCCGAGGCCGGCCTCGACGAGATCCGATTCCACCCGCCCTACGAGCAGTGGGGCGAGCTCCACGGCACCGAGTGGGAGGAGATCCTCCACGTCGCCCGCGAGGAGGGGCTCACGCCCGCCTTCGAGATTCCCGGTATCCGCGCCGAACCCGAGTTTCTGGAGTTCCTCGACGAGGGGGCCGCCGACTTCTGTAACATCAACGAGTTCGAGATGTCCGACGGCAACTACCGACGGATGCAGGAGCAGGGCTTCGAACTGAAGGAGGGCCACATGTCGGCCGTCGAGGGGTCACACGATATTCTGGAGGTGATGGGCGACCACGAGAAGGTGTACTTCTGTACGAGCGTGTTCAAGGACGCCGCCCAGCACCGCTCGCGGCTGAAGCGGATGGCCAGAACGATCGGCCGGGAGTTCGACGAGATCACCGACGACGGGACGATCGTCTACGGGAAGACGTGGGAGACCGAGGCACGGTTGGCCGACCTCGGCGTGCCCGAGGAGTTCTACGCCGTCAAATCCGACCACGTCGAGTTGGCGTGGTGGCTCCTCGAGGAGATGATCGAGGAGGGCGACGTCGAGCGCGGCGAGATCGTCGAGCAGTACCCGACCTATAACGGGACGGTCGTGGAACGAACGCCGTTGGCGTAGCTGTCCGCATCCGAGCGACGCGAGGATGCGGGTCGCCGACGGCGAGCGGAGCGAGCCGTCGGCCTTTTTCATCGACGTTCGGTAGAGCGAAACTCTACCGCAGCCCATCAGAAGTCTCCGACTTCTGAGGATGTTTTTCGAGGAGCGGGTCGCAGCGGGCGACCCCGACGGAGAAAAAGATCGGAAATCGACAGATCGACCTACACGCTCCCCCCAAACCGGGCATGGACGACCACGACCGGCCGCTCTTTTTCCACCTGATGGCGTACGCGGCCGACGCCGACCGCGACGTCGTCGACATGGTGTCTGGCAACCCCGACTGGGAGCCGCCGTCGGCGGTCCGAGCCGGGCTGAAGCGGTACGCCGACGCCGGTGTCGACGCGTTCCAGTACCCACCGAGCGACGGACTCGCGGATCTTCGGGCGGCGATCGCCGAGCGGAACGGCGTCGATGTCGACCGCGTCGTCGTCACGAACGGGGCCGGCGAGGCGAACTACCTCGCGATGGCGAGCGCACTCGAAGCCGGGGGCGACGAGATCGTCATGGCCGATCCGGTGTACCCCTACTACCACGACCGGACCGAACTGCTCGGGGGCACGCCCCGACTCGTCGCGGCCGAACCGGACGGTAGCCTCGATCCCGACGCGGTCCGTCGAGCGACGAACGACGACACCGCGGCGATCGTGGTCAACTCGCCGAACAACCCCACTGGCGCTGTTTACGGCCGGGAGTTCAAGCGCGAACTCGTCGGAATCGCCGAGTCCCACGGCGCCCTGTTGCTCTCCGACGAGGTGTACGATCGGTTCGTCTACGAGGACGGGGCTTTCGAGAGCGCGTTGTCGTTCGACTCCGACAGCGTCGTCGTCACGAACTCGTTTTCGAAGTCGATGGCGATCACCGGGTTCCGGGTCGGCTACGGGGTCTTCCCGGAGCGGCTGATCGAGAGGGTTCGGACTCGCCACATGCTCGTCAACGTCGCCGGATCGCGGCCGGCCCAGCGGGCGGTGCTCGACGCACTGAAAGCCACCCCCGAGTCGTACTACGAGCGCAACCGGGAGCGGCTCGACGAGCGGATCGGGACGTTCTGTGCGGCGCTCGATGCGGCGGGCGCGGAGTACACACGTCCCGAGGGCGGGTTCTACGTGATGGCCCGCTTCGAGGGCTATCCGGGGACGCTCGAGAACACCGAACGGCTGATCGACGAGGCCGGCGTCGCCGGTATGCCCGGGGAGGCGTTCGGCGATTCCCGAAGCGAGTGGCTCCGCTTCGCCGTGGTGACGCCGCGGGCCGAGGAGGCCGCAGAGCGGCTTGCGGCGTACTTCGGCTGAAGTATAGGGCCCGAATCGACCGGTCCTCGCGGGTGACTGTGGCCGATTGACTCCCGCGGAAGACCGTACTTAGCGCCTGCTATCAGCTAATCAGTCCCCGCGGACGAACGTCACCGGACGGGGCGAGTTGAGCAACACTTCCTGTGCGACCGATCCGAAGACGGCTTTCCCGGTCGGACTGCGCTTTCGACCACCGACGACGACGAGATCCGCGTCCAGTTCCTCGACGAGTTCGACGATGCGTTCGCCCGCCGTCGTTTCGTCGCTCAGGCGGCCGTGACACGTGAACTCGATGTCGCTGTCCGACATCACGTCGCCCAGTGCGTGAATGGCCGTGTACCGTTTCGCCACGTCGTCGGGGGTCAGTTCGCTGTCGGGATCCGAATCCAGTTCGGCGCGAACATCGTCGTATTCGTCCGCCGCGAAGACGTGCGCGAGCGCGACTGTCGAGCATCTCGTCCAGAAGATGTCGGGAGAGGGCTCGATCGAGGGCGTCACCGTCACCGCGATCTCCGGGATCGAGACGGCACTGCACGATCTCGCCGGAAAGCTCCTCGACGTGCCGGCCTACCAGTTGCTCGGCGGGAAGTACCGCGACGAGGTCCGGGTGTACTGTGACTGCCACACCGCCGAGGAGGCCGATTCGGAGGCCTGTGCCGACGAGGCCGAACGCGTCGTCGAGGAACTGGGTTACGACGCGCTGAAGTTCGATCTCGACGTGCCCTCCGGCTTCGAGACGGATCGGGCAAACCGGCACCTCCGACCCGGCGCGATTCGCCACAAGGCCGACATCGTCGAGCGCGTCACGGAGCGCGTAAGAGACCGCGCCGACGTGGCCTTCGACTGTCACTGGTCGTTCTCCGGTGACTCCGCGAGACGGCTCGCGGACGCGCTGGAGCCCTACGACGTCTGGTGGCTCGAGGACCCGATCCCGCCGGAGAACCTCGACGTCCAAGAGCGGATCACGAACGCCACGACGACGACGATCGCCGCCGGCGAGAACCGGTATCGGGTGACCGAGCACCGTCGGCTACTCGAGAACCAGGCGGTCGATATCGTCGCGCCGGACCTCCCGAAGGTCGGCGGAATGCGGGAGACGCGCAAGATAGCCGACGTCGCAAACCAGTACTACGTGCCGGTTGCGATGCACAACGTCTCCTCGCCGGTCGGGACGATGGCCAGCGCCCACGTCGCGGCGGCGATTCCGAACTCGCTGGCTGTCGAGTACCACAGCTACGAACTCCCGTGGTGGGCCGACCTCGTCGAGGGGACGGTCATCGAGGACGGCCGCATTGCGGTGCCCGAGAAACCGGGTCTGGGTGTGACTCTCGACCTCGACGTCGTCGCCGAGCACATGGTCGACGGCGAGACGCTGTTCGACGAGGCGTGACCGCAGGAGGGGCGTCGGATCGGCCGGAGTGCTTTTTATCGGGGCATCCCGACCACGACGTATGCTCGATAGGGCCGAACTCGACGTCGAGAACCTGCTCAAGATCGTGCTCGTGCTCGTGATCGCGCTTCTCGCCCTCGAGGTCGTCGGCCGGTTTATCAGTATCCTCGGGTCGATCAGCCCCATCATCGCGATCGTTATCGTCGTACTCATTGTCGCGTACTTCCTCGACTACATCTAGTGTACAGCTGTAACGTCGCGGTTCCGAGCGAAGTCTCGCGGCTGGCCCGGGGGCTGGCGAGCGAGTGCCGCTCGGCGACCCCCAGGGATCGCCACGGCATCGTCCTCAAACGCCTCGGGGACGGCCCTCCGGCCACGTTCGCCCGCCGGATCAGAGCCGAACTGTCGGGAGCGGGCCCGTTCGAGGTCCAAGTCTCCGAGATCGGCGTGTTCCGGAACCCCCCGATGGGCACCGGCCCGGTCGCGTATCTCCGGGTCGACTCGCCTCGGCTCGTCGAACTCCACCACGAACTCTGTGCGGCGTTCGATCCGATCGAGGGGATCGAGGGCGACGACTACACCCCGCATCTCACGGTCGCCCGCGGCGGCGACGCCGACCGCCTCGCCGACCGAACCGTCGACCCCCGACGCTGGACGGTCGAGTCGCTGTCGGTGTGGTCTGCGGCGTACGACGAGGTAGCCGAACGGATCTCGCTGCCGATCTGAGCCCGCCGGCCCGCCTCACCCGTACGTGTCGGCCATCGTCCGTTCCAACAGCCCGTCGGGGTCGAGGACGATGTAGACGACGACGAACGGCTCGTCGCTTTCGAGTACCCACACCGAAAACGGGGGCTCGGAGCCCTCCCCCGCGCGGGCCACGAGCGGATCGAGCGGTTTGCTCCCGTCGCGGAACTCGGCGTAGAGGGCGCGGCTTCCGGGCTGGGCGGCGAAGGTGTAGACGACCCCGTTGGGGTTGCGATCGGTGTCGTAGGTCACCCGCGAGTTCATCGCCTCGCCGTCGGCACGCGCGGTCTCGAAGCAGGTCCGGGCGGCCTCGAAGATCGGTTCGTCGGTCCGGCGGAACCGAAACCGGGTCTCGCTCCGGACGACCGGGTCGGCGATCGACGGCTCCTCGCCGTCCCACGAGAGGTCCCCGGAGAGCAGGTTGCCGACCGCGACCTCCGGAAGCGACGACCGCGGAACGTAGGCCGGATCCGCGGAGTTCACGTCGAGGAGGAGCCACTCGTCGTCGGCTCGGCCGGGGAGCACGCGGAACGGGCCCTCAGTGTGTCGAGTCACGACGGGGCCTCCCGAGAGCGGGGCGTCGGGGGCGCTCCTCGCGGGGGAGTGGTCAGCCCCACGACACCATCGCCCGGAGTTGTGCCCGCGAGAACAGCGAGGTCGGCCGGTCCATGTGGACGCCGATCTCGCCGGCGAACGCCCGCATGCCGGCCCGCTGGACCGGCCGGGGGAGCGAGTAGCCGGCCCGGATGAGTTTGCCGATCGTCTGGTCGCCGCCCAACTCCGAGCGCCAGGCGTGTTCGTACCGGTGCAGCGTCGCCGGGCGCTCGGGATCGATCTCGCGGGCGGCGATGTCGGCCGCGCGCATCCCATACAGGATGCCGCCGCCGGTGAAGGGCTTCGTCTGGCCGGCGGCGTCGCCGACGAGAAAGCTCCGCTCGCCGACCGTCCGGTCCGGCGGGCCGATCGGGATCGCTCCCGAGCACCGACGTTCGATCTCGACGCCGTAGTCGTCGACGAGCGCCTCGAAACGTCCCGGCGCGTCGTCGCCGGGGGCGACCGCGAGGCCGTACTCGACGCCGGCGGTCTGCCGAGGGATCCGCCAGGCGAAAAACCGCGGGACGGTCAGGTGGACGTCGACGAAATCGTCGTCGTCGGTTTCGGCCGAAAACCCCAAGACGCCGTGCAGCAGTTCCCCGGGGTCGGGGAGGCCGACGGCGCGTCGGACCTTCGAGCGGGGGCCGTCGGCCCCACAGACCAATCGTGCCTCGAACGTCTCGACGCCATCCGGGCCGCTGGCGGTGATCTCGACGCGATCCGGAAACTCCTCGACGCCCGTCACCGAATGTCCCGTCCGGATCTCGGCGCCGGCGTCGCGGGCGCAGTCGGCGAGCGTCCGGTCGAGGCCGACACGGTCGATGGCGTTCGAGACGACCGTCTCCTTGTGGAACCGATGCGCCGGGCTGTCGGCCCCGCCGAGGTGAAACCGTGCGCCGTAGATCTCGTTTTCGAGGAGTTCCCCGCGGGCCGCGTCGGGAACGAACTCCCAGACGTCGAGGCTAACGTGGCCCGAGCAGGCGAGCGGGCGGCCGATCTCGCCCGATTCGAGGACGAGGACGCGCCACCCGCGCTCGGCGGCCGAGCGTGCAAAGCGCGACCCCGACGGTCCCGCGCCGACGACGACTGCGTCGTACATACCGGTATTCGGGCGTGCGACGGTCAAATATCCTCCGGCCGCCTGCAGTCCGGACCCGGACAGACGGCGATTTAACGATGGAGTATTTAAATACGTCGCGGGGGAACCGAGGGCGTATGCGCAACCACCGATCGGAGCTCGATGGGCTCCGTGGATCATCCGTACTCGTCACCGGCGGTGCGGGATTTATCGGAAGCCACCTCGCGGAGGCGCTCGCGACGGACTGTGACGTGACGGTGCTGGACGACCTCTCGAACGGCCACCGCGGGTACGTTCCGGTCGACGCCGAGTTGATCGAGGGCGATATCCGGGACGAGTCGACGATCGAGCGCGCGATGGACGGCGTCGACACCGTCTTTCACGAGGCCGCCCTCGTCAGCGTCACGGAGAGCGTCGAGAAGCCGATCGAGAGCCACGAGACGAACCTCGACGCGACGCTTTCGATCCTCGAGGCCGCCAGGCGGAACGACGCCCGAGCCGTACTCGCCTCGAGCACCGCCGTTTACGGTGATCCGGAGTCGCTTCCCGTCTCCGAGACGGAGCCGAAGACGCCCTCTTCGCCGTACGGCCTCGACAAGCTCGCGCTCGACCACTACGCGCGGCTGTATCACGACCTCTACGGGCTCGACACCGTCGCGCTCCGGTATTTCAACGCGTACGGCAGGCGGCAAGGCGCCGGGCCCTACGGCGGGGTGATAAGCGTCTTCGTGAACCAGGCGCTCGCCGGCGATCCGATCACGATCCACGGCGACGGGACCCAGACCCGCGATTTCGTCCACGTCTCGGATATCGTCGCCGCGAACCTCGCGGCCGCGACGAGCGACGCCGCCGGGCGGGCGTTCAACGTCGGCACCGGAACCGAAACGTCGGTGCTCGAACTCGCAGAGACGGTCCGCGAGGTCGCCGACTCGGACTCCGAGGTCGTCCACGAACCCGCACGTCCCGGCGATATTTCGGAGAGTCGGGCCGACATCGATCGGATCCGAAGCGAACTCGGCTTTCGGCCGGCCGTCGGCCTCGAGGACGGCCTCCGGGAGTTGATCGAGTTCCGCCGGGAGGGCGGGGCGAGCTGAAAACGGCGGCCGGAATCGGCCGACAGCGTGGCTCGGGGTCAGTCCTCGATCGGGTAATCGCGGTACCGGTGGGCCTGTTCGGCGCCGAACCCGTCCAGGCCGACGAGATCGTCGTCCCCGAGGTCGTCGTAGGAGTCGACGTACTCGACGGCGTCGGCCCGATCGGCGAACGGCTTCGGGTTGTGTGCCATCACCTCCTCGTGGCGCTCCTCGCTGTAATCGAGGACGAACGTCGCCTCGGTCGCGTCGAGCAACTCCGTCGTCCCGAAATCCCGGACCCAGACGGTTTCGATCGCCGTCTCGGGGCCACCGTAGAACGTCGGGTCCTGGAAGTAGGAGACGAGACAGCCGACACTGTCGAAGAACACGCCCTCGCCCTCGGCGTGGGCGATCTGTGCGTTCGAGTCGGGGTACGCTGCCGGCTCCATCCCACAGGGGCCGTCACACCGGCGGCCCTCGGGCGGCTCGCGCGGTTCGTCGATCGGGTGGTCGGGGAACGACGGTGGGCCGGAGTCGTCCCCGCCGGCGGTACCCTCGTCGCCGCCGTCGCGCCCGAGACAGCCGGCCAACGTCCCGGTCGAACCGGCAGCCAGCGCCGCGAGCAGCGACCGACGGGCCGGCGAATCCACAGTCGATCGAGCCATCTACCGGTTTGTCGGTCCGGACAGTAAAAACGCGATCGATCGCCGGGATCCGGGAGACGGAACCGCCCCGGTGGGCCGGACGTTGCCCGACTGGGCCGGATCGACCGCTACTGGAACGACGCCGAATCGACCAACTCACGCGCCCGGGGAAGGAGTTCCTCTGTGTCGCCGTCGACGAGTGTCACGTGACCCATCTTCCGGAGCGGCCGGGCTTCGCGCTTGCCGTACCAGTGTAGCGACGCCTTCGGGGCGTTCAAAACGGCGTCCGTCCCGCGGAGTGCAGCCGGTCGGGTGCTATCGACATCGCCGAGCAGGTTCGCCGTCACCGCGGGCGAGCGGGCCTCGGTCCCCCCGAGCGGCCAGCCCAACACGGCCCGGAGGTGCTGTTCGAACTGCGAACAGACCGCGCCCTCGATCGTCCAGTGCCCGGAGTTGTGCGGTCGGGGCGCGATCTCGTTGACGAGGATCCCGCCCTCGGGGGTCTCGAACAGTTCGATCCCGTAGACGCCGCGCCCCTCCAGCAGTTCCAACACGTCGAAGGCGACCTCGCGGGCCCGCGTTCGGACCGAGTCGTCGCTTCGGGCCGGCGTGACCGACTCCCGGAGGATCTCCTCGCGGTGGATCGTCTCCGTGACGGGGTAGGCGCGGCGCTGGCCGTCGCCGACCACGCCCATGATCGCCACTTCGCGCTCGAAGTCGACGAGTTCCTCCGTGAGCGCCGGGGCGCCGATCTCCGCGAGCGCCGCCGGCGCCGCGTCGGGCCCCTCGACGGGCCGGTTGCCACGCCCGTCGTAGCCGCCCTCGCGGGCCTTCAACATGAGCGGCCAGCCCAGTTCCTCGCCCGCCTCCCGGAGGTCGTCGACGTCGTCGACGGGTCTGAACGTGGGGATCGGAATGTCACCCTCCGCGAGCGTCCGGTTCTGGACGAGTTTGTCCTGGATCGTCCGTAGCGTCGCGGGATCGGGGTGGACGGGCGTGTCGGTTTCCTCGCCGATCCGTTCCATCGCGTCGGGGTCGGCGAGTTCGATCTCGAAGGTGAGCACGTCGGCGCGTTCGGCGAGTTCGCGGATCGCGTCGGCGTCGTCGAAACCGCCGACGATCTGATCGCGGACGACGGGGGCAGCCGGACAGTCCGGCGTCGGATCGGAGACGAGCACCTCGACGCCGAGGGGGCCGGCCGCCTCGCCCATCATGCGGCCCAACTGCCCGCCGCCGACGACGCCGACGGTCGCGGCCGGAGTGCGGTGGTTCATACCGTCCGATCGTGGCGCGTCGGTTGAGAAGGTTACCATTCGGTGTGGCTCTCACCGAAGCCGGGATTCGTCGACGTAGTAGACGAACGGCGTGTCGGTGCTCCGCATATTGTGGACCCGCCGGTCGTAGCGGTCGTCGATCCGGTCTTCGACGAGCGGGGCGTCCGCCTCCGCGGCGACGATCGCGGGCGGATCGTCCTCGAGCGAATCCTCCAGGGACGCCCCATCGGGCGCGCAGTCGCTCGCGATCCCCCCGGCCTCGAAGTACCACGGCAGCGGGAGGATTCCGAACCAGTCCGCACAGTTCGGCCGCCGATCCACCTCCCCGGCGACGGTGGGGTTCGAGAGCGCCTCGCCGGCGATGACGACGTCCGTCCCGTCGCCTTCGTCCGCGAGCGTGCGGACGTCGACGAGCGTCGCCGTGAGTTCGCCCGAGGGCTGGGCGTACTGGACGAGAGGGTTGTCGTCGGCCGTCGGCTGGGCGAAGCTCGTCGCGTAGCCCGTCCAGAGGACGGAGCCGACGAGCAGAGCGGCGAGGCCGACCGAGAGGGCGAGGCCCACCGTGTCGCCGTCGACCCACGCGCCGCGGGCCAGCCCATAGAGCGCTGCGGCACCGGCGGCGGCCGGGATCGACAGCGGCAAGACGATGTGGACGGCGAGCCACGCCGCCCCCCCGATGTCGGTGATGAACGGGTAGCCGACGAGCGAGGCGGCCCCCCAATAAAACGAGAACGAGACCAGGTCATCGGGGAGGCCGGGGCGATACAGCGTGAGCCCGAAGCCGACGACGGCGAGGCCCACGAGCGCCGCGGATGCTTCCCCGGTTATCGCAGCCATGTTCACGAAGAACTCGACGTAGGGGTTCGGGTCGTCGGTTCGGGGCGTGATCCACTGGCAGGCGTACAGTTCGGCCGTCGAGCCGACGGTGAAGTACGTGAGACGCGGCAAAAAAAGCGGATTCGCGAGCGCCTCACCGAGTGTCGGAGCTGCCTCGATGCCGACGATCGGATCGTAGCCGCCACAGGAGCTGTAGTACGTCCCCTCGGAAGGGACGATCCCCCGTGGCGCGTATATCCACACGATCGCGGCGACGAACGCGGCGACGCTTCCGGCGAGGGCCCGGGTATGGCGGCGTGTTCCGGTGTACCCCCACTGGAGCAGCCGTTTCGACGCCGCCAGCGGCGAGCGGCCCTCATAGCGTGCGAGAGCGAGCCGATGCCCCGCCAACAACCCCGCCGCGCCGACGAAGGCGAACACGTACGCCACGGCGTTCTCCTTGGCCCCGAACCCGAGCGCCAACGCGAGGGCGGCGACCGGGAGATACCGGCCGTCGTCGAAGTCGATCGCCCGGACGGCGGCGGCGAAGGCGACGAAACAGAAGGCGGCGGTCAGGATGTCGTTGCGCATGAACCGCGAGTAGTACAGGAGCACGGGGTCAAACGCGAGCAGGGCGGCGAGGGCGACGACGGCGGCGTCGCGCAGGCGGTGCCGGAACGCGAGCGCGACGAGCGGTAACAGCCCGCCGACGAGCGCCGGCACCAGCCGCATCGCGAGGTCGGTCGCGCCGAGCACATCGAAAAGCGGCGCGTTGAGGAGTTTCAACAGCGGCCCGTGGATGATCGGGCGGTAAAACAGCGTCCCGGTCGCCCCGTACTCGAGGATCCAGTAGGCGACCCGGCCCTCGTCCCAGTGTGCGGTTCGACCCCCGAGATCGATCAGGCGCAACGCGAGGGACAGAAGCGTCAGACCGGCGACGGCCCCGACGGTCCGATCGCGGAGAGTCATCGCCCTGAGTGTGTCACTGTGCGGTTAGAACGCTTGTGGTGTCAGGGCGGTGGGGGCGCGCGGGCGACGGCGTGTCACAACGGAGGACGACCGAATGCGAGCGGCGCCGACGGACGACGGGATCAGGCGTAGCGTTCGAGTTCCGGTCGGTCGAGTTCCTCGATGAGTTCGGCCGCCGTGTCGTCGAGGAGCGCTCGACCCTCGCCGCTGACGGTTCGACCCCGCTTTTCGGAGGTATCGACGTAGCCCGCGTCCTCGAGTTGCTGGAGCGCGGTCCGGACGACGTTGCCGGAGCCTTTCTGTTTGTGGCTCGGGCGTACGCGGTAGCGCGTCGTGCCGTTCGCGGAATCGCCGTAGGCGTTTCTGAGCCGCTCGACGCCGACCGGGCCGTCGACCGCGACTTTCCGGAGCAGGCTGGCCGCACGGCGGCTCCAGAAGTCGTCCTGTTCCGGCGGGAGTTCGCGACC
>LFFM01000555.1_pt1 | contig 26332 bp, 27 predicted proteins | sample 643131 | NCBI WGS metagenome assembly LFFM01 (sample SAMN03777445, study PRJNA286221) | soda lake metagenome | biome: soda lake; feature: Kulunda steppe; material: water; isolation source: sample Tc-Br brine of Tanatar trona crystallizer | place: Russia: Kulunda steppe | collected 2011-07
AGCGGCGTCGGCCGCCCGCCGAAGTCCTCGATTCTCGACTCGAACTCGTCCATGAAGCCGTCCTCGTTTCCGAGAACGTAGCGTTCGTACGCGTCTGTCAGTTCCTCGATGGCCGGCATCAACGCCTCGGGGACGTACTGCCCGCCGTACTCGCCGAATTTGGTCTCCGGTTTAGACATGATCTGATCTTTCACTCCGTCGAACCGCCGGTGAGCCGCGCCGTGTTGGCGCGGACGTCGCCGTCCATGATCGCGGACCCGACGAGCAGGGCGTCGGCACCCGCCCGACGCATCCGCGAGACGTCCTCCCGAGTCGATACGCCGCTTTCGGCTATCAGGGTGACGCTTTCGAGGGTCGTTGCCGGGACCGACTCGACCACCCGCTCGAACGTTCCCAGATCGACCTCGAGTTCCCCCAGATCCCGGTTGTTCACGCCGACGATGTCCGCACCGGCCGAAAGCGCTGTCCGAAGCTCCGCCTCCGTGTGAACCTCGACGAGGACCTGAAAGCCCCGAGCGCGGGCGGCCCCCAGCAGTCCCTCGAGATCGTCGACGAAACGGGCGATCAAAAGCACGACGTCGGCTTCGACGATATCGAGGTGAGACTCTTTCAAAAGGAAATCCTTCCTGAGGACCGGGACATCGACCGCCTCCCGAACCCGTTCGAGCGTCTCTGCCGACCCGCCGAAACGTGTCGGCTCGGTCAGTACCGACAGCGCCGCGGCCCCGCCGTCGACCATCGCCGTCGCGAGTTCGACGGGGTCGTCGGTCCGTTCGCCCTCCGTCGTCGGACTGGTCGGCTTCACTTCGGCGATGACGGGAACGCGCCCGTCGGCTTCGGCCGCCGCGATGGCCTCGGGAAGCGACCGCGGCGTCACCGACAGCCGTTCGGAGCCGCCGGCCCGCCTTTCGGCCGATTCGAGGATCGACCGGACGGCCGGTGCGAGCTCACCTCTGGTGTTCATTACTGTACATTAACGGTCGTATTTGCACATAAGGGTTGCGGCTCACTCCCACAGCGTCGGGACTATCGGCGGAAAGAACTGAAAAGGTGGATTCGACCTACAGGTCGGGCGCTTCGCCGCCGAACTCCTCGATGAGTTCGGGAACGACCTCGAAGAGGTCGTCGACGATCCCGTAATCGGCGATGTCGTAGATCGGTGCGTTCGGGTCCGTGTTGATCGCGATGATCGTATCGGCTCCCTTCATTCCGGCGACGTGCTGGACGGCCCCGGAGATCCCGATCGCGATGTAGACGTCGGGCGTGACGACCTTTCCGGACTGGCCGACCTGTCGGTTCTGCGGCAGCCAGCCGTTGTCGACGATCGGCCGCGACGAGGACAGCGTCGCGCCGAGCGCGTCGGCGAGTTCCTCGATCAGCGGGAGGTTATCCTCGTCTTCGATCCCGCGACCGATCGACACCAACACGTCGGCTTCGGTGATGTCGACGTCGCCGCTTCCGACCTCCTCGAACCCGTTGACGGTCGAACCGAGAGCATCGTGATCGATCTCCGCCTCGAACGCCTCGATCGCCGCGTCGCCGCTCGCGTCGGCCGTCGGCCACTCGGCCGGACGGATCGTCAGCGCGTACTGGTCGGCGTCGATGTCGTAAGTCGTCTCGACCTTTCCGCCGTACTGTTCGCGCGTGACCTCGACGGCGTCGCCGCCCTCGAAGCCGATGACGTCCGTCACCAGCGGGAGTCCGAGTCGTCCGGCCAACGCCGGGGCGTAATCGAGCCCGTTCACCGAGTTCGGCAACAGAAGCGCCGTCGGATCGAGTTCGGCGTGGAGCTGCTCGGTCGCCTCCGTGTAGACCCCGTGGTTGAACTCCTCGCCCTCGGCGACGGTGTATATTCTGTCGACGCCCTCGCGGTTCAGCTCCTCGGCGAACCCATCGACGTCGCCGCCGATCACGGCGACGGCGAGTTCGGATCCGAGCTCGTCGGCGAGTTCGCGGCCGGCCGTGACGAGCTCGAGGGAGACGTCCCGCAGATCGCCGCGGCGGTGTTCGGCGACGGCGAGCACCGTCATCCTTCGACCACCCCCTTGTCACGGAGGAACGCGGCGAGCTCCCCGGCTGTCTCGTCGGCGCTTCCCTCCCAGACCGTCGCGTCGCTTTCCGATTCCGGCTCGTACATCGAGGTTCGTTCGATGGCCGAACTGACGACGCTCTCGTCGAGTCCGAGATCCTCGAGCGTGCTGGTCTCCAGAGGCTTTCGCTGGGCCTGCCGGATCCCACGCAGGCTGGCGTAGCGGGGTTCGTTGATCCCGGTCTGGATGGTCAACACCGCGGGCAGATCGACGTCGGTCAGCTCTTCGATCCCGCCCTCAAGCTCCCGGTGGACCGAAGCGACGCCGGCCTCCGTGTCGAGACCGAGCTCGTTGACGACGGCGGCCCACTCGAAGCCGAGTTCCTCGGCGAGCGCGACGCCGGTCGCCCCGTTGGAGTCGTCGCCGGCCTGGACGCCCGACAGAACGAGATCCGGTTCCTCCTCCTCGGCGACGGCGGCGATGAGTTCGGCCTTGGTTTCGATATCCAGGAACTGCGCCTCTTCTATGGCGTCGTCCCACACGCGGACGGCGCGGTCGGCGCCCTTCGCGAGGGCCATCCGGATCGTCTCCTCGGAGCGTTCGGGACCGACGGTGACGACGACCACCTCGACGTCGCCGTGTTCCTCGCTCGTCTGGACGGCTTCCTCGATCGCGTAATCGTCCCACTCGTTGAGATCGTATTCGAGGGAGCTCTCGGCGATGTCGAGCCCGGAGATATCGAACTCGTCGTCGACTTCGGCCACCTCTTTGACAGTCACGAGTATTTTCATAGCGGCTAGTGTGTCATACTCACGATCGTTCGTGGTTAAACGTTTCCGAATCGCCCCCATCCGTTCCGTTTCGGCAGGTTTTTTACGGCGTTCGACGGTCACATCTCGTCGGACCCGTCTTCTATGTCGCCGATGCCCTCGCCGGGGAGGCTGATGAGGTTCTCTCTCCCGATCCGGAGTTTGTTCACCCGGTCGTCGTCGTCCATCGCGGACAGAAGCTGCGAGACCTTCGCGTTCGACCAGCCGGTTTCCTTGACGATCGTCGCCTGTTTCATCCGGCCGCCGTTCTGTTCCAGAAGGTGCTCGACGCGCTCCTCGTCGGAGAGCAACTCGAGATCCGGTTCGGTCCCGCCCTTCCCGTCGGTCGGCGGCCCTCCGTCGTCCGCTTCGCTCATCCCCTCTCTCGGTGGGTTTCCGTCCGGTCCGGCCGGCGTTTCTGTTTCCTCGAGCGCGTCGTCCGGGGACGCCTCTTCGGCCGCAGTATCGCCCTCGGCGCGTCGTCGCGCCACCAACAGATAGAGGCCGACCAAAAGCGCCGCACCGCTCAACGCCATCGCGACGACGACGAGTAGCGTCGAAATACCGTCGTCGGGGGCGGGACCGGGTCCGGTAGCCGCCGGCGAGTAGACGATCGTAAAATAGCCCGGCTCGAAAGTCTCCGGACCCTCCCAGTGGAGGTCCTGATCCTCGGCGCCGATCGGCGAGGTCGTCGGGCTGCCGTAGCCCGGCGGCGATCGGATCGTCAGGGACTGCTCCGCCGTCAGACCGGGCAGCCACGTCCCGTCGGTGGTGTTGAACGCGTCATCGACGTACATCGTGTCGTCGTCTTCGATCCGGGCGAACGACTCCCAAACGAACGTCACTCGGAGTAGACCACGCTCTTCGATCGCTTCGCCGTCGTCCGTTCCGTCGACGACCTCGCTTTCGCGGTCGATCGATCGGATCGCCATCTCGCGGTCGCTTCCGGGGGCAGCCGCGTCGGCGGCCCGCTCGAACGCTTCGACCCCGAGTTCCGTGCCGACCTCCCCGGCCTCGAACCGTGCCGCGAACGCCTCGAAGTCCTCCCTATCGTCGTCTTCTTCGATCGGCATCGCGACCGTGACGCTCCATTCGGCGTCGCCGTCGTCCTGCAACTGCACCTCGAGATGGGTCTCTCCGGCCGCCGGTTCGCTCGCGACCGGGAGCGGGCCGAACGCCGCGGCAAAAACGAGGAGGGCACACAGCAGGAGAGGGACCCGATACCGCATGAATAGAGCATGGACACCCCCACGGCAAAACGCTTTCCATCCCGAGATAAAATGTCTGAGCGCTCGATAAACTGTTTCGGCCGCTCTCGCGGCTCCGTTCGGTTTCGGATCCGGACGGGCGGATTTTTGTTCGTCCGGAACGACCGCCCGGTATGGACGGACTCCGCGTTCTCGTCGTCGCTTTCCTCCTCTGTGTGGCGCCGATCGGCGGTGTCGTCGTCGCGTCCGACACCGTCAGCGAGCCACAACAGACGACCGAGGGATCCGATACGTCGATGTCGGTCGTGACGGTCGAAAACAGCTCGGAGTATCTCGCCCCCTCCGCGGACGCGATCGACAGGAGCGGGCAGCGAACGGCCGGGCTAGACGTCGCCGGCGCCCTCGAAGCCGACTCCGGAGAGCTCCAAAGCGTCTATCTCTTCGAGACGCTACAGCGGCAGTACCGGAACGCCGACACCGACGACGAGCGGCGAGCGGTCCTCGAGCGCGGCGCCGAACGACTCGCCAGACACGTCGAAGAGATCGAAGCGAAAGAGCGTACGGCGATACGACGGTTCAACGACGGTGACGTGGGCGAGTACGAACTGCTCCGGACGCTCGCGACCGTCCATCGCGAGGCCGCCGAAACCGACGAGGCACTCGAGTGGCTCGAAGCGGCCGCAAACGATGTCGGCGTCGAGGACGTCTCCGAGCGGGCCACGACGGAACAGGTGCGACTCGTTCCGATGAACGGTCCCGTCAGAGACCAGCTGAGTCGGACCACCGAAAGCGGGCTGTCGGCAAGAATGTACGTCGAGACGGCCGGCGACGGCGTCGTTCTGGCGGCGGTGGATCGAACCGGCGACACGTACCTCAGGGAAGCCCACGACCCGACGGCGAAAGCGGTCGACGTCCCGGATCAGTACGACGGGAACCCATCGCCGGCTCTGGACCGGTTCAGCGAGCTGTACCCCTGGTCGATAGGGAGCTTCGATGCCATCGACGCGATCGGCCCGGCGCAGGTCCGGCTCTACCGGTTCGGTGCGAGCCACCCCCACGGGGAACTCGCGACGTATCTCGATAGCGGCTCGACGGAGATCATCTACGAGACACAGTGGATCGACACCGACTCGGTGCCGACCGAGTCCCGACAGCGAACCGACGGCGATCTCAGGCTCGTCCTCGACACGACCCGAGCCGGCGGACCGCTCGGTGTCTCGGTCCTCGACACCGTGACCGACGAGCGCGTCGACGCGACGATCGAACTGAACGGGGATTCGGTCGGTTCGACCGGCGGCGATCGGCTCTGGACGGTCGCCCCCCGGGGAACGGTAACAGTTGAGGCGACTCACGGCGGTGAGACGGCGACGTTCGAGACGAACTTCGAGTGAGCGGCGAGCTTTTTTATACCGAAACGCACCCAGCCGTCCCATGTCCGATCGGGCAGTCTCTCCCGCCCTCGGAGTCGTCTGTCTCGTCGCGATAACGGTCGCTCTCGCGGCCGGCGTCGGGGCGAGCACGCAGCTTACGACCCCGCCGGAACCGACCGTCGCGTCCTTCGAGGCGACGGTCGAAAAGACTGGCGAGGTAACCGTTCGCCACCGCGCTGGCGACAGTATCGACCCCGCCGACCTCGACGTTCGGGTCCGTATCGACGGCGAACCGCTCGACCGACAACCGCCGGTTCCGTTCTTTTCCGCCCGCGGTTTCGAGAGCGGCCCGACCGGCCCGTTCAACAGCGCGCGCTCGGACCGTTGGCGCGCGGGCGAGACGGCGTCGTTCCACATCGCAAGCACGAACAGCCCGGGGATACGCCCCGGCGACACCGTGGCGATCCGCATATCGGTCGACGGACATGACGTCGCCCGGATCGAAACGACGGCTTAATCGGATCCGTCGAGGTTTGATTCGCCCCCGCCCGTCTCGGGAACGCGCGCGATCGTGGTGATCGCTCTCGGCGTCCCGGGCGCGCGCTGTTGGATCCGGTGTTCAAACTCCTCGAATCCCGCCTCGACGAACATCCGGTCGGCCTCGGCCTCGTCGTAAAAGAGCATGATCGCGTCGGCGAGCGTCGCGAAAAGCGACGTCTTCGGATAATCCGGCCCCACGACGAGGACGGGACCGCCCGGTTTCGTCACGCGTCTGGCTTCCCGAAGCGCCGCGACCGGGTTCGGCCAGTACTCGATCGAGCCGGACGACCAGTAGGCGTCGAAGGAGTCGTCGGCGAAGGGGAGCCGCTCGGCGTCCCCGCGGTGGAACTTCACGGTACCGCGCTTGCCGAACTTCGTGAAGGCCCGTTCGAGCTGGTGAGCCGACTGGTCGAGTCCCCAGACGTCGTCGGTGTGTTTCAGCAGTCCCTCCGTCGCGAAGCCGGTCCCGCAGCCGACATCGAGGACGCGATCGCCCGCCTCGATACCGAACCATTCCAAGGCCTCGTCGCGCATCTCCTCGTTCCAGATGAACGGGTTGATCCGGTCGTACACCCGCGAGAGATATTTATAGAAGAGACGCGCACGAGCTTTGTCTTCGAGCACTCCCATCACCGATCCGTTGGAGCCTTCGGGGCATAACTTCCCGGATTCCGGCCGCGATCGGCTCGGTTTCCGGCGCGGAAATCGTCAACACTCATTACGGACGCCTCCCACAGGGAAAACATGTCTTTCGAGGAGATGGACGTCGACACCATCTGGATGGACGGCGAGTTCGTCGATTGGGACGACGCACAGACGCACGTGCTGACCCATTCGCTTCATTACGGCACGGGGGTGTTCGAGGGCGCTCGGTGTTACGACACCGAGAACGGTCCCGCTCTCTTCCGCTGGGAGGAACACCTCGACCGGCTCTTCGACTCCGCGAAGGTGCTGGATCACGATATCGGACACACGCGCGAGGAGATCACCGACGCCACGCTGACGCTCATCCGCGAGCAGGACCTCCGCTCCTGTTATATCCGCCCGTTGGTGTACTACGGCTACAACTCTTTGGGCGTCTCGCCGAAGGAGTGTCCCTCCGAGACGATCGTCGCCTGCTGGCCCTGGGGCGCGTATCTCGGCGAGGACGCGATCGAGAACGGCGTCGACGTGATGGTCTCCTCGTGGCGGAAACACGCCTCCAGTATGATCCCGACGAACGTCAAGGCGACCGGGCCGTATCTCAACTCCATGCTCGCCGGCGAGGAGGCCCGCCGGAACGGCTACGTCGAGGCCATCGTCCTCAACAAGGAGGGGAAGGTCGCGGAGGGCCCCGGCGAGAACATCTTCATGATCAACGACGGCGAGCTCTTTACGACCGGCGTCTCCGAGTCGATCCTCGACGGGATCACCCGGAACACGGTCATCGAACTCGCCCGCGATCTCGGTTACACGGTCCACGACGAGGCCTCGATCGGCCGCGGACAGCTCTATACGGCCGACGAGCTGTTTTTCACCGGGACGGCCGCCGAGGTCACGCCGATCAGAAGCGTCGACGACACCGAGATCGGCAACGGGAGCCGCGGCCCGATAACCGAGGAGATCCAATCGCAGTTCTTCGACCTCGTCGAGGGCCGACTCGGCGGCTACGAGAGCTGGTTCACCGAGGTCTGATCGCGCTAGAGCGCCAGACGCCCCGACTGATCCACGTGGATCTTACCGGAATCGCCCGTGTTGCTGTGGGGGTTCCCTTCCAGTCCGTTCGAAATAATACCTTACTAGTTGGGTACCACCCAATATACAGTACCTATTTTCAAATTCTTGTGTATTGTTGACGTTCCTGATACGGCCGATTGCCGCTCCGAACCCTCACCAGTTGGCAATCAACCACATGCCGGCACGAACTAACTATGAGGTGGGTGTTCACAGCTATGACAGACCCGAAACGACGGAACGTACTGAAACTGATCGGCGGTGCGGGCGCTCTGGTCGCCGGCGGCGTTGGCACTGTGGGAGCGAGCGGCGGGCCGCCGAGTGACGGCGACACGATCGTCGATGTCGCCGCGGAAGCCGACGATTTCGATGTGTTGGTCGCTGCAGTGCAGGAGGCGGGGCTCGTCGAGACGCTGAGCGCCAACAGACAGCTGACCGTGTTCGCGCCGACCGACGAAGCGTTCGAAGCAGTAGCTGACGACCTGGGTGTCGAGGTCGAGGATCTGCTGGAGCTCGAAAACCTCGAAGAGATCCTCACGTACCATGTCACCCCTGGACGGAGAAGATCGCCGTCAGTCGTCAACGCTCCGAAGATAGAGATGCTCAACGGCGACACTGTCGCCGTTGACGGGACAACGCTGAACGACGGGCAGGCCGAGATCATCGACACCGACATCGAGGCTTCCAACGGCGTCATCCACGTCATCGACGGCGTGTTGCTTCCCTAGACGCTACCCGGTCGGCGCTTCGATCCCCTGCCCTGCAGGGCAGTTCGATACCCAGTCCCCTTTTTTCAGTAGTTCAGAGATACGTCTTTTCACTACGATTCCCGGGGACGAACTAAAAGGAAAGCGTGTTCTCAGTAGAACGCGATCGGCGTGCCGGGCGAATCGTCGTGTGAGACCTTTTGTAAGGCGTCCTCGAAGTCTCCGAGGCGCACCTCCGTCCGGCCGTCGCGGATGGCGAACATCCCGGATTCGGTGGCGAGACTCTCCAGCTCGGCGCCCGAAAAGCCCTCGGTGCTTTCGGCGATCGAGTCGAGATCGACGCCGTCGGCCAGTCGCATCCGTCGGGTGTGGATCCGGAGGATCTGCTTTCGGCCCTCGACGTCCGGTTCGGGGACCTCGATGAGCCGATCGAAGCGGCCGGGGCGGAGGATCGCACGATCGAGCATATCGAAGCGGTTCGTCGCCGCGATGATCGAGATGTCGCCGCGGTGATCGAAGCCGTCCATCTCCGAGAGCAGCTGCATCATCGTCCGCTGGACCTCGGCGTCGCCGGAGGTCTTCGACTCCGTCCGTTTGGATGCGATCGCGTCGATCTCGTCGATGAAGATGATGGCCGGTTCGCGCTCGGCCGCCATCTCGAAGAGGTCCCGGACCAGGCGTGCCCCCTCCCCGATGAACTTCTGGACGAGTTCGGAACCGGCCATCTTGATGAACGTCGCGTCGGTCCGGTTCGCGACGGCTTTCGCGAGCATCGTCTTGCCCGTCCCCGGCGGCCCGTACAGCAGGACGCCGGTCGGCGGATCGATGCCGACTTCGCGGAACTTCTCGGGGTTCGTCAGCGGATCCTCGACGGCCTCCCGTACCTCCTGAATCTGCGTTTCCAGACCCCCGATGTCCGTATATTCGACGTCGGGTTTCTCCGAGATCTCCATCGCCTGGGCCCGCGCGTCGGTCTCGGTATCGAGGACGGTCTGGATGGCGAAGGAATCGTTGATTGCGACGCGGTCGCCGGCGTCGAGTCGGTCGTACAGCCGCGGCGAGACGTCCGTCAACACCTCTTGGTTGTTGCCGTGCTGTTTGAGCAGCACCTGATCGTCGATCAGTTCCTCGACCGTCGCGAGATACAGCGAGGAGGTCTTCAGCGCCTCGTTCTCCTTCTGGAGATCCGTCACCTCCTCGCGGAGTTCGGATTGGTGGTTGCGGGCGGTCTCGAGTTGCGCCGTGAGTTCGTCGTGGACGCGAGAGACGTCGATATAGTGGTCCCGAAGCGCAGCCAGTTGCTCGTCTACCGACATGTCGGGGTCGAGATTGAGTGTCGGCCGGTCCGGGAGCGAGGGGCTATGCGACATTAGCGGTCGGTACGGGTCCGAGATTAAAAGGGCCTTTGGGTGCGGGTGACCTTTGCGATACCGGGTGAACTACCCCTGCCTACTCGCCGCCGTTGGCGGCTCCTTGAGGCAGGGGGCTTACCGCCTGTAATCAGCTAACACGCCGGACGCATGCGGACTTCGTCGGTCTGTGGCCGCCAGAACGGTTTCACACGAGCGATTCGAACTCCCCGAGCATGCCGTCGTATCGGTCGATCGCCGCCTCGACGGGTTCGGCCGTCGACATGTCGATCCCGGCGGTTTCGAGGAGTTCGAGGGGGTATTCCCTCGAACCCGACCGGAGGAAATCACGGTAGTCGGCCGCGGCGCTTTCACCCTCGGTCGCGATCCGCTCGACGATCGCGTTCGCCGCGCTGATCCCCGTCGCGTACTGATAGACGTAGTAGGCGCGATAGAAGTGCGGGATCCGCATCCACTCGCGGGCGATGCGGTCGTCGACGACCGTGGGCTCGTAATAATCGCTTTTCAGTCCACGGTAGAGCTCGTCGAGGCGATCGGGGGTGAGCGCTTCCCCTGCGGCCTCGAGTTCGTGAGCGCGGTGTTCGAAGGCGGCGAACATCGTCTGTCGGAACAGCGTCGAGCGGAACCGCTCGAGGTACTCGTCGAGGACGTGTCGCCGAAACCGTTCGTCGTCGACGGTTTCGAGCAGATGGCGGGTCAAAAGCGCCTCGTTGACCGTCGAGGCGACCTCCGCGACGAAGATCTCGTATCCCGAGTAAACGTACGGCTGCGTCTCGCTGGTCAGCTCCGAGTGCATGGAGTGGCCGAGTTCGTGGGCCAGCGTGTACATCGAGGCGATGTCCTCTTGGTAGTTCATGAGGATGTACGGCTGGCTGTCGTAGGTGCCGCCGCTGTAGGCTCCGGACTGCTTGTTCGACGTCTCGTAGACGTCGACCCATCGCGAGTCGAGACCCTCTGCCATCCGGTCTTGGTAGGCTTCCCCGAGCGGTTCGACGGCGTCGACGACGTACTCTCTCGCCCGCTCGTACTCGAGTTCGGGGCTTTTGCCCTCGGCGAGCGGTGCATAGAGGTCCCACATCCGAAGCTCGTCGACGCCGAGCGCCTCCCGTTTCAGTTCGGCGTGTCGGTGCAGCACGTCGAGCTCGGACTCGACGGTCTCTACGAGCGTGTCGTACACCGAAGCGGGGACGTTCGGCCCGTTCAGGGCGGCTTCTCGGGCCGAGTCGTAGTTCCTCGCCGCCGCGAGTTTCTCGTCGGCCTTGACGCTGTTTTTGTACGCGGTGCCGACGCTGTTTCGATACTGCTTCCATTCGTCGTAGAAGGCCTCGTAGACGCGACGCCGGAACGCCCTGTTCGGATGTTTCTGTAGCTTCGTGAAGTTCGAAAGCGTGATCCGGCGGTCCTCTCCCTCCGGACCTTCGACTGCGGGGAACTCCATGTCGGCGTTCGTCAGCATGTTGTAAACGTCTCCCGCCGCCCCGGTTACCTCGCTCAGATCGGCCAAAAGCGCCTCTATCTCCGCCGATCTGGTGTGTGGCTTCATCCGCAGCGTGTCGTCGAAGTAGTGTTCGTACGGTTCGAGTTCGGGGTTTTCCTCGATCAGCTCCTCGACCGCATCCCGGTCGAGCTCCTGAATCTCCGGTCCGATGTAGCTCGCGGCACTGGAGGCGTCGGCGGCCAACGCTCGGGCCCGGGCGGAGAGCGCCTGATAGGTCTGGTCCGTCGTGTCCTCGTCTTTCCGCATCCGGGCGTACGCCGAGAGGTTCGACACCGACCGCATGATCGACTCCCGGAGCGTCAGGACTTCCTCGAGCGTCGCCGCGCTCTCGGTGACCCGGCCCTCGTAGGTCGACAGTTCGTCGACTCTCGCTTCGGCCTCCGCGTAGGTCGACTCCCACGCCTCGTCGTCGGCGAACAGATCCGTCAGATCCCACGTGTAGGTCTCGTCGATCTCGCTTCGGTCGGGTACGGAACTCATACCGTGGGATACGGATAGCACGTCCCTAAACCCGTCGTCAGCGGAACGCGCTGTTCAACCACACCCGTCGGGAAATAGCTCCCCGGCGACGCGGGCGCCCGCCAGTCGTCGCCGACGTCTGCGCTCGAACACCCTCTCGGCCGACGAGCGGGCGCTCTCGTCGATCTCGAACGCCACCCCGGGATACTGGACATCGAAGAGTAAGAGCGGTCCCGGATCGGCGGGCGCGATGCCGTCGGGTCCCGAAAGCGGATCGCCCGAGAGCGCGCGATCGATGAAGGACGGCGGACGACGGCGCTCGGCGACGGCTTCGATCGCCGAGACGAGCCGCCGGACGAGCTGTCTGGCGAACCCGCTGGCCCGACAGTCGACGACGAGGAACGGTCCGTTTCGACGGACTGACACGGACACCGTCCGCTCGGTTCCCTCCTCGTCCGGCGTGAAGTTGTGGAAGTCGTGTTCGCCGGAGAGCTTTTGTGCCGCGATTTCGGCCCTTTCCTCGTCGCTCTCCTCGGCGTACAGGAAGTACCGATAGAGACGTCTTTCGGCGTCGTGGGTCGCGTGAAACGACGCCGGGACGTCGGCCGAGCCCCACGCCCGGATCGATTCGGGGAGTTCGCCGTTGAACGCGCGCGGTCCGAGCCACGACGGCGTTTCGAAGGCGACCGTCTGTGCGCGCGCGGAGACGCCGGCATCGGTTCGTCCGGCCGCGGCGTAGCCGACCGGCGAGCCGTCTTCGAACCCGACTCCCAACTTGCCGAGCGCACCGAAGAGTTCGTCCTCGACCGTGTCGCCGTGGGGCTGTCGCTGAAACCCCCGATAGCCGGTGCCGTCGTAGGCCACTCGGAACGCGCGCATCTGCTCGGTCGGTGGAACTCGACCGGCTTGTCGGTTCCGGGGCCGGCTCGCCTCGTTCGACGATTTAAAAACCTACTCGAACCGCACTCGATACCTTCGAATATGTATCAATATAAACCATAGGTGCGTGTTTGTCCACCATGATTATATATTCGCATCGGAAATTCATTTATAACCATGATCGAACCACTGGTTCGGGACGTCGACGTCCCACGGCCCCCGACGATCGTCCCCGAGATATCGACGACGGAAGCCGCACGGCTCCCGTGTCGACCTGACGTTCCGGCGGTCGCCGTCGCGGACGAAAACGGTGTGGCGGGACCGCTCACTCGTAGTCTTCGTAGGTCGGCCGCCCCTCCTCAGGCGGGAACGACGACAGCGGCGCCTGCGTCTGATCGCCGGACCCCATGTCCTTGACCGTCACGGCGTCGTCTGCGAGGTCCTGCTCGCCGACGATCACGACCGTCTCGGCGTCGATCCCGTCGGCGTACGAGAGCTGATCGCCGAAGCCCCGGTCGGCCAGATCCGTCTCGACGACGTGGCCGAGTCCCCGAAGCTGTTGGGCGATCTCTAAGGCCACCGCGCGGGTCTCGCCGACCGAGAGGACGTAGTAATCCGTCCCCGTGGCCCCCTCGGGCCAGACGCCGGCGCGCTGACACAGCAGCGACAGCGTCTCGTGGCCGATCCCGACGCCGACGGCCGGGGTCGGCGCCCCGCCGTACCCCTCGATGAGGTCGTCGTAGCGCCCGCCGCCGAAGACCGACCGCGAGACCTCGCCGGCGGTGTCGAAACACTCGAAGACGACGCCGGTGTAGTAATCCAACCCCCGGGCCGTTTCCAGCGACACCGTACAGTACTCCCGGGCACCGAAGGCCTCAGTCGCCTCGAGAACGGCGCGGAGGTTCCCGACAGCGTCGGCGACCCGGTCGGTGCCGGCGAACTCGACGAGTTCGTCCGGATCGTCCGTTTCGAGCACCGAATCGAACGACTCCGCCCCCGCGCGAGTCAGTCCGGCCTCGACGAGCAACCCGTAGTACTCGTCGGTATCGATCTTCTCCTTTTTATCCACCGCCCGGATGGCGGCGGCCGTTTCGATATCCTCGTCGATCGATTCCAACAGCCCGCCGAGGATGTCCCGGTGGGAGACGCGGAACTCGAAATCGTCACCCGAGAGCCCCAGGTCGGTCATGACGTCGGCGGCGGCGGCGAGGATCTCGGCGTCGGACTCCGGGCGCGAGGAGCCGAAGATGTCCACGTTCGTCTGATAGAACTCCCGGAACCGGCCCTGTTGGACCTGTTCGTAGCGCCAGAACGGCCGCGTCGAGAACCACTTGATCGGTTTCGCGAGCGCGCCGCCTTTCGCGACGACCATCCGCGCGACCGTCGGCGTCAACTCCGGGGTCAACGCGACCTCGCGGCCGCCCTTGTCTTCGAAGGCGTACAGCTCTTCGACTATCTCCTCTCCGGATTTGTCGGTGTAGAGCCGCGTTCGCTCGAGGGCCGGCGTTCCGATCTCCCTGAAACCGTAGCGTCGGATCCGATCCTCGATCGTGTCGGTGACCGCCCGGCGGGCGGCCATCTCGTCGGGATAGAACTCCCGGAATCCCTTCAGACCGTCGTACATGTCGCACGGTTCGAGGGCGAGACCCTAAAAGGTGCGATCCGTCCCCGAACTCGGAGGACTCCCCGTAGACAGTCGCCGGTTGCCGAGCCGCCTTTCGGCGCTGTATCTCCACTCTTCACCCGAAAAGTGCGAACTCTGACGAGACGCGCTCTCAGTCGTCGACGACGACTTCGACCGGTTCCTCGCCTTCGTCCTCGTCGATCGACTCGATCGAACCCTGCTGTTGGTAGAACAGCGCGAGGATGACGCCGACGACGATCCACGATCGCCAGTTCGCCAGGTTCAGCGTGTACCCGATGCCGAACGGCTTCTCGACGAGCATTCCCTTCCCCGGCTGCCAGTAGGCCGACAGCATCCGCCCGAGAGAGGGACGCTCGAAGTTATACGGGATGCCGAACAGTTCACCGGACTGGGGTTTCTCCGTCATGTCTCCCAATAGGTCGGGGCGGAACTTATAAGCACGCCCTTCGACGGGTCACCGATACCGACCGCGACGTTCGATCTCCCGCAACTGTTCGAGTACGCGTTCCTCGCCCGCCTCCGCGTAGGCGCCCTCGAAGGCGTCGATCAACGCCGCCGGGTCGGCGGCGGTCCCGCCGAGGGCGCCCTCGAAGACGTGGAGATCCATCGCGTAGTCCTCGATATCCTCGGTGTAGTAGCCGAGACCGAAATCGATCAGCCAGGTTCGCTCGACCGAGACGCGGACGTTCCGCGGCGTCGGATCGCCGTGGACGAACCCCGCCCCGTGACAGCGCGCGAGGTGCCGGCCGACGGCCCGGACCCGATCGGCCGAGGCCGCCGCGCCGAGATCCGAGTCCCCCACGAACTCGAAGGCGAGTGTCCCTTCGGCCGGATCGACGTCGAAGACGACCGGTGTGGGAACGCCGACCCGGCGGGCCTCGCTCGTGAGCCGCGCCTCCGAGCGGGTCCTCGATCGTCGGAGCCGTCGGTCGAGTTCGGGGTGGCGGTAGCCCTTCGAGAGCCGCCGTTTATAAACGTGACCGTCGTTTTCCGCCAGGTCGACGGTCGCTTCCGCCCCGCGGACGCGTTCTCCCTCGGGAACCGGGCGCGCGGTGTTCCCCTCCCGACGCCACGTCACGTCGACCTCGTCGGGGCGGAAGTTCGGCCGGACCCGGGATTCGTCGATCGCGATCGTGTCGCCGGCGTCGTACATCTTCGCCCCGAGAACCGCGATCATCCCGGCGTTATCCCGGAGGAACTCCGGTTCGGGCGAATAAAACGCCGCCCCGCGCTCCGCACACATCTCCGCCAACATCCCACGGAGCCGGTCGTTCTGTCCGACCCCGCCGCCCAAGACGAGTTCGTCGGCGCCGGTCAACGACAGCGCCCGCTCGGAGACCTCCGTGAGCATCGCGAAGACCGTCTCCTCGAGTCCGCGACAGACGTCCGCTACCGGCGTCCCCTCGTCGTAGGCCGCCTTCGCCGCGGAGGTGATCCCCGAAAAGGAGAAATCCATCCCCTTGACGACGTACGGCAACTCGACGTACTCGCCCTCGAGGGCGTGTGATTCGACTTTCGGACCACCGGGATGGCCCCAGCCGACGTGACGGGTGAACTTATCGAGCGCGTTGCCGACGCCCGTGTCCATCGTCTCCCCGAGCACGCGATAGCGTCCCTCGTGATAGCCGAGGACGTGGGCGTTGGCCCCCGAGGCGTTCAGACAGATCGGCGATTCGAACCCCGACCGGTGGCGACCGATCTCGAGGTGGGCGACCATGTGGTTGACACCGACGAGGGGGACATCGAGCGTCCCGGCGAGCGCCCGGGCGGCGGTACCGACGATCCGCAGACACGGGCCGAGTCCGGGCCCGCGCGAGAAGGCGACGGCGTCGAGTACCTCGGCCGGATCGCCGTACTCGGATTCGACCTCATCGAGAATTGCCTCGACGACATCCGGGACGGCGCTCCGCATGTGTTCGGCGGCCTCGCGGGGATGAATCCCGCCGCTGTCCGGTTGATACGCGTCAGAACGGATCGAGACGCCGTCCGTCGCGCCGTCGAAGACGGCCGCACTGGCACACCAGGCGGTCCCCTCGATTCCGAGGACGCGGGTCACGGCCTTACAGGTACTCGGTGTAGCTGCACTTCCCGCAGTGTCTTCGGTCGCCGTACTCCCCGAGGAACGTATCGCCACAGCGGGGGCACTGCTCTCTGTCGGTCGTCCCGTCGTCGTTGTAGAGTTCGTGTCTCGCCATCTCAGGCCTCCTCCGCCTCGACGTCCTCACCCGTCTCCTCGGCGATCTTGTTCCGTTCGAGCGCGTGACCTTGCTCGACCGCCTTGGCGTGTTCGGGGTCGTCGTACACTTTCGCGTAGCCGACCGTCTTCCGCATCCCGTATTTCGTATCGAGCTTCCGGACGACGACCTCGCCGGCGTCCTTGTTCAGTTTCGCCGCGAGCGAGTCGCGAACGGAGAGCCGCGAGGGCGTCGCTTCCTCGTGAGTCAACTGAAACCGGACGTCGGTCCGGTGTAACATCGGGTTTTCGTCCTCGTCAATGATTTCGACTTCCATGGTTACGTTGCCCTAGATTCTCCTCGAAACACCTAAAAGGATTTCGAAGCCGCGAACGGACGGGATACGGCGGTCGAGGCCCATCGCACTGTCGACTCAGTCGATCGATCCTCCCCCCACAGCTACCCGTACTGTCGGTACAGCGATCGTCCGATCTCGAGAACCAACACGACGCCGATCGCGAGCAAAAGCGGCGGGCCGCCGATCGACCAATCGCCCGGTTGCAGCACGTACAAATAGATGTTCCCGAAGACGATGATCGCGGCGCCGACGACGAACGGCCAGTGTTCGCGGGCCCACGCCCGCCCGGCCTCGACATCGATATCCATAGCGAACCGGTCGCGGCCGCCGATGAAAAGCGCTACGACGACAGGATCTCGTCGATCCGATCGAGGTCGCTTTGCATCCGCCCGATGAGCGCTCGACAGCGCTCCCGAACGCCGTCGTCGACGGAAACGAGAACCATCCCCTCGTCCGGCTGGCCGTAGACGACCGATCCACCGTTCGGGGCGGCCAGTACGGCCGGGAGCGAAGCCAGATCCTCCTCGCCGTCGACGACGATCACCGTCGGTTCCGATCGGTCGATCGCGCTAGAGATCGCCTCCAACAGATCGTCCGTAATCGTCGACTGTGGGTTGGCGACGTCGATTCGGTCCTCGAACGTCTCGATCGCGTTCAGTATCTCCGGCCCGACGCGTGTGCGTTTGGTTTTCCTGTCGACGATCGCCACATCGGGTCGCCGTTCGGCTTCGAGCAGATGATACGTCACGATGTCCCCCACCGCGACGATCGGCTCGCCGGCCTCGGCGAGCAGCGTCTTCGGATCGGTGTAGATCTCCCCCAGGGGTTCTTTGAGTTCCTCGCGCATCTCGGTCGGCAGTTTCGCGAGTATCGTCGACATCTCAACGGACCTTTAGCGCGTATCGCCCGGACTCCGTGATACCCATCTCCTCCGCGATCCGGCTCTCTTCGGGGTGGGCGATGACGACGTAGCCGGCCCAATCCTCCGTGAGCGAGTTCGAACCACAGACCGGGCACTGTTCGTCGCCCTCGACTTCGAGCACGCGGTGACAGTCCCGACACACTAATCGAGACGCCATTCAATCACCCGCCTGCGCCTCGCGACGCTGTCTCTCCTCTTCGAGCCACCCGTGTTTCCCGAGTCCGGGCTGTTTCGCCGTCAGGCCGATCTTCGAGTCCCGCGGGTTCCGCTCGTCGATGCTCTTCGTGACGATCCTCGCCCGGACGGCGTCGCCGACGCTCAACACCCGGTTCGAATCGCGAGACGCGAGCTGTTGGTTCTCGTTGTCGAACGCGAGATACTCGTCGGAGATCTGAGAGACGTGGAGGAGTCCGTCGACCGGACCGATGCCCACGAAGGCGCCGAAGTTGACGACCTCGACGACCTCCCCGTCGACGACCTCCTGCATCTGTGGATCGAACGTGAGCGCGTCGAACTCGGCGCGGTAGTAGACGCCCGGCCGGTTCGGTAACACGGCGCCATCGCCGATGTCGTGGACCTTCGTCACCGAGACGACGCTCCCGACGTCTTCGTCCATCTGTCCCTCGAGTTTGTCCTGCAACAGCCGTTTGACCAGCTGGGGCGATACGTCCGCGAGGTGTCTGGGAGGGACCTCGACCGTATCTTTGAGTCGGACCCGTTTGTACATGTTATGGTTCAGTGATTTCGAATTTGGTTCGCCCGCGTAAACAGATTACGGGAACGTTCGCTTCCAAGAGCCGCGCTCGCAGCGGCATATCGCTCGTGACCGCGTATTCGACGCGCTCGCCGATCTCGACGACGGCGTCGTCGGCGTAGGCCGCGTCGTGCTCGACGGTGACGCACTCCCGGCGCGCGAGATCGCTCCCGACGCTCGCTGCGGTCGCCGCTTCGCCGCTCCCCGCCGCGATCCGATCGAGTTCCTCCAGTACCGCTTTCGGGACGAGCGCCTCGTACTCGCCGAGGAGCCGATCGAGTTCCTCGAACGTCCTGACACCGACTTCGACCGGCGCCATCAGCGCGTTCGTATCGAGCACCACACGCATCACCGGAGCGTTCCGACGCCGATGAGCCGCCAGCGCGCGCCGACGCGTCGGTTGATCGCGATCTTCGCTCCAGCCGCCGCACAGACCGGCCGTTTCAGCCGCACCTCGCACTCGCCGTCCCGCGCGCTCGTGACCGAGCCGACGGTCGTCGCCGTCCCGACCGTGAGCATCAGCGGTTCACCGGTGCTGATCGGCTCGATCTCGTCCGTCTCCTCCCCGACGACGCGATCGAGGAGCTCGACGTCCATCGTGAAACTCTCACGCGTCGGCGGCAGCGTTCCCGGCGGCCCCGCGACCTGTCCCGCGAGGGCGTCGCCCTTCGTCAGCGAGGGATCGAGTCCGGTCCCGACGCCGAGAAGTCCGCCGGGCGCCACCTCGTCGACGAACTCGCCGCCGGCCTGCAGCGACCGGATCGTCGTCTCGACGGGCTGGTACTCGGAACTGCCGCCCTCCTCGATCTCGCGGCCGGGTTTGATCTCGATATCGTCGTCGACGGCGAGTCGCCCCTGCGTGAGCGAGCCGCCGAGGACACCGCCGGTGAGGTCCTCCCACGTCGTCCCGGGTCGGTTGATGTCGAACGAACGGGCGACCTGCATCCGGGCGTCCGTATCCGGATCCCGTTCCGGCGTCGGGATCTCCGATTCGATCGTCCCGATCAAAAGATCCGTGTTCACGTCCTGTTGGGCCGAGATGGGAACGATCGGGGCCGATTCGGCGACCGTCCCTTCGACGAACTCCTCGATCTGCTCGTAGTTCCGGATCGCCTGTTCGCGATCGACGAGATCGATCTTGTTCTGGGCGATGACGATGTTCTCGATGCCGATGATATCGAGCGCCATCAGGTGCTCCTCCGTCTGGGCGCGCGGGACCGGCTCGTTGGCCGCGATGACCAGTACCGCCCCGTCCATGATCGCGGCCCCCGACAGCATCGTCGCCATCAGCGTCTCGTGCCCGGGCGCGTCGACGAACGACACCGTCCGGAGATGCTCGCTTTCGGAGCCGTCCGGACAGGTCTCCTCGACGGTGTACCGTTCGGGCTCGTCGAGCCCCGGACACTCCCGGAACGTCGCGTCAGCGTAGCCGAGGCGAATGGAGATGCCGCGCTTCATCTCCTCGGAGTGCTGGTCGGTCCACTCCCCCGAGAGCGCCTCGACGAGGGTCGTCTTCCCGTGGTCGACGTGGCCGACCAGCCCGATGTTCACCTCCGGTTGTCGGTGTTTCTGCGTCATTTAGTAATGACATGAATATCCACCCCTGCGCCTGATAAACCTACTGTTCCGCGTTTCCCCAGCGGCCGTCCACGGGAGATACAACACTCTTAAAACGTGTCAGTACCCAAATTCATCCAATGACTCCACCGACTGCCGGCGAAGCCGGCACCGACCCTACGGATACCGAGAGGGTCGTCTACGATCTCGCCCCCGGCTGTACGCTCGAGGACGTCGATGAGGGTGCCCTGTATCTGGCGACCGTCAACGGCGTCGTCGAGTACGGCGTTTTCGTCGATCTCTCCGAGAGCGTCTCGGGGCTCGTTCACGAATCGAATCTCGACGGCGAGTACGGCGTCGGCGACGAACTGGTCGTCGAACTCGTCGAGATCCGGGACAACGGCGACGTCGGCTTCCAGGACGTCGACATCGATCCGGCGACCGTCGATCGAACCCCCGTCGCCCCCGGCGACGACGTGGATATCGCCGACCTCTCGGATCGGATCGGCGACGCCGTCCACGTCGAAGGCGATGTCGTTCAGATCAAGCAGACGCCCGGCCCGACGATCTTCTCGATCCGGGACGGGACCGGTATCGTTCCCTGCGCGGCCTTCGAGGCGGCCGGCGTCCGCGCCCACCCCGAAATCGACCTCGACGACACCGTCCGCGTGGTCGGCTCGGTCGAGGCCCACGAGGGAGCAACCCAGCTCGAAGTCGAGACGCTCGAGCGACTCGAGGGTGAGGCCGAACGGGCGGTCCGCGACCGCGTCGACGACGCAGTCGAGGCGCGCGCCGAGCCGGCCGATCCCGAGCCGCTCATCGAGTGGCCGGCGTTCGAGAAGCTCCGGGACGACCTCGCCGATATCGCCCGACGCCTCCGGACGGCCGTGCTCGAATCCCGGCCCATCCGGGTCCGACACCACGCCGACGGCGACGGCATGTGTGCCGCGCTGCCCGTCCAACTCGCCGTAGAGAACTTCATCGCCGAGGTCCACGCCGATCCCGAGGCCCCGAGACATCTCTTCAAACGGTCGCCCTCGAAGGCGCCGTTCTACGAGATGGAGGACGTCACCAGGGATCTCAACTTCGCTCTGGAGGACGAGGAACGCCACGGCCAGCGGCTCCCGTTGCTCTTTATGGTTGACAACGGTTCGACCGAGGAGGACACCCCAGCCTACCGGGCGCTCGCCCAGTACGACATCCCGATCCTCGTCGCGGACCATCACCATCCCGATCCGGACGCGGTCGCCCCGCTCGTCGAGGCCCACGCCAACCCCTACCTCCACGGGGAGGACTACCGGATCACGACCGGGATGATGTGTGTCGAGCTGGCGCGGATGATCGACCCCTCGATCACCGACGAGCTCGAACACGTCCCGGCGGTCGCCGGGCTTTCGGACCGATCGAAAGCGGACGCGATGGACGAGTATCTGGACCTCGCCGCCGGTGCCGGCTACGAGAAATCCGATCTCACGGACATCGTCGAGGCGCTCGATTACGCCGCCCACTGGCTCCGCTACAACTCCGGCCCGAACCTGATCAACGACGCGCTCAATCTGGACTGCGACGACGGGGATCGGCACCGCGAACTCGTCGAGTTCCTCTCATCGCGGGCCCGACGCGACGTCGAGACGCAACTCGAGGACGCCGAGCCGCACGTCGAGCACGAGCGGCTCGACAACGGCGCACATCTCTATCGGCTCGACGTCGAGAACCACGCCCGACGGTTCACCTACCCGGCGCCCGGAAAGACGACCGGCGAGATCCACGACCGGAAGGTGACCGAGACCGGCGACCCGGTCATTACGATCGGATACGGGCCGGACTTCGCCGTCCTCCGGTCCGACGGTGTCCGCCTCGATATCCCGAACATGGTGACGGAACTGCAGGACGAAATCGAGGGCGCCGGCGTCTCCGGCGGCGGCCACCTAGTCGTCGGCTCGATCAAGTTCGTCCCTGGCATGCGCGAACCCGTCCTCGACGCGCTCGTCGAGAAGATGGAGGCGGCAGAACTCGACGCCGATCTCCGGAGTACGCTCCTGCGAGACGACTGATCGGGGCTTTCTCGACGGTTCACGATCGCCAGTCGGTGAGCGTCTCCGCTTCTCCCACGAACTCGATGCGGCGGAGCGCCAACAGCGCGCCCGAAGCCCCGGCGACGACGGCGGCCAGCAGTCCGCCCGGGAACGACCGGTCGTCGCTCTCCCAGTCGTCCTCGAAGACGCTCGCGTAGTAGGTTGCCGCTTCCGACCCTTCGAGCGCGACGAGCACTTCCCTGTTGTCGGATTTGGCCGACCGGACCCAGTTGAGACTACCGACGACGGCAGTCTCGTCGATCACGACGCCTTTCGTGTGTATCTTGTTGTACCTCTGGGGTTCGTCGATGCGTGCCTCCAGATTCCAGCCTTCGGCCTCGGAACGCCGGTTCAGCCACTCGACGAGCGCTTCGTTGTCCTCCTCGACGTACCAGCTCCCGTCGAGGTGGATTCGGACGCTGACGCCGCGCTCGGCGGCGTCCACGGCTGCTCTGAGGAGTCGGTTTTCGCGGCTGTCGATACGGACCTGCTGGACGAGTATCCGGTCGTCGGCTCGCTCCATCCTCTCGACCAGGGCGTCCGCCGCGTTGTCGGGTGCGACGAGGACGGTCGCGCGATCGATCTCGAATCGGTCCGGTTCGTACTCAGATCCGTATCCACCGACGGCCGGATCGGCTTCCGAGAACGTCCGTCCCTCACGGTAGGTCCGCCACGGCGTTGCCGCCCGCCACGTCCAGTCGTCGGTGTGGAGGGACGCGAGGGTATCGGCCGGTTCGTCGTCCTCGAGGACGACGCCCCACCCCCGACTCGACATGCCGCCGGTCCCGGCCGGTTTGAAGTTCTCCGTCGAGACGATCGCGCGATCGTCGACGACGGCGTATTTGGGATGGTGGTGTCGGTATCGGGTGTGCGGTCCGGACAGGAGTCGGACGTCGACCCCACCGTCGGCCAGTTCATCGAGCAGTCTCGCCTGCCGCTCGCTCGTTCCGCCCACCGGTGCGCCGTCGAGCAGGAGTCGAACGTCGACGCCGTCCGCGGCCGCCTCGAGCAACGACGTCGAGATCCGCTCGGAAGTGAACGTGTACCCACCGACGAAGATCCGCTCGTTCGCCCCTTCGAGTTCTTCGAGAACCACGTCAGGGGAGTCGGGGAGGACGAACGCCCTCGCGGTTCCCTTATTTGTCCGGATCGGTTCATAACTCGTCGCCCCGATCGGCCGCCACGACTCCGCCTCGAAATCGCGGCGTTCCGACTCCGGCGCGTTCCGGTAGCGTGCGCTCGAGACGACGTCACCGTCGGCCCGCAGTTCGAGTTCGTCCCCACCGTCGGCCAACTGAAGTCGTCCCGAGAGCGGCACGACGGGGTGATCGGTGTGTCGCTCCGCGTCGTCCGGGTGTACGGCGACGGCGACCGTCCCGCTCACGGTCCGGTTCGGAAGCGCTGCGGTCGTCTTCCCGTCCGTGAGCGTCCACCCCGTGGTGTTCGTCGGCTTCTCGAACCGGATCGTGACGAACTCGCCCGGATCGCCGTGGGCGACGGGGTTCGGGTACGCACCGACGATCGTCGCGTTCGTCGACCCTGGTTCCAACGCCTGCGTCGCGTTCGTCCCTTCGCCGACGGCGATGCCGGAACCGAGCGCTACCGACAGCAGGAGGACGACGGCGAGAACCCGGAGTACGGACACGGGATGGGGTGGTCCCGTCCCGGTATAAAAGCGTTCGTGTGGGGATCGGGGCGAACCGAACGGCTCCCTATGCTATCGCGCCGCGTGCGATCTCGGCCTCGTGTTGGACGGTGTACGAGCGGTCGTCGTCGTATTCGGCGACCGTCTCCAGGGCGCGTTCGGTCCCGATCTGTACGAGTGCCCACGCCGCCGAGGCGCGGACTTCGGTCGCTTCCTCCGCGTCCGCCAACCGCGCCGCGAGCGGTTCGATCGCCCGGGTATCACCGAGCAGGCCGAGCGCGCGTGCGGCGATCGAGCGGACGGCCGGCTCCTCGTCGGCCATGGCGTTGGCGATCTCCTGGCTCGCCTCTTGGCTTCCGATCTCGCCGAGCGCTCGGATCGTCACCTTCTGTAGCGGCGGGTTTCCGCTGTCGACGAAATCGACGAGCGTTTCGACGGCTCGTTCGTCGCCGATCTTCCCGAGCACCTCGATCGCACCCCGATTACGCCGCTGTGCGAGCCCCTGTATCGGATCGAACGCCGCCCCGGGTCCGAGCCGCTTGAGCGCGTCGATGCAGTTTTCCTCCATGAAGTCCGAATCGAGCGAGTCCAGCGCCATGAGGATCCGCTCGGGATCGTTTTCGGCCTCGGCGATCCGAACGACGCCCAATTCCGGCGGGAAATCTTTGCGGTTCTCCGGGGTTAGCCGATCGTAGAACCCCTCGCGGCTGAGCTGTTCGGCGATCTCGAGATCGCTCCACTCCTCGGCGCCCTCCAGACCCGACTCCAGCGTATCGAGTGCCTCGAGCAGGGCGGCGATCGTCGCCGCGTCCTCGTCGGCGTCGAGCCGACCGTCGGCGGCCGTCTCCCCGACCGACTCGACGGCTTCGGCCATGGCGCTCTCGTCTTCGGTCTCCGTCCCGAGTTCGAACTGCTCGTCGAGCTCGGCCGCCGCGGTTTCGAGGAACGCCTCGACAGCCCCCCGCACGGCCGGCTTCCCGTCGCGAGTCCAGCGCGTTTCCCGGATCGTGCTCGCGGCGCCGTCGGCGCCACTTTCGACGTCCTTGCCGTACGGCCCGCGCTGTGTTTCGATGCCGTCTCTGATCTCGCCGAGCCGGTCTTCGAGGGGTTCTTTCGGATCCTCGGGCTCTTCGTCTTCGTCCTCCGGTTCGGGGATCGGGAACTCGGCGTCCTCGAGATCGGCCTCGAACTCGTCGGCGTCGGCCTCGACGTCGTCCAGATCGGCTTCCGTCTCGGCGGCCTCGAGCGCCGCGTCGAGATCGTCGAGACGGGATTCGAAGGCGGCTATGTCGGGATCGGGCTCAGGTTCGGTTTCGTCCTCGGTCCCTTCGGATTCAGATTCGGAGTCGGGCTCGGCTCCCCCCTCGGACCCGTCCTCTTCGGGTTCGGTTTCTTCCTCTTCGGGTTCAGGTTCGGCATCCTCTTCGGGTTCGGATTCGGGTTCGCCCGCCGTCTCGTCGTCCCCGTTGCTCATGGTACACACTCCGATGGAGTGATCAAAGAGCGTTTCCCTTCGGTGCTTCCCCCGTCCGGTCGGGCCTTCGCTCGGGCGCGGGGCGTCGACCGTTCAGGTGTCCCGCCAGTATACGAACGGCGCGAGCACGAGATACGCGACCGCGAAGAGCAACAGCGACCGCGGCAGGACCCGGTTCCCGACGGTCGGGAACAGCACCGCGAGTAACTGCAGCCCGCCGAGAACGGCGGCGTCGCGGGCGTACAGGTCGGGATACGTTATCGGGGCGACCATGAGATAACAGAAAACCGCCGCGATCCCGAGTAGAACCATCGGATGGGTGAGCCCGGCGAGATACGCGACGGCGAGGATCGTCGCCGCAAGCGTCGTCTGGACGCCCTCTGTCTCCGGGATATCCCTGTCGTGGAGGGTGTAGAACCCGAGTCTGACGACGGCGACACCGACATAGACCGCCGGGATCGCGACCGCGGCGACGGCGAACGGCGAGGAAAACGACGAGACGCCGCCCCCGGTCGCGGCGACGTAGACGAGAACGGCCGGCGCAACGCCGAAGGAGGCGACGTCGGCGAGGGAATCGAGATACGGTCCGACGTCCGTCCCGCCCCGAACGCGGGCGACGACCCCGTCGAGGCCGTCCGCGATGGCGGCGAGCAACACCAACCGGGCGGCCGTTCCGGGGTCTACGACGGCGACCGCGACGGCGACGAACCCGAGCGCCGCGTTCGCCACCGTCACGAGATCGGCGAGCCCCAACTGACCGAGCAACCGCGGCTGCATGGCGTTGTCTCGCCGATCGGCGACGGCGGTCTTAGTACGTTCGCTTCCGTCCGAAACCCGAGCACATATCATCGCTCCGCCGCAACGTTCAGTATGGACCGACGGGCGTTCCTTTCGACGGCGGGTGTCGGTGCGGCGGTCGCGCTTTCGGGCTGTCTCGACGACCTCACCGACGGGAGTTTCGGGATCGGCGGGCTCAGCGAGGCCGACTTCGACATCGGGATGTCGGCCAACGCCTTCCTCCCCGAGGAGTACGAGATCTCCGTCGGCGAGACAGTCGTCTGGGGGAACAACGGCTCCCGGGGCCACACCGTTACCGCCTACGAGGCGACGATCCCCGAGGACGCGGCGTATTTCGCCTCCGGCGG
>LFFM01000557.1_pt1 | contig 26296 bp, 20 predicted proteins | sample 643131 | NCBI WGS metagenome assembly LFFM01 (sample SAMN03777445, study PRJNA286221) | soda lake metagenome | biome: soda lake; feature: Kulunda steppe; material: water; isolation source: sample Tc-Br brine of Tanatar trona crystallizer | place: Russia: Kulunda steppe | collected 2011-07
CACCCCCGCGTCGTCGTCCCACAGCCGCCTCGTGTCCGAACTCTTGACATTCATGAGCGGGAGAAGAGACACACGAATATGTACATATCTGCCGCACGGTGTTCACGTCGTGAACGGCGTTCGGTCGGTGGAGAGACGAGCGACGTCGGTAGAAGGCTATTTTACCCACGCGGAGAGAGCACGAAAGAGATGGGTGTGGACGAGCCGCTCCGCGACGATCCGAAGTACATGATCGACTTCGCTCGTCGGGCCAACGCGCTCGACGCGTTAGCCATCGAGCCCCTGACGAAACGCGAGCTCGCCGACGTGCTCGCGGTATCACGGCCGACTGCCCACCGTATCCTCGCGGGATTCGAGGAGCTGGATGCGGTCCGGCCGGGACCGAACGGCTACGAGCTCACCCGATTCGGTCACGTCGTCCACGACGCCGTTGGAGACTACCGTGACCGAGTCCGAACGGCGATGTCGCTCCGTCCGTTGCTCAACGATCTTCCGGACGACGTGGAGTTCGACTACCAGCTCTTCACCGATGCCGTCGTCACCGAAGCGACCTACGACGACCCGTTCCGCCCGATGAACCGGTTCATCGAACTCTTCGAGGACGCCACGCAGGTGAAGGGGTTCAACCGGAGCTTCCTCGAGCCGATGTATATCGAGCTCGCCCACGAACGGATCGAGGCGGGGCTGGAGTCGGACATCATCTACGATCCGAAAGTGATCGAGCTCGTACTGGAGGAGTACCCGAATCTGGGCACCTCGGCGCTCGAAAAGGACCACGTGCACGCCTCGGTTCACGAGGACCTCCCGATCGCGCTGGCGATCTTCGAAGACCGGATCGGCATCGGCATTCACACCGAGTCGATGGGGACGCCGGTCGCGTGGATCGACACCGACGATCCCGACGCGATCGCCTGGGGTGAGCGGCTCTTCGAGCGGTACCGCGAGGAGGCGACCCAGCTCTACTGACGACGCACGCGAAACGACCGAAGAACGATATATAAGCCCGGCGTGGGGTATATACGCGGCGATCGCCTAACAACTGGCGTGACTGCCCGGACCATCCGTGCCCGCGATCGGCCGGTGTTCGGCGTCGACGTGCAGAGCGGCGACGTTCGCGGCGACGACCCCTCCTACGCGCTCGTGATCCTCGATCCGGTCGCCGAGGACGATCCCGACGCGCCCGACCATGACGGGCCGCTCGCCCGCGTCACCCGCGACGTCGTCTCGCTCCGCAAACTTCGGCGGTTGATCGACGACCGTGAGCCCCTCTACGTCGCCACCGACAACGCCTACGAGCTAGCGCCGGACAAGAACGCCCTCGTGAACCTGCTCCGGTCGCTGCCCGACCGCACGCGACTCGTGCAGGTGACCGGTGCGGAACGGCCGGAGCCGCTCTCGAGGGTCGCCTCCAGACACGGCATTCCCTACGGCAAGAAGCCGATGGAGGAGGCCGAGGCCGCCGCGCGGCTCGCGGCCGCGGACGTCGGCCACGAGGTGACGGCGTTCACAGACGAGACGACGGTCAAGGTCTCCCGTGGACGCTCCACCGGAAAGGGCGGCTGGAGCCAGGACCGTTACACCCGGCGGATCCATGGCAACGTCAAGAAGCGAAGCCGACAGGTGGAATCGAAGCTCCGGTCGGCGAACCTCGAGTACGACCGCGAGGTGACGGAGAAGTACGGCGGCTACTCCAATGCGATCTTCTCCGTCGAGGCGCGCCCTGAGGACATCCCCGTCTCGAACTCCCGTGCGGGTGACGTGCGCGTGGAACTCGAACGCGAGCGCCGGGACGGGATCGAGTACGAGCCGCTCGTCAAGCGCCGCGACCGCGTGATCGTCGGGATCGATCCGGGGACGACCACGGCGGTCGCGGTCGTCGGCCTCGACGGCTCCGTGCTCGATCTCTACTCCTCGCGGACGGCCGACACGGCCGAGGTGACCGAGTGGATCGTCGAGCAGGGGCGCCCGATCATCGTCGCCGCGGACGTCGAGCCGATGCCCGAGACGGTCGAGAAGTTCCGGCGATCCTTCGACGCGGCCGGCTGGCGACCGACGACCGACCTGCCCGTGGACGAGAAGCTCCACCGCACCCGGGAGGCCGCCTACGAGAACGACCACGAGCGGGACGCGCTCGCAGCCGCGCTGTTCGCCCACGACGACCACGCCGACCAGTTCGAGCGCATCGCCGAGAAGACCCCGCCAAGGTTGGACCGTGAGGAGGTGATCGCCCGCGTCGTCGCCGGCGGAGCAAGCGTCGAGGCGGTCGTCGAGGAGCTGACGGCGGACCCGGGAAGCGACGACGACGGGGACGGCGACGACGACGCCGACCCGACCGAGCCGGAGCGAACCGAGGAGGAGGAGACGATCCGTCGCCTCCGTGAACGCGTCGACCGGCTCGAATCGCACGCCGAATCGCTCGAAAACGACCTCGCCGAGCGGGACGAACGGGTCGCCGAGCTGGAGGACGAACTCGAGGAGGCGAAACGGGAGGAGCGGATCGAGGCTCGTAGCCGACGGATCGTCTCCCGGCTGGAACGCGAGACCGACCGGCTGGAACGCGAACGCGACGAGGCACGGGAGCGCGTCGACGAACTGGAGTCGAAAGTCGAGACGCTAAAGCGGCTCTGGAAGCTCGACCACTCGAACTTCACGGACGTCGCCGCCGAGAAGGGGCTCGTCAGCGTGAAACCGGTCACCCAGTTCACGCTCGATGCCATCGCGGAGGCGGCCGAGGCGTACGGCATCGCCGCCGGCGACGTGGTCTACCTCCGTGACGCCTCCGGCGCCGGCCGTCGCACGGCCGAGCGGCTGGCCGAACACGAGCCGCGGGCGGTGATCCGCGACGGCAACCTCTCGGACGTCGCCGACGCGGTGCTTTTCGAGCGGTCCGTCCCCGTCGTTCCGATCGACGACGTACCGGTTCGGGAGATCGACGAGCTGGCCGTCGCCGACGAGGCCGAGCTGGAGTCGGCGATCGACGACTGGCACGACCGGGCCGAGGCGCGGGCGCGTGCGGAGAAGGCCGAGCGGCTCGACCGCATCATCTCCGAACACCGTGCGGGGACGACGCTGCCGGAAACGGAGGAGTGACCGAACGTGGCGGTGACGTCGCCATGCATGTCGCGCGGAGCGGGGGCGGCCGGCATGCATCCAGAAGTCATATGTCCGGCAACGACGCAGTCGGACGTATGGATGCTCACGAGCTGATCACCCGGAACGCGGCCGAGGTGGTCACCGAGGCGGAGATCGAGGCGCTGGCCGACGACCCCGACGGCAAGCGGGCGTACGTCGGCTACGAGCCCTCGGGAGTCCTCCACATCGGTCACATGCTCACCGCCAACAAGCTCATCGATCTTCAGGAAGCAGGCTTCGAAATAACCGTTCTGCTCGCCGACGTCCACGCTTACCTCAACGATAAGGGCTCCTTCGAGGAGATCCGCCGGACCGCCGAGCGGATGCGCGACCAGTTCATCGCCTACGGCCTCGAGGAGTCACGGACGCAGTTCGTGCTGGGTTCGGACTTCCAGCTCGACGACGACTACACGCTCGACTTACACGCACTGGAGCTGGAGACGACGCTCGCGCGCGCCGAGCGCGCCATGGCGGAGATCAAGTCGGGTGACTCGGTGAAGGTCTCTCAGGCGGTCTACCCGCTGATGCAGGCGCTCGACATCCCGTACCTCGGGGTCGACCTCGCGGTCGGCGGGATGGAACAGCGGAAGGTCCACATGCTCGCGCGTGACGTCCTGCCGAGCATCGACCGGGAGCCCCCGACGAGCCTCCACACGCCGCTCATCGCCGACCTGACCTCCGGCGAGGGGAAGATGTCCTCCAGCACGGGCGTCTCCATCTCGATGCAGGACTCCCGCGAGGAGATCGACTCGAAGGTACAGCAGGCGTACTGTCCGCCGACCGCCGATCCGGAGCCGACCGACGAGGGGACCGATCGGGAGAATCCCGTCCTTCAGGTCTTCGAGTACCACGTCTTCCCGCGCTTCGACGAGGTCGTCGTCGAACGACCCGAGAAGTACGGCGGCGACCTGACCTACGGCGAGTACGACCTGCTCGAGTCGGACCTCGAATCCGGCGAGCTGCATCCCGCCGACGCGAAGGGAGCGCTCGCGGAGTACCTCGACCGACTCGTCGCGCCGGGACGCGAGCAGCTCGCGGAGTAAGCGGAACGGGCGGTCGCGTTGCGTCCACCGCCTTCGCGTCGTGCCCCCTCACAGCAAGTCATCGATCTCGTCGTTTCGGAACGCCGCAACCGGATCCTCCCCGTTCTCGCGGTCGTCCCGAACCGCCTGACGGGCCCGTTCGAGAAACTCCTCGACGCGTCGTGAACCGCTCCATATCCCCTCTCGGAATCGAACTCGACGAGCGCGATCGTGAGCTTTCCGCCGGCCTGGCCGACGCCGACCGAGTACGGCCTTCATCGATACGTCCTGTTAGCGGCCCGCTGTATGTCTTCCCCGGCGATTTATATATGATACCGCGACCAGCCGACCCATGTCCGAAGGCGACGACGAGCGCGGAGGCGACGACCGACTCCACGAACGACTGCGAGCCGTCGAGCGTGCATTGACGGGCGGCGACCGCGCCGTCGCCGACCTCGAACCGGCGGCGGAGGCCGCCGCCGAACGGGAGTGCCTCGAGGAGCGGATCGCCGATCTCGAGGCGCGCGTCGAGGAGTTGGAGGCCGCCACACAGGCCGTTCGTGGCTACGTCGGCTCGGTCCGCGCCGTCAACCGCGAGGTCGAACGGCGGGCCGACCTCGCGCTGGCGGCCGCAACCGAAGCACGAACGAACGTCGCGACGGCGAGCCGGACGGACGTCGCGACGGAGAGCTGGACGGACGTCGTGAACGACGGCGATGGCGACCGCGACGGCTCCGATGGGGCTCGTGAACCGGTCGGCGACCCCGCGCTCGCCGCCGCGCTCCCTGAGGATCGAACCGAACGGAACGCCACGAGCGGTGCGATCGGCACGAACGGTGCGACCGACGACGAAGCCGAGTCGGCCGGTCGATCGACCGGTTCCGCCGCGCTCGACCGACTGCGGGAGGTGTTGTGAGGTGCACGTCGTCGGTGATTCCATCGGATCGACCTCCGCTCCGACCGCCGCCCGGACCGTTCGTGTACCCGCGAAGGCGCGTCCATTCGCGGTGGCGAACCACGGGTCGCCGGGTTGCCGTGATCGGCGTCGTGGTGATCACCACGCGTGATCCGTGCGGTCATGGCGGTCGTCGTCGCCGTCGCGCTGCTCGCCGTGGCGATGCCGACGCTCGACGACGCTCGGGACGACACGACCGCCGAACGCCTCGACGCCGAGGCCGAGCGGCTCGAACGTCAGGTCGGCGCGTTGGCGGCCGACTCGGTCGCCGTGGCAGAGCCCGCGCTTGCGGCCCGCGCGACCGTAACCGTTCGGGTGCCACACGGACTCACGGCCAGTCGCGTCGAACGTGCAGCCATCGGTGATCCCGCGTTGATGGACGACGTGTCCGCGGACGCTGCGGTTCCGAACAACGGCGGATCGTCGCCGACGGACGCCGACTCGTCGCCGCCGGAGGTCGCGTTCGTCTACCGTCTCGCCGGCACCGAGCCGCGCGTCGTCCCACTCTCGTCGCCGCACGTTCCGACGGTCGAGGTCGTCGGCGGACCGATCAGGCTGCGAACGGGCGGCGAGAGTCGGCTTCGGCTCACCCTCGTCGACGACGGCGGGCCAACCGTCCGGATCGCCCGCGTCGGCTGAACGTTTATATACGATACCGGAACCACCGCCTCCATGACGTTCGACCTGCCGTCGCTTCCGTCCGTCCGCTCCGTCGGCGACGACAGCCGGCTCGACGGCGTCGACGGGCGGCACGCCGTTTCAACTCTCCTCTCGTCGCTGGGACTTTCGTCGCTCGCCCCCGTCGCCGACGGCTCCGACGACTGCGGCTGTTCCGTGTCGTTTCACGACCCCGCCGGAACCGACGTCGACGATCGAACCGTTCTCGTCGTCGACGGTGACGGCTGTCCGGGACGCGGCGACCTCGCGAGCAGCCCCGCGTGTCGCGCGGCCGTGATACGTGCACTCACCGAACGTGATGCCGACGCCGTCAGGACGCGGGCGGGCGGCCGCGAGCGCCGATACGCCGGTCGGTCGGCAGCCCTTCTCGTCGCCGCCGGACGGTTTCGCGAACGCGTTCGATTCCATGAGGACCGGCTGGCCGAACGCGTTGCTCGGGACCCCGTGGGGGCCGCACGCGAGGCCGCCGGCCGAGCGGGTCCGCCGAGCCGGATCGTGGCCGAGACGGGACTCGAAGCGATCGTGGAATCCCTCCCCGACGATACGGACGCGTTTCGAGCCCGGATCGGACCGACGGTCGCTGCGGCTCGGGTGGTCGCCGAACCGCCCGCGGCGGCGACGTTGGTCGATCGGTGGGAGGTGGTGACGGGGGCGACCGTTCGGCTGTACGAGGGGAGCGACGACCTTCGGACGTACCACCTCACGCCGCCGACGATCGACCTCGACGCCGATGCGCTTGCGACGCTCGCGGCTGCACGGGACCGCTTGCTCGCCGATCCGTCCGGCGGCGATCGGGCTCCCGGCCGGGCCGTGCGTGCGGTCGCCTCCACGGACGACCCGGTCGAATCGCTCGCCGAGACGCTGGCGCGACACACCCGCGGTCACGGCGTTCTGGAACACGTCTTCGCCGACGACAGGGTCAGCGACGCGACCCTGACCGCGCCGGTGGCCGGAAACCCGCTTCGAGTCGTCGTCGACGGGGAACGCTGCCGAAGCAACGTTCGACTTCCGCCCGAAGGGGCCGCCACCCTCGCGTCCCGGCTCCGACGAACGAGCGGTCGGGCGTTCTCCCGTGCGAGCCCGACGCTCGATGCGACCCTCGACACGGAGTCGGGATCGGTGCGCGTCGCCGCGACCACCCCGCCCGCGAGCGACGGACTCTCGTTCACCTTCCGCCGCGGCGACACGGACGCATGGACGCTCGCTCGCCTCGTCGAGGCCGGCACGCTCACGCCGCATGCGGCGGGAGTGCTTTCCGTCTCGGTCGGGCGTGGCGTCTGCGGCCTCGTCGCCGGCGGCCGCGGCGCCGGCAAGACGACGACGCTCGGATCGCTGCTCTGGGAGCTTCCGTCGGGGACCCGTTCACTGCTCATCGAGGACACGCCGGAGCTTCCGGTCGAGGCCCTCTCCGGCGCCGGACGCGACGTTCAGCGGCTTCGTGTGGGCGACGGCGCCGAACCCTCCCCACGGACGGCGGTACGAACGGCGCTGCGGCTCGGCGGCGGCGCGCTCGTCGTCGGCGAGGTTCGCGGCGAGGAGGCGGCGGCGCTCTACGAGGCGATGCGGGTCGGCGCCGCCGGCGAGACGGTTCTCGGGACGATCCATGGCGAGGACCCCGACGCGGTCCGCGAACGGGTCGTCGCCGACCTCGGCGTCTCCCCTTCGTCGTTCGCCGCCACCGATCTGGTCGTCCTGCTGGCCGACCACCGCGTCGAGACGATCGTCGAAGTGGTCGAGTACGGGGAGACGGTCGGGTTCGAACCGCTCTTCGTGCGAACCGAGGACGGACTCGTCGCCTCCGGCCGGATCGATCGGGGTGAGAGCCGCCTGGTGGAGTCGCTTGCGGGATCCGAGGACACGTACGGCGCGATACGCGAGAGCATCACGAGCCGAACGGAGGCCATCGATCGTGCGGTCGAACTCGGCCGAACCGATCCCGATCGCTACGTGGAGGCGGTTCGGTGAGCGGCGTGGATGCCGACCCGTCCTCGGGGTCCCGGTCGTCGATCCCTTCGGTTCCATCGAACACGACGGACGCCTCGTCGGCCGTTTCGCGGGACACGCTCGGCCGACCCTCGGAGCCGATCGACGAACTTCGCCGGGCGCTCACGTTTCTCGGCTGGGACGTGACCCGCGAACGCGTCGTTGAGGCGGGCCATCGGGTCGGCGCGATCGTCGCCGTGCTCTGTACGACCCCGACGGCGTGGCGGTTCGGCGTGCTTCCGGGCATGCTCGTCGGTCTCTCAGTCGCGCTCGCCGTCGTTCACGCGATCCACCGACTGCCCGTGTGGTGTGCCACGCTCCGGCGGACGCGCGCACTGGGTGCCGCACCCGGTCTCGTCGGCCGACTCGTCTTACGCATGCGGCTCGATCCGTCGGCCGAGCGCGCGGTCCGATTCGCCGCTCGAACCGGTCATGGTCCCCTCGCGGACGACCTCGCCGCACACGAGCGACGTCGCGCCGACGGTCCGACGAGTGGCCTTCGAGAGTTCGCTCGTGAGTGGCGCCCGTGGTTTCCGGCGCTGGATCGATCGGTCGCGCTCGTCCGGACGGCGGGGTCCGCGCCGCCGAATCGCCGGGATCGCTGTCTCGATCGGGCGCTCGATGCGGTGCTTTCGGGAACCACGGACCGGCTTGCTTCGTTCGTCGGCGACGTGCGCGGGCCCGTCTCCGCGCTGTACGCCTTCGGAGTGTTGTTACCGCTCGCGCTCATCGCCCTCCTGCCGGCTGCGGCCGCGTCCGGCGTCCCGATCGGCGCGACCGCCGTCACCGTCGTCTACCTCGTCGTGCTTCCGGTCGGGTTGCTCGCCGCCTCGGCGTGGCTGCTCTCCCGCCGACCGGTCGCCTTTCCGCCGCCGACCGTCGATGCCGACCATCCGGACGTGCCTCGGCGCGGGGCGGTCGCCGTCGCCGTCGGCCTCGTGTCCGGGATCGTGGCCGCCCTCACCGCGTGGAGGCTGATCGCGCCGTGGACCGCGCCGATCGCGGCGGTCGGGATCGCTACGGGAATCGGATTACTCGTCGTTTCACGTCCCCGTCGACGCGTTCTCGCCGAGATCCGCGACGTGGAGCGCGGACTGCCCGACGCGATGACGGTCATCGGCGGGGACGTCGCCGAGGGCGTCGCCGTCGAACGCGCCGTCGTGGACGCGGGCGATCGACTGGACGGGCGAACGGGCCGGATCCTGTCACGTGCGGCCCGTCGGAGCCGTACCCTCCGAGTGTCCGTTCGGGAGGCGTTTCTCGGACGTGGTGGGCCGGCGGCGGCGCTCCCGTCGCCGCGGGTGCGGGGTGCGGTCGCGCTGCTTTCCGTGGCCGCACACGAGGGAAAGCCGGCCGGCGACGTCATTCTCGACCTCGCGGACCAGCTCGAACGACTCCGCGAACTGGAACGGGAGTCCCGTCGACAGCTCGCGACCGTGACGGGCACGCTGACGAACACGGCGGCCGTCTTCGCGCCGCTCGTCGGCGGCGCGACGGTCGCGCTCGCGACGGGGATCGACGCCGCCGGCGCGGTCGGCGGGGCGGGCGTCGACGCCCTCGCGGATCCCGGTGCCCTGACGTCCGACCCGACGGCCGACGGCCGGAACGCCGGAACCGGATCCGATTCGACCGCACCCGCGGGATCGAACGAGCCGCCCGCCGAGGAGCCGTCCTCGGACGCGGAGACCGTGGGTCTGACCGTCCCCACGCTCGGCCGGATCGTGGGCGTCTACGTCCTTCTGCTCTCGGCGATCCTCACGGGTCTCGCGACGGGGCTCGAGCGCGGATTCGATCGAACCCTCGTCGCCCACCGGATCGGCATCGCCCTTCCCACGGCGACCACGACGTATCTCGTCGCGTTCGTCGGCGCGGGGCTGCTTCTGTAGCCTCTCCCCGGTCACGTCGTACCGACGTCCCGGCGTGGGAATGCCGGCGGGATCGTGGCTTCGAGCGCCGCAAAGTGGTATTTACTGACATACCAATTTCCTTAGGAGAAGAGTTTTCCCGAGCGGTCCGTAGGGATGTATGTGCAATCAGAGATCGACCGCAGAGGATTCTTGGCGAGCGTCGGCGCCGTGTCGACCGTCGCCGTCGCGGGGTGTGCCGATGACGAAGACCCGATCGAGGACGGAACCGGAGATGACGACGGTGACGACGACCTGAGCGACGACCTCGAGGAAGACCAACTCCAACTCATCCGGACGCCGCGACAGACGCTCGATCCCATCGGGATCTCGGGGCCGCTGAACGCCTGGACGAACTGGCAGGTCCACGAACAGCTCTTCACCTACGAGGACGGAACCCCCCCCGTCACCTCGGCGCTCGCGACCGACTACGAGGTCTCCGGGGACAACCTGACGTACACCTTCGAGCTGCAGGAGGGCGTTACCTTCCACAACGGCGAGGAAATGACGGCGGACGACGTGATCTACTCGTGGCGTCGTCTCGCGGAGTCCGAGAACAACCGCGGCCATCAGGACCGGATCGTCCGCGGTCCGATGTCGGTCGAACACGAGGTCGACGACGACGACAACACCGTTCCCGACTCGCTCGCGCTCGAAGCGATCGACGACTACACCCTCGAGATGACGCTCGAGTCCCCGTTCCATGGCACGTTGGGGAACCTGACCGACCCGCGTCTCTCGGTGGTCCCCGAGGGCGTCGTCGGCGACATCGAGGGCTACGACGGTGAGTTCGAGTACGACGAGTGGTCGACGGAGGAGCTCACCGGAACCGGGCCGTTCGACTTCGTCCGCTGGGACCGCGGCAACGAGATCGTGATGGAACGGTACGACGACTACCACGGATCGGTCGCGAACATCGACGGGATCCGCCTCCAGATCCTGGAGGACCCGAACGCCGTCTTCACCCGCGCCGTCAACGAGCAGAACGCCGACATCTTCGACCTGCCCCGGTCGCAGTTCGACCCGTCGCTTCTGGACATCGCCGACGATACGGAGGACGGCCGCCGCACCGGATCCTACGGTCCGGTCGCGAACGACGAGGTCCTCAACTACGGGGACACCGCGCTCCCGCGGACGCAGTACCTGATCTTCAACACGCTTCGCGTCGAGAAGCCCGCACGGCAGGCGATCGCGTACATCCTGAATCAGGAGACGGTCGCCGAGACCGCCGTCCGCGGCCAGGGCGAACCGGCATATCTCCTTTCGCCGCCGAGCGGGTTCCCCGGCGGTCCGGAGGCGTACCAGGAGATGGCCGAATCGGAGTATCCGTACGGATATGCGGAGTCCGATCTCGATGCCGCCCGGGAGGTCATGGAGGAGGCCGGTTACGACGAGGATGACATGTACGAGACGACCTTCCAGCACCCCTCCGACGATCAGGCCTCCGAGTGGAGCGACATCGCGAGCCTGCTTCGCGATCAGGCCGAGGCCGTCCACATCGACCTGTCGATCGAGGAGGCTCCCTCCTCGACGCTGGTCGGACGCGCCATCGAGGGCGACATCACGATCTTCGGCATCTGGAACGCGCTGGAGTGGCTCGAAGCCGACGCCATGCTCCGGTTCGCGTATCCGAACGAGTTCGCGTGGTCACGGTGGGGCGCCGACGTCGACTTCGAGTACGAGGAGATGTCGGAGGCCGCCCAACAGGCGACGGACGCGTGGGAGCGCTACGAGGAACACCGGCTTCCCGGCGACGACAACCTCGCGATCCGCGAGGAGGCGTACCTCGAGATCGAACGGGCGAACTGGGAGGACATGTCGATGCTTCCGCTCTGGCACCCGATCGAGGAGCTCTACTGGTACGACTGGGTCGAGGGCTTCGAGATGCACGGCTCTCAGCGCCGTCCGGCGCTCAACGAGATCTCGCTGAACCGGTGATCGAGTAGCGATCGCTCCCGGCGCTACTCGCCCTCGACGCCGGCGGCGCACTCCCGGAGTAGCCCGTCGACGTTCTCGGGAAGCGTCGGATGGTACGCCCGGTCGGGGATCTCACGGACGTCGAGTTCCATCTCGACTGCTATCTGGAACGTCTTCGCCATCGTGTCCGCGTGGTAGTGGAGCCCCTGCCAGCCGAGGACGGTCCCGTCCTCTGCATCGACGACGAGCCGGCCGAGCCCGTGCGGAACGTTCTTCGATTTAAATACGCCGTCGGAGTCGGCGGTGCGCGTCGCGACCACGGTCGCGTGGCCCGCCTCCGTGGCCGACCGCGGCGTATGGCCGACGCGCGCGAACGGATAGACGCCGGCACCCGTGAAGACGACGTGATGGTGGACGTTCGTGTAGGGCTTTGCCGGCCTCCCCTCGACGTCGCGAAGGACGTTCTCGGCGGCCTGGAAGCCCTGCTCCTTGGCGACGTGGAGGATCGGCTCGCGTCCGTTGACGTCGCCGACGACGAACGTGCGGTCGTCGTTCGGCGGACGCATCGTCGCGTCGATCCAGCCCTCCTCGGGCTTCAGCGACGTGTTCTCCGGGCGGAGCGGCTCGAGGTTCGGCTTCCGGCCGGTGAACTGGAAGACGGCCTCGGCGTCGACGTGGCCCCCGTCGTCGAGGTGCAGTCGGACCCCCTCGTCGGTCCGCTCCAGCGACTCCTCGTGGACCTCCGTCCGGATCTCGATCCCGAACTCCTCGCGGTAGATCCTCAGCAGCTCGTCCCCGAACGCCGGATCCGCCTCGTCCAGCGGCCGCTCGTCGTGTTCGATCACGGTGAGGTCGACGCCCGCCTCCGCGAGGTACGGGGCCATCTCCATGCCGACGTAGCCGAAGCCCATCACGACCCCGGAGTCGGGGAACTCGATCGCGTGCAGCGTGTCCTCGCTCGTATAGATCAGGTCGGAGACCTCGTCGTAGCCCGGAAGGTCGGGGTCGCTCGGCGATGACCCCGTCGCGATGACGACGTAGTCGGCCTCGACGACCGTCGGGTCACCCGAACCGGCCGGGTCGCCGCCGATCTCGACGACGTGGTCGTCGAGGAACCGTGCTGGCTCGTGGTGGAACTCGACCCCGTCGCGCTCGGCGAGCTCGTGGACCGCCTCGCGACGGTGACCGGCCCAACCTCGGGTTCGGTCGTTCTTCTCGGCGACGACCCGCTCGAGGTCGAGCCCGTGCGGCTCGCCCGTCAGGCGACCGTCATCCCGACCCTCGAATCGATGGGCGGCAGCCGAGAGCAGCTCCTTCGACGGCATGCATCCCTCGAGGATGCAGAGCCCGCCGCCGGGGTCCCCGTCGTCGACCAGCGTGAGCCGATCGAGCGCGTCCCCGACGTGCGGGGCGAGGTCCTCGGCGACGGCGGCGCCGGCGCTGCCGTACGCTCCGATGATGACGACGTGCATGCTCCTCTCGACGCCCTCGGGCTACTAAGGGTTGCTTACGCCGGCAGGGAGGTCGGTTACCGAACCCGGTCGCGGCGTGTGTCGCTCGCTATCGGTCGATCCCGCCGCCGCCGTCGACGACCGCCTCGACCTCCTCGGGGGTGACGACCGCCAGGTCGCCGGCGACGGTTCGTTTGAGCGCGGCGGTCGCGGCCGCCCACTCCAGCGCCTCGTGGACGGTGCCGCCGTCGAGCCGCTTCGTCAGGAAGCCGGCGACGAAGGCGTCGCCCGTGCCGATCGCGTCGAACGTCTCCGCCTCGAAGACGCCCTGCTCGTGTACCTCGCCGCCGCGCAGCGCGATCGCACCCTCGGCACCCCGCGTCACGACGACCGACTCGAACCCGAACTCGGAGGCGAGTCCGTGGGCGATCTCGATCGCGTCGCCCTCGCGACCGAGCACCTTGCGGGCATCGCGCTGCGGGACGAACAGTAGGTCCACGTCCGCAAAGAGATCCTCGTAGACCGCACGGGCGGCCGCGGGCGTCCAGAGCTTCGATCGGTAGTTGAGATCGAACGACCGCGTTACGCCGGCCTCGCCCGCCGCGCGCAACAGCGCCCGCGTCGCCTCGGTAGCGGATTCCGAGAGGGCCGGCGTGATCCCCGTCGTGTGGAACCGCTCGGCGTCGTCGAAGACGCCGGTCGGCAGCTCCTCGGCGGTCACCGTCGTGATCGCGGCGTCGGCGCGGTCGTAGATCACGTTCGTGCCGCGCGGCTCGCCGCCGAACTCGAGATAGTAGGTGCCGAGCCGGGTGTCTGTGGGGTCCGCCCACGAGACGCCCGTGCGGACGCCGTGGCTCCGGAGCTCCGAGACGATCCGCCGGCCGAGCGGAGAATCGGGCAGCTTCGAGAGCCAGGCGGCATCGACACCGAGCCGTGCCGCGCCGACGGCCACGTTGCTCTCGGCGCCGCCGGTCTGGACGTCCAACTCGCGGGTCGTCTCCAGCCGATCGCCCCGCGGCGGGGAGAGCCGGAGCATCGTCTCGCCGAACGTTACGAGGTCAGTCATGCCGACCACCCCGTCGACGTCGTCGCTTCGGGTCGCATACGCACCCGTCGTCGGGGGGCTACAAAAGGGTCGGCGATCGATCCCACGTCCGCCGCGTCCGATCCGTCTCCCGCGTCCGACTCGTCTCCTGCGGGCCGCTCCTTCACGCCCGCGTTATTCCGCCCGTCGACCCGCGTGGCCTGGATAGTCCCGCTCGAACCGATCGCCGATCTCCTCGCGGTCGAACCGGATCACGACCGGACGTCCGTGCGGACAGGCGTAGGGGTTCTCGCAGGCGTCGAGCCGGTCGAGCAGGTCGACGACGCTTCCCTCGGTCAGCGACGTGTTCCCCGTCACTGATGGGTAACAGGCCAGATCGGCGAGCAGCTCGTCGACCGCATCCGCAACGGGTTCGTCGCCGTCGGCGGCGTCGCCGACGAACGCCGAGAGGACGTCACGAAGCAGCGCCGGCTCCAGTGCCGCGTCGAGGACCGCCGGGACGGCCTCGACGCGCACCTCGCGTTCGCCGGCCCGACTCGCCCGAAACCCGATCGACTCGAGCTCCGCCGCCAGGTCGGCAAACAGGGCGGCCTCACGCGCGGTCAACTCGACGGTGACGGGCGTCGCCAGCGCCTGCGCGGCGGTGCCGTCGGCGAAATCCCGTCGAAGGCGCTCGTAGTTCACCCGCTCGTCGGCGGCGTGTTGGTCGATCAACACCAGCCCGTCCGGTGCCTCCGCGACGACGTAGGTGTCGTGTAGCTGCCCGAGCACGCGCAACGACGGCAGCGAGTCGTAGCTGCGCTCGTCGCTCGTCTCCCCGCCGCCGAGGGTCCGCTGGCTGGTCGCGCTCGTCGTCCTCGTCGTCCTGCCGCTCCCCTCCGTTGACGTCTCACCGCCGTCCTCGTCGATCGTGGCGTCCTTGGCGTCGACGGTCGTCGTCGCGTTCGACTCCGTGGCGTCCTCGTCGTCGACGGTCGTCGTCGCGTCCGAACCCGTCGCGTCCGAAGCAATCGTGTCGGCTTCATCGTCCGTTTGCCACGTGCGCGGCGACGGTCGTTCGTCACCGATGCGGTCGGTCGCATGGCGCGGCGGGCCGCTGGATGCTCCCATTCCGTCGCTCGGGGGCTCCGTTCCGAGGTCGTCGACCGCCCACGCCTCGGCGTCGTCGGGCGACAGCTCCCGCGCGGCGGCTTCATCGTCGCCGTCGCGGTCGTCTCCGGCCTCGTCGCTCCGTCCGCGTTCCTCGGCAGCATCGGCGGCGCTGCCGGCATCGGCGACGTTGCTTCCGGCGGCATCGTTGCCGGGGTCGGCGACCGCTTCGGATCCGACATCGCTGCCGCCGACCCGCTCGTGGGGCGTTCCGGCGCCGCCGAGCACCTCCGAGTCGGGGGCTTCCGGGGCGACGTCCGTCTCGCCGGGTGCCGACCGTCCCCGAGGGGCGGTCGACCGGATCAGCCCGTGGTCGAGCAGCGCCTCGGTCACCGCGTCCTTGACCGCCTGCCGGACGGCCGGCTCGCGGTCGAAGCGAACCTCCAGCTTTCGGGGATGCACGTTCACGTCGACGTCGCCGGGCGGCACCTCGACGAAAAGCACCGCGAACGGGTAGCGATCGGACGCGAGCTGGCCGCCGTACGCCTCGATCACCGCCTCCCGAAGCGTGCTCGCCGTCACGTATCGACCGTTGACGTAGGTCGCGAGGTAGTCCCGGCTCGCGCGCGTCGTCTCCGGGTGGGAGACGAGCCCCGAGACGCGGGCCACGGGCGGCTCGTCGCCCTCGCGATTCGCCTCGTCGTCGTCGCGGTCCGTCCCGTCGGGCACCCACTCGACCTCCCGCATCGCCTCCGCGACCTCTCGGCCGTAGACGGCGAGCACCGCCGATCGCAGGTCGCCGTTGCCCTCCGTCGCGAACGTCTCGCGACCGTCGTGTTCGAGCGAGACCGCGACGTCGGGGTTCGCGAGCGCGTAGCCGGTCACCACCGTGTTCACGTGGTCGAACTCCGTCGCCGTCCGCTTGAGGAACTTCTTGCGGGCGGGGGTATTATAGAACAGGTCCTCGACCTCGACGGTCGTTCCCGAGGGGGTCCCCGCCGGCCGTACCTCGCCGACTTCGCCGCCCTCGACGGTGATCTCCGCGCCGACCTCGGCATCCGGCGGTCGCGACCGGACCGTCAACCGGGAGACGCCGCCGACCGTGTAGAGCGCCTCACCGCGGAAGCCGAGGGTGGCGACGCCGCGGTCGAGGTCCTCGACGTCGACGATCTTCGAGGTGGCGTGCTCGGCGACGGCCGCCTCGAGCTGGTCGGCGGGGATCCCGACGCCGTCGTCGCGGACGCGGATCCCTTCGGTGCCGCCCGTCTCGACGGCGACGGCGATGCGGCTCGCGCCCGCATCGAGGCTGTTTTCCACCAGCTCCTTCACCACGCTCGCGGGCCGTTCGACCACCTCTCCGGCGGCGATCCGCTGGACCGTCCGTTCGTCCAACCGTTCGATCTCGGGCGGCTCCATTCGTCTGGTTTCTCGTCGAGCGCGTACTTGAACCCGTTGTCGGGGGCGTTCCGTCCTCGGCGACGGTTCCCGGCGCCGATGCGGGCGGTTCGATCGGCTGGCTACAGTCGATCCCGAAGGTCGAACGCCTCCTCGTCGCTTTCGTCCCTTCGGTGGTTCGCATCGTCCTCGTGACTCGCGTCGTCCTCGTGACTCGCATCGTCCTCGTGACTCGCGTCGTCCTCGCGATGTGTGGCGTCCACGGTGTTCGTGTCATCCGCGTCCTCCACGTCGAGGCCGGCAGCGAGCCCGGCCCCGAGGTCGTAGGTGTCCCGGATGGTGCGCGCGAGCACGCCGTTCCGGTCGAAGACGACGTGGACGATCACGAAGGGATGGTCGGCCGGCCGCAACACGAACACCTCGCGCGGCCGGTCGTCGTCGAGGCGCTCGTTCACGCGGGCGACGAGCGGTTCGATCGGCAGGCGGCCCGCGCGCAACTCGGTGAAGGTGTCGCCGCCGGGGCCGTCGGCAAAGAGATAAAGCGCCCCGTTCGGGTCGCCGTCGTTCGAGCGGGTCGTCACCGACCCGAACGCCTCGCCCGACGCGCGAATCTCGTTCCACGCCTCGACGGCCGCCTCGAAGATGCCCTCCACGTCGTCGGCGAAGCGGAATCGATCCTCACGGACGATCGACAGCTCGGTGAGCCGCGCGCTGCCGTCGGTCCACGCCAGCGTCGCGTCGACGACGGTCCCGGGATCGAGCGCATCGATCCGCGTCCCGAGGTCGCCCTCGTAGCCCTCGGCGGACGCATATAAGGGGTCGAAGGCGTCCTCGGCGTCCGGGTCGGTCGGATCGATCGGCGCCTTGGGGACCTCGACCAGCACGAACTCGTCCGCCGGATCCTCGAGATCCGGACGTCGCCGTCGGTCGTGGACGCGGAACCGGCCGGTCGTCGTCGGTTGCATGCCCGCCGATCGGCTCGCCGGCGGGTTAAAAGGGCGGATCGGCCGTCGCATCTGCCTCGACCCCCGTTCGAAACGATGCGCGCCCGCAGCGACTAACGCCGCCGCGCCTGACGGGAACGGGAGCCGTGGTACCGCGACGCTCGGAAGCGTTAAGCGTCGGCGGGGCCCGTATTCGTACGTCATGGCGAAAGGTAAGGTTGATTTCTTCAACGACACTGGCGGCTACGGTTTCATCTCGACTGACGACGGCGACCTCGACGACGACGAGGACGTGTTCTTCCACATGGAGGACGTCGGCGGCGAGGACCTGGCGGAAGGCACCGAGGTAGAGTTCGACATCGAGTCCTCGCCGAAGGGACCCCGCGCGGCGAACGTCGTCCGACTGTAATCTCGAGACGCGCTCGTCGAGTACGACGAAAACGACACCTGCGATTTTTAACTGAACCACTCATCCACCGACAGGAACGGAACCGTAACGCAGCGTCAGTCCACCGCCCTCCGGGCGGCTCCGTGTTTCCGTTGGAGACGGCTCCGTGTTTCCGCCGTGGACGGATCCGTGTCGTTATTTGGCGGGCGGCCTAACGGGATGCAAATGGGGATCCTCGAGGACAAGTCGAACGCCCGGCTCTTCTACAAGTACCTCTCGAAGGTGTACGACCGGGTGAATCGGTTCAACTGGACCGAGGAGATGCGGTCGGAGGCGCTCTCCTGGCTGGAGTTCGGCGAGAACGATACAGTGCTCGACGTGGGCTGTGGAACCGGCTTCGGCACAGAGGGACTGCTCGAACACGCCGACGACGTTCACGGTCTCGATCAGAGCGTCCACCAGATGGAGAAGGCGTTCGAGAAGTTCGGCAAACACGACCGTGTGAAATTCTACCGCGGGGACGCCGAGCGGCTCCCCTTCAAGAACGACACCTTCGACGTCGTCTGGTCATCCGGCTCGATCGAGTATTGGCCGGACCCCGTTGCCGGGCTCTCGGAGATCCGACGGGTCGCGAAGCCCGGCGGCCAGGTGCTCGTCGTCGGTCCGGACTATCCGCACAACCGCGTGCTCCAGCGCGTCGCCGACGCGATCATGCTCTTTTATGACGAGGAGGAGGCCGACCGAATGTTCACCGAGGCCGGCTACGAGGAGTTCGAACACCACATCCAGCGGGCCACCCCTCGTAGCCCGCGGGCGATCACCACCGTCGCGCAGGTCCCTGAGGAGTAGCCGAGTCGAACTTCGCCGCCCTCGATCGGTTCGATCCGCCGCCCTCTGCCGGCGTTCTTGCTCCCTGCCGCCGCCGGTCGCCATCCGCCGCCGTTCATTGCTCTCTGCCGCCGTCCGTTACCGGGCTCAGCCGTCCTCTACGACGGTCTCGAGCGTCGTGATCGTCCGTCCGTCGACGATCAGTCGCACCTCGACCGTTCGCCCGGGACGGAACGCGGGTCCGTTCGTGCTCGCGACCGCCAGCGACGCGGACTCGCCGGCGGTCCACTCGTCGTCGCTGGCGGCGTTGAACGGACCGGTCGGTCCCGGCCGGAACCCCGTCGCGGAGAAGAACGGAACCGGCGGCTGGTTCACGAGCGGCTCGCCGTCGACGCGGATCCGCACATCGAGGTTCCGGACGTCGATCCGATCGCCGGCGTGATGCGTCAGCGTCAACCGATCCCCTTCCGCCGTCGCGTCCATCATGGCCGTCGGCGTCGATCCGTCCGACAGCGCGGCCCCCGCACCCAGCGCCATCGTGGCGACCGTTCCCGCGAGCACGACCGCGACGGTGACGAGGAGCACGACCCCGATCGGCGCGATGCCGTGGTCGCTCCGCTTCCGTCGTCGACCGTTCCGGATCGGGCCGTCGCCGTTCACGCGACGAGGTGCGTCGTCATCAGATAAAAGGAGTCACCCGGTCCCGCCGTCGTCCGATGGCTCGTCGTCGACGACCCGTGGCGTCTCCGTCGGCGTGATGCCGTCGAGGACGGCGACTTGCGGCTCGTCGACGACGGTGATCCGGTAGGGTTCGGCGGGTGAGAGCGTTCGGATCGCCCCGTCGCCGTCGGTCGTCCCGACCGTCTCGCTGTCGCCGCCGCCGACGCTCTTCGTCACCGTCACGCCCTCGATCGGGGTGCCGTCGTCCGCGTCGGTCACGGAGACGGCCACGGGCCCGCCGGGATAGCTTCTATCGACGGTCACGTTGAAGCCGTCCCCCGTCGTGCTGCTGGACTCGAAGTCGGGGAACGTCTCGAGGTCGACCCGCTGGTACTCGATGAACACCTGGTCGGTGCCGCCGCTGACGAAGGTCCGCAGCTCGCCGAACTCGTGGGCGATGGTGACGCGGTGGACCGCCCCCGCGCCGAAGGCGTCAGCCTCCCTGAGCGCCGCCGTCTCCGGATAGGCGGCTGCCGTCGCGTTGATCGCCTCCTCGCTCGTGAGGGATCCGCCGCCGCGGTCCCAGCGGTCGTCACGGACGACTTCCCGGACGTACTGATCGTTCGCCTCGTCGATCGTCGCAAGGACGACCGCTCTCTCGCTCGTCTCGACGTGGAGGTCGCTGCCACCCGTCTCCCCGCGGACCGCCGCGAGCGCCTCGGCACGGACCGGTCCCTCGTACACCTGAAGCTGGACCTGTAGCTCGTCGAGCCGACTCGGGGAGCTAAACCCCTCGGTCTCGGCGGCCAGATCGTCGAGGGCGTCGAGCCGCTCGTCGTACTCGTCGGCGACCGCCGCGATGGTCACCAGCTCGTCGAGCAGCTCCCGGTCGGAGATCTCGCCGACCGCGTGCGCGTTGATCGCAGCCAGCTGTCGGCTATGGAGGCTCACCTCGTTCTGTTCGACCTGATTGACGGCGGCGAGGATGCGGCGCTGTCGGTCCGCACTCGTGTCCGCGTTCTCGATCCCGCGAACCACCGCCTCCGTCTCCAGCGCGGCGTCGACGTCGGCCACGTCCAATCCGAGCGACGTGCCGAGATTCGCGCCGTGGACCGTGGTGCCGGTCCGCGGATCCGCGTCCGGCGGCGTCGACAGAACGCGGAAGGTGAGTTCGGCTTCCTCCGCTTCCGCCGGCTCGATCGTGTCGCCATCCCCGTCGTTCCCCCCGTTTTCGCCGTCGCTTTCTCCATCGTCGATGCCGTCATCCCCGCCTGTCTGCGCGGCGATCGGTTCGTCCGACGCGTCGTCGACCGCGGGAGCCGGCCCCGCCGCTCCGGCGGGGGCGACTGCGCCGGCGATCGGCGCAACTACCATCAGCAGGGCGACGATCACGGGGAGGGATCTCATCGTCACTTCCTCCGTGTCCGCCTCTCAAAAAACCTCCCTACCTGCACCGACCGTGAGCGACCCCCCCGCGACCGTTGACGTTCGTCGTCGATCGCGGGTTTCCGCCGCCGATCGTGGATGGTTGCCGCCGATCGCGGGCGTTCGCCGGCCCTCGTCACGGGATCGGCCCTTCCGTCCGCCCCTCGTCGACCGCGATCTATGGAAAGCGTTTTGCCGGGCGACCGAGAGGGGCCTTTACATGCGGCGTTTCGCCCTCCTCCTCGTCGCGTTCCTCGTCGTCACCCTGGCTGCGGGTGGCGCTGCTGTGAGCGACGCGACCGCCTCACCCGCTCCAACGGCTGAATCGACCGTTTTCCCCGCCTTGAGTTCCGATTCCGACGTTCGCTCCGTCGAGTTCGCCCCGGATGCACGGACGGACATGCGTGTCGACCTCGATCCGAACCGTGACGCCCACTGGACGGTGACCGTGCGGTACGAGCTCACCGACGCGGACGAGACGGCCGCCTTCGAGACGGTCAGCGATCGGTTCCTCGCCGGCGAGATCGGTCCGAGCGTGACGCTGTTCGAGAACTTCGCGTCGGGAGCGAGCGAGAACGCGGACCGGGAGATGCGGATCGAGGATCCCGAGCGAACGGCGACGATCCACGACGATCCGGGCGCGGTCGACGGGATGGACGTCTCCGACGACGCGGTCGCCGTCGGGGAAATCCGGCTGACGTTCACCTGGACGGCGTTCCTCGAGGAGGACGGCGAGAACCTCGTGTTGGGCGACGCGCTCACGACGCCGACGAACGGGACCTGGCTCCGGTCGCTCGAGGAGGGACAGTCGATCGAGGTCACGACGCCGAACGGCTACACGGTCTCCGGGACGCCCGGCGCCACCGTCCCGCTGCGCGACAACGCCGTGATCATCGACGGGCCGCGCGCGTTCGACGAGGACGAGCGGGTCGCCGTCGTCTACTCGCCGACGGGCGCGGCGAGCGCCCCGCCGTGGGCCATGCTCGCGGGCGCCATCGTGGCCGCCGCGCTCCTCATCGCCGGCGGCCTGTTGGGGTACCGTCGATTCGGATCGGGCGCGGACGACGCTCCCGCCGACGGCGACCGCTCCACGCCGGCCGGTGCAGCCGGGACGAACGGCGAGGGTGGCGACGTGGCCGCAGTCGGCGACGCGTCAAAAGCGACGGACGACGCCGAGGAGGACCTCTCGCTGCTGTCCGACGAGGAGCGCGTCGAGCGGCTGTTGGAACGGAACGGCGGGCGAATGCGACAGGCGGACATCGTCTCCGAGACCGGCTGGTCGGACGCGAAGGTCTCACAGCTGCTCTCGCGCATGGCCGACGAGGGCGACGTGGAGAAGCTCCGGCTCGGCCGGGAGAACCTCATCTCGCTGCCGGACGGGACGGACGATGCCTCGAGCTCCGGGAAGGACGCCGGCGCCGCCGACGGCACGAATTGATGACGGTACGGACTGACGCTGACGACGGCACGGGGTGACGTCGTCGCGACCACGTGCTCGTGTGAGGACGACGAAACGACCGGCCACCGGCGGGGCGTTCCGAAAACCCTTACATCCCGACCGCCGGAATGTCGATCATGAAAGTTCTCGTAACCGTCAAGGAGATCGCCGAGGTCGGCGACGACTTCACGATCGAGGGAACCGAGATCGCAGAGAGCGACCTCGAGTACGACCTCAACGAGTGGGACGACTACGCCGTGGAGGCGGCCGTCCAGCTCGCGGAAGCCGACATCGCGGACGAGGTCGTCTCTGTCACCATCGGCCCCGAACGTGCCGAGGAGACGATCCGGATGGCGCTCGCGAAGGGCGTCGACCGGGCGGTGCGCGTCTGGGACGACGCCTTCGAGGAGGGGTTCGCCGACGTCGCCTCGAAAGTCGAGGTCCTCGAGGCAGTCGTCGACGAGGAGGCGCCCGATCTGGTGCTCTCGGGCGTGCAGGCGTCCGACGACGCCTTCGGCGCGACCGGCGTCGCGCTCGCCGACCGGATCGGCTTCGAACACGCCGCGGTCGTCAACGACCTCGAGATCGACGCGGACGCGACCGTCGCGAACGTCCACCGCGAGCTCGAGGGCGGCGTCGAGGAGCTGACCGAGGTCGACCTTCCGGCCGTGCTCACGGTCCAGACCGGCCTCAATGAGCCCCGCTACGCGAGCCTCCGCGGGATCCGGCAGGCCCAGCGAAAGGAGATCGCGGCGACGGACCTCGACGACCTCGGACTGACGGCCGCGGACGTCGAGAGCGCGCTGACGCTGACGTCGATGTACGAGCCCGAAAGCGAGTCCGACGCGGAGCTCATCGAGGGTGACGCCGGGGAGGCCGCCGCCCGCCTTGCCGAGGTCCTTCGCGAGAAGGGGGTGGGCGCGTCATGAGCGACGTGCTCGCCGTCGCCGAACACCGCCGTGGGGGGCTGCGGGAGGTCTCCTACGAGGTTATCACCGCGGGCCGAGAGCTGGCGGACGCGCTCGGCGGCGACCTGCACCTCGCGGTCATCGCCGGCGACGTCGACCGGTTCGCCGAGGACCTGAACCGCAACGGGGTCGACGCGATCCACGCCGTCACGAACGGCGAGGAGTTCGACCACAACGTCTACCAGGCGGCCATCGAGACGCTGCTCGCGAACACCGGAGCGGACGCCGTGGTAACGCCGAACTCCGTCAACGGACTCGATTACACGCCCGCGGTCGCCGAGAGCCTCGACCTCCCGCTCGTCACCGACGCGGTCGGGTTCGCAGTCGACGACGGGCTGACGGTCACCCGCGAGATGTACGGCTCGAAAGTCGAGACGACGGTCGACGTCGCCGGCGACCGCTTCGCGCTCACGATCCGCGAAGGGGAGTGGCCGGGCGCGGAGGGCGTCGGCGACGCGACGGTCGAGACGGTCGATGTCGACCTCCCCGAGTCCGGCGCTCGCGTGACGGGCTTCGAGGAGGTGGCCGGCGGCGACGTCGACATCGCCGACGCCGACGTGCTCGTCTCCGTCGGCCGCGGCATCGAGGACGAGGAGAACCTCGAGCTTCTCGAGGGTCTCGCGGAGGCGCTCGGCGCGACACTGTCGGCCTCCCGACCGATCGTCGACAACGGCTGGCTGCCGAAGAATCGGCAGGTCGGCCAGTCCGGAAAGGTCGTCACGCCGGACGTCTACCTCGCCGTCGGCATCTCCGGAGCGGTCCAACACGTCGCCGGCATGAAGGGCTCGGAGACGATCATCGCGATCAACACCGACCCGAACGCGCCGATCTTCGACGTCGCCGACTACGGGATCGTCGGCGACCTCTTCGACGTCGTCCCCGCGCTGATCGAGGAGTTCGAGTAGCTCCGTCGCGTTCCTCCCCCGTCCGTTTTGGCGCCCCTCATCCATCCGTTTTGGCGCCCCTCATCCATTCGTTTTGGCGCCCCTCATCCATCCGTTTTGGCGCCCCTCGCCCCGTCCGTTTCGTATGCGTTCGTTTTCATCCGGCCGTCTTGGCGTTCGATCCCCTTCGTGTCCGGTCGTCTTGGCGTCCGACCGCCTTCACACCCGGATCGTCGCGCTCCGGCGCAACATCGTGAAACGCACGTGGAGCGTTCGTCCGGGTTCGGCTGAAGATCCGGCAAGAGAGTCGCCAACGGACGCAGCTTTGTCGTTCGAACCACCATACCGGATCCAATGACCGAGGACGACGATTCAGCCGGCGTCGAGCACCTCCTCTCGACCACCGTTCGGGAGACGATGACCGACGAGGGGTACGGCGCGTGGCGGTCGCTGCTCCACCCCGGTACGGTCCAGCTCGCGTTCGGCTTTCCCTATCCGGACTCCTTTCCGCTCGAGGAACTGCACGACGCGGTCGAGGCTCTCTTCGAGGCCGAGCCCGAGACCGCCCTCCAGTATGCCGGTCAGGGCTACGCCGACGACCTCCCCGCGGTGATCGCCGACCGCGCCCGCGATCGCGGGATCGACTGCACCGCCGACGAGGTCCACGTGACCAACGGCGCGACCCACGCGATCGACACGGTGTGTCAGACGTTCCTCGACCGCGACGACCTCGTGATCGCCGAGTCGCCGACCTTCATGGGCGCGCTGCGTCTCTTTCGGAACTACGGCGTCGACGTCGCCGGCGTCGAGATGGACGAGGACGGGCTCGACGTCGACGCGCTCGCCGAGACGTTGAAATCGCGAGCGGCCGCCAATGAGCCGCTGCCGAAGCTGCTGTACACCATTCCGAACTTTCAGAACCCGACGGGCGTGACGCTCTCGCGTGACCGCCGCGAGCGACTCGTGGAGTTGGCCGTCGAGTACGACTTCGTTATCCTCGAGGACGACCCGTACGGCCGGCTGCGCTACGACGGCTCGGAGCCGCCGCCGATCCGGACGTTCGACGCTGACGGCCGCGTGATCCGCGTCGACACCTTCTCGAAGACGATCGCTCCCGGCGTGCGAACCGGCTGGATCATCGCCGACGAACCCCTGATCGAGCAGTTCGCCCGCGTGGACGCCGGCGGCGAGAACCGGTTCACGCGGGGCGTCATCGGTCGCTACTGCGAGGACGGCCGGCTCGACGAGGCCGTCGAGGAGCTGCGTGCAGGGTATGAACCCCGCCGGGACCGGATGCTCGCGGCGTTGGCGGAGCACATGCCCGCCGGGACGACGTGGAGCGAGCCCGCCGGCGGCTTCTTCCTCTGGCTTACCTTCCCCGAGGGCGTCGACGCCGAGGCGATGCTCGAGGACGCGGTCGAGGAAGGCGTCACCTACCTGCCCGGCTCCTTCTTTTACCCCGACGACCGCGGCGGGCGGCACGCCCGGCTCTCGTTCAGCGAGGCGGGTCCCGACGCGATCGAGCGCGGCGTCGAGGCGCTCGCCCGCGCGACGCGAGCCGAGATGGACCCGATCGAGGCGAGCGACTGACTACGCCGCACGCGAGAAACGATCGACTGAAACCCGATGCGATCGCCCGCCTCGCCCGCCCGGGTCGTTCGGTCGGGCGCGCTCTCGGGGCGTTTATCACCCCGCCGTCCCCTCCCATTCATATGAGCGAGGGCGAGAAGCCGGCGGCCGCGAGCGCCACCGGCCGGGAGATCTGGATCGAGAAGTACCGGCCACAGACGCTCGAGGAGATCCACGGACAGGAGGAGATCGTCGAGCGGCTCTCCAGCTACATCGAGCAAGACGACGTGCCGCACCTCTTATTTTCAGGACAGGCGGGGGTGGGAAAAACAACCGCGGCCACGGCCATCGCCCGCGAGATCTACGGCGACGACTGGCGCGGCAACTTCCTCGAACTCAACGCCTCCGACCAGCGCGGGATCGACGTCGTCCGCGACCGGATCAAGGGTTTCGCACGGTCGTCGTTCGGGGGCGACTTCCGGATCGTGTTTCTTGATGAGGCCGACTCGTTATGTGTTCCACCGGGAACTGAAGTCGTCACGGGGTACCCGTCAAAACCCGAAGTGAAGCCAATCGAGGAAGTGAGTACGGACGGCGAACCGATTCCGTCAGTCGATTTCG
>LFFM01000558.1_pt1 | contig 26293 bp, 16 predicted proteins | sample 643131 | NCBI WGS metagenome assembly LFFM01 (sample SAMN03777445, study PRJNA286221) | soda lake metagenome | biome: soda lake; feature: Kulunda steppe; material: water; isolation source: sample Tc-Br brine of Tanatar trona crystallizer | place: Russia: Kulunda steppe | collected 2011-07
AGCCATCACTAAATAGGGCCTTTTTTTTGGGTATCCAACCCCGATGCTCCTCAGCAGTATGGGAGCGATTTTGTAGAGGTTCTCTAAAACACTTAGTAGTGGTGACCATTAATGGAAATATAGAAAACTGTGCCGGCAGTCAGTTTGACCCTGAATTGGCCGAAAAGTTTGTGGAGATAATGAAAGATTGAATATCAGAGTTGACGCATAGTAAAGCTAATAATTTTTGACAATACGTCTAAAAAGGGGTGGGAAATTAAAATGATTGAAGGGAAAGAAGTTGAAGATATAAACGAAGAAAATTAAGAGATGAGCTGAGTGCAAAAGTTTTACTCAAAAGTCGTGACATTAGCATTAATCACTGGCAAATATTAGAGCTTGCTTATTTTGTAAAAGAAAATATAGATTGTCACATTGGAAAGGAGACAAAATTAAGTTTCTCTCAGGCAAATAGCTACGAGGGAACATTTTATATTCTAAAAGAATTATTAGAGCTTGTTGATGATGATTATTTAACCAGATACCATGAAAAAAATGCCAAAGAGAAGTTAAACAAAAATAATTTTTTAAAATATTCTGCAATTATAAAGTTTTTTGCAGGAGAAATATGGTCTTATGTTCAAGTTTAAAAATAACTAACAAATATCACCCGAAAGGGATACTTCTATTAAATAGACAGCTAGCAAAACCGTGCCAAAAGTTTTGCCTTTTTACCTGGCTGTCGAAGGTGTTAAATATTTTTTGGTTATTTTGCAACCCTTCTCCTTTTTGGTGGAAGGGTTTTGTGTGTTTTAATACCCAAAACATACATTGAGCTGTGAATTATTTAATAATTTTTATCTATACGGCAATAATAAGTAGAAGAGAGTGAAAGCTGAAAGAAGGAATTCAGCAACTCTAATCGCAAAGGGAAAAATAGGGAAGGGGGATTAATTAATTATGTCCAGATTTAATCTTACTTTAAAAAGGAAGCTCATAATTTACATCCTGCTTATAAGTATAATCCCTATAGTTATCGTGGGATATTTTTCCTACAACTCTTCCGAGGGGGAGCTGAGGGAGCAGGCTTTTAATTCGATCATTATGTATGGCGAATTAACTGCTGCCGAGCTGAGCGAATTCTGGCAGGAAAGAGAAGGAGACGTCAGGGTATTCTCACACAATAGCGATGTTTATGGCAGCCTTAACGTTCTGGAAGAATATGACTGGGATAGAGATTCAGAAGAGTGGGAGAATCAGGTGGAAAGCCTGGATGCCATCCTTCCTCTGATGGTGGAAGAGTATGGTTATGCCTTTGCTTTTATCACCGACCCTGAGGGCGAGATTGTTTACAGCACGCGGGAAGAGGTAATAGGAGCAGATCTTTACGATAGAAACTATATTCAGGGAGCTTTAGGTGGTGAGACCACCTGGTCAGAAATATTTTACTCCGATATAATCCATGAAAACTGCATGACTGTTTCGGAGCCAATCAGGAGCGAGGGAGATAGAGGCGAGATAATAGGCACAGCTAATGTTCTCTTCGATCAGACCGCTATTGATCGGGCCGTTCACGAAGGATTGGAACAGTTGGGTGAGACTGCAGATGCCTACCTGATAGATGCTGATGGAATGCTGCTCACAAATACCCTGCTGGGTGAATACAGAGAGGGAGCCGCTTTAGAGGAGATCATTGATACGAGGGCGGTGGAAATGCTATCCGGTCCCATGAGGAACGAAGAATTTCATTTCGCAGCTACCGAGGAGTATGAGGAATACAGAGGTGTTCCTGTACTGGGCCATGCGGGAGTGACCAGGCTAGGCGATACTGCCGCAGGGCTGGTAGTAGAGATCGATCAGGAAGAGGTTTACGCTGGCCTAACGGGCATGAGAAACTTTATAGCCATACTGGGAGCTATAGTAGCTGTAATAGCAGCAGGGCTGGCCTTACTCATTGGCAGAAGCATATTTAAGCCGCTGGAGAAGTTTGCCGCCCTATTTTCTGATATGGCCCTGGGAGATCTCACCACTAGATATCCCATCAAGAAGATTAACTGCTCTGAGATAATGGAATGCGACGAGCCGGACTGTCCCGATTTTCAAAAGGACGGTGTGACATGCTGGTTTAATGTGGGAAGTTTTGCCCCACAATTTGACCAGGAGATTCACTGTCCCAAAATTAGTTCTGGAGAGTACGATTCCTGCGAGGAATGCGTATGCTATAAGATGGTCAACTCCGATGAGATACAGACGCTGGGGGCCTGGTTTAACAAGCTGGGTGACAGCATCCAGGATGTAATCGGTGAAGTTAAAAATACAACCGAAAGTCTTTCTGCCAGCAGCGAAGAGCTTTCCGCCAACACCGAGGAGATTTCTGCCTCCGCTGAAGAGGTAAGCTCAGCGATAGAGCAGGTAGCTTCGGGAGCGGAAGAGCAGGCAGCACAGATCGAAGAAACTGAGGTAAATATGAATGAACTCACCAACCAGATCGAAACAGTTACCAACCGCGCCGATGAGATGGAAGAACAGGCTGAAAAAGCCGGTGAAGAAGTCAAAACCGGAAGCGAAGCAGTAAATACAACAGCCACCCGGATAAATCTAGTCGATGAAAATCAAAGCAGGGTTAGAGAGCGCGTGAATGATTTAGGCAAGTTATCCGATGAAATCGGCGATATAGTCAATATGATCAACAGCATCTCAGAGCAGACCAACTTACTGGCCTTAAATGCGGCTATCGAAGCCGCCCGTGCCGGTCAGGCCGGTCAGGGTTTCAGCGTTGTAGCCGATGAAATCAGAGAACTGGCTGAGGAATCATCGCAGGCAACCGAAGAAATAGAGGGCTTGATAGGAGAAATACAGAACAGAGTGGACAGCACCATTGAGATGATGGGAGAAACCGATGAAGTAGTAGAAGAAAGCGTAAATGCAATTGAGACTACCAAAAACACTTTTGAAGAAATTGAAAATGTAGTCTCCAGCCTTACAGAATTAATTGATAAAGTAGTGGATAATGCTAAAGAGATGGCCCTTAACAGCAGCGAGGTAAGCGCCGCTATGAAAGAAGTGGCAGAGGTGAGTGAAGAATCCTCCAGCAATGCCGAGGAGGTTTCTGCCTCCAGTCAGGAGCAAAGCGCTTCTACGCAGGAGGTTGTGGATGTATCTCAGGAACTCACCGAGATGGCACAGGTATTATCGGATAAAGTATCCCATTTCCAGGTTTGACGGATTATAGTTTACCATTATATATCTTGCTAATGTCTGATATTTGAACTTCCAGGAGTAAAATTTAATGACAGGGCTGGCATCATGGTTCCATTGATGTCAGCTCTGACTTTTCTGGAGGAAGGAGGTTTAAATTATGAGTTACAACGATAAATCCAATGAAGATTTAGTGCTGAAAAATTTTTTGGACTCCTTGCCCCACAATGCAGCAGTTTTGGATGGGGAAGGGTTAATTATTTGCGTTAATAATAGATGGGAGGACTTTGCCCGGCAAAATGGTCTGAATCCCGGAGAATGCGGACCGGGAGTAAGTTATCTGCAGGTTTTGGAAAAAGCTACGGAGAAAGATTATGAGGACATCGAGGAAGTAAAAAGAGCCATCAGTGGTATACAGGCAGTTATTTCAGGTGATAAAGAGGAGTATTCTCAGGAATACCCCTGTCATTCACCTGAGGAAAAGCGCTGGTTTAAGATGGGGATAACTCTCTTTCGTCAGGGAGCCTTAGTCCTGCATGAGAATATCACAGAGCGTAAAAAGGCGGAGCTTGAAGCCGAGAGACAAAAAGAATTATTAAACCAAACCATAGATGGGATCCCTGATATTATAGGCATTCAAAGATCGGATCTTACAATTAAGCAATATAATCAGGCCGGGCTAAACAAACTGGATAAAGAGTTAGAAGATGTAAAAGGTAAAAAGTGCTTTGAGCTAATAGGAAAAGAAGAAAGATGCGAAAATTGTGCTACAGTCCAAGCAAAAAAAAGCAAAAAGCTGGAGAAAGTTGAAAAACAGATTCCCGAGCTCAATGGATATTTTGTCTGCATCAGCAACCCCATCAAAGATGATGAAGGAAATATAAAATTCATAGTGGAACAGCTCAGGGATATATCAAAAAGAAAAGAGAATGAGGAGGAGCTAAAGAAGAGAAAAGAAAGGCTGGAAACCCTTTTCTCCAGTAGCACCTCAGCTATTGCAACGCTAGATGAAAACAATAGAATCAGAAATATAAACGATAAATTTAAAAAAGTGTTTGGTTATAAACTGGAAGAAATAAGAGGCAAAGACCTTGATGAAGTTCTTGAAAGAGGCAGGTCAGGCAGTGTTGACAGGAGCCTAACTGAGCAGGTGCTAACTGGACATAAGGTAAGAAAACAGGGTACCCGTTACGATAGAGATGGCAATCCTCGTAAGTTTATAATAAAAGGTCTTCCCATAGAAGTATTAGGAAGTGTGGAAGGGATATATGCTATTTTTGAGGATATAACAGGATTAAATCAGGTGCAGGAAGAGCTAGAAAAAAAAAATCGAGAGCTGGAAAGAAGCGAAAAACGTTTTCAGAGAATGCTCTCGGTAATTCCTGATATGGTATCGATACATGATACCAATATGAATATTGTCTACAGCAACTGGAACGGTTTTGCCCGAGTTCCCGAGGATAAACAGAAGCTTGATACAAAGTGCTACAGAACCTACCGCGATAGAGATGATATCTGCCCCGACTGTAAGGCAAAAGAGGTGCTCGAAACTGGAGAGCCTCTTCTGAAAGAAGTACAGCTGTCTGAAGGGGGCTGGTATGATTTAAGAGTGCTGCCCATAAAATATGAAAAAGGTGAGGCAAAATATTTTGTGGAATGGGTGAGAGATATTACTGATGAGAAAAAGAAGCGGGAAAAGATAGAGGATCAGAAAGAGAGACTGGCCAGCATAATTGAAAGCACCAATGTAGGGACATGGGAGTGGAATGTGCAGACAGGAGAAGTTAACTTTAACGAAAAATGGGCGGAGATGATAGGGTATACTCTTGAAGAACTGGAACCCATTACCATTGAAACCTGGCGGAAGTTTACTCATCCTGAGGATTTAAATAAGAGTCAGGAGAAGCTCACAAAGCATTTCAGGGGAGAGAAAGAACAGTATCATATAGAATACCGCATGCGCCATAAAGAAGGCCACTGGATATGGGTGCTGGATAGAGGTCGGGTGGTAACCTGGACTAATGATGGAAGACCTGAGTGGATGTACGGTACCCATCTCGATATCACCGAGCGCAAAAATAGGCAGGAAAAGATAGAATACATGTCCTATCATGATGAATTGACCGACCTTTATAATCGAAATTATCTTAAAGAAAAAATGAAAGATATGGATGTGATACCCGAGCTTCCTATCAGCATAATAATGGCAGATATCAATGGTCTAAAGTTGATCAATGATACCTACGGTCATGAGGTCGGCGATGAGTTGTTAATTAAAACTGCAGAGATATTAAGAGATAGCACCCGGGAAAAGGATTTTATTGCCCGCTGGTCCGGGGATGAGTTTGTGATTTTACTGCCAGAGACCGATATAGATGAGGTGTGGAAGATTCGCAATCGCATAGAAGAAGGCTGCAGCGATGTAAATATCGATGGCGTCCCTCTTACCCTGGGCATCGGAGAGGCAACCAAAACAAAATTTGAAGAGGATATATTTGATAAGCTTCACGAGTCCGAAGACAATATGCATAAAGATAAACTTACCCGCAGCAGAAGTGGTAAAAACAAGCTTGTAAAAAATCTTCTAAACACCCTTTCCGCCAAAAGTGATGAAACTCGTGAGCACGCCATGAGAATGACAGCTTATGCCCACAACCTGGGTGAAGAAGTCAATCTTCCCAGCAGACAGCTCAATAATCTCTCTCTTCTGGCCTCACTGCATGACATAGGAAAGGTCACCATTTCAGAGGATATTTTGAAAAAACCTGGAAAATTATCCAATGAGGAATGGGAGATAATCAAGCAGCATCCGGAGAGAGGTTATATTATAGCTTCTGCTTCCGAAGAATTTGTTCCTATAGCACAGGAGATACTCTATCATCACGAAAAATGGGATGGAACAGGGTACCCTGAAGGTTTAGAGGGAGAAAGCATACCTTTTTTATCTCGTATAATTACCATTGTAGATGCTTATGATGTGATGACTACAGGTAGGCCTTATCAGGGTCCAATGAGCAAAGATGAGGCTTTAAAAGAAATAATAGATTGTGCGGGCAGTCAGTTTGACCCTGCATTGGCAAAGCAATATGTGAAGATGATGGAGAACAGCCCTTAAAGCTTAAAGCCATCACTAAATAGGGCCTTTTTTTGTTGTAAGTAATTCTAAAGTTTCAACAGATAAATAACTGCAATTTATTTCTTCGCAAAAGACAGCTTTGGCGAAGAAATAACAGAATAAATTATCTTTTTAACTGAAAAATAGCATAGGTAACATCATCTTCTGTATAATAATCCTGATGAAAGCTGGCAAAATCCTCCTTTATTTTTTCTGCTATCTTCTCTGGAGGAAGACTGCTGTACCGGGATATAATTTTTTTATAGCGGTCTTCATATTGCATCTGACCATCTGATTGTTCATAGAGCCCATCTGTGCTGACAAACAAAGTTAAATCTTCCTTTATTAAATCCACTACAATATTTTCATATTCAATAAAATCTATAGGTATCGATTTAGAGATTGGAAATCCGCCTACTGGCAAGTCTTTTAAGCTCTGTCCATCATCTGCACAAAGAACTGGCGGTATATGCATGCCGGCATTGCTGTAAACAAGTTCATTTTTGGTCATATCTATTATCCCTAAAATAATGGTAATAAAATAATCTTCAGGAAAGTCTTCCTGTTGATTTTGTTTAAAGATAAATTCCACTATTTTTTTCGGATTTAAAGAGTCTTCATCAGGCTGCAGCTCAATATAAGTATTAATAACGTTTTTGACAAAGGAAGCCATCAAAGAGGAATCAAAGCCATGGCCTGAGATATCCGTCAGATAAAATAACAGCTTATCATCAGCTAATTTGATGAAATTATAGTAATCTCCCCCTATTTTATAAGCCGGCTCATAATAGGCATACATGTCCAAGCCTGCTATATCAGGAATATTGGTGGGCAGGGTCTTTTCATGCAGGATTTTTGCTTTCTGAATCTCCTTATCCAGAAGGCCTTTAGTCCGTTTTAAATCTTCATGTTTTGCCTCCAGCTCCGCCTGGGAATAAATATTTTTTAAGGCTGCCCTGGTATGGGATATGAGTATCTCTGCCAGCTCGACATCCTGTTGATTGAAAAAGTTTTCTTTTGTAGCAATAGCCTGAAAGACCCCGATTTCTTTCATGGGGATAGTTATAGCCGATTTAAATGTTGCTTTAGTGGGCGCAGCATCAGGTTCTTCTTTTATGTTTAATGTAAGATAGCATTCATCTTGTTTATATGATTTACCCATAATCCCATAATCCAGAGGTAAAGTCTTAGCCTCCATCTCCTTTGAATGGGCTGCTGGCACAAATTGATTATCCTTAGCCAGGCTAATATGACATAGATCAAAATTTAAAATTTCATTGGCTGCCTCTATAGTTCGCTGACAAATTTCTTCTTCCTGCTCTAATATTTTCAGATCTATTGCCACTTTATGGAGCTCTTTGATGATTCTTTCCTGCTTTTTTCTCTCAGTTATATCAAAGGCTGTACAAACTACATACTCAACCTCTTTGTCTTCCGTTAGTTTTGGTGCTTTTGTTATCTCAAGCAGCCTTTTTTCTCCGCTGCTATTTCTCACCCACTCTTCTTTAGTTATTTTTTCTTTATTTTGAAATACTTCCTCGTTACCTGCAATACAACTGGCAATCTCCCTTTCCTCTCTTACCTCAAGGATAGTTTTATTTTCAATCTTCGATTTTGCCAGACCAACAAAATCAGCAAATTCCTGATTAACCATGCCATATGTTTTTTCATCTTTAAGATACCAGACCTGACTTTCTATATTATCTAAGAGAATATTTTGTTTATCTCTTTCTTGCTTTAAGCTATTTTTAATCTCATCCAGACTTAAGTGGGTTTTAGTCCTGGCCAGGACCTCCTTTTCATTAAAGGGCTTAGTAATATAATCCACAGCCCCGACTTCAAAGGCTTTTATTTTATCTTCTACTTCCTGCATGGCGCTTATAAATATCACCGGAATATCTTTAGTCTCCCTGTGAGCTTTTAACTTCTGGCAGACTTCAAAGCCATTCATTCCTGGCATCATTATATCCAGCAATATCAAATCAATCTCTTTAGAAATAGCAATATCAATTCCTTTTTCGCCCTCATTGGCTATGGCTATTTTATAATCATCTTTTTTTAATATCTGACTCAATAATTTTAAGTTCCTGTTGTTATCATCAACTATTAAAATAAATTTATTACTGTTCATTATTATCTGCCCTCGCAAACTTTAGCTTTTACTTTCAATCAAATCTATAAAACCTGTGAGGATCTCTTTAATTTCATCTAAATCAAGCCTATCCAGGGCCTGCTCTAATTTGCTGGCATAATCCCTTATAACTTCCAATTCTTTTTTCTCGGCATAGTCCTTTAGTCTGGCGATAAAACTTTCAATCTCGTCTAATACCACGGCCTGACTGAGAGCTTTGCTCTCTGCTAAAAATTTATCTGCTAATTCTTCAGCTACCTTCTCACCTAGCACGACCTCTGCTCTTTTCTCATTAGGAGCTTTATCAGTCTCCCGGGCTCTTTTAGCATGGTCTAAATAGCCTGTCAGCTTTTCAACAAGCAGCTCCTTCTTGATTGGCTTTGTCATAAAATCAGTAAAACCGGCATTTTTTGCCTTCTCTTTTTCTTTCTTAGTGGCTGAAGCTGTAAAGGCTATGGTTGGTATTTGATAGCCTGCCTTTTTTATCTCTTTTAGGGTCGCATATCCATCCATTACAGGCATCTTCAAGTCCAGCAATATTAAAGCAATATTTTCTTCTTTAAGTATTTCCAGCGCCCTCTGGCCCTCTGCTGCTGTAAAAACCTTTAAGCCTAACTTAAGGAGCAGCTCTTTTATATGTTCTCTATTATATTTAACATCATCGACGACCAATATATTTGCCGGAGCAAACTCTATATTTACCCTCTCCTTTGGGGTTTTTGCTTTAGCTTTAGAGCTCATAAAATCCAGGTCCTTAAATTCTAACCTAAACTCACTACCCTGGCCTGGCTTACTGGTCAAAGAGATATCTCCTCCTAAAAGCTCCGTCAGTTTCTTAGTTATCGCCAGCCCCAGTCCAGTACCCCCATGCTCTCTGGTGGATTTACCATCCTGTTGCGTAAAGGGAGTAAAGATATCTTCCTGATATTCTTCTTCTATACCAATACCTGTATCTGCAATTATTATTTCTAGATCCAGTTTATTGGGTTTAATTATATTGGTTTGGGGCTTAACCTTTATATGGCCTTCTCTGGTAAACTTGATGGCATTACCAATGAGATTAATTAAACTTTGCCTTAATTTGTTCTGATCCAGCTTTATCGCTAAACCCTCCTGCACAGCATCAACAGTTAAATTTACCCCTTGTTTTTCAGCTTTATAGGCAAAGATATCCTTCATTTCCTCCAAGAGATCATTAAGGTTGAAAAATTCGTTTTCAACCTCCACCATATTTGCTTCAATTTTGGACATATCTAAAATATCATTGATGAGACTTAAAAGACTATCGCTGGCTGTTATGATTGAGTTTAGGTGTTCCTGGTGAGCACTCTCCTCTAATTCATCTTTTAATATTTCGCTAAAGCCGATAACTGCATTTAGAGGAGTCCTTATTTCATGACTCATGTTGGCCAGGAACTCCGATTTAGCTTTATTGGCCGCCCGGGCCTCTTCCATCGCCTCTTTAAGTTTTTCTTCATATTCTTTTCTCTCTGTAATATCAGTGGCAATACCGTCAACTCTTACCGGGTTGCCCTCTTCATCATATATCATTCTGGATTTATCTATTATCCATTTGACATTACCCTCTCTATCTATAACTCGAGTTGTTCTTTCAGCTTGCCCCTTTTTTTCCAGCTCCTCTAAGGCCATTGCAAGCTTTTCTTTATCTTCAGGATGGGTGAGTTCTTGAAATAAATCTGGATTTTCTTTAAACTCAGCCGGAGAATAACCATATAATTTTTCCGCTGCTGCACTGATAAAATTAACCTCTAGCTCTGGCCAGGACAGTGACCAGATAACATCTCTAGCATTATTTAAAATGCTATTCAATTGGTCTGTGCGCCGGGCAAGTTCTTTTTCCGCTTCTTTTCTCTCTGTAATATCACGAATGTTACCATGCCAGATAGTGCTGCCGTCGGGAAGTCTTTCCGGCCTGGCATTACCCTCCACCCAGCGCACTCCTTTCTCTGGTAAAATAACTCTGTATTCCTCCTGCCAGACTGTAAGGTTTTCAGCTGATTTTTTTATTGACTCCACTACCCTATCAAGTTCTTCAGGGTGTAGTATTCTGTCATATACTACACTGCCGTCTTCCCTGGCTTCTTCCGGGCTCACTCCATAGATTTCCTTTATCCCTTCTGATGAATAGGGGAAAGAAGTCGAGCCGTCGGGAAATACCCTGAATTGATAGGTCATACCGGGAGCCTGGTTAGTTAAGTTTTCCAGCAGCTCTTTGTTTCTTTTAAGCTCAAGCTCTTTTTCTTTTCTCTCTGTAATATCTATCCCCAGAGATTGAATCTCTTTTACTTCACCTTCCTCATCATAAAGAGGATAATCAGTCCATTCCTGCCAGACCTCTTTTCCTTCATCAGAAATAACTTTATGTTGATAAGTTATGGGCTCTTCATTATCTAAAAGACTATCAAGGTGTTTTAATATGCTCTTATGCTTTTCTGCTGGTATTAGTTCAATAAATTTTTTGCCCAATAACTCCTCTTCACTCATATTAAAGTTTTTACAATAGGCTCGATTGACAAAGGTTAAAGTAGTGTCAGGCAGGAATCTACAAATCATTTCATTTTGTGTTTCTACTACATTTTCGTACATGTTTTTTGTTTCTTTTAATTCCATTTCTGTCTTTTTACGCTCAGTTATATCTAAAGCTGAACAAACTACAAATTCGACCTCACCCTCGCCATTCAATTTAGGGGTTTTAGTTATTGAGAGTATTCTTTCTTCTCCCTCACCATTTGTTAACTTTTTTTCTGTTTTGATCTGCCTTTTTTCCTCGAAAACCTCCCTATTACCTTCGATGCAAGCTTCCGCCTCCTCTTCCGTGCCCATTATTTCCCCTAAAGGTTTATTTTCCAGTTCGATTTTTTCCTTTCCAAAAAAGTCGGCATGGGCCTGATTTACCGCTCCGAAAGTTTCAATATCCTTAAGATTCCAGACCTGGACATCTATATTCTCCAGTAATATTTCCTGTTCTTCTTTTATCTGTTTCAATTTTTCTTCTGCTTCAATTCTATCTGTAACATCTATTTTCATGGTCAATACGCCTTCTTCACCCGGGGGAAGTTGAATCTTGGTCTCTTTCAGATTCACAAAACGATGTTCGCCTGATTTTTTCTTTAAGTATACAGTTTGTTCCAGGTCCTCACCTGAGAGTATTTTTTTAAAGTTTTCTCTGGCTCTTTCTTCATAACCTTCAGGCGCTACTGTGTCAAATAAACTTTCACCGATTAATTGCTCCTTTTTATAACCTGTAATCTCACATAATCTATCATTTACATCTATTATAACTCCCTCGGAATTCTTCAATTCCATCCCAAAGGGGGCAGCTTCAAATATCTTGCGGTACTGTTTTTCTCTAATTTTTAACTTCTTTTCAACCTTCTTTCTTTCAGTAATATCCCGGACAAACTCAACGACTCCTGTAATTTCTCCTGTATCTTTTTCTTTCATGGGATAGCTAAAGAGTTCCAGATAGGCAATGTCCGAACCCTCCAATCCAGAAACCACTTTTCTTTCCACTTCCCCACTCTCCATAGAGCGCAGTGTGGGACATTTAGGGCAGGGCTCTTTTCGATTATGATATACCTGATAGCACTTTTGACCTTCTAAGGGAAGGTTCTCTGCATACCAGTCTTCCATGGTGTTATTGGTATATCTTATACTTAAATCAGGATTGACAACACTTATACCATCCTGGATGCTTTCCAGAATGGCTCCCAGTTGATTTTTGGTTTCTTCTAATTCTTTCCTGGTTTCTTCCAGCTCGGATATATCAATGGAAACTCCTAATGTTCTTTCAGTCTCACTCTCACTGATAAAAGGATAGACAGTAAAAAGGGCCGGAAAACTTTGGCCGTCTTTTCTTATCAGTTCCACTTTATCTTCCCAGCGTTCTACCACTTCCAGTTGACTGTGTATTTCAGCAAATCTTTCTACATCTTCTTTAGAGTGCAGTATAGATACAGGCCTATCCAGCACCTCTTCCCTGTCATAACCAAATAATCTCTCTGCTCCCGGACTGAACTCCTTGATTAAAGCATTTTCTTTCTCTTCCGTAGCCTCAGTAATGACAAAGGAGACATTTTTGCTGGCTTTAAATATTGTTTCTAACTTATCTCTCTCTCTTTTCTCATCAGTAATATCAACAGAGACTCCAATTATCGCCACCGGTTCTCCCTTTTCCACCCTCACATTGACTGAATCACGCAGCCAAATCACTTCACCATCACTGGTGAGAAAGCGATATTCAATAGGGGGCGCTTTATCAGTAATATCTTGGGCTCCTTTTTCTTCTTCAACTCTATCTTTATCTTCGGGGTGGATATTTTTTTTCCAGAAATCCTTCCCCGTCCACTCCTCGACGGAATAGCCAAGTAAATCTTCTGCCTGCGGCGAAACATAAGCAAAATTATCTTCCCTGATATTATACTCCCACAAAATAGCATCAGCTGACTCTATAACGCTTTGATACCGCTCCTTGCTCTTTTTAAGCTCTGTTATATCCTGAGAAGTCCCTACAATTTTTTCCGCTTTGCCGTCAATAATTACCGGGGACAATACTGTATTCCAGATTTTTTCTCCTTCAGGCAAATCCAAGCTTTCCTCGTATTCAATTTTCTCTCTTTTCTTAAGACAGCTTTGATAATTTTCCTCTACCTCTTGGCCAAGTTCTCTACCCAGCACTTCCACAGGCCTTTTCCCCTGCACTTCTTCTGTGGAAAAACCTGTAAGCTTTTCATGTAAGGGGTTCAACCTCTGAAATTTAATCTCATTTTCTTTTTCTATATTTAAAAGAAATATACTGGATTGAACATTATTGAAAATAGTTTCATACTCTTCCAGCAATCTTTTCTGTTCCTGTTCCATCTCTTTTGCTCCGGTTATATTATCCTTTAAGATAATTATAGATTCCTCATATCTGCGAGCATGAAGCCTGAACCAGAGCTTGCTTTTATCATCTTCCAGCCTGATTTCTTCCTCAAATTCTTCTTCCTTTTCTTCATAGAGTCTTTTGATATTCTTTTCCAACACTTCGACCCTCTCGGCCCTGCAGCCAGCATCCTGCAGCAGCTTTAAATAAGATTTATCCTCCTCATATTCTGCTACAGCCAGCCCAATATCGCCTAACCATTCTTTCCCTTTTTTATTAATATGTTTAATTCGCATATCTCCTGTCAACAGCATAGCTACCTGCGGTAATGCATTGAAGAAAGATAACAGGCTATCACCACAACTATCTGAATTTAAAAAAATAAGTGCCGCCCCCTTTTAAATCACCCTTTATGGCCCATAAGTGATTTTGCTGAGTTTGAGTTTATAATCACATTTAAAATAATTACTATTTATATACCATTATGATACTGGAAATAACTATAAATTTCAATAGAATAATGCAATTATTTAAGTAGCTACTAATATCTTTTTTAGCTGGGTTGATTTTTAAAAATATTGAGGCCAGGAGAAGTTTCCACAAAACCCTGACAGAAACAAGTTTATAAATATACTGGAATTTAAATAAATTTTATGGTATTATAGCAATAATAATTAATAATTATTATTATTCAAAGCCAAAAGGAGGGTCCGAAATTAAAAAATACATAATAAAGAGCAAAAAAGTTTTAATGACCCCAGTCTTAACATTAGCTATCGCTTTTCTTATTGTCAGTTGTTTTAATCTTTATACTGGTAATAATAATACATTGGCAGCCAGTATTGGCCAACTAGCCAGTGCAGATAATTATGACGGTGAAGAAGATGATCAAACTAATTCAGACGAGGATAATGAAAGAGACGCTATCTTTGAAAAGAATGAAGATAACTGGCAACTCTATGAATATGATGGAGACTATGCAGATGAAGTTTCCTTTTCTTTTCACTACCCTGCAGACTGGAATTTAACTTATAGTGAAAGCGAGATTCCTATAGGCCACGTGATTGATCTAAATATCGCTGATAATGATGATCCTGAAAAGATAAATCAGGATATAAGTACAGAAATTTTGCTCTTCCACGTACCACCCTTTGATAGAGAAGATTTAGTTGAAAGTGTAAAAGAAGAAGTAGTTGGCCTGGCTGGATCAGAACCAGATTTTGAAGAAAAAGATCTTGAAATAAATAATATCCCGGCTTATAGATATGCTTTTGATGATATACAACCCAGAGAAGGTATTTATGTTTATTATTATAAAGAAAATTTACTTTTCATCATGAACTATAATACAAGAGACATGGATGATTACGATACAAATAAGGTCGATGCAATTTTTAACTCTGTGAAATTTGCTTAATCCCCTCCCCCAGGAAAAACGCTTTTAAAAACCAAAAACTTTGCTATACAAAGCATATAAAACCACCAAGAAATCAAGGAGATGGCAATTATGTATGCTGATAGAGAATTTGCAATCCCTGGTCCTACTAAAAATAACTGGCAGCATATGATAGACTTACTGGTGGAATCAATCGAGGTTAAGGCTGGTTTTGTCACCAGAATCTCCGGCAATAAAGGCAGGGTTTTAAAAGCAAGCTGGCAAGAGAAAAAGCCCCAGAATGAGGAGTTTTTAGCTGAAGGGAAAACCTTTAGATTATCAGAGGTTTTCTGTCACAAAACGGTTAAAAAATCGGAGATGATGGAAATCAAAGACAGCCGCCAGTTAGAAGAAAAGAGGGGGAAGGTCGAACATAAGATGGGCTTTATCTCTTATTTAGGCCTGCCTATTTATTTTCCAGCAAATCAGGATATCTTCGGCACTCTCTTTGTGGTTGACAGTGAGCCCCGAAGTTTTTCTAAAAAGGAAAAACACCTATTTAGGAACTCTAAAAACTACCTGGAAAACCAGCTTAAAAACATAATTTTAAATAATAATCTTGAGCGAGAGATAAAATTCACCCAGTCTTCCCTGGATGCTCTCTCAGCTCATCTAGCTATTATAGATCAGCAGGGTATAATCAAGCATACTAACGAAGCCTGGGATAATTTTGCTATTAAATCCGGCACCTCGCCTGAGCAGGTAGGTGTGGGGGTTAATTATTTAAAGGTAACAGAGAAAAGCCAAAGTCAGGGTGCCATAAAGGCAGCAGAGGTTTTGCAGGGACTAAAAGCTGTGCTTGCCAGGGAGAAAGATAGTTTCTCGCTGGAATATCCCTGTGAAACTCCAACAGAAATGAAGTGGTTTAAACTTAATGTGAGGCCCTTCTCCTTTCAGGGGGAGCAGTCTGCATTAATTGCTCATGAAGATATAACAGTCAGGAAAAGGCAGCAGGATAAGTTAAAATTGTTTCAATTCTCGGTGGAGAATGCTGCTATAGGAATCTGTCGGATCACCCCTGCAGGCAATTTTGCCTATGTGAATAATAGATTTTGTGAAATGTTAAATTATTCTAAAGAAGAGCTGACAGGTAAAAAGGTCTCGGATATTGACGCTGATCATAGCGCTGCTGAAAGGGAATTTTACTGGAATAAGATAAAACAAAATAAAATAAATAAGATTGAAACCCGTCATCAGACCAGAGATGGAGAGATCTTCCCTGTCCAAATAACCAGTAAGTATTTAAAGTATCAGGACAAAGAATATGAGTTTGCCTTTGTGCAGGATATAACTGTCCATAAAGAAAGAATAAAAGAGCTAAAATACAAAACCTTCCACGATGAGCTCACCGGCATCTATAACCGCACCTATTTATCCCAGGAGATTGAACGGCTCGACACTAAAAGACAGCTCCCTATCAGTGTGATTATGGTCGATATAAATGGCCTAAAGATCATAAATGACTCTTATGGCCATAAAAAAGGGGATGAGCTATTAAAAAAAGCGGCAGCTATGCTGGCAGAGACAGTTAGAACTAAAGATATCCTGGCAAGATATGGCGGCGATGAATTTATTATTCTACTGCCCCAAACAGATAATGAAATAGCCCATAATATATACGAAAGAATTATCAAACAATGCCAGGAGACAAAAAAAGATGAGCTTCCTCTCTCTCTGGGATTAGGGGTTGCTACCAAAAACAGGGCCAGCGAGAATATTCAATATGTTTTAAAACAGGCCAATGAAAATATGCTCCAGAATAAGCTCGTCAATGATCAGAGCAGCCAAAACCGTCTGGTTAAAAGTTTATTAAATACTTTAGGTGCTAAAAGTGATGAGACTAAAGAGCATGCTTTAAGAATGACCTACCTGGCCCATAAACTGGGAGAAAAAATTGGCATAGCCAACTCTGCTCTCAATAAGTTATCCCTTTTAGCCACCCTGCATGATATAGGCAAGACCTCCATTCCAGAAGAAGTCCTGACTAAAAAAGAAGAGTTGACTGATGAAGAGTGGCAAATGATGAAAGAACATCCAGATACAGGTTACAAAATAGCTTCTGCTTCTCCTGAGTTTTCTCCTATTGCTAAAGATATACGAACTCATCATGAGCGCTGGGATGGTAGTGGCTACCCGGCGGGATTACAGGGGAAAGAAATTCCTCTATTAGCCCGGATAATAACAATAGTCGATGCCTATGATGTGATGACCAATGGCCGCCCCTATCAGGAAGCTATGAGCAAAACAGAAGCTTTGCAGGAGATAAAAGCCTGTGCCGGCAGTCAATTTGATCCTGAACTGGCAGCTAAATTTATAGAAATGATGCATGAAGAGCTTTAATATCGATAACCGATTGATATAACATTCCCATTTTCAACGGTTTTTCAGAGCACCAGGTCCCCTAAGCCTGGTGTCTTTTTAATTTTCCTCCTCCAGAAAAAATTTTAAACTTAAAATTTAACTCTCGCTAAAACCTCTCGGCTAATTTTTTAGTCAGAAAAATCTCGATAAAGAGATATTGACGCTGCAGTTGCCCCCGCTCTACAGCTATGGCCAGCCTTAAAGCCCTCATGACCTTCCCCCAAAGTTAATCATGATTGTAAATTATATACTACTCTGACTCCGTTGTCAATAGAAAATTTAAATTTTTAACAAAAAAAGATTCTTCTTTACAATTTTGCTATTTTAGAGTATAATGAGTTAGTTTTAATTAATTTAACATAAAATGTAATAAAGGGAGTGATTACTATTAGTGGTTGGATTAAATTGCATCGTTCAACTTTGAACCACTGGATCTTTGATGATCCCGAAACTTTCAAGCTCTGGATCGCTTTGTTGCTTAAAGCCACACATACTTCACATCAGCAAAGAGTCGGCAACCAGGTGGTCAGCCTTGAGCCCGGCGAGCTTATTTTTGGCCTGGAAAGCTTTGCTTTTTTGATAGATTTACATCGCAGCAAGATCTATCGGTTAATTAATCTTATGGTCGAAGAGGGATTAATCAGCTATGATACCTATAGTTACAGTGCTTTTTCTCTGATTAAAATTAAAGACTGGGAAGTATGGCAAAAAGGGCAAAATGAAACACCTGCAGCCCCGTCATATGAAGGATTTAACGGATTGGGTGAAAGGGGTTTGAAAGGGGTGCGAAAGGGAAGTGAAATAGATGTGAAAGGGTTTTGAAAGGGAAGTGAAAGGGAAGTGAAAACAAACAATAAGGGTAATAATGCTAAGAAGGGGAATAATGTTAAGAAGGGTAAGAATAAAATGAGGAAAAATCCCCCCGGCATGATGGAGCGGTACGAAAAAGCCCTGTCTGAAGAAAGGAGAATGCCTGACCAATGACCAAATCTGAAATCATAAAAATCCTCACTTTTCTAAAGGGCTGTTATGGTCATAAGTTTAAATACCCCCGGGATTCCACTATAAAAACTGCTGACCTGGAAGAAAAATGGTTTTCCTTTCTCCATAATTTCAATTCTGTTGAAGCCAGGATAGCAGTTAAAAGGGCCTGCCTGCAAAAACCAGAGTGGCCCCCTACTCCTGCTGAGGTAGCAAGTGAAATATTCAGGCTTTTAAATCCCAGGGCAGAAAACCTGTCTGGATTGAAAGCCTGGCAGCTGGTACTTAGCGCTATCAACAGGTACGGCACCTACCAGGCTGGAGAGGCTCTGCGTTCTCTACCAGACCAGGTCTGTGAGGCACTGGATAATATCGGTGGCTTTGATAGAGTTGCCCTTTCTAATAATCAGGACTCCTATCTCTATCACCGATTTCTTAAAGCCTATGAGGAGTTAAGTGACAAAAAACTGCAAGCAGCACTGCTGCCTGCTGCCTGTGAGGCTGATAACCCGGCAGGCTATCTAGCAGCAATTGAAGAAGGAGATGTCTAAACCAATCAAAGGCCGTCTCTCTCAGGAGGCCAAAGAAACGCTGTTGAACTATATCCTACGGGAATTATAAAAACAAGGGGTGATCAAGAGAAAACGAATCTGTCTATCTGATGAAGAGATGGTTGAAATCTATCTGGCCAAGTATAGGTCCTTAGGACGTCCGCCATCGGCTAAAGAACTCAATAAGGACCCCGAGACACCGTCATACTGGACATACCTCCGCAGACTGGGTAATAAGCAGAAGATCTGCCGGGATTTGGGCCTGCCCTTGATATCGCCTAAAATGTTCCAGCTATTTTGCTCTGATTGTGTGGAGGAAAAAGATCTTTGCGGTCAACATCCTCATATCTGCGCTCAGGATGCCGCCCTCTATTTCCGCGGTCTAGACCAGGAAGAGAGGCGTGTTGACGAACAATGCTAAATTCAGATGGTACTGATGGAGAACGTTAATCTTGAACTTCTTCCATAATTGTGATAATATGTTAAAGAGTTAATAAATAATTCATATTTTTTTCAAGTTTCCCAGGCAGTAAAGAGTACCCCTCAGGCCTGCCCGGGAGTTTTTCTTCTAACTCTAAAGTCTCATCACAAGCTTCATCACAGCCTTTAAGCTTACCGACAGAGAGTGCTGCCCAATTCTCTCCCCTGCCCCTTTTATTACTAGAAATCCCGATTTTTGCTGATGCTGGATGGCCAAATGAGCCAGATCATCCTGCACCTCTATATCAACTTTCTCATTTTTAAAGCTATTATAATTTACTTGAAGGTTAAATAATGCTGGCTCTTCTGAATATTGAAGGCAACAATAACTGATATTTAACCTTTCATCATCTCCACAAACTTTTCGGCCAATTCTGGGTCAAACTGACTGCCGGCACATCTTTTTATTTCCTGCAAAGCCTCTTCTTTACTCATTGCCTCTTTGTAGGGCCTGCCCGCTGTCATAACATCGTAGGCGTCCACTATGGAGATTATCCTTGATAATAATGGTATCTCTTCTTCTGCTAATCCTTTAGGATAACCTCTACCATTCCATTTTTCATGATGGCATAATATAGCTCTGGCCACCGAGGAAAATTCATCTGTAGATGAAGCAATAACATAGCCTCTCTCAGGGTGTTCTTTTATTATTTCCCATTCTTCCTTTGTCAAATCTCCAGGCTTGTTCAATATATCCTTTGAAATTGTGGTTTTGCCTATATCATGAAGTGAAGCCAGAAGAGATAAATTGTTTATTTGCTCGTTTGATAAATTCATTTTTTCTCCCAACCTATGTGCCAGCTTGGTCATTCTCATGGCGTGTTCCATAGTCTCCTGGCTTTTAGCCGATAGAGTGTTTAGCATATTCTGCACCAATTTGTTTTCAGCGCTTTGGGATTTGACCAGTTTGTCTTTATACATTCTCTCATCGGCCCTGGCTAAAAACTCTTCGAACTGTTCTTCAGTATCCTGCCTGGTAGCAATTCCAACTCCTAAAGTAATGGGTATATCACCGAATTCAGCTCTCTCGCAGGCCTTCTCTATACGGCGGCTAATCTGCCGTGCTATCTCTTTGTTTGTCTGCGGCAATAGAATGATAAACTCATCTCCGGCCCAGCGACAAACAATATCTTCATCCCTGGTGCATTCTCGCAGGATATCAGCAACCTTGACCAGAAATTCATCGCCTTTTTTATGACCGTAGGCATCGTTTATAATTTTTAAACCGTTTATATCACACATAATTAGACTGATGGGCAGCTGCCTTTCTGTGTTAAGACGTTCCATTTCTTCTTCCATGTAGGAACGATTATAAAGACCCGTTAAACCATCATGATAGCTTAAATATTTTAATCTTTCTTCTTTTTCCTTAAGCTCAGTCATATCCATCTGTATGGAAAGAACACCGTCTTCTCTCAGAGGAAGGCTGACCTTTGTTTCGTTGAGGCGCACATAGTATTTTTCTCCGGTTTTTCTGTGGCTGACACCTGTAAATTCTATATCCTCTCCTTCAAGTACTCTTTCAATATTCCTGCTAGCAGCGTCCCTGTATTTGGCAGGTGTTAAAGTCTCTAAAACATTATTTCCCACCAGCTCTTCTTCGCTGAAACCTGTAATCTCACAGAGGCTATCATTTATTTCAAGAATATTCCCCTCGCTATCTTCCAGCATTATACCTACTGGAGCAGCCTCAAATATTTTACGATATTGTTCTTCCTTTATCTCCAATTTTTTCTTTGCCTCTTTGCGGTCAGTAATATCTATAGCCGTACCGATAGCCGCCATTTCTCCGTCATAAATAATCTGAGTGCCAGAAAATAAAACCCAAACTTCTTCACCATTCTTTTTCTGTATTTTAAACTCATAGCTGAAGGTAGGCGATTCTCCTTTAAGACGAGCCAAGCCTCTTTCCCTCACCATTTCCCGGTGTTCAGGAACCACCATCTCCCAGAAATTCATATTCAATAGTTCTTCCGGTGAATAACCAGTCATATCCGTTGTCGCCGGATTAACATATTGAAATTTTTCTTGATAAACAAAAAGAGCAAAAGGGCTGGTCTCTGCTAGGGCCTGAAACCTTTCTTTTTCCTCTTGTAATGCTTTCTTTGCTTCCAGTCTTTCGGTGATATCTGCTCTCATACTTAATATACCATCTTCTCCACCGGGAAGCTGAAGCTTAATATCTTTTAAGTCCACATAATAATGTTCACCTGATTTTCTCCTGGAAGGTAATACTTGTTCGAGCTCTTCACCTGAAAGAACTTTCTTGAAATCTTTTTTGGCTTTTTTTCTAAAAGCTTCAGGGACTATAGTTTCAAAGAGACTTTTGCCAACTAATTCCTCCTTTTCATACCCGGTGATTTCACATAATTTATCATTAGCATCAATAATTTCCCCTTCTGAGTTTTTAAGCTCCATTCCTATTGGGGCAGCTTCAAAAACTTTGCTATACTGTTCTTCTCTGACTTTTAATTTCTTTTCTATTTTCTTTCTTTCAGTAATATCCCTGGCAAATTCAACGACTCCTTTGACTTCTCCTGTATCCTTTTCTTGCATGGGATAGGCAAAAAGCTCCAAATAACCGACTTCTGACCCCTCCACCTCTGTTGTTACTATTCCCCTTTCTACTTCTCCGCTTTCCAAACTGCGTAATGTAGGACAGGCCGAACAGGGTTCATCTCTATTCTGATATGCCTGATAACATTTTTTGCCCTTAAAGGGAGCATTTTTTTCATACCACTCTTCCATTATGTTATTGGTATATCTCACTGATAAATCAGGATTGAGTACACTTATCCCATCCTGGATGCTCTCCAGTATAGCTTCTAATTCATTTTTGGTGCTTTCAAGTTTTTTCCTGGTCTCTTCTAATTTACTAATATCAATTGAAACACCCAGGCTTTTGTTAGCACCAAAGGGGTAAACAGTAAATAGAGCGGGAAATACTTCATTATTCTTTCTTTTTAGCTTAATTTTACCCTCCCACTCTTCTCCTCGCTCTAATTCCCGATGGGGTTCCGCAACTTCTTCCATTCCTCCAGGAGGATGAAGTATTGAAACTGAGCTTCCAATTGCCTCCTCTCTGTCATATCCGAATAATTCCTCTGCTCCCGCGCTAAATTCTTTAATTATAGCATCTTCTACATTTTTAGTTGGTTCAGTTATAACAAAAGAGACATTTTTGCTTGACTCTAATATTGCTTCCAGCTTTTCTTTTTCTCTTTTTAACTCAGTTATATCCTCTTTTTGTATAATTATATTTTCCTTAAATCTACGGGCATGAACTTTGTACCAGAGTTCACACTCATCTTCTCTAAACTTAATTTCTTCCTTGAATTCTTCCTGTGATCCCTCAAAAAGACTCTTGCTTTTTCTTTCAATCTTTTTTATCTTTTTATCATCACAGCCAGCACTTTTCAGTAAGTAAAAGTAGTGCTTATATTTATCATTCTCTTTGTCAGATAAGCCCAGTTCCTTTAACCATTTTCTGCCTTTATCATTGATTTGTTTTATCTCGCCCTCTTCCGTAAGCAACATAGTTATCTGTGGCAGAGAATTGAATAAAGCTAATAAATCATCCCGATAATTATCTGATTTATCAATAATGAATACCACCTCGCAGTCACTTTCCAGGTCCACTTTAAGTTAATCTTTGTTTTTAAGTATACCAAAACTTTGCAAAAATTAATACTTTATTAAATTGATAAAGATGATTTAACTTTGTTAAAAATTAGGATACCCTTAATCTTTCGGGAGTATCCACAACTCCCATAATCAAAGAATTGAATTGATAAGGAGAAATATAAATTTGCATTAACATATGTATAATAGATTAAAGCGGATAAAGGGGTGATAATATGGCTGATGCTAAAAAAGATAAGCAAAAAAATATCCTCTGGCTTTTGCTGAGCCTGACCCGGATAAAGAAGAAAAATCCAGGCAAGATGCTATTGATACCGCCAGAGAAATCGCCGCTGTCCTTAAAGAACGCTTCCAGGCCAGGGAAGTCTGGCTATTTGGTTCAACTCTGTCAAAAAGTAGATATAGCAGTAAATGGTCTGATATTGATCTGGCAGTTAGAGGTATTGATGCCAGAAAATATTATCAAGCCATTTCTTATATACAATGGAACTATCCAGAAATCGAGTTTGATTTGATTGATATTGACGATTGTAAAGAATCGGTAAAAGAACAGATTTTAAAACAGGGGGAAGAACTATGAACAAAAAATTTCTGACAATGAAAAGCCAGATTAAATCTGAGCTTAATTTAACTTTAGGCATATAATGAAGCTCAAATTGGTCATCAGCAAGGGCATTCTTAATTTCCCCTAGAAGCTCAAAGCTTTCTCTGTTCTTTTCTTTTAAAGTTTCATTATAAAATTGAATCTTCTTTTTTTCCTTCACGGCAGTATTCATGGCTTGATAAGCATTCTGCAGTAAATCTGCCCCTGAATCTCCTGTTTTATGAGAAGCTACTCCCAGGTGAGGATCCAGGAAGACAGGAATTTTATTACAATAAAAGGGTTGTTCAGTATTTGATTTTATCATCAGTAAAACTTCTGATAGTCTGTTTTCTGAGACATTCATCAGCAAAAAACCAAGTTTATTGTGGTATATGTTGTATGATTTTATCTTAATATTTCCATTTTGCACCTGTTTATCATTAAGAATAAATTTAATTTCCAGTCTTTCTTTAAGTTGAGTGGCGACTTCATTTAAAAAGCCCCCCATCTGGTGTGGCCAATCGCTTTCATGATTTCTTCATAGTTTTCGACATCCAGCACAACTAGATAAATATTTTCTCTTTTTCTTTCCTCATCTATCAACTCGTCAACAGTCTTGATTAAATTAGAACTATTGGGCATTCCACTATTGGGATCATAAAGGGAAAGTTCTTCTAGCTTTTTCTCCTTATTTTTTCTCTTTGAAATATCATTAATATTCCCATGCCAGAGAACACTGCCATCAGGAAGTTTTTCGGGCCTGGCATTTCCTTCAACCCATATCAAGCCTTTTTGGGGTAAAATAAGTCTATATTCTTCCTGCCACACTGTTAAATTTTCAGCTGATTCTTGAATGGAGTTTACCACTTTTTCATAATCATCAGGATGAATTCTTTGAAAAGTTTTACTGGCATCTTCTCTTACTTCTTCGTGGTTGTATTCATAAATTTCCTTTATGCCTTTTGAAGCATAGGGAAAAGCTGATGAACCATCGGGAAATAATTGATATTGAAAGGTTGCACCGGGAGCCTGGTTAACCAGATTTTTAAGTAAATTTCTGACTTCTTCTAATTTCTTTTTTTCGGTTATGTTAAAAACAATTTCTATAAAACCTTCAATCTCTCCCTCTTCATTTATTTCGGGGATAACTTTCATTTCCCATGTTTTATCATCAGCTTTTTCCACCTCCACCTTGTCAATTTTTTTGGTCTGTTTTGCCTTAATTAAAGGACAGTCGGGGCAAAAATCAGAAAGCCCCCATTTTTCGTAACACTTTTTATCAATCTCAATATCAGAAAAACTCTTTTTCACCATATTCATCATTCCTTTTTAATAATCACCGCTCAGCTCACATAAATCCTGTTAAAGTTATGTGCTGTCATAATATCAGTATTTGTATAAAACTGCAAATTTAAAATAAAATGTTAATAATCATTTTATATATTAATGGCTTTTAGTTAGTGGTATTAATTTGTTTATGGTATTGCTTTTTTGTAAATAAAATGCTACAATCAAACTAATAAATGTATTTAATGTAATAATATCAAACATTTAATCTAAAAGGAGGGATTAGGGTGAGTTCAAAATTAACATTTGAAGAGATTGGAAAGCGATTAAAAAAGGCAAGAGAGTCTTCAGGTTTCACCCAATCTGATGTTGAAGAGTTGACTGGTATAAATAGAGTCACAATATCTAATATTGAAAGGGGCCAAAAAAAGATTGACTCATTATTGCTAAAGAAATTTGCTAGATTATATGGTTATTCTCTTATGTATTTTCTAGAAGAACCAGAAGAATTTGAAGAAGTGTCTATAGCTTTTAGGGCAGAAGAATTAAATGATGAAGAAAAAGAAAATATCAATTGGACAAAAAAAATTTTATTTAACTATAATGACCTTAAAGAGATTAAAAAAGAAGGTGAATAATCTATGACAAACACCTTAGAAACTAAAGCTAAAATACGCGCCAGTGAAATAAGGGATAAACTAGGCTATTCCAAAGAACCGGTGACTAATATATTTAGTCTAATTGAGTCTTTAGAAATTTTATTGACAAAAAAACCAATTTATAATTCCAAAATTTCGGCTTATTTTTTACACTATAAAAATGAATATCTGTTTTTTATAAATAGTTCTAATACTCTAGGACGACAACATTTTTCTGCTGCCCATGAGCTTTATCATTATTACTACGATAAAAATTTAAATGGAACTATATGTGATACCTTTAAATTTAAAAATCAACGAAATGAAAGTGAGGCTCTGGCTGATTATTTTGCAGTCCATTTCTTAATGCCTGAAGACGGTATTTATAAATTTTTTAACTTAGTTGGCGAAGATATAGATATAAATAAAATCATTAAAGCTCAAAATTATTTTAAAGTTAGTTTTAAAGCTATCCTTGTCCGTTTAAAAGTTTTAGGCTTAATAAGCAAAAGTGAATATGATGAATATTCGACTGTTCATTTAAATTCAACCTTTACTAGACTTGGATATTCAAGAGAGTTAATTAGACCAACAGAAGAAACTTATATCCCTCAAAGCTATCTAGAAATTTTATATGAAAATTACGATAAAAACCAGATCACAGAAAGAGCTTATAAAGAGTACCTATCAGATGTAGGTTTATCTATTGAAGATCTAATAACTGAAGAGGAGGTAGAAGATATTGCTGAAGAAACCTCCTTTGATTATTGATAACTGTGTCCTAGGAAATCTCCATTCAGCAAAAGGATTATATCTTTTAAATTTCTTATATTTTGGGGATATTATAATTCCTTCTCACGTATTATAAGAAGCAACATTAAAAACGGATTTATATCAAGAGTTAAAATCATTAAAAGAAAATAAAGTATTTGAAATATATTCTATTGATAATATAAGTGAGATGCGAAGATTTGCTAAATTAGAAAGAAGATTTAAAGATAATGGAGAGGCACAGGCAAAGGGAGAA
>LFFM01000559.1_pt1 | contig 26270 bp, 43 predicted proteins | sample 643131 | NCBI WGS metagenome assembly LFFM01 (sample SAMN03777445, study PRJNA286221) | soda lake metagenome | biome: soda lake; feature: Kulunda steppe; material: water; isolation source: sample Tc-Br brine of Tanatar trona crystallizer | place: Russia: Kulunda steppe | collected 2011-07
GACGGTCGTGTACACCCCGCGAAAAGCGGCCCTGTACGGCAACGACTCCCGCATGATTCACCCGGGGCAACTCCGGGCGATCCGCGAGGCCGGATTCGTCGTCACCCACGCCGGCACCGACAGTCTCCCGGACCCCCACGCATCTAACGTGACCTTCGCCCGCTCCGACGCCGAGGAGGGCGAACAGCACCCCTGGGTCGAGTTTCGAGAGGCATAACCACCCCCCGAGCGGGGGCTTTCACGCCCGAGAGGGCGGCACTCAACCATGAACGAAGACATCGAAACCGACGAGTTAGACCGCGAAGCCATCGTTATCGCCCACGAGGCGATTATCAACCTCCTTGTCAACGATTGGTCCGCTATGTCACGGTCGCAACTCAAGAAGTCCGAGCGACGGCTGGCCCGGGCACTCGGTCGCGAGCCCGAGTACCCCGAGCCCGAGCCGGACACCGACGGCAACTAACAGCGGCCCACGAGAGGCCGCACGACGCCCGAGAGGGCGGCCAACTATGAACGCAACCCAACTCCACCCAGAAGGGTATCAGGCGGCGCGTGAGGCCGGAGAGGTCGTCCGACAGGACGGCTACCACCAACCGGGGGGCGGTCCCCGAGGCAAGCCGGCGTGTGGATGCGACCTCGACACCGGAAAGGGCGCATACCGTGACGTGTCGGTCGCGATGCCCGACGGGCGGTCGGTCCACTATTACCACCAGTCGCCGATCGTCGTCGTCGCTGACGGGCGCTACCGGCTCGATAGCCACGGATACCGGACGAAGACCACGAAAAAGCGCCTGAATCGCTACCTCCCTTCGGGGTACAAGATCGTCCAGCGGGACCACGAATGGTACGTAGAAACGTGGGACCCAGACGCCCCGTACCATGAACAAGAGAAGGAACGACAGCCGTTCGAGGACGGAATGGTCATCGAACCGTGACCACGCCGGACGCGGCCTTTAACGCCCGAGAGGGCGACACTCAGCCATGGACCACGAGAACCCGAAACTGATCAGATTCACACGCCAAGGCGTGTGGTGTGACGAGTGCGGCGAAGAGGTGACGGCCGATCAGATCCTCGATCACGACGTCGGCCGAGCCTACCACATCTGCCCGGAGTGCGGCACTCCCGGGCGGGTGTGACGGCACCCCCCAGCTTCCGACGCCCGAGAGGGCGAAACCAACCATGACGACAGACACCACCACCGAAACCGCGTGGGATCAGGGCGTGGCGGACACGATCGAACACTCCGGACTGAAACCGGAGAAAGATTCGCTTCCGTCGCCCTCAACCGACGCCGAGTCCGTCATCCGCGACCAGTTGACCGCCAACACGGGAACGCACTTTCTCGACTCCGGCGGGGCACACGGCCGGGCATGGCAGCGCAACCGGACAGACCCACCGTGGGAACGCCCCGCGTGGACCGTCCACGACGGGTACGTCACCCGGACGCTGCACGACTTCATGACCGAGACGTTCACCCGCGACAGGTCGTGTGTCGCCCTTGAAGCCGCGTTGTATGCGTTCGGGACACAGCCCGACCGCGTCAACGAATCGTGGCTGACGACCGTCAGGGACTTCACGGAATCGGCCGTTGAGCTTCCGACGTACCCCGAAGACGTTGAAGAGTGGGGCGTCCCGCGCGTCCTTGCGGACGACGTCGCCGGCCTGTGCTACGGGATACGGTCCGAACACGAAGGCCGGCCCATCTTCACCGAGAACACGTACAACGTGGGCTCACACCCGCTCGATCAGGACTTCATGGCGTCGAGCTTCGGCGGACCGTACGCCGATTACGTCGCCGTGTGTGTTCACGGAGGTGCCGACATCCGCGGCGGATACACCGCCCCCCGGGTCTACAAGACGTTCGAAACCTGGATGCCGGGAGAGGTCGAGTATTCCTGCCATAAGTGCGACCGCTTCTCATACTCGTCCGCCGGCCGCCCCGAATGGGCGACGTTCAAGCCCGACGAGGATCGCGTCGAGTGCAACGACTGCGGCGGCGACGTCCACTTCCACTAACCACCCCCCACCGCGGGGGGCACCGTCCGAGAGGGCGACACAGACGAACAGCACCCCGAACAGGTACACCGGCCTAACCCGCCTTTTGACGCCCGAGAGGGCGACACCAACCATGACAGACGACGATACACAGTCACCGTTCGCCGAGTGGTACAACCCCGGTAGCCCAATCCCCGTCGCACACCCGATCCCGTGGGTGTACGCCGAGATTAGGTTCCAGACGCACGACGAGATCGAATGGGCCGTGTACGACTACAGCACGGACCAAATGACGGTTGAAACGTTCTCCCTGATCGAGACCGAAGATGGGAGCATTCCGGCCGACTCCCAGCCCGTCTAACGACCCCGCGCGACCTTCACGCCCGAAAGGGCGGCACCAACCATGATAGAACACCACGATACACCCGAGACGAGCCCGTCAGGGGGCGTGAGAACCGCGCCGATGGAAGAGATACGGAACGCCCGTGAAAAGCTGTCGTCGTCGCCATTGAGCCCGAACGCCGGCATACTGTGTTTCTTGTCACGCCACGACGGGGGGCCGATCCTCGCGGGGCGCACGCTCGTCACCGACTTTGAGATCGAGAGGGGACGCCCCCAGCACGGGGCGCTGCGGTCCGACGACCACGTTTCCAACTACGAAGCCGTCGTCCCCTTCGAGGACGCCGACGACGACGACATACCCGACGAGTGCCCCGAGTGCGGGCATGACAGGCTCCAATACGTGTACTCGGCATACCACCACATCGCCGGGAGCTACGGTGCCGAGTGCGCTTACTGCGGCACCGAGATAGTGTCCGAAGAGTGGTCCTGAAAGCGGGGAGCGCCCCCGCCCGACGCCCGAGAGGGCGACACCAAACCATGGGCGAAGAACACCCAGAAGGCTGCATGTGCGACCCCTGCCAACGGTTCCGCGAACGACAGGCGATGCGCGAGTGCTACCCGGAGGAACACCGACGGATGAAACACGTCCGCGGCCAGGACTCCGAACCCGACCCCGTCCTATCCCGAATCCCCGACGGTATGAGCGAGCGAGAAGCCCGTGCCCTCGGGTACATATGAGCGAGGAATGGGACGTCACCGAGCGCGACGACGGAACCGTCAGGTTCGACGCCCCCGACCGACGGGCAAAGGTCATCTGCAAAGAGGCGTCGACTCTCAGCGGCGACGTGTGGAACTGCCGACTGTTCGAGGCCGACCACCCGTACGGGAGCGGCGAGCCCACGTCAGCACGTGTTTCCCTGACCCGTGACCGGTTGAGAGAGGCAGTCAGACAGTTAGACGCAGAACGCGAGTAACGGCCGTAAGCCGTCCGATGCCCGAGAAGGCCACACAACGATGACACAGGAAACCAACGAAGCCGACGACCCTGGCCGTGTAGCGAGTGACCGGTCGCTCGTAGAGCGGGTATCGAACGACGACAAGCTGTGGAAGGCACTCAAACGGGACGCGCGGGAGTGATCCCCGCCCCCCACGGATTATAACCGCCCGAGAGGGCGAAACCGACTATGATAGAGTACCACGACGACATGGAGACCGACGAGGTAGCGGACGAGGCCAAAGACAAGGCGTTCTTCGTCTCCGACCGGATAGACGAGGCCGAAGAGTCCGTCCGAGCCGAGTGGGGGAACCAAGAGGAGGCCATCGATAGACTGTCGATGATAGTCGATCTCGCCGACAAGATCAGAGACTTCGCCGACCGGGCGGACTACGCGATCGGCGAGTCGATGGAACACGGAGACGACGCCGTCGACAAGCTCCAAGAGGCCAAAGACGTGACCGACACGCTCCCGGAGTTTGTCGAGGAGCTTGCGTCCCGTGCCCAGGGCGACACCCCCTCGGCAGCCGAAGCCGAGGTGGAGTTGGACGGGACGCCGTACCGCATCCGCATCGACCCGATGGAGGAAGTCGAGACCGAAGACATCGAGTAACGGGCGAAACCCGTTCACGCCCGAGAGGGCGACAACCATGAAACCGAAAGCCGACGAAGACGACATTCTACTCGGATCGGAAGCCGCACAACACGTCATCGACACGTGGAACGACATCGGCCAGGGCATGGTCGACGTCGAAACCATCGGACCGTGGTTCATCGTCCGACGCGGCGGGGGCGACTACTCAGCGTTCATCTCCTTGGTGGACGACACGATGGTCACGATCCTTCACAACGAGGCCACCACCCGTCACATCCCCGAGGAACACCGACCCGACGGAAAGCTATCGGAGCGCCGCGCGAACCTTCTCGAAGGGGCGTTCATGGCCGCTTCAGGCGGGATGTACCCCCTTTCCGACGAGATGGCATTCGCCATCGGATTCCGCGACGACAACACCTTCAAGCAACTGAAAATCGGAATGCTTGAAAACACGATGTGGGTTGACGAAGCGTGACGAAGCCGAGGCCGAGCGGGAAGCGCCGCTCGTGGGACTATCCCGAGTGCAACGACTGTGGATCCGACGTGCTGGTCGAGCGAATGAAGGCGGAACCGTACTCCGGGAAATTCTACTGTTGGGGGTGTAAGACCCACTTCGACATCGAGTGACGGCCGTAAGCCGTCCGACGCCCGAGAGGGCGACCACCATGAAGACAGAAACACCACACCCAGACGGCGGTCAGTTGCCTGAGGGCAAGGACCCGATCGATGCGTGGCGGGACGTCCGGATGCTCGCCGAAAGGGCAATGAAGATACCGCAAGCGGGGTCCGACACGTGGGCGAACATTCAGGAGATTTACTTCAAAGCCGAGTTCGAGGTACAGGCGCGGAAGCCTGGATTCCCCGACGAGTCATTCGACCCACACCGCATCAATATCAGCGACGGCCGGGCACGGAAGCTCGACGGCATCTCGGCAGTCGACCCCACCAACCCGTTTATCAACCACGCCGTGACCATCGACCACGTCATCGACGCCGAAGGCAACGTCGAGTGCGAGATCAACGCTGTTCCGGTAGACGAAGTGGGCACCCGACAGGGCAGTCACATCGTGTGACGCCGCCCGTCGAATAGCCCACCCGACGCCCGAGAGGGCGGCACCATGTTCACGGAAACAGACCCAGACGTGATCGAGAGCAACGGACAGGAATACTTCGTCGGATACGACGACTACGGGTGGTTCACCATCGTCGCGGCCGAGTCCCACCCCGAAACGGGGGAGTTGGAGATCGCCGAATGGGACAGCCCGGCGTCGTTCCCCCCGAGTGAGGCCGGAGAGATCGCGAACATCATCAACCAGGGGTGACCCCCGAGCCTCTTTTTTAGACACGCCCGAGAGGGCGACGACCATGATGGAGGAATACCAAATCCCAGATGAAGAGCGACGACAGACCCTTGAAACGCTCCGCGACGACCTACACAGCACACAGAGCCACCTCCCGGCGGACGAAGACGCCGGCCACGGAGGCATCGGCGGAGAAGTCGCGGATGCACGTACGCAGATAGAAAAGGCGATCGACGTCATCGAAGACAAACTGTACGAGATGCCCGAGTGGGACTCCGAACTTGTCCGATCGTTGGTTCTGCCCAACATCGGCAGCAATGACGTCAGACACTTCCGACAAGACGGGGAGTCCGTCATGACGTTCTCGGTCGGAGGATACGGCGATGAAACCGCGTGCCGGTACGCGGTGGCCGTCACCACCGGAAACGAGTGGTTCCACATCCGGGGGGACGACGGCTGGTACGAAGTCTGGAGCAACACCCGATAACTACCGCTCACGCGACCCTTTTACGCCCGAAAGGGCGATACCATGACCCGAACATGCCCAGAGTGCGAAGTAGACCTGACGTCATTCAACGACATCGCCGTTCACGGCGGGTCCGTCAGCGGTGCCGGATCGTCGTCCCTGTTCATCAGCGGGACGTTCCCGTGCCCCGAGTGTGACGCCCGACTGAACTACGAAGCCAAGTTCGTTTCGGGCTCTCCAACGTAGGCGAGAGCCCCGAGACGACCCCCCACGAAGCCCGAAAGGGCTGCAACCATGATGGAACAACAGACAGACGCCGGAATCGAGAACGTGAAAGACGCCATCGAACAACTGTCCGAGAAGAAGGGGCAGACGTACATCAACGCCGACTATGCGTTCGACCTTCTCCGGCCGTTCTACGGCCACCAGACAGCGTACCACATCCCGTTCGATGACGCCGGACACCAGAAGTCTCTCGGCGAGATCGTCTATGACATTGCGGAACACCCATCCGAAGCCCGTGGGATGGTGTTCATCCCACAGTACCAGATGGCCGTCGTCGTCGCCCACCTCACCCGCCACATCGCGGAGAATCTGATGGGCGTCGACCCGGTGAGCAAGAGCCAATTCGCGGGCGCAGGCTTCTCCGCCGACGCCGAACACGAAGGCAACATGGCCCGGATCAAGGAGGCGTTCGGCCTCGATTCAGACGAAGACGAAGAGTGAAGCGAACGGGCACGGCCTGACACCGGCCGGCCCCCCTCGACGCCCGAGAGGGCGACCGACCATGACAGAGCAAGAGCCAGAGTCAAACGGCACCGAGAGCGTCGAATGGCCCGAGCTACCGAAGGGATGGAGCGCGTGGAGCGGTGAGGTGTCCACTTCGTACTACACCCTTCGGTTCGGGACCGACTATCGCCGAGGCGGCGACCTTGTCCGGAAGGGGTGCATCGGCGGCTACGAGGGAGAGGTGTTTTGGAACCGCGGGCAGAAGCACATCGTCTGCCTGTACCCGATCGAAGGGGTGCGGGATGACGGCGACCCGGAGGTCTCGGAGTACGCCGACATCTTCGAGAGTTTCGACAGCAAGCAAGAGGCCGTCAGCGCCATCCCGCGGCTGATCAACGAACTAAAAGAAAAATACGGGTGAGAACACCATCACCCGCCACCAACGCCCGAAAGGGCGGCAACCATGATCCAAGATTCAACACATCCGATGGCAGACGAAGACGGACCGAACTACTACGCCTGGGGCGAGCCCGTCGTGGTACGCGGTGTCGAGTTTGGCCCCGAGGTAACCCAAGGCGGCCAAGAGTACACGCAATGGTACGCACACGTCCAGTTCGCCGAACAGACGGAGACCACCCGCATCCACCCGAACGTGCTGTCCGTAACCGGTGGTGCGAGCGAGATGTACGACGACTTCGTCAAACGTGGCTTCATGCCCGAGTGGCTGGTCGACAACGTCACCCCACCGTGGGATGACGAGGGGGTACCGGATCCGGACGAGAAGTTTTAACACACTCCCACACCGGGGGTTTTAACGCCCAAGTGGGCGAGTCCGTGCGGGCATAGTGTCGTGGCCCCCTCGGCAGGGCTTATCCGGGTTCAAATCCCGGGCGCGGACTATAATCAACGTCCCGAAAGGGGCAGTAGCACAGCACAGAAAATCATGGTTGGTACACCGTCCTCTCACACCGGACCATTTTTTGACGGCGTGCCACTCGACGGCCGAGAGGCCGGTGTGACCAAATGGATTCCACAACTATCGACATCGACGGTATCGGTGCGAAGGCCATCGCCGGAAGCGTGTTAGATTCCATCGGCGTCCAGCCAGACCGCGTGACGCACATGGAGATCAGCATCGGGTTAGTCAACCCAGACGGCGAACAGACGAGCCTTTCGGCCCAGGTGGACGGGGCCGAAGCCGGCCACGTCATTCGACAGATGATCGGCGGTATCGACTGGTCGGCCGTGACGGCCAACCGGATCAGCGTCGAGGTGGTGTTCCTCGAAGAAGAGGAAGCCACCCCACCCATCGAGGGCAACTCAAAGGGATCGCCTGGAGACCGCGGGGAGATCAAACTTCGGAACTCTCCAACCGGATACGACTCGCCCATAGTCGAGTCGCCGAAGGTTGACGAGCCCGTCCAGGTCGGCCCTAACACGAAATCGTACAAGACCCTGTTCCTGTTGGACAAGTATTACGAAGGCGACCCCATAAGCGCCCGAGAACTGACCGACAAGGCCAACGCGGACGGGTACGACGTCGACTTCAACAAGACCGGATCGCTCCTGTCGATGCTCTACATCAACAAGGCGATGGTCGACCGGAAAAAGCTCGGCGAGGAGGATAGGTTCACCTTCGGGTACATGCCCATCCAGCCGGCGAGAGACCTGATCAACGAACACGGCGAACCGAAGTAACCGAACCCGCTTTTGCGGGTCACGCCCGAGAGGGCGAACGCTACCATGCCAGAAGACACATTGGACGGCGGGGAATACACCCGCTTCAAGGCGAAGATACAGTTAGGCGACGGACCCGACCGACGCGGGGAAGTGACGGTCGAGACTGTCCGAGAACGCACAGAAGACGACACCCTCACGGTCCAGAACATCGACATGCCGGGCGACGGGAATGGCGACGTCACCGGGGAGGTTTCGGTCAATCACGACAACTTCGGAGAGTGGTACCTGGAGTTGTCGAGAGCCCGGAGGGCGCTGGTCGAGCAACTGGATCTCGAAGAGAAATAACACCCCGGTAGCTTTTTGGGGCGGTGGTCACTATGTGAAGGTGCGCGCCGGCCTTATCCCCCCGCGCGTAGCCACACACGACCACCCGTGGGCTGCTGCTCGATCTATCATTGGTACACCGGCCTCCCTCACCTCGGGAGTCCGTTTTCAGAACTACTGCCCGAGAGGGCACAGCTATGGTAAACCGAAAACCAACAGTCGACGGTACGTACCCCTTTGCGGGTCTCACACGACACAGCGCCGGAGCCATCCCCCACGATGCGTGGGGCCACGGTTCTTCGATGCGCTGGTGGGCCAGCGAACGGACAGGGAACGAAGAGGCCGACCCGGCCAACCTACCTGACGAGGGCTTCGCCACCCTCGTCGGAAAGCTCCCACGGGCGTCCGCAGCCGTTGCCGGATGGAAGCACCCCCTGACCGGGGAGTGGATCGAGACCGGCAAGCACAACGCGGTCATCAACCCCGAAGTAGCGGAGAAGGTTGAGCCAGACTTTTCGACGGGAGACAGCCGCACCGAAGCGGCGGACCTCGACCCCCACGAAGTTCTAACGGGAGACGACGCGCTGTTCAACATCCCCACGGATGACTACACGATCGTCAACCCGGCCGACTTCTTGATGCCGCTGGGGCGGGTCATCCGCGACAACGAGCTTGGAGACGAAGTCTTCGGCGAGTTTCGGGTGTCCCGCGGCGGTGGCAGAGTTTCCGCCGACGTCTTCTTCGATGGCAAGCACGCCGACGCCCCATCATTCGATGACGACCGGAAGCCTATCGTGGTCGGTATCCAAATCGATTGGGACTTCTTCGGCGACACGGCCGTGAGGTTCCAGGGGATGGGGATGGACTTCGAGTGCGTCAACGCGCTCCGTCAGATTACGGAGACGGAGATCGTGAAACACGCAGGCGACGTCGAGTCCCGGGTCGATTGGTACGCCAAGTTCGAGGAAATGCTGGAGGAACTGGACCTAAAGACCGACGTCCTCTCCCAGATGATCTACGAGGCGAGCCAAGAGACGCTGGACCTGTCAGAGCTTCCGGACGACTTCTCCGACGAGTACGACTCCATTCTGGAGGCTCTGTACGCATACAGCGGCCTCCCGAACTATCTGGCCGATGTCGCGGCGAACAACTGCCGCTCCGAGGCCGAAGACCCGTTCGAGCCGACGTGGTGGGACATCCACCGTGGCGCGACCTTCGCTATCAGTCACGAGGGACGCGGCGAAGTCGGCACCGGAGGGGCCATCGAGGCATACAACCGCATCGCCAACGACATGCTCGCCAACCCGGCGGGGATGGGAGACCGCGTGGTCGAAGCCTACGAAGACGAGCGAGAGGACGACCAAACCTCGCTCGCTGGAGAGGGTGGCGGGACCGCCCGCATCGAGGCTGCGTTCATGAACGTCCGCGACAAGCGTGACGCCTACGAAGAGCGTGAGGAACAGATCGAACGGCTATTGAGCCGGTAACTATACCGGCGCAGTACATTTATCCGCCGGAGACGGCGACAAACTACCATGACACAGGAAACAGAAGAGGACGTATCCACATATATCGGAACGAGGCACGTTGACGGCAAGGGCCGTGTGACGATACCCTCAGATGTACGGGAAGAACACGACATCCGCTACCACGATAAGGTACGGCTCACGGTTGAAACCATCCCGCACCAACCCGACGAGATGCGCCATGTGTTCCAGACGAGAGCCATGTCCGTCCAGTCGCGTGGACAGGTCACGATACCAGCCACCGAGCGCGAAATGTACGCAATCGGCGCTGGAGATAAGGTCAACATACTCGTTGAGATTGTATGAGCCAGACAGCGCCCGAAGAGGAATCGACCGGCGTTCTCGCGCCCCTCATCGGGCATGAAGGAGCGAAAGCCGTTCTTCGGGCTGCACTCAGACGCGGCGACGTCCACGTGTTACTCGAAGGCCCACCGGCCAGCGGCAAATCGATAGCCCTACTCGCCATCGAAGGTGCAGTTCCGGACGCGGCGTTCAAGGACGCAAGAGGCTTCACCGAGACGCAGCTTCGTGAAACGCTCGCGAAGGACCACGACATCTTGCTGTTGGACGAGTTGGACGCAATGAAGGGCTCGGCCTACGAGGCCCTGCCCGTCCCGATGGAACAGGGCCGTGTCACGAAAGACACCGCCCACGACTCGTACGACATCGAGATCGACACCCAAATCATCGCGGCGTGCAACGACGCCAGCGACCTGCCCCGGCACGTCGCCTCCCGGTTCCGGACCGTCAAGTTCGATGAATACAGCCGAGACGAATTTCTCCGTGTCTGTGCCCGCCTTATCTATGAACAGATAGAGTGGGCAACGGACATAGAAGGGTCAAAAGAGGTCGCCCGCGTCGTTGAAGATGCGACCGGGACTCGCGACCCCCGACAGGTCCTCGACGCCGCCAAACTCTCTGACAACCCGTCGCGCGTTCGAGAGATGGCCGTCGCGCTTCAGGACGCCGATGCGGACATCAAGTCGGACGCGATCACGCCAGACGAGATCCACGCGCTGAAGAAGGGCCGCACGCCGACACGGACCGAACAGAGGAACGTCGAGGACAGTATTATGCTCCTCCGTCGTAAATTCCCGCGTATGACAGAGTCGATTGGTGAAGACGACCTTCGCGACATCCTCACGACGTGGGAAGACCTACGCGGCGGCGGACCGCTCGACGCACAGGTCAACCGCGACATCTCGAACGGAAACGGCGATCCTGCCGAACAGACCGAGATAGAGATGCCGGGCTCACCGGAAGATGCGGTCGAAGCCGCCCCCGGAATCGAGATAGTCCCACGCCCCATTCCCACCGAGGGAGAGGGCGAAGACGAACAGCCCACCAACTCCATCTCGAACGGCATGAAACTCCACCACCGGGAATCGGAACACGACGAGGTACACGCGGCGGTGGCGGCAGGAATGGGCGTCCCACCCGACACGTTGTGGGACGGCTCCAAAGAGTCCGAAGAGCCCGGGTGGGACCTGTACTACCGATTCGACATCTCCAGAAGCAGCCCCGGGAACCCGTGGTCTTCCGGAAAGCTCGAAACCGACGACCTGATCGATGAATTGGCCGAGCGAGGCGTCGATGCCATGATCGTCACTCAAGGCATCCCCCTCGGATAAACCACCCCCCGAACCTTTCAGACCGGAGCGCGGTCATACCATCATGGGAGAACAGACACCCACCGCCGCCGACGCGATCGACAACGAGACCAGACGGGCGGTGTTCTTCACGCTGGTCTCCGAGGCGTCACCGATGACCCCCAGCGACATCGCCAACGCCATTGACGACAACCGGCAGAAGGTCGCCTACCACCTCGACTCGCTCGTCAATATGGGACTCGTCATCTCTGACGGGGGCGAATACTACTGCCAACCGCTTTTCATCGACCCGTCGTTTAACGACGAGGTGGAAGACATCTTGTCGAGTTTGACGCCCGAAGTCGAGAAGCGGATGTTCCTCGGCGACACAGACACGACCCCCGAGAGGGCGAGCAAGATCCTCAACTGCATCCGCCTCTCGTTCACGATGTCGCTGTTCCCCGAGGACTTCGATCGTAACAACTGATTTTTACGACGATTTATACAGTAAGCCCCCCACCTGTGAAACATGGCACGCAAAAGCGCCGTAGGTCTGGTCACCAGCCAGATGATCCCTGTCGACCCGGACGGAGAACAGCCCACGTACATCCGATCGAAGCGGTCCATCCAGACGTCGTCCAAGCTCCGCGCGCACCAGACGTGTGTCGCTGACGAACTGAAGGGCCAGAACTTCAGTTCGCGCGCCGACGTCCGAGAAGCCTTCAAGAGCGCCTCCCAAGACTGCTCGAACTGAACAGCCGGTAGAGCCCCCCAGCTTCTTCAACCCCCGCTTTTTCGTACAACAGAGCGACAGCGACGGCAAGCCGTCGACTACCGCTTCGACAGCTTCATGACGCGGTAGCCTTCGTCTCCCTGTCGCTGGACATACAGTTCCTCCCCCGGATCCAGTTGCACGAACGCCTCCATCTCCGGGTGCATGTCACCGACCGACGAAAACTGTCTCGGGTCGTGGTCCACAATGATAACCTCACCCTCGAACAGAATCGGACTATCAGATGACGACACGGCCCTCTTCCCCCACCAACACCAGAGACGGTGCCGTCGTGATTCCGTCGCTCATAGCGATGTCCACGCCACGGTCCGACTCCTGTATATCCAACACCTCGATCGCACCGTCATCGATGAAGTCGGACAACTCCTCCTTCGCCGCCTCACAGCCAGGACAACCATCCGTCGTCAACATGATGATCTCCGTGAACGGCCCCACGTCTGGGATCGGTGTCGAGAGGGCGTCACCGATGGCCTCGACGTCACCGTCATCGACCGGCTCTGAGTCGTCCCCAGAACCCTCGTCCGTTTCTGGGTCGGGATCCGGCTCGGCCTCAGGGAGTTGAACGCCCAACTGGTCTGCGATCTCGTCTTTCCACATCGCCGGGACCATCCCGACCACGTCAGACCCAGCCTCAAACTCTGAGGCGAGTTCGCCGCGCGTACGGATTCCGGCGTCCGTCAACCGCTCTGCCACGCTATCGCCGATGCCGGTCAACTCCGTCAGGTCGTCCCCGTCGATGCCTGACGGGTCAAAGTCGACACCCTCGACCGGACCCGACTCGCCCGCATCGTCACCGCTGGGCTCCGGTTCCGGCTCGGGTTCTGGCTCTGGCTCTGTCTCCGGTTCGGGGTCGGGCTCCGGTTCCTCCTGTGCGGCCCTCTCCTCGATGCGGAGGTCGATGTCTCGCTCGATCTCGTCGCGCAACGACTCCGAGTCCATGTCGGGGACGGGCGTCTCTACGCGCTCCACAGAGCCGTCCTCGCCCCGACGGAATTTGTTTATCGTGATCTCGGTACCTCCCGCGTCTTCGATGTTGACCGTGGGCGATTCCTTCCCCTCCATCAACCCATCCAGCACGTCTTCGGACACGCCACCTTCGGATCCCGACATCGCTATTCCTCCGAGGCTTCGCGGATTTCCAGCCACGCGCGGTTGATCGCCTCACGGAACGAGACGTTATCTTCACCCTCCGCGATCCTCCACGCGCTACAGAGCGCGTACCGGCGCTGGTTGTTCACCGTCTCCAACACATCGGGCGTGACACCGCCTTCGAGGACGTCTTCACAGTCCGGCGGATCCTCGTCATCCGTGAACCCGAGAAGGTCCATCATCTGCCGCCGGGCCGCCTCCTTCGACCCACACTTCTCCTTCGCGACGTCCATCGCCGCGTCCACGACTACTCGACACTTGTCAGAGTCAGAATCGGACGTTGCCATACCCATTCATTCAAGCAGGGCGGATTTATGTGTAACGACGACTACGATACACCTATGGTTGATTTTGACGAGCCGCACGCGATGGGCCACGGATTCGACCCAGAAGTCTGTAAAACGTGCCCGCATCACGACACGGATGGCATAATCAACACCTGCGGTCTGTGTGGGTGTCCGACCAACGCCGCCGCTCCCATGAATCTACTCGGTGCGCCTCCAGAATCCTGTCCAAAACTGGACGAACACTCCGGCTAAACGGCCAGACCGTCGTTGATAATCTCGGACAGCACCTCCGACTTCTCGATCAACACCGCCACCTCGTCCTTCCCAGCGTCAGCCTCGATCGCCTGTTTCATCTTCCCGTACTCAGCGAGACCGACAGCCCGCTTGCTCATTGGCAACTCCTGAATATGATCTACGATTGCCCGGCACATTTCGCACGTTTCGCCTTCGATCAGCGGCGTTACGTCCACAGCCAGCCCCTCCGGCTCCGGCTCTGGGGCGGGCTCGGGCTCTCGCGCCCTCGGTTCTGACTCCCGACGATTCGCCCGAGGCGGGCGAGACTGCCGCTCCTGTCGCAACTCTGCGATCCGCACCTCCTGTTCTGCCGCCTTCTCCATCCGCCGGGTGTCGTAATACTCGGCTACCCCGATCCGGAAGAGCGGAAGGAGCGCAGGAGCCGCTTTGACTGCCATCTGCGCGTTCTTCGGGTCCATACCCCCAATGCACGCCCTCGGGCTGTAAACGCTTCGCCCAGGCGGGGCTTTATACCGCCCCAACGCGGATCAGAGGACATGCCACGATGCGAACATTGCGGTAAGGACTTCGGAAACGCAGGAGCGAAGGCCTCTCACCAGAACGCTTGCGACCAGAAGGCACAGACGGAGACGGCCGCCCCGGCCGAGAAGGCCGAACCCCAACAGGCGCAAGCCGACGTCCCTGCCCGACAGATGCAAGACGGGCAATCTCAGGCCCTCGAAGTCGGCGGACAGGTCGGAAGCGTCGTTTCCGGACTCACCAGCAGCAACCCCGAGCGGAAAGCGAGAGCCGAGAGCGAAGCGATCACCCTCGTCAGTTCCGGGCTCGCAAAGTTGGGCCAGGAGGCCGCCAAGAAACGACTCCAGAACATGAACAACGCGAAGAACACCAACGAACTTCGGGCGACGAACAACTACCCGAACTGCCCCGAGTGCGGGAACGAAATCCACGAGGTCCCCAACGCGCCAGAATTTCCGTGTCCGGAGTGCAACACGATGTTGGAGACAGCGTAACCGCCCCAGAAGACTCGTAGAGCCGTTTCTTTTTCACACGACCTCACCCACATGGGGGCACTAACGCCGCGAGAGCGGCGCACAGGACATCGGATGTGTCCACATCAAAGACCTACAAATGACCCGAGATACACAGAAGTGGAAGGACTTGCCTATGAGCGACGGTCGGGGGGGCCGCGTCTACCTCTCGAAGACCGATCTCCACCGACTCGAACGCGAGGGGGCTATCGACATCGAACAGGACATCGAATACAGCGTTAGTACCGGCGTATCGGACGGCAGAGCCCGCGTATTCATCGAATTGAGAGAGAAGCAACCGGAGTAAGGTACCATTTACAGACTATTAGGAGACCCCTAACTCATCGAGTGTTTAGTCGAAACGCTTTAGATGCCAGCATTATACTGTAGTCACTAAGCGGATAACAGCAAGGAACGGGGTGTCAATTCACCCCTTAACAACCAAGTATTCCTTGCTGCCACGATCGCTTAAATCTGGCGGTTATCGCCGCCAGCGAGGCACGATTATGAAGCCATCACGACACACAAACCGCAACCAAAACGAAACGCGCGCGCCAGCCGGACACCTCCAGCCACAACCGTCGGTAACCAATGACTAATATCGAGATACCATTACGCGAGAGTCGACTTTCAACCACCAACGGCCGATACGAGCCCCAAGCCACCGAAATACCGAAGTGGGTCATCTTCCAGCCCGCCACGTGGCGTGAAGGGAATCCGAAGACCCCCTACCAACCGTGGGCACCAGAGGGCGAGCAGTACAAGTGGAAGGGAGCCAAGAACACACAGAGCTTTTCGACGGCTGTGGAGTGGTATCAGAAGGGCATCGGAGACGGCCTCGGGTTCATCATCACCGAAGACGACCCGTTCGTCTTTATCGACTTTGACGATGCGATTCTGGAGGGCGACGTCAACCCGAAGGTTGCACGCCTGATCGAGAGAGGCCAGACGTACACCGACGTCTCCACGTCCGGTACTGGTTTCCACATGATCGGCCTCGGGGAGTTGCCCGAGGGCGTCACGACGATCAACGAGTCGATAGACGACACCGCCGACATCGAGGTGTACGACAGCGGCCGGTTCTGTGTCATGACCGGCAAGCACGTCGATGGGACTCCCACGGAGGCGAAGCACGTTGACGGCTTCATCGAGGAACTTGTCGAAGAGTACGGCCCCAGCGAAGAGCAACGGAAGAAGCGGGCGAAGCGCGCGAACACCCGGCCGGAAGATCACGACCCGCGGCGGAGTAAGGACGAGCTTGCGGACATCGAAGAGACGACCGACATTCAGGACCAGTTCGACGCGATCAAACAGACCCGGATGCACGACATCCGGCTCCGGTCGACCGTAACCGAAGAGCGGTCTGACGGGATTGTGGACCTGGACCCATCATGGACACACTCGGACTCTGGACGCCGTCTCGGATACGACAACGGCGGATGGATCTACCGCGCCGGAGACATTGGACTCGACGCTCTCCAGCTTGTCGCTCTCGAAGAGGGCATCGTCCGGAGAGAAGGCGAGTACCCCAGCGGTCAGGATTACTTCGACGCCGTCGAGGCCCTTCGTGCCCGCGGGGCTCACATCCCGAAGCTGGTGGACGACGCTGACGCGGACACGTCGGTTGAACCCCTCCCCATTCACCGAATCGAGGCTATGAGCCACACCGAGCGCCGCCGGTTCGCCGAACGGCGAGGCGTCGAGTGGCCGACCGTTGATCGCGTGCGTCGGAACCTCGGGAATGAGATCACCGACATCATGCACAACGAAGAGAAGGCCGTCGTCTTGAGCCCGACCGGGTCGGGCAAGACGTACTACGCATCCACGAAGGAATGGTTGGACTTCCCCGAGCTTACCGATGAACAGCCGGTCGTACACGCCTCACCAACGCGGGAAGCCCGAGATCAGGCCGCAGAGTATGCCGAAGAGGCTGGGATCGACTACAAGGTCCTCCGCGGTCGGGGGGAGTTGTGTCCTCTCTGCCGTGGCGACCACGACGACAGCATCACCATCGAGGGGGAGAAGCCGACTGAATACTTCTCGAAGCGATGTGACGGCCAGAACATCCCGTTCTCTGTCGTCCACCGATGGGCCGAAGAATACCTGGGAGCGGTGCCGTGTGGCGGTGACGGCAAGTGCCCGGCGACCCAGCAATTCGATGACATCCCCCGGGACGAGGTTGGCAACCCGACGTACGACGCCATTCTCTGTACGCACCAGTTCTTGATGGTGCCGAGCCTCCGGCTGAAGACCAACGTGCTGATAGACGAGAAGCCGTCGTTTCAGAACGACCTCACCCGCGACGAGGCCGAGGCCGCGGTGAACGAGTACCTGACGTTCAACCCTCTCCCGTTCGATAACGCGAAGGAGCTTGAATTGGCCGGCCAGGGGGGGATCGTCTCCACAGGGCAGACGGCGATGTACAACGGCGAGTTGTCGGAGCAATACCGGAGCGTATCGGATAACGACATCGTGGAGAGCATCATCGATCAGGCCGACACCGATGACATACTGACCGCCGTCGATCGCCAGAAGCTCGCGAACTACGTCCGGGGCAAGGGCGAAGTCCCCGACGCGGACGAGTTGACGTGGGGCGACGTGGCCGACCTGATTGACGAGGCGGAGACGTGGCAGATTCGCGAGGCCGTCAACTCTGACGACCTGATCCTGGGGATGATGGACGTCCAGCCCCCGGTTGACTGGTTCCGGCATTCGCGTGACCGGCACGCGCTCGCTCCAGCGATCGCCCGGGCCATCTACACGGCCGAGGAAACGTACGACGGTCGGCACATGGGCCGGGTGCGGTACGAGCCCCCGCGCTTCGACAGGAAAAGCGGCGACGAGGCCGGGTGGAACGTCGTGTACGTTGACGTCGTGTTCGACCAGAACATGAACATCGAGACCATCCACACGTCCCCGTCGTTCTCGACGGCGCGGTCCGTCGTCGGACTCGACGCGCACGCCGACCTGACGCACGAGCATTGGAAGGCCGACCTGGGCGACTACATCGAGTACCGCGAAGTCCTCGATGAACGCGAGCGCACCCTGTACCGGCGGTTCGAGCGTGGGCTATTCGTCGTACAGGTCGGCAACTCTACCCAGCCCATCACCAGCGGGAACTACCTTGACAAAGGCCAGGGGCGACGGATCGAGAACGTCATCCACCGGCTGCGGTCGTACTACGACTCGTTCGATGCGGCCATTACATCGGCCCGTGCAGAAGCCCGAGTCCAGTCCATGATGGAACGGGCGGGTATCGAAGAGCCGCAGACCATGCACTACGGCGAAGAAGAGAGCCGAAACGATTTCACCGGAAAGAAGGTGGGTCTGGTCGCCGGAGCCCACGACGTCGGTGACGGTCCGGTCATGAACATGGCCGCCCGTCTCGGCATCGATGCGAAGCCGGAGATGGCCGAATGTGAGAAGTGCGATTCGGACGACGAGACCGCGGACACCTCGTGCGACATGTGCGGCGGGGACGGGGAGTACCGAGCGTACGGACGCGGATGGTCCGGCCCGGACTCCGATCGGGCTGAAGCCATCTTCGAGGGCTACCGTCAGGGGACCCTCACCCAATCCGTCGGGCGGTGGGCGCGTGACGCCGACAGCGTCGAGGACAGCGCCGTCGTCTACGTCCTGACCGACGCCCTCCCCGACTCGTTCGTTGACGCCCGCTCGGAGGGCGTGACGTGGCTCCCAAACAAACAGCAGACCGAGCGGTACGAGTGGTTCCTGAAACAGACCGACGGCGTCACCCTGAAGGAGTACGCCGAGGAACACGGCGTCGACAAGGCGACCGCGTGCCGTGACGTCCAGACCTTCCGTGAACGCGGGATCGTGGAGTGCGTCAACGCGAACGGTCCGCACGGCGCGCATGTGTGGGCTCCAGACGGCGGTTCCGGTGACCTCGCGGATGTGGACCTGGAGTACCTGCCTACAACCGTTGCAGACGACGTAATGGAACAATATACGTGGTCTGCAACGATCCGGTCGGAACTGGACCGCGCCATAGGTTCGGACGAGGCCGAAGAGGACTCCGGCGAGGAACAGACCACCATCTTGGGGTGGTCGACGGGGTTACGGATACACGCCGACTAACACACACCCCCGTGACAGGGGGTCGGCGGGAGGTCGGTCACCAGCCGAAGCTACCCATCTAAGAGCTTGTCGTATATGATCCTGGCGAACAGTCCGTTTTCATCGCGATGGTGGGATCCTGCGCCCCTCCCACGGGGGAGGGGTGATCAATGGAGATCCCCCGTGCGGTTCTCCTGCGCGAGCCACGATCGAGGAGGGGTCGCGCGCGCGTAGGGGCCACCCATAGGGACTCGTGAGATGGGATCCTATCAGGTGTTCCTACTACGAGCTTCGCAAATCCTACCGAAGCTCCTACGTTCAACACCGCATTTATAACAATCGGCGCACACGAGTGTCGTATGGGTAAATTGGGTGAAGAAGCGATTGAAGAGATACGCCAAGACTACCAAGAGACTGGGTCCATCGAAAAAACGGCACAGAACGTCGGGCGTGCCAAGGACACGGTTCAAAAATATACGGCGGACTTCCGCGAAAAAGACGACGATATGGTGGACGAGACGGATGCGATGGACGATTCGGACTGGACGGGCACGCCGCCGTCGGAGACTCCGTTCTCGTCATCGAACCGATCTCCGCTGGGCAAAGGGTCCGAGCGGGTGGACCTGTCATCGATGACGGCAGGCGAGTTTATCGATTACTTCTTCGATGAACTGGAGATGGGCGTAAAATCGGACTTCGCTCGGATGCTCTCGAAGATGGCGGACCTCCGCGGCGAGATACCCGACGGGGACCAGCTTTCGCTCCTGATCCAACAGCACGGATCGGGGATCGGGAACGCGAACGACGCGAACATGATCGCCGAGATATACGACGACATGGCCGAAAAGTACCTGTCCGAAAAGGGGATGGGCAACGCCGGGCCGAGCGCCTTTGGACGAAACGGCCAATGGCAGAGTCCCCACCAGAACGGACAGCAGGGTGCGTCTGACGGTGGGGTGATGCCCCAGAACCCGAACGCGGGCAGTTGGTCCTCGGTACCGTCTGAACACCAACCGGGACAGGTCGCGAATCCACAGAGGCCACCGGGAATGCAAGGCCATCACCCCGGACAGCAGGGGCCAGCCCAGGGCGGTCAGAACCAGATGTTCCAGATGATGGAGCGGATGATGGATCAGATGCAGCAGCAGCAGCGGGAGATGATGGAGCGGTTCGAGGAACTGTCCCGCGATCGGTCTGAAAAAGAGGAGACGGGCGAGAAGTCCATGATCGAACAGATGAACGAGATCGTAGAGATGCGGAGCCTCATGGAACAGTTGGACGGGGGCCAAAAAGAAGAGGACCAGATGCAGCGGATGGTACAGCAGTTCAATCAGCAACTCCAGGCCCTCGGCGAACAGATGAACAGCCGAGACTCGGGGATGAGCGCGTCGTCGGGGGATCCGCGAACGGACGCGCTGGTGAAGATGGCGACCGATCAGAACATGGACATCGAGCGGCTGGAGATGCTTTCCGACGTCCTCGGAATGGAGTCTGACCCGGAGATCAAGAAGGCTGAGATCGAGAAGGAGATTCAGGAGTCGAAGTCGAAGCGCCGCCAAGAGATGCTGGAGGAGGGGATCAGCGCACTCGGCGAGGTGGCGAACGACCTTGTCGAATCGGGCCTCGACACCGTGGTTGGCCCCGGAAACGTGCAAGAACCGACCGACGATCGCACACGGGCGGGGCGTCAGGTTCGCAAAAGGCCAGAAAACCGCGCTGCGGAGCCCAAACCGGAAAGAGAGCCCGAGGTTCACGAAGAACCACAGACGTCGGGATCGCCGATGCGAGAAAAGTACGGGGGCTCGGCCCCCGCGGACGACGTCGAGGTGGTCGAGGAGAGCGCCTACGAAGAACCCGGGACGGCTCACGAGCCCACGGAGCGCGACCCGCCGGCCGAGGAGCCCGCGGAACCGGACCCATTCGACATCGGGTACGCGCTAAACGAGGAGATGGGGTACAAGACGACCGATTACGGGAAGTTCGTTTCCGACATGACCAACCAGGGCGTGGGTCGCGATACCGCCACCGAAGTCTGGTCTGAGATGCGCGAAGACGGACTGATCGAGAAGGGAACCCGCACGGCCGAAAGTGATACTGAAGAGGCGGCCAATGGTGGTGTTGACGAATGATTGACCGTATGCTCGGAAACATCGATGAAGACACGGCACGTTCTCTGTTGAACAACATTAACGAGGACCAACTGCGCCAGGGGCTACACGTGGCGATCGAGGACTTCGTCATCCCCCACATCGATGACATCCGCATGAAAGCGACTGAGGACTACGAGTCCCGCCATCACGTCCGGGACGTCTACAAGTCGATGTCTGACGAGGAACAACAGGAGGTGTTCGATGAAGCGTGGGGCGACATCGTGGCCGTGGCCGCTCGTATCCGGGAGGACCCGCAGACAGGCGGGATGGAGTTGAAGGAGCGCCTTCGGGACCCGTGGACGATGGAGGCTCTGTTGCTCATATTCGAGAACAGAGACCACATCGATGAAGACTATGGTGACGAGATGAAAGAATTTGCGACCTTCATGGTCCGCTGGATCGGTATCCAGATGCTCCCAGAGATGTACTCACAGGATGAGGTTCGGGAGTCGATAGACAAGTTGTTCGATGAGGCGGACTACGAGGCGGCGATGCGGGAATACGGCCTGACCCCCCAATAACTCCACTTTTACGGCCGAAACTTTATCACTCCTCCACAAGAACGAGTGGACATGGTTACGGCTAACCTTGACAACGTATCGTCGTCTTTCGAGACGATCGCGAACGAACGCGACCTGACTTCGATGGCGGCTCTGGCCGTCGCGGGGGCTGGTGGTGGGATTCTCGCGACTGAACTGTCCGACCGAATCCTCCCGATGGTCGGCGCTGAGGGTCGGCCGTCGACCGGACGTGGCTTCGCCGCGAACGGCCTCTTCAAAGCCCTCGTCGCCGCGGGACTCGCCTACGCGGCCATCAGCGTCGGCGGCACGCTCGGCGTGGCGCTCGGGATCGCTGGCCTCGGCGCTCTGGTCGTCGCGGGTGCCGACTTGGTCTCGATGTTCCAGTCTGTCACGCTGGAGGGGCAGCAGGCCCTCAAGTCGCGGACCACCTCGAACGCGGGCAGCATCACGGCCTCGAACAGCAACACGCCGTCGGTGAAGGCCCGCACCACCCGCGTGTCGTCCAGTAACAACACGCCCGACCAGAACGAGGTGGACTTCCGCTCGGGTCACGAGGCCGAGGTAGAGTTTCGATAACAGCGGAAGTCAGTCCGGCCGTCGCACTCCTCGGGCATCTGGGTGCAGCCTTTGCGGGTCCTAATCACCGGCCCGCTTTTCAGGTTCAACGAAACTTCGTAGGCTCGACTTCGTTCAAGACTTTGTCAGGGTGGGTCGCGTAATATTCACAGAGAGCGGCGACGGCTTCGCGCCGCCCGACGCCCCCCAACTCGGTCTGAATGTCGTTTAGAATCTTGATGTGGCGCTTCGACATCGAGCGGACGCGCACTTCGTGTGGGCCGGTCGCGGTGAACGCTGGGTAGCTGTCAGGTTCTTTGAGTCCGAGTTTGTTACCGTCCATGATCACAGATGGGACACAATACACATTATGTTTATCCTTCTGGTGTGTGAAGGATGAATCGTCATGTCAGACAAAGCAGGCACGTTGGACTACGTCAACGACGACGTCACTTCATCCCGACAAACGCAGGCGACTCAGGCGGCGCTCGACGCGGCTAATGGTTCCATCTCAAACCCCATTAGCCGAGACATCCTCCCCGGAATCGACCTGGATGATTTCGAGGACACCGAGTGGGACGGAGAGACCGACATCTTCCTCCAGACCCCGTCGGCCGCCGTGGACGCTGGAGACACCGTTCAGGTCTACGAGATCGACTCCGACACCGGGAAGCAGGACGACCGCGTTCTCGCGATCTACGGGTTCGAGGCCGTCGCGGGCGGTGAGTACATCGACCTGATCCTGTTCCGCGGCTCGGACGGTCAGATTTTCGAGCGAGCGCAGGTCCAGGGTCTCGATGAATCCGGGGACGTCCAGGTCGACCGTCAGTCGATCCTCCGCTCGCCCGTGAAATTCGACCCGCAGGACAACGGGGAGATCGAGTTCCTGTACGGCGAGGGCTACGACCCGGAGGAGGACGGTCCGGTCCAAATCAAGCTCCTCGGCGTCACCGTCGAGAAGCGCGGCCGCCGCATCGGCAACCGCAACTGAGCGGTAACCGCGTCCTAACACAGCGGCACCTTTTATCACGTACCACCCGCAATAGTGGCGCATGGGACTCCCAGACAGAGTCAATAACCCGTACTACTCGGATCTCGAACCGCTCCTGACGGTCGATTCGACTGTCGAGTTGCAGCCCGACAATGGCGTTCACGACGTGTATGCCGTCGAGGTTCTGCCGACCGTCGAGACGCAGGAATTTACCGTCCCGGAGAACGGTAGCCTGGAGGACGAAGAAATCCGCTCCCTGTACGGCCAGGACGGCGTTCTTGTCCAGTTGCGACTCCCCGACCCGGCTGGCGAAGACCCGGCAATCCCGGAAGGCATCGAGATTTTCGTGGACCACGGTGGTCAGGAGAGCCCCCGGTTTAACATCAAGAACCAGCGCGCGAAGCTCACTTCGGACACTCCGTTCTTCGGGGAAGCCGCCCAGCAGACCGAGTTGTTCCAATGGGAGGACACGGACCTGTTCTTCGACATCGACAACACGACCGACGACGAGATCACGTTCACGCTCTCGTACACGGGCTGGGCGTACGACCTTCGCCCCTCGGACCTCTCGCCGGAAGAGGCTGACGTCGCTGTCCTGACCGAGCGCAAGTCGCTCCGCGGAACATAGGCGTCCGCGCCCGATAACGGCGGGAGTCTTTTTACCCGCCCGGGAAGTAGCCGTGAGACATTAGACTGCCGAGTAAGCTGTCCATATACCTCCGCCGGTTCGTGCCCACCGCGAATCTCGGGGATACGACCCACAAGAGCGTTGAACTGACCCCCGACCAGGGAGGGGGCGCGTGGTCCGGTACGACTCCGAACTGGAATCGTTGGTGGTGATATACAATGAGTGACGCCGAGGCGTACGAACTTCTGAGCCCCGGGGTAACCTTACCGTACTTCTTTTACCCTTCCCCCAGTAGTAGCGGCTATGGGACGTAGAAGTAGCCGAGGAAACGGTAGTCGCTCGCGGACGTCTTCGGACGCTGCGGGCGGTGAACAGATAACCGCCGCGGGCGTCCTCGACAGGTTCACATCTGTCGATGATCTCATTCGGGAACTCGACGCGAGCGTCCGGCGGATGAACGACAACCTCGTATCGCTGAACGAGGGCCTGGATGAACAGACCGATCTTGAGATCGACGTGACTCCAACGGCTCGAAACGAGTTCCCGTTTGATCTCTCAACTGAGGTCCCCGAAGGCACCGACGAGAACAACCCAGTCGAGTCAGACTTAAACATCCCCAAAGATGGGACGCTCGTGCGGACAATACTCGGGTGGCCGGAAGGCGCACAACAGGCTGTTGGAATCGGGATCAAAGGCGTTGACGGAGAGCGTCTGATCCCGCGTGGACCACCGGGGACGCGGTATATCGGACTCAACGACAAGGTAATCACGTTCGATCAGGATTACTCGGTGAAAAAGGGAGAGACGCTGACCGTTCAGTATGCGAACAACGACCCCGAAGAACCACACTTCGCAAACGCAATCCTCGTGATCGCGGAGGAATAAGATGGCACTCAGACCACCCGATCTTATCAACCCACGCCCCGACAACAGCACCGGAATCGTCGGCGAGGAGGGGATACCCGTCCGACAGGACATCGACGGAACCCAAATTCAACGCCTCGGGATCGCCGGAGCGGACGCTGATTGGGGACCAGATCAAGATGATATAACCGACGACGAGGCTATCGTCGCCGACCCCGAGCGTGTCGGCGGCACATCAAACTCCTCCGGCATCTTCAGGTCGTTGGACGGGGAGCCATTCTCGGTCGTCTACGCATGGACAGGTGACGTATCCGAGGTCGAGACTGTCGAAGGGGCCGAAGAAGACGACGAGACGGTCGTAGAGCGGCCACCGGGCGCACAGGACGACGACGAGATCATCATCGAGAACGTGTCCACCAAGTCGGACAACTGTGTAGTGTTCATCGAGGATGAATCCGACGAAGGCGTCGAAAACACGGTCGAATACAGCCTCAACTTCCACTAATGGGACGAGTGAACCAAGCGGCTGGCCCAATGCTGGATGAAACCAACGACGGGCTGGTGAACAACGCAACCGGGACGAGAGGCATGGAGATCAAAGGAGCGGATAGAACCGACCTCCTCCGCGCGTCCACCGACGAGGACGGCTCAAACCCGCTCGTGTTCGTCCCTGTGGACTTCAACGTTTCAGGGGACACAACAGAGGTCGAGGATGTCGTCACCGGCTCGATCCGTGTGGAAAACGGGAACGTCCTGTTTGAAGCCGACGCGACTGACGAGTCCGAGGAGGTGTTGATACGGGGCGACCTCAAAATCACCGGGGAGCTTGAAGAAGGTGCTGACATATGATAGACGCCTACTACTACAACGACGGCGATCGGTACCTCCTCAGAAACACGCACGTCACATCGGCGCTCAACGAGGAGTCAGACGAATTTCCTCTCAAGCTCGGTGAGTGGGCCATTGTCGTCATAGACGGCGACAGCGTGGAGTCTGTGGAGGTTGTGGAAGGGTATGAGGACGCGGTGATCGCGTTCAACGAGTAGCCCCGAACGCTTTTTTCCTCACCGTCCGTCTATCGGGCATGGCAATACTGGAGCGGATTCAGGCGGCGCTCGACGCGCTCCCCGTTGAGACGGACGTGGATATGGACGGGCACCGTATTAGGAACCTCCCCGAACCGGAAGACGACAACGATGCCGTTTCTACGGCGACAGCGCCCGTCCAGTCGGTGAACGGTGAGACGGGGGATGTTAGCGTTGAAGTGGACGGGGGTATTGACAAAACCGCGGAGGCGCTTACATTTGACGAATCGGGGGTAAACATCGTTGGATCGGAGTTGGATTCGAGAGAAGATGAGTTACAAATAGCGCCCAGTAATTTCGTTACCGGACCGTCTACGGATTTCTCTCCCGGTGCTGGTTCGA
>LFFM01000560.1_pt1 | contig 26269 bp, 22 predicted proteins | sample 643131 | NCBI WGS metagenome assembly LFFM01 (sample SAMN03777445, study PRJNA286221) | soda lake metagenome | biome: soda lake; feature: Kulunda steppe; material: water; isolation source: sample Tc-Br brine of Tanatar trona crystallizer | place: Russia: Kulunda steppe | collected 2011-07
CCGACCCGATCCGGCGTCCCCATCCGTCGGGGCCTTCGGTCATGGCCGAACGTAGGACAGCTACTACCCTGAGTCGAACGCCTCATATTTGAACCTTTTTTATACTCGCTCGTCCGAGGAACGAATCCGTCCACGGAGGTGTTCCCGGATGGGCGTCACGACCAGGGGCCGCCACCCCGGTCGGGACCACGGATCCCCCGCCACCCCGGTCGGGGACGGACGGTCACCCCGTCGAGCCGGCCGGGAGCCATCACTCCGTCGAGCCGGCCGGGAGCCATCACTCCGTCGAACCGACCGAGAGCCGACGGTCCCGGAACCGTTCGAGGCCGAGCTCGAGCATGTCCGGGCTGACCGGCTGGAACTCCTCGCGGTCGGGCAACAGCGACCGGACGGAGTCCCAGCTCTCGCGGGCGTACCGCTCGTCGAGCAACACCCGGACGCCGACGTCCTCGGGGCCGCGGATCACCCGACCGACCGCCTGGCGGGCCTTCCGGACGGCCGGCACGGAGAGCGCATAGGTGAAGCCGTCGCCGAAGGCCTCCTCGTAGGCCCGACGGACGGCGTTGGTCTTCGGGCTCGCGGTGTTGACGATCGGCACGCCACAGACGACCGCCGCCGAGAGCCGGTCGCCGCTGTAGTCGACCCCCTCGGTCAACGTCCCCCGGAGGCTCGTCACGAGCACCTTCCCCTCACCCTCGAAGAACTCCGTTTTCAGCGACTCGGTGACGTCGTCGCCGCTCGAGGCGTCGAGCAGGACGGGTTTCGATCCGAGACGCTCCCGGATCGCCTCCGCGGCCCACTCGGCCTCGGCGTAACTCGGCATTCCGACCAGCACGTTCCCCGGCAGCCGGGCGACCGCCACGATGGCGTCCGCGTGGGCCCGCCGGGTCCGGCTCTCCGAGCCCGGCGGTCCACGCTTGCCGTAGGTGAACTTCGGTGCGGCCACCGCGAAGCTCTCGCGGTTCTCGGCGGGGAAACACAGCCCGTACCGGCGTTCGACGACGGGCCGCCCTTCCTCGCGCTCGAGGTACTCGAGGCCCGTGACCTCGGCGAACGCCTCGATCGGCGCCAGAGTGGCGCTCATCAGGATCCCGCCGCCGAACGCCGAGAGCCGCGAGCCGATGGCGTCGCTCGGCACGCAGTTGTGCAGGGCCAGACGGGCGGTGTACGCCCGCCGCCAGGAGTCGCCGGGCTCGCGGTCGTCCCAGGTCCGCTCGAGTTCGATCTCCCGGAAGTGGTCCGTGTGTCCGCGCCGGTGCCACTCCCCGAGGAGACGGCCGACGGCCGGCGTCGCCCGCGTTCGCTCCTCGTCTTCGGCCTCGTCGAGGATCCGGGCGACGACGGCGCCGACGGACTCGGCACGGAGCCAGACGGCGTCGCCGTAGCCGGCCTCGCGGGCCCACTCGCTGAGCTCGTCGACCGCCGGCTCGGTGGGCTCTCGCAGCGGGAGTTCCGCGTCCTCGAGCGCCGCGAGATCCGACCGCCAGTCCGGTCGGCTCCGTTCGAGATGTGCCCGGACGCGCCGGTCGACCTCCTCCCGGAGCCCCTCGAGGAGCGCGAGAGTCCGCTCTAGGTCCTCGATCGAGACGTCACTCTCGCCGAGCTCCGCGCGGACGAGGTCGGCGTCGGCTGCCTTCGAGCCGGTTTCGGTCCGTCCGCGGTCGAACCGGACGGGATCGAGCACCCGCGAGAGCTCGGTCGCGGCGTCACGGAGCGTCGAGTCGGCGACCGACTCGCTGACGAGGTCGCGCACGCGGGGCTCGAGCATGTGTGCCTCGTCACAGACGACGAACGTGGACTCCTCGAGCAACGCGCCGGTGAACGTCGCCGTCGTCGTCGGATCGAACGCGTGGTAGTAGTTGCCGATCACGACCTCCGCGTGCGGGAGGGCCGTGCCCATCACCGAGTGGGGACAGCTGCCCGCCCGGGCCGACAGCGCGACGAGCTCCTCGGGGGTCACCAGCCCGGTCTCGGCGAGGTCGAAGGGGACGGCCTCGGTCGGATCGTCGTCGCCGTCGGGCAGCTCCTCGAGGTAGCGGGCGTAGAAGGGGCAGTACTCGACGTCGCCGTCGGGGTACGCCGGCAGCTCGGGGGGGTACGGCGTCGGCTCGCCGGCGGTCTCGAGGGAAGTCCCCGCGCCGCGGCCGCCGCTGTCGGCGAGGCCGAGCTGCCGGCTCCGGGCGTCCGCGGCGAGGCTCCCGGCGGTCGTCGGCCCGCCCTCGCCGACGAGGTCGCGGGTTCGCTCCCGGAGTCGTTCACACCGGTCGTAGACGTTCCGGTCGTCGATCCCGCCGGCGCCCTCCCGGCTGTACGGACAGACGTCGGCTTTGCCGACGAGCGTGAGCCCCGAGACGGGCGGCTCGCCGTCGGGGAGGTCGGCGTTGATCGTCCGGAGGTCGGCCTCGAACTGGCGTAGCTGCTGTTTGACGCTCGTGAGCACGAGCACGCGCTCGTAGTCGGTCGCGGGGTCCCGGACGAGCGCGATTCCGGCGGTGAGCGCGATCATCGTCTTCCCGGTGCCACAGGCGCCCTCGATCACGGTGTACCCGCCCTCCCGGCCGGTCTCGACGCTCGTCTCGATGCCGTCGACCTGCTCGTCGTAGGGTTCGGCGTGCCCGAACAGCTCCCGCCAGCTCGAATCCGCCATCTCCCGCGTACTCATCGTTCCCCGGTCATATCGCTGACGGACCTGGCCCCGTCACGGAATATAAACCCCCGCCCGGAGCGACGGCAGCCGTCGGAGAGGCGAAAGCGTTTTGCGCCACGGTTGCGGGGTTTCGGACGATGACCGCCTACACCGCGACGGTGACCGTCCGGCTCAAACGCGGCGTGCTCGACCCGGAGGCGGAGACGACCGCCCGGGCCCTAGAGCGGCTGGGGTTCGCCATCGAGGGGCTGCGGTCGGCCGACCGGTTCGAGGTCGACCTCGAGGCCGAGGACGCCGACGAGGCGATCGCGCGCGCCGAGGAGATGGCCGAACGACTGCTCGCGAACCCGACCATCCACGACTACGACGTGGAGGTCGCCGAACGGTAGATGACGGTCGCCGTCGTCCGCTTCGGTGGCTCGAACTGCGACCGGGACGCCGAGCGTGCGCTCGACCGGCTCGGGATCGACGCCGAAATCGTCTGGCACGAGGACGGCCTCCCGGCGGACACGACGGGAATCGTCGTCCCCGGGGGGTTCTCCTACGGCGACTACCTGCGGGCGGGGGCGATGGCCGCCCACTCGCCGATCATGACCGAGGTGCGCGAAGCCGCAGCCGACGGCGTGCCCGTCCTCGGGATCTGCAACGGCGCCCAGATCGGCTGTGAGTCCGGGCTGACCCCCGGGGCGTTCACCACGAACGAGAGCGCCCGGTTCCAGTGTGAGCACGTCCACCTCCGGGTCGAGCGCGCCGACACGCCCTGGACGGCCGCCTACGAGGACGGCGAGGTGATCGAGCTGCCGATCGCCCACGGGGAAGGCCGGTACGAGCTCGACGACGACCGGCTGACCGAACTCGAGATCGAGGGTCGGGTGCTCTTTCGGTACTGTGACGCCGACGGCGAGCTCACCCCCGAAGCGAACCCGAACGGCTCGAAACACAACGTCGCCGGAGTACTCGGCGAGCGCGAGACCGTCGCGGTGTTGATGCCCCACCCCGAACGCGCCACGCTGTCCGAACTCGGGGCGACCGACGGCCGCGGCGTGCTCCGTGCGTTCGCCGACGCGACCGAGAGCTGACCGACCCAGAACCGATCAGGACCCGACCGACCCAGAACCGATCAGGACCCGACCGACCCGTGACCCCCCTCGGACGCCGGCGTCCTCCGCGGGTCAGCCGCCGAAACCGATCGAAGATTAAAGAGGGGGGAGCGTCTCGGATTAGCAAGCCCGATAACCATCCCTTACGATGACGGTCGACAGCAGACGAATCGTCTACGTCGGCGCCGCCCTCCCGGACGGGCTCGCAGGGAGCCTCGAGGGCGTCGGCGTGACGGTCGAACGTGTGGAGACGGCCCGGGAGTGTCTGGGGGCACTCCCCCGAGCCGACTGTGTGGTCTGTGAGCGGACGTTCCCGGACGGCGACGCCGTCACCCTCTGTGAGCGGCTCCGTCGTCGCTCCGAGGTGCCGGTCGTGGCGTACACCGCCGACGGGAGCGAGGCGCTGGCCGGCGAGCTCCTCGCCGCGGGCGCCGACGGCTACGTGCCGGCCGACCAGGGCGTCGGCACGCTGGTGAGCCGGCTGGTCGACCTCCTCGTGGAGGGGGCGGCCGACGACCGGTTCGGTCGCGTCGTCGAGGCCGCTCCGCTGGCGGTCGTCGTCTGGAACCGCGCGTTCGAGGTCGTCCGCTGGAACGACGCGGCGACGGCGCTGTTTGGCTACCCCGCCGAGGAGGCGATCGGCCGGGACGCCTCGACGCTCTTGCTCCCCGAAGCGGGCGACCGGACGGCCGTCGAGCTGTGGGGCGAGCTCACCGATCCGGCCGAGAGCAGCCGGCTGATCGACCGGAACCTCCGTGCCGACGGCTCGACGGTCACCTGCGAGTGGTTCAACACCCCGATCGTCGAGGACGGCGAGGTCGTCCAGGTCGTCTCGTTCGTCCGGGACGTCACCGCCGACGGCAAACGGGCGGACGCCCTGGAGACCCTCCAGTCGACGACCGCCGAGTTGCTCCGGACCGACTCGAAGGCCGCAGTCGCCGAGCTGGCCGTGACGGCGACCGGGGCCGTGATCGACGACTCCCGGGCCGGTCTGCGCCTCCACGACGAGGAGTCCGGCCGCCTCGAGACGGCCGCGATGACCGACGAGGTCGCCGAACACGTCGACGATCCGCCCCCGATCGGTCCCGGCGACGGGGTGATCTGGGACGTCTACGAGGACGGCGAGCCGGCCGCCATCGAGGACGCCTCGACGGAGCTTCTGCCCTACGAGCTCCCGCTGTCGGTCGGCGACGCGGTCGTCCACCCCCTCGGCGAGCACGGCACGCTGACGGTCGCCTCCCGCGGCGGGGAGCGACTCGGCTCGGCCGAACGACACCTCCTCACCGTGCTCGCGGCGACGGCGGAGGCGGCCCTCGACCGGGCCGAGCGCGAACGCGAGCTCGCGTGGGCGAAGACCGTCGTCGAGACGGTCGGCGACAGCGTCTACGCCCTCGACACCGAGGGACGGTTCGTGACGGTAAACGAGACCCTGACGGCGGTGACCGGCTACGACCGCGAGGAGCTACTCGGCGCACACGTCTCGACGGTGCTCACGGCCAAAAGCATCGAGCGCGGTCGGGAAGCCGTCGAGCGGCTGCGCGACGCCGAGGAGGGTGCCGTCGCGACCTACGACGTGGTCGTCGAGACGAAATCAGGCGACCGGGTCACCTGCGAGGTGACGACGACGCTGCTGGTCGAGGACGGGGCGTTCGCCGGCACCGTCGGCATCGTCAGGGACGTAAGCGAGCGCGCCCGCATGGAGCGGGAGCTCGTAGAGCGCAAGGAAAAAATCGAGACGCTCCACGGCGTCGTCTCCCGGCTCGAGGCGTGTGAGACGGAGTCTGAGGTGTTCTCGCTGACCGTCGACGCCGCCGAGGGCGTGCTCAACTTCGACGTCTGTGCGGTCGACGCCGTCCGCGGGGACCGGCTGGTAAAGCAGGCGATCTCCGCGGACGTCCCCGAGGAGGAGTACACGGCGGAGACGAGCGTCGAGGAGGGGATCGCCGGGAGGACCCACCGCGAGGGACGTACCGTCCGGATCGACGACCTCGCGGACGAGCCCGAGGCGACCGACGGGGACGGTCGGTTCCGGTCGATACTGAGCGCGCCGATCGGCGACCGTGCGGTGTTTCAGGCGGCCTCGACGGAGCCGGCGGCCTTCGACCGGGCCGACCAGGAGCTCGCCGAACTGCTGCTCTCTCACGTCGCCGACGCCTTAGAACGGATCGCCTTCGAGGACCGGCTGCGGGAGGAGCGCGACCGGTTTCTCGCCCTGTTCGAGAACGTCCCCGACGCCGTCGTCTACAGCTCGATGGTCGACGGCGAGCCGATCGTCGAAGCGGTCAACCCCGCCTTCGAGCGGATCTTCGGCTTCGACGCCGACCGGGTCGTCGGCGAGCCCTTAGACGAGTTCATCGTGCCGGGGAGCCGCGAGGGCGAGGCGGCGGTGTACAACGACCGCGGCGAGCGTGGCCGGGTCGTCGAGGAGGAGGTCAAACGCCGGACGAGCGACGGGCTGCGGGATTTCATGTTGCGGATCGTCCCGATGGACGTCGACGAACACTCCGATCGGGTGTTCGCGGTGTACACCGACGTGACCGAACGCAAGCAGCGACGCCAGCGCGTGGAGATCCTGAACCGGGTGTTGCGCCACGACCTGCGAAACGGGATGAACATCATCGAGGGCTGTGCGGTGATGCTCTCGGAGGCCGTCGACGACGAGAACGAACGGTACGCACGGACCATCCAGGAGCGGGCCGGCGATCTCATCTCGCTGGCCGACAAGACGCGGGCCGTCGAGAGCTCCCTCGAGAGCGCCGACACGGCCGTCGGCGAGGTCGACGTCGTCGGGGACATAGAGCGGGCGATCGAGCGCGTCGGCTCCGAGTTCCCCGAGGTCGAGATCGCGTTCTCGTTGCCCGAACGCGCCACGGTCCGGGCCAGCGAGCTCGTCGGCCGGGCGATCTACCACGTCCTCGAGAACGCGGTCGTCCACAACGACCAGTCGGTGCCACGGATCGAGGTGACGGTCTCGTCGGTCGACGACGGCGAGACGATCCGGATCGCGGTCGCCGACAACGGGCCGGGGATCCCCGCGGAGGAACGGGAGCTGCTGACCGGCGAGGAGGAGATCACCCAGCTTCGCCACGCCAGCGGGCTCGGGCTGTGGTTCGTCAACTGGGCCGTCAGGCAGTCGGGTGGACGCGTGGAATTCGCCGAGAACGAGCCACGAGGGACCGTCGTGGCCCTCGAGTTACCCGCCGCCGGCGGACGGCGGACACCCGGGCTTCCGGCGGACGAGTGACATTGCTGGCGGGCCGTTCGACAACCGGAGACGACTGATACCGTCGAGCGGACGTCCAGACCCGGACGTGGGGTCCCTACCGCGTCAGCGGTGCGTTGAAGCCGCGTTCGTGTTCGCGGACGGCCTCCCAGGTGCGTTCACACTCACAGGAGACCTGCTCGAACACCGACGGATCGCCACGCAACGAGAAGTCCTTGATCGCCCGCTCGACGAGCTCGTCACACTCCCCGCAGTTGTGTGGTCCCCGTTCGGAGCCCGCACCGACCGGATCCGAGACGACGATGGCGCCGCCGGCGTCTGACGCCGATCCTCCGGTCGCGTCGGTCCCCGGATCGCCGGCGGTCTCCGCGAGGACGTGGGCGACCGACCAGAGCCACGGCGGCCGGTAGCCGCCGTGGAAGTACAGCTCGTCGACCATCGTGTACCGCTGGACGTTACACGGGTTCATCGAGACGGTGTGACAGCCCTCGACCGCCCCACAGCGTTCGATCGAGGAGATCATGTCCGCGATCGCCTCCGACTCGGTGAGGAAGGGCGGTTTCATCAGCAGGTAGGCTTTCACGCCGGCGGAGACCTCGCCGGCGGCCCCGTCGGCGGCGACGACCTCCGCACAGGCGTCCTCGAAGTCGGCGAACGCGAAGTACTTGTTCACACAGTCACGACGGACGCGGTCGGTCGCCGTCTCGAGGCCGACCGCGACGTCGGTGTCGATCCCGTGGTCGGTGAACTCGGCGATCTTCCCGCGGTCGACGAAGTCGGGCAGCGACTCGAGGACGATCCGCTCGCGGTCGGCGAACGTTTCGGCGATCGCCCGTCGGCTCTCTGGGCCGACCTCCCGCTCGTCGAGAAAGGAGCCGGAGGTGTAGATCTTCACCAGCGGCGCCGGCCCGTCGGCGTGTTCGGCCTCGTACTCGAGACAGACTTCGATCTGATCCATCAGGGCCCCGTGGCTCACGGAGCCACCCTCGACGCTCTCGGCGACGTAGCCACACATCGTACAGCCGCCGGCGCGGGCCCACCGGCAGCCGCCGGTGTTCAGGACGATCGTCAGGCTCTCGGTGACCCCGTCCGGCGTCCGGTCCTCGTCGAGCCAGACGCGGGTGGGTTCGTGGGGGTCGTAGCTCGCGTCCTTGCGCGAGCGGATCTCCCGCATCACCGCGTTGTGGGCGTCCATTCCCTTCCCTCGCTCGTAGACCTCGGGCGTGGGGGCACTCATTACCGGAACGGAGGGGGCGAGCGGTAAAGCGGCTTCGCCTCGAGTTTCCGGTGTCGTCTCCACTCCCCTCCGTCTCGACTCCCCGGTGTCGCCCGGCTCCGTCACGTTTTACCACGTCCGTTCCGAACGGCGGGTATGAGTTCCGTCCCCGACCGCTCCGAGATCGACCGGGAGTACACCTGGGATCTCGAGAGCGTCTACGCGAGCGACGACGAGTGGGAGGCCGCCTTCGAGGCCGCGAGCGAGCTGGTCGAGGAGCTGGCCGCCTACGAGGGACGGGCGGTCGAAGACGCCGGGACGTTACTCGAGGTCCTCGAGCTGCGCGAGCGGCTGATGCGGCGGGTCTCGACCGTCCACGCCTACGCCCGGATGCGAAGCGACGAGGACACGACCGACCAGGACTACCAGGCGATGGCCACCAGGGCGGGGTCGCTCGCCTCGGAGGCGAGCGCCGCGGCGTCGTTTCTCGAGCCGGAGCTCCAGACGCTCTCCAGGGAGGAGTTCGAGGCGATGGTCGAGGCGGTCCCCGAACTCGAGACCTACGACCACTACGTCGACGACGTCCTCCGGGTGAAACCCCACACCCGCTCGGCGGAGGTCGAGTCGCTGCTGGCCGAGCTCGGGGAAGTGGTCGGCGCGCCGGGGGAGGTCTACAGCATGCTCTCGAACGCCGACATGACGTTCCCGACCGTCGAGGACGGCGACGGCGCGGCCGTCGAGATCACCCAGAGCAACGTCGTGAAGCTGCTCAAGCGACCCGACAGGGCGTTTCGCCGGCGCGTCTACGAGGCGTACTTCGACGAGTGGGAGACCGTCCGGAACACGGTCGCGACGGCCTACAAGAACAGCGTCAAAGCGGACGTGAAACTCGCACGGGCCCGCGACTACGGGAGCGCCCGCGAGGCGGCTCTCGACGGCCCGAACGTCCCGGTCGACGTCTACGACACCCTCGTAGAGACCGTCGGCGCCGAGCTCGACGGGCTCCACCGCTACCTCGAACTCAAACGCGAGGCCCTCGGCGTCGAGGAGCTGCGGATGTGGGACCTGTACGCGCCGCTGACCGGCGAGGAGCCCGATCTCCCCTACGAGGAGGCCACCGACTACGTCGTCGACGCCCTCGCCCCGATCGGCGACTCCTACCGTGGGCGGGTCGCCGAGGGGCTCGACTCCCGCTGGGTCGACGTCTACGAGAACGACGGCAAACGGTCCGGCGCGTACTCGGGGGGAACGTACGACACCCAGCCGTTTATCCTGATGAACTACCAGGACGACGTCTCCTCGATGTACACGCTGGCCCACGAGCTGGGCCACTCGATGCACTCGGAGCTCACCAAAGAGAGCCAGCCGTACGTCTACTCCGGCTACGAGATCTTCGTCGCCGAGGTCGCGAGCACGGTCAACGAGGCGCTTCTGACCGACCACCTCCTCGAGACGGTCGACGACGAGGCCCTCCGCCGGCGCGTGTTAAACGAGTTCCTAGAGCGGGTGCGGTCGACGCTGTACCGCCAGACGCTGTTCGCCGAGTTCGAGGCCCGGACCCACGAGCTAGAGGAAGACGGTGAGGCGCTGACCGCCGATCGGCTCGACGAACTCTACTACGACCTCAAAGAACGCTACTACGAGCCGGCGGTCCTCGACGACCGGATCGCCCGCGAGTGGATGCGGATCCCCCACTTCTACCGGGCCTTTTACGTCTACCAGTACGCGACGGGAATCTCCGCGGCGCTGGCGATCGCCGACCGGATCCTCTCGGAGGGCGAGTCCGCGGCCGCCGACTACCGGGCGTTCCTCCGGCGCGGATCGCGCGGTTACCCTCTCGAGTTGCTGGAGGTCGCCGGCGTCGACATGAGCGAGCCGGCGCCGATCGAACGCGCGCTGGCGAGCTACCGAGACCGGACCGAGGAGCTCGCGGCCGAACTCGAGTGATCCGGGACCCAAAGGCACATTTATCCGCGGAGACGTATCGGCACACGATAGGATGTCTCGAAGCCCTTCGCTTCCCGACCGACCACGTCGCGACATCGATCCGGAGCTGCCGGACGACGAGCGGTTGGAGGCGCTACGTAATCACTTTCTGGAGATCGTCGAAGTCAACGACGCGCTCGCCGACCAGCTCGAGGAGGCCCGCAACCGGCGCCGGGAGCTGCGCGAGCGGGCCGACCGCGTCGAGCGGGAAAACGAGACGCTGAAAAGCTCCTCGCTTTACGTCGCGACCGTCGAGGACCTCCTCGATGGGGAGGCGATCGTCAAACAACACGGCAACAACCAGGAGGTGCTCACCGACGTCTCCTCGCGGCTCGGCGAGCGGATCGATCCCGGCGACCGGGTCGCCGTCGACGACTCCTTCGGTATCCAGCGACTCCTGAGCACGGAGACCGACGCCCGCGCCCAGGCGATGGAGATCGACGACAGCCCCGACGTCGGCTACGAGGACATCGGCGGCATCGACGACCAGATCAGGGAGGTCCGCGAGGCGGTCGAACAGCCACTCGCCAGCCCGGAGGTGTTCGAGCAGGTCGGCATCGATCCCCCGAGTGGCGTCCTCCTGTACGGACCACCGGGGACGGGAAAGACGATGCTCGCGAAAGCCGTCGCCAACCAGACCGACGCCACCTTCATCAAGATGGCCGGCTCCGAACTCGTCCGCAAGTTCATCGGCGAGGGATCGCGGCTCGTCCGGGACCTCTTCGAGCTGGCACGCGAGCGCCAGCCGGCGATCATCTTCATCGACGAGATCGACGCCATCGCCGCCCGGCGGACGGAGTCGAAGACCTCCGGCGACGCCGAGGTCCAGCGGACGATGATGCAGCTACTCTCCGAGATGGACGGCTTCGAGGCGCGGGGTAACGTCCGGATCATCGCGGCGACGAACCGGTTCGACATGCTCGATCGGGCGATCCTCCGGCCCGGCCGGTTCGACCGGCTCATCGAGGTGCCAGAGCCCGACGAGGAGGGCCGGGAGATCATCTTCCGGATCCACACCCGCGGGATGAACGTCGCCGACGACGTCGAGTTCGCCGCCCTCGCGGCGCGCACCGACGGCTACAGCGGCGCCGAGATCGCGAGCGTCGCCACCGAGGCCGGGATGTTCGCGATCCGGGACGACCGGACGACGGTCCGGACGGCCGACTTCGAGAACGCCGTAGAGAAGATCGAAGACGAGGATTCGGGCGAGATCATCCCCTCGGAGAACTACTTCTACCACTGAGACCGGGGAAGCTTTGGCCCCGCCGTCGGTACGGTGGAACATGTACACGCGAGCGCTCCGGAGGGGATGGCGGTGATCGACGAGATCGACGACGCCCTAGAGGAGATCGGCTTCGACCCCGAGACGAACGTGCTCACCCGCCGGCAGGCACAGGTGCTGGCCTTGCGCGAGCGGGAGATCCCCCAGGCGGAGATCGCCGCCGCGCTCGGCACCTCGCGGGCGAACGTCTCCTCGGTCGAGGGGAGCGCGCGGGACAACCTGGAGAAAGCCCGCGAGACCGTAGCGTTCGCGGAGGCACTCCGCGCGCCGGTCCGGATCCGGATCCCGGCGGCGACCGACCTCTATGACGTCCCCGGCGAGGTGTACGACGCCTGTGACGCCGCCGGCGTGAAGGTGACACAGACGGCACCGGACCTGATGAAGGCGGTCAGCGACGCCGCCGGCGACGCGGTCGTCGGCCGACGGATCGAGGAGGACCTCGTCGTCAGCGTGACCACCGACGGGACGGTCCGGGTGCGCCGTCCCGACAGGGAGTGACGCGTCAGTTTGCGGCCGGCGGTGACGTACTGTCGAAGAGATAGCAACCGACTTTAACCCCCGTTACGAACCACAGCGTATGGTCGAGTACGTCATCATCGGCGACGGGATCTCCGGGAGTTCGGCCGCCGAGACGCTCCGGGAGGAGGATCCGGAGGGCGAGATCACCGTCATCACCGATGAGGGGGAGACGCTGTACAATCGCATCCTCATCAAAGAACACGCGAAGGGCAAACTCCCCGAGGCACCGATCTCGATCCACGACCCCGACTGGTACGACGAACGCGACATCGAGCTCTCCCTTAACACCCACGTCACCGCCGTCGACGTCGAGGAGAAGCTCGTCCACACCCACGAGGGCGAGGCAGTGAGCTACGACAAGCTGCTGGTCGCCACCGGCGGCACGCCGACCCAGCTGCCGGTTCCCAACAGCGACGCCGACGGCATCCACCACTTCTGGACGTTCCAGGACGCCCGGCGCATCCGCGAGGCGGCCGAGGGCTCCGAGAAGGCCGTCGTCGTCGGCGCCGGGCTGCTCGGCATCGACTTCGCCGCCGTCTGTGGCGCACAGGGCGTCGAGGGCACCTACCTGATGCGCGGAAACCGCTGGTGGCGCTACGCGCTCTCGCTCGAGGGGGCGGAGATCATGCACCAGGGGATGCGCGACGTCGGCGTCGAGCCGGTGTTCGAGAGCGGCGTCGACCGCTTCGAGGTCGACGACGACGGCCACGTCACCGCGGCCGTCGACCCGAACGGCGACCGCTACCCGTGTGACTGGGCCGGCGTCGCCATCGGGCTCTCCTTTAACACCGAGTTCCTCCGGGGGACGGGCGTCGAGACCGACGACGGCATCGTCGTCGACGAGTACATGCGGACGAACGTCGACGACGTCTACGCCGCCGGCGACATCACCCGCTTTTACGACGTGCTCCTCGGCGAACACGCCCAGAACGGCTCCTGGGGCTCTGCCAAAGAGCAAGGGCGGGTCGCCGCGGTCAACATGGCCGCCGACGCGGCCGAAGAGGAGTTCGAGTGGGTCTCCTCGTACTCGATCACGCACTTCGATTTCCCCTTTCTCTCCTTCGGTCACCCCACCCTGGGCGAGGAGCACGCCGAACGGAAGTACTCCGACACCGAGTGGCGTCGCATCGCGTTCAAAGACGGCAAGATCGTCGGCGGCGTCCTCATCGGCGACCTCTCCCCCCAGAGCGCGTTCAAGGGGCTGATGCGGGAGGGCCGGGAGGTCGCGGGACAGAAAGAGAAGCTCCTCGAGAAACGGGTCGACCTCGACTCGCTCGCGCCGCCCCAAGAGCAGTAGTTCGGGGCTCACCACCCGTTCTAGGAGCGGCAGTCCGTCGACTCACCACGCCGCCGCCAACACCGCCTCGAGCTCGTCGACGGTCGGCTCGAGGGGCGCGTCGTCGAGACACGGATCGTCGTGGGTCGCCCTTGCGATCGCGGGGAGGTCCTCCCGCCGGACGGGGTCGAGCTCCCGGAGCCGGGAGGGGAGTCCGAGCGCGTCGCGGACGGCCGTCACCTCCTCGACGACCCCCTCCGCGATCGGCCGCTCGGTCGGATCGATCCCGAACGCCTCGGCGAACAGCGCCCGTCGTCCGTCGACCCGCTCGAAGAGGTACTCGAGGGCGTGTGGGACGACGACGGCGTGGACGACGCCCTGCTGGAGGTCGTACCGCCGGGAGAAGCCGTGGCCGAAGGCGTGGACGAGCGAGATGCGACGTTCGAACTGGACGAGGACGATCCCCACGACGGCCCGCTCTATCGCCTCCGGGTCGGGGAGCCGGCCCAGGGCGTCGTGGAGGGCTCTGAGCCCCCGAATCGCCGTGGCGTCGGTGATCGGGGTGGCCGACCGCGAGTAGAGCGTCTCGACGCCCTTGTTGAACCCGTTCATCGCCGAACCCGAAAGCGCCGCCATCGGCGTCGTCTCGAACAGGTCGGGATCGTAGACCATCGCCTCGGGGGTGACGGCACCGCTGGTGCGGACGGGCTGGCCCGTCGGTGACTCCGCAGGCGGGAGGATCTCTATCGATCCCCCACTGGAGACGTCCGCGCCGGCGAACGTCGTCGGCACGACGACCACCGGCGTGAGCGGGCCGTCGGGATCCGGCGGCTCGAGGGTGCCCTCGCGGGCGGCCGCCCGGTAGTCGGCCAGCGAACGCCCGTCGGCCGCGAGGACGCTCATCTGTCTGGCGACGTCCAGGCTGCTGCCCCCGCCGACGCCGACGAGGACGTCCGGCTCCTCCCGTCGCATGCGCTTGACCCCCTCGAAGGCGGTCTCGCCGAGCTTCTCCGGCGTCGTTTCGTCGAAGACGCCGAGGAGGCGATCGCCCAGCCCCGCGGACACCGGACCCATCACGTCGGGGTTGGCCCCGACGTTCCGGCCGGTGACCACCAGAGCCCGGTCCAGGCCGTACTCGGCGAGGCGGTCCCCGAGGTGGTCGATACGGCCCCGGCCGTAGACGAGCGTGCTCCCCTCGTAGTCGAACTCGAACGCGTCGGGTATCTCGGACATCGGCTACCGAATCGGTCGGCGTCCACATCAACGGACTGCAAGCGGCCGGAACGGCCGGCGTCTACAGCAGCCAACTGCAAGCGGCCCGAACGGCCGGCGTCTCGGAGGGGTAAAAACGAGCGACGGGCCGACCCCGCTCAGTCCGCGCCGACGGCTTCGGCGGCTTCCTCGCGGTAGTGTTCGGCGATGGCTTCCTCGTCGATGCGGTTGAGCTCCTCTCTTGGCAGCATCGACAGCAGGTCCCAGCCGATCTCTAAGGTGTCCTCGATCGATCGGTTCGTCTCGTACCCCTGCTGGATGAACTCGTCTTCGAACCGGTCGGCGAAATCGAGGAACTTGTTGTCGCGCTCGGTCAGCGCCTCGCGGCCGACGATGTTCACCAGGTCACGCAGGTCCTCCCCCTCGGCGTACGCCGCGTACAGCTGGTCGGAGACGTCGCCGTGGTCGCCGCGGGTCAGCCCCTCGCCGATCCCGTCGTCCATCAGCCGCGAGAGGCTCGGCAGGACGTTGATCGGCGGCTCGGTGCCCTGGCTGTTCAGCGACCGGTCGACGATGATCTGCCCCTCCGTGATGTAGCCCGTCAGGTCGGGGATGGGGTGGGTGATGTCGTCGGAGGGCATCGTCAGGATCGGGATCTGGGTGACCGATCCTTCCCGGCCCTCGATCCGGCCCGCACGCTCGTAGAGCTGGGCCAGGTCGGTGTACATGTAGCCGGGGTAGCCACGCCGGCCCGGCACCTCCTCGCGGGCGGCGCCGATCTCCCGGAGGGCCTCACAGTAGTTGGTGATGTCCGTGAGGATGACGAGCACGTGATACCCCTTCTCGAAGGCGAGATACTCGGCGGTGGTCAGGGCAAGTCGCGGCGTGACCGTCCGCTCGACGGCGGGGTCGTCCGCCAAGTTCATGAAGACGACCGACCGCTCGAGGGCGCCCGTGCGCTCGAAGTCGGCCATGAACTCGTTTGCCTCCTCCTGGGTGATCCCCATCGCGCCGAAGATGACCGCGAACTCCGAACCCTCCCCGCCCTCGTCTTCCTCGGGCACCGTCGCCTGCCGGGCGATCTGGAGGGCGATCTCGTTGTGTGGCAGCCCCGAGCCGGAGAAGATCGGCAGCTTCTGGCCGCGCACGAGGGTGTTCATGCCGTCGATCGCCGAGACGCCGGTCTGGATGAACTCCTCGGGGTACTCCCGGGAGTAGGGGTTGATCGCCGCGCCGACGATGTCCTGGCGTTCGTCCGGAACGATCTCCGGCCCGCCGTCGATCGGCCGGCCGGAGCCGTCGAGCACCCGCCCGAGGAGATCCTCGGTGACGGGCATCTTCATCGTCTCGCCAAGAAACCGCACCGAGGCGTTGCGGTCGATACCGCTCGTCCCCTCGAACACCTGGATCGAAACCAGGCCCTCGGAGGACTCCAGGACCTGTCCGCGGAGGGTCTCGCCGGCCGGCGTCTCGATCTCGACGATCTCGTCGTAGCCGACGGGTTCGTCGACCTCCGCGAACACCAGCGGTCCGCTGATCTCCGTGATTGTCTGATACTCTTTCATCTCAGTATAGCTCCCTGATCTGTGTTTCGAGGTCGGCTTCGAGCTCGTCTATGAACTCGGTCCACTCCTCGGCGGTACCCATCCGGTTGAGCCGCGGGGCGGCGTCGACGTCCTGGATCTCCTCGATCGGGACGCCGGCGTCGAGCGCCGCGAACGCCTCGTCGTTGAACGTCTTGATCGCCAGCAGCATCCGGTAGGTCTTCTCTGGCTCACAGTAGGTGTCGACGTCGTGGAACGCGTTCTGCTGGAGCCAGGCCTCCCGCAGGTAGCGGGCGACCTCGAGGGTCAGCTGCTGGTCTTCCGGTAAGGCGTCTTTGCCGACGAGCTGGACGATCTCCTGGAGCTCGCCTTCCTCGTCCAAGGTGTCGATCCCCCACTGGCGGATCTCCGGGTACTCCTCGGCGACGTTCTCGCGGTACCACGGGTCGAGCTGCTGGCGGTACAGCGAGTACGACTCGTCCCAGTTGATCGAGGGGAAGTGCCGGCGTTCGGCGAGGTCGGCGTCGAGCGCCCAGAACGTCTTGACGATCCGGAGGGTGTTCTGGGTGACCGGCTCCGAGAAGTCCCCGCCGGGCGGGCTGACGGCGCCGATCACGGAGATCGAGCCCTCGCCGCCGCCGATCAGGTTGAACTTGCCCGCACGCTCGTAGAACTCCGAGAGCGCGGCGGCGAGGTACGCCGGGTAGCCCTCCTCGCCGGGCATCTCCTCGAGCCGCGAGGAGATCTCCCGCATCGCCTCGGCCCACCGGGAGGTGGAGTCGGCCATCAACGCCACGTCGTAGCCCATATCCCGGAAGTACTCCGCGATCGTGATCCCGGTGTAGATACACGACTCCCGTGCCGCGACGGGCATGTTCGAGGTGTTCGCGATGAGGCAGGTTCGGCTCATCAGCGGCTTGCCCGTCTTCGGGTCCTCGAGCTCGGGGAAGTCCTCGATGACCTCGGTCATCTCGTTGCCACGCTCGCCACAGCCGACGTAGACGACGATGTCCGCGTCGGCCCACTTCGCGAGCTGGTGTTGGGTGACCGTCTTCCCGGAGCCAAAGGGCCCCGGAATCGCGGCGGTGCCGCCTTTCGCGATCGGGAAGAGCCCGTCGAGGATCCGCTGGCCGCTGACCAGCGGGATCGTCGGCGTCTCCTTCTCGTTTGCCGGGCGGGCCTTCCGGACCGGCCACTCCTGGTGCATCGTGATCTCCTCGCCCGAGGAGAGCTCGACGACGACCTCCTCGACGGTGAACTCGCCGGCCTCGACCGCGGTGACCTCCCCGCCCTCGAAGGTCGGCGGGACGAGCACCTTGTGGGTGATGCTCTCGGTCTCGGGGACCTCACCGACGACGTCTCCGGGGGCGACCTCGTCGCCGACCTCGACGGTAGGGGTGAACTCCCAGCTCCGCTCGAGGTCGATCCCCGGCGCGTCGACGCCGCGATCTAGGTACGCAGAGCCCATCTTCTCTTCGAGCTCGTCGAGTGGCCGCTGGACGCCGTCGTAGATGGTGTCGAGCAGGCCCGGCCCGAGGTCGACGCTCAGTGGCTCGCCGGTGTTCTCGACGGGTTCGCCCGGGCCGACCCCGGAGGTCTCCTCGTACACCTGAATCGTGGTCAGGTTCCCTTCGATCTCGATGACCTCGCCCATCAGCCCTTCCTCGCCGACGTAGACGACGTCGTTCATCCGGGCGTCGAGGTCCGTGGCGGTCACGACCGGACCGCTCACGCTCTGTATGACGCCGTCCTCGCGGACGGCCTCGGTTCGTTCTGTCGTGCTCATGTGTCTTCCTCCTCCATCAGGTCGATGCCGATCGCGCGTTTGATCTGCTCGCGCAGGCCGCCGCCGGCTCCGCCGCCGCCGATCGTGACCACGACCGGCTCGACGCTCGTCTCGACGTCCTCCCGGACGCTCCGCGAGAGGTGTTCGAGGTCGTCGTCGTGCATCACGACGATACCGACCCCGTCGTCGGCTAACACTTCCGTGACGGCGTCGTCTAACTCTTGTGCTTTCTCCCCGTCCGGGACGTTCTCGAACCGTCTGACGCCGGCCAGCCGGAACCCGGTGGTGAACTCCGGGCTGCCGACGACCGCGATCTCCTGGCTCATGTGATCACCAGCTCCTCTTCGATCTCCGCCTCGCTCAGGCCGACCTCCTTGCCACGGGCGATCGCGCGGATGTTCTCGACCTCCCGCTCTTTGGCCAGCACGTACGAGAGCACCCCCGAGACGGAGACGGGGTAAACACTCGAGAGCGTGTCGGCGTACTCGAGTAAGGCCGCGTCGACGGCGTGTTCGAACTGGATGAGACTCTCCGCCTCCCGGAGCCGATCGAGGGCGGTCGAGAGCCGGGCGCCGTACCGGCCGTTGTCGGCGACGTGCTCGATCAACGCGTCGTAATCGCCGACGAGTCGGCTCAGCTCGCTTTCGGTGAACAACACCCCACCTTCGATGTAAAACTCCACGGGATCGAGGTCGGCGCCGCTGCGGGCGATCCGGAGGGCGTTTCTGGCGTTCCTGAAGTCGATCTCCGCCTGGAGGAACTCGACGTACAGCGCCTCCGGCCCCTCCGTGGGCCGGCCGAGATCCTCGAGCAACAGCTCGTAGAACGCCCGATCGAGGGCGTTCTCCAGGGGGACGAGCATTCCGGTCGTCTCGTAGGCCTCGTAGGCCGCCTCCAGGGGATCGCCGAACACCGTCCCCGAGAGCAACTCGACGACCTCCTCTACGGAGTCGGCCTCGATCAGTCGATCGAGGGTCGCATCGTCGAGCTCGCCGGCGCGGACGAGGTCGGTCGATATTTCCTCCGGGGTGGCGTCGGTGTAGATCCCGCGGATGACGGTCTTTACGTTCCAGACGTCGAACTTCCGCAGGTAGCGGGCGATCAGATCGTACAGCCGCCCCTCCGACCAGTCGAGCAAGTCGTCGAAGTGTTTCGCGAGGTTGCGGTTCAGCGCGTACTCGATCAGGTCGACGCCCGAAAACCGGGTCCCGAGACGGTTGATCTCCCGTTCGTACTCCGTCTCCTCCATAAAACGGGCGATGCCGCTCGGCCCCATCCGGACCAGCTTCCGGTACTCCTCCTCCGAAAAGAGCGAGGCCCGGCGGGAGCGGACCCGCGCGTTGACGAACTCGGGGTTCGAGGCGCCTGCGCTCATTGCTCGAAGAGCCTGTCGCTGATCTCCCGGAGGTTCTCCTCCCAGACGTCCTCGAGGATCGAGTCGAACGTGTTGTTCACCCGGATCCGCGACTCCGGACTCTCGACGAAGACGCCGCCGAGACAGTCGTACTCGCCGGCGTACTCGTAGCCGTCGTACTCAGCGAGGATCGACTCGAGCAGCTCCTCGTCGTCGGCACGGCCGTGAACGGAGACTTCCTCGACGTCCTCGAACTCGACGCTCGCGGCCTCGAGCAGCGATCGGGTGAGCTCCTCGCGGGGCTCGCCCTCGAGGGCGGCCAGCTCCGCCTCGACGCCCTCCCGGACCTCCCGGAGGACCTCCCGGCGCGTCTCCAGGCGTTTCTGTTTCGCCTCCAGTTTCGCACTTGAGAGACGCTGTTCCCGGAGCTGCTCGATCTCCCGGTCGGCCTCGCGGCTCGCCTCCTCGCGGATCTCTTCTGCGTCCTCTTCGGCCTCGGCGACGATCTCTTCCGCCCGCCGCTCTGCCTCCTCGCGAATTTCCTCCGCGTGCGTGCGAGCCTCCTCTCGGATGTCCTCTACGACTGTATCGAGACTCATTGTGGGGCGTTTAGACCAGGAAGATCACGACGATCGCGAAGATCACGAGCGTCTCCGGCAGGACCGTCAGGACGATGCCGGGGACGAACATGTCCCGGTCCTCGGCGATCGCACCGACGGCGGCGGCGCCGATTCCTCGCTCGGCGTATCCCGAGCCGAGTGCGGCGAGACCGACTGCGATCGCGGCTGCGGCGAGTGCGTACCCCTCGGCGAGTTCGGCCGCTGCTTCCTCGGTCATCGCTTCGAGGATCGGTGCCACCTGTGCCATCGCGTTTACGAGTTCGAGTTCCATGATTGTCTAGATTCGTGTCCGTTTGTTGCGCTCGTAACCGAACAGTTGCTACCTGGCTTCGCTCCCGTGATAAAACTTCTGAAAGGGCCCGAGAGCGGCGGTACGGGCCGTGAGAGGCTTTGCTGTGGCTATAACTGTCACGGCTGGATTCGACCGGGATACTGACTCGATTCCGCGTCCGATCGTCGACGGCCAGTTCGGCCTCGATCCGACGGCCAGTTCGGCCTCGATTCCGACGACTCCGCGAACGAAACGGGGACGACGACCGTCAGTCGGCCGTCGTCGCCCGGTCACCGCCGAACGGCTCGTACTCCTCGCCGCCGCCCTCGTAGAACTTCTGGAAGAACTCCACGTACTCGAGACGCAGCATCTGGATGCCAGCCGCGGTGATCCCCAGCAGGAGCACGAGGATGTGCCCGAGGACGAACACGAGGACGGCGCCGAGCAGGGCCACGATCGCGACGAGGATCGAGTCGGCGCCGAGGCCGATCCAGATCAGCCCCTGGAACGAGACGTCCCCCGTCGGCGGCCCGAAGAGGGCGAACTCGGTGTAGCCGTCGGTGACGAACGCGCCGAAGACGAGCACGTTCACCACGAACGCCATCCCACCCTTCGCGAGCAGGACGGCGACCATCCGCAGATACGAGAGGACGTGTCCGAACGCCCACGCCGGCACCTCCGCGACGCCGGCGACGCCCTCGCCGACCCCGACCATCACGATCCCGACCCCGAACGCGGCGAGCCCGACGAGTCCGACGACCTCGGGCAACCCCTCGAAGCCGAGAAACAGGTTGAGCACGGCCTCCTCGCCGACGAGAAACTCCGGCTTCTCCCCGACGAGATGGAGGCTGAAGATCCAGACGAACAGCCCGTTCATCGTCAGGATCCACGAGCCCCGCTCCAGGACGGCGGCTTTCAGCCCGTGGCTCAGCTCGTTGATAAAGCCCATCACGAGCCCGACGTTGAGGTGGAGCAAGCCGAACACCAGACTCAGAACGATCCAGAGGATCGCCCACTCGGTCGTCTGGAGTCCCTTCGTGAGCGTCCCCGCGAGCGGCAAGGCGATCCCGAGGTCGGCCATGTGGACGCCGAAGACGTCGTCGTAGAGGTAGCCGAAGGCGACGGTGAAGATCCCGGCCCAGATGGCGATCGAGCCGATCGCACGACCCGCGTCGGAGTCGAACGCCTGCCAGGCGCCGTAGCCGATCAGCATGTAGAGGATCCCGTAGCCGATGTCGCCGATCATGAAGCCGAAGGCGAACGGGTAGGTCAGAAAGACCAGCAGCGTCGGATCGAGCTCGCTGTATTTCGGCTGGCTGACCATCTTCACCATCAGCTCGAACGGCTTCGCCGGGGTGAGGTTGTTCAGGACGACCGGCGGCTCGTCGTCCATCGTCACCGCGCCGCCGGCAGCCGTTCCGACGGCCGCGCCGTCGGTCGCCGTCCGGCCGTCACCGCCGTCGGTCGCCTTCCGGCCGTCACCGCCGTCGGTCGCCTTCCGGCCGTCACCGCCGTCGGTCGCCTTCCGGCCGTCGGCTGCGCCCTCGTCGGCGACAGCCTCGCCACCGTCGGCCGCGGCTTTCGCCTCGGGCGGGGTCTCGGCTTCGGATTCGCCCCCGACGTGGGCGTCGTCCTCGCCGTGGTCGTGACCCCCGTGGTCCTCGTAGTCGGCGCGTTCGATCTCCTCGATCTCGACGCGGTCGCCGACGGCGTCGGCGAGGTCGGCGACGAACGCCTCGTAGGCGTCGGCGGGGAGCCAGCCCTCGGCGACGAACGCCCGCTCGGTCGTCGCGAACTGCAGTGGGGCCTCTGCCCGCTGGACCTCGACGGTCAGCTCCACCTCGACCCCACGGAGAAACTGCCCCTCCTCGCTGGCGAGAGAGTCGATCGCATCGTCTACCTCCGCCAGCTCGGCCTCGAGACTCCGCTTTCGTTCCTCGAGTTCCGCGAGGAGCTCCGCGGGGGCGCCGCTCTCGTCTGGCACCTCGTGGCGTTCGATCTCGACGCCGACCAGCGCGTCCTCGACGACGCCCGTCGCGTCGCCGGCCGGGGCGGCGACGACCGCGATCACGTCGCCGCCGACGAACGTCTCGTAGGCGCGGACGTCCTCGCTGCCCGCGAGGGCGTCCTCGATCCGGCCCCTGTCGCCCTCGGCGACGAGTACCTCGACCGCCCCGTAGCCGGCGAGCAAGTCGAGATCGATTCCGAGCTCGGCGAACGGCTCGAGGCGGTCGATGCGTTCCTCGATCAGCCGGAGCCGCTCGCGGACCCCGTCGCGCTCGTCGTCGAGCTCGTTCACCCGGCTGCGGACCTCCTCGAGACGGTCCTCCCACCCCTCCGCTATCGGGGCCGGCTCGACGTCCTCGGGGGAGATGTCGAGGGTGTTCTCTATGGCCCGGACGGTGACGAGCTTCCCGGAGACCTCCTCGGCGCCCTCCATCGGGTCGCCGTTGTCGAACCCCTGCCAGGAGCCGTCGTAGTCGCTGAGGTGGACCACCCGGAGCTCGTGGATCGTCTCGATGACCTCGGCCATGACGGCTTTCGATCCGGTCACCGAGACCTTGCTCATCCGCTCAGGTCTGAGCATGCACGTCCTCCTGGAACAGCTCGACGACGTGGCTCGTCACCTCGTCGATCCGGGACTCCGCGCGCTCGGCGAGCGCCTCCCGGTCGCCCTCGCCCTCCGCGAGGAGCCGCTCGCACTCGGCGTCGATCTCCTCGCGTGCCTCTTCGAGACGTCGTTCTTTCAGCTCGCGGGCCTCCCGCTCGGCCGTCGAGCGGATCGAGTCGGCCTCCTCGCGAGCCGCTGTGATGCGCTCGTCGCGGTCTTCCTCCGCCGATGCGACGATCTCGTCGGCTTCTTCCTCCGCCGACTGGAGTCGTTCGAGAACCTCTGGCCTCGGCATGCTCTAAGCTACCCGAGCCTTGCTCGAGGGCGTATAAGGTAGTTGCGAAACCGGACCGGGAACAGCAGACATATTTCGATCCGGTCGTAACGTCAGTCGATGGGTGTCCTCGAGAACAAGGCCAGGGCCCGGCTGTTCTACAAGTACCTCTCGACGGTCTACGACCGGATCAACCCCTTCGTCTGGAACGAGCGGATGCGGTCCGAGGCGCTCTCCTTGCTCGAGTTTCCCGACCCAGAGGAGGCGATGGTGCTCGACGTCGGCTGTGGAACCGGCTTCGCCACCGAGGGGCTGCTCGAACACGCGGACGTCGTCTACGGGATCGACCAGAGCGAACACCAACTCGAGAAGGCCTACGCGAAGTTCGGCAAGCGAGGACGGGTTCGCTTCCACCGCGGGGACGCCGAGCGGCTGCCGTTCGCCTCGAACAGCTTCGATATCGTCTGGTCGTCGGGCTCGATCGAGTACTGGCCGAACCCGATCCTCGCCCTCCGGGAGTTTCGCCGCGTGTTGAAGCCGGGCGGACAGGTGCTGGTCGTCGGCCCCAACTACCCGGAGAACCCGATCGCCGCGGCGCTAGCAGACGCCACGATGCTGTTTTACGACGAGTACGAGGCCGACCGGATGTTCAAAACCGCCGGCTTCGAGGACGTCCGGCACATGTTCCAGGGCCCCAGCTACGAGCCCGAGGTCGCGATCACGACCGTCGCCCGGACACCCGACGGGGACTGATCGGGGATCGGTTATCGGAGATGCCAGGAGGCCACGTTCAGGAATCGATCGATGGAGACGGATCGGGGACCGCCGGGAGGAGCAACGTTCAGAGGTCGGCCGACGGGGACGGCCAGAGCGGACGGTCGGCGGAGACACAGTCGACGCCGCGACGGGCGAGCAGCCGTGCGACGATCGGTCGCTGTATCGACCAGGCGTGGATCTCGAGGTCGACCGCGTTCGCCCGGTCGGGCAGCGGGGTGAACAGACACCGCCAGTAGTTGGCGCCGACGACGTCACAGTCGAACTCGACGGCTGTCGTCACGGGGTTCTCGAGGTGTCGACTCGCGAGCAGCCCAGTCGGCTGCTCGGGGTCGAGCTCGCGGACGGCCCGGAGCTCCGATTCGAGAAACGAGGTGGTGACGACCCGGTTTTCCACGCCCTCGAGGGCCGCGAGGACGTCCGCTGCGATCCCACGGGCTTTCATCTCGAGGTTCACCTCGACGTCCGCGGGCAGCGCCGCGAGCATCTCCGCGAGCGTCGGGATCGACTCCCCGGAGTCGAGCACCGACAGCGACCGCAGCTCCGTGAGCCCGAGGTCGGCGACGGCGCCGGTGCCGTCGGTGACCCGGTCGACGGTCTCGTCGTGGACGACGACCAGCTCGCCCGAGCCACAGCGGCGGACGTCGAACTCGACGGCGTCGGCGACGGCGGCCGCCGACCGGACGGCGCCGATCGTGTTCTCGGGGTTGATCGCGGCGAACCCGCGGTGGGCGATGAGTCGCACGGCCCGACCGAGACGCTCCGCCGGCTTGAACGCTCCGTTCGCGGCCGGTCCGACGACGGTATTCGCGGCCGGCTCGTCGATGCCGGCCGCCCACGGCCGACCGGGGACAACGTTTATTCGCGTCGGGACGTCACCACAGCGGGATGGACGACCGGGTCGAACGCGGCCTCGCGCTCCTCGAACGCCTCGAACACGAGGAGCTCCCGCTGGCGGCGGCGGTAGACCGGATCGAGCTCGTCACCGCGGATCCGACGGTGACCCGAACGATCCTCGACGAGGCCGAGCTCCGGGGGATCATCGAGCGAGAGGAGGGCGTGATTCGGCCCCAAAGTCGGGCGTACGTGGGCTTCGAGGAGGACGTCGTCGTTCGCGAGGGGGAGTTCAGCTGCGAGCGGTGTGGCTCGTCGCTCTCGACGGGACACTTCATCTCCCTCGAAGCCGGCGAGATCGGTCCGTTCGGCTCCTCGTGTATCCGGAAAGTGACCGGCCGGGACGAGTGACGGCTATCCGCCGTCGGCCTCGATCGCGCCGGTTTCGAGTTTCTTCACCCGGATCGCGAGGGCGAGAAAGAGCGCGAGCAGGGTGAACGAGGTCTCGCCGGCGGCGACCGTGCCCAGCGCGTCGGCGCCGAGGAACGTCGGGCTGTCCCGCGGGACGGGGATCGTCGTGTGGTGGGGGTCGCCGACCACCGGGACGAAGTAGTCGACGATCAGGTCGACGCCGTACCACGCGAGCGCGACGGCGACGGCCCACACGGGGAAGTCGGAGATCCGGTGGAGGACGAACGCCTGGACGACCATCGCGAGGTGGCTGAAAAAGAGGAACAGCGACATCGCGGGGTGTTGGAACTGGGCGTACTGCTCGGAAAAGACGAGCAGGGTGTACGGCGTCCACAGTCCCAGAATGACGTTGCCGAAAAACGCCAGCGCGGTGAGCCAGGGCTGTTCGTGGCCGAGCTTCCAGGCGCCGATCGCGAGGGCAAAGAGCAGGGTTGCGAGGGGGCTGTCGGGGACGAACGGCCACATCACCGTCGCCGTCTCGGCGAACTGGTGGCGGTAGTACCAGAAGCCGAAGGCGGTGCCCGCGAGGTTGATCGCGACGACGAGCCACGCGAGACGCAAGCCGAGGTCCTCGATCGACTTCGGGACGGGCGCGAGGTACCGCGGCAGCGGATCCCGATCGGGGAGCCCGGAACTCATCGTCCGCCGCGAGGGAGGGGAAATGCAAAACGGTAGCGGTCGACGGCGGCTCCGGGCTCAGCCAGGGACGCGTACCACGGGTCGATTCGGCGGCTCCGGGCTCAGCCCTCGAACTGGCGCATCACTTTCAGCTCCGCCCGCGAGAGCCGCTGGGAGAACGCCGACTTCGAGATCCCCAGCCGGTCGGCCAGTGCCCCCATCCCCGAGGCCTCCCCCGACTCGTAGTAGCCCGCGGAGATCGCCAGCTCCAGAGCCTCCCGCTGTTTCGGCGTCAGCCCCGAGAGGTCGACCTCGAACACCTCCTCGACGAGGTCCTCGCCGTCGCCCGTGTCGGTGATGCTCACCAGTCGCACCCGTGCACACACCTCCCTGAGTCCCTCGACCAGCTCCGCCACCGCCGCGGTTTCCGGGAGGAACGTCTTCACGAAGAACGATCCCTCCGCCTGCCGGAGGATGTGGGGCACACAGCCGTGGTCGGTGAACACCACCGTCGGACAGTGACTACACACCTCGTCGCTGTGGTGTTTCGTTACCACCCGGTCGCCGTCTTCGGTCGGCTCACAGACGGTCACGTCCGAGTAACAGACCCCATCGTCGACGCGGACGTCGACGTCGAGGATCTCGCCGTCG
>LFFM01000561.1_pt1 | contig 26245 bp, 31 predicted proteins | sample 643131 | NCBI WGS metagenome assembly LFFM01 (sample SAMN03777445, study PRJNA286221) | soda lake metagenome | biome: soda lake; feature: Kulunda steppe; material: water; isolation source: sample Tc-Br brine of Tanatar trona crystallizer | place: Russia: Kulunda steppe | collected 2011-07
ACTTCGGGTTGCCTCGGACTTCGAGGCGGAGTCGTTCGTGGTAGCCGAGTCCGTATTCGTCTTTCAGTTCTTGCCCGACAGGGATTTCGAGACGGCTACGCTTGCCCCACTGAATCGTGTACTGATTGCACCGAATGTAGGTGCGGAGTTCGCGTCCGTCCTCCTCGTTGCCCCAGTACGACGGCGGGTTGGCGTATTCGCCTTTCTCTTTTAGCGCGAAGAACGACCGCCACGCTTCGCTGTTCTTGCGTGTGACCTGTTGGACAGTCGCGCTTCCGACGACGCCGTTGTAGCGCCCTCGGTACTCGGAAGTGTCCCACACGTCGCCGTCACCGAAGTAGTTCTGACGGCGCTCGTAGGTTAGTTCGTTCCACAGGGAGGCGGAGGCGTCGAGTAGCCGTAGGAGGCACTCTTTGTCGTTCTCGGTCTGTGGAACCACCTCGAAGGTGTTGGCGCGCTTCATTCGTCATCACCCTCTTGTTCAGCGATGTACTGTTCGACAGCACCCTTCGAGGCGCTACCCGCCGTACCGACGTAGTACGAACGAGTCCACTTCACGCGGTCGTCGTAGCGTTGGTTGTACTTTCGGGCGGAGATGCCCTTGACCCAATTGACGATGAGTGAGGGGGCGTTCTTCGGTGGACTCCCGATGAACAGGTGTACGTGATCGGGCATGACCTCGGCCTCGGCCAGTTCGAGGCCCTTGTCTTCACAGATTTCCGCGAAGATGGCTTCGAGACGTTCCTTCGTCTTCCCCGTCAGGTGCGAACGCCGGTATTTCGGCACGAACACTATGTGGTAGTAGAGTTCGTATTTCGCGTGACGGGTACTCTTTACCATCTATGCACACTATCACGGTCAGATACCTTAATGATTGCGTTGGAACCCCGTCTATGCCATCGACGGCGATTGAATACTGTTGGCCGGCTTCATCCCCGCCTTGAAGGGCGAGGCTTTCGCCTCGATTTTTCCGTAACTTCGAATGGGACCACGACTACTACGGGACGCTGAACGACTATGTGGTGATGGTGGAGCGGCTTCTGATGGCGGCGGTGCTCGTCCTCTTTGGCGGCGCGATCGCAGGTGGTCTGTTAACACCGATCACTCCGATAGACGTCGCTATTGGACTCGTCATCGTGCTCGTCATTCGCCCAGTTGCCGGACTGCTCGGGCTGTTGGGAACGAAGCTCGCTTGGCGATCCCGTGCGATTATCGCGGCGTTTGGCATTCGCGGAATCGGGTCGTTCTACTACCTCTCATACGCATTGAACCAGTCATCGTTCCAGGAACTCGAACTACTCATCGCCGCCGAGCGGTTGTGGGCCCTCCTCGGATTCGTCGTTCTCACGTCGATCGTCCTACACGGGATCCTCGCCAGTCCCGTGATGAACGCGCTCGAGCGATGGGAGACCGGTTCCTCGCAAGTAGAATCTTAAAAAGCGATTCCGGGTGAGACGTGGGAACCCGTTCGGTTCGACGACGGCCGAAGAGGGTCCATTTATAAACCTCGTACTGCCGTCTGTCAACCGTTGCCCGTCACGCAGAATGATGAGCGCTGGAGGATTTGAACCCCCGGCAACTTGGTCCGAAGCCAAGCACTCTATCCAGACTGAGCTAAGCGCCCGTACTTCCAGTTACCTCGTTGGTCGGTTTAAGTCCCGCGATCCGAATCGACCGACGTGGATGCCTACGATCGATCGTCGATCGCCGATCGTCGCCCGCCGATCGGCGGCTCTTGACCGACGACCGCCGCCGATCGCGTCGGCGTCGACGACCAACGATCCGACACGTCCGTTCGGGAACGCGCACCGGCCCGGACCGTCGTCGAAGCGATCCGCCGGGGAGGGACCGGTCAAAGCATCGATATCTCCCGGATCCGACCGTCGATCGTCTGACGCGGTGATCAAAACAAATATTATCCGGAGCGGATATCTTCCTCACAGTCGATGTCTCCCGGTTGGACGCCATCCCCGTCGCTCGCGTGGCCGCAGGCGGTCGTCTCCCCATCGAGGCACACATATGTATGACCTCGCCCCCCACCTCGACGCCGACGTCGAGCCGGGAACGAACCTGCTCCTCTCCGGTCCCCCGATGACCGGCAAGCGGCGGCTCGCGATGGATCTCCTCGCCGACGGGACCACCGCCGGCGACGGCACCATCATCGTCACCACGAAGGACGGTGCCGACCGCGTCCTGAGAGACTACGCGAAGCGCGTCCCGTACGAGGGGAAACCCGTCGCGGTCGTCGATTGCGTCACGCGACAGCAGGGCGTGGGCGACGTGCGCGACGACGACCGGATCAAGTACACGTCGTCGCCGGTCGACATGACGGGGATCGGGATCAAGCTCTCCGAGTTCCTCCAGGCGTTCTACCGTGACCGGGGGATCGAACGCAACCGGATCATGGTCCACTCGCTGTCGACCCTGCTCATGTATTCCGACCTCCAGACGGTCTTCCGGTTCCTCCACGTGTTCACCGGTCGGGTCCAGAGCGTCGACGGTCTCGGGCTGTTCTGTATCGACTCGACGGCCCACGACGACCAGACGATGAACACGCTCAAACAGCTGTTCGACGGGATCATCACCTTCTCGGAGGACGGCGAGCCCGACGTCCGGCTCGCATAAGTCGGTGAGCGGCCCCGGACGACGGCCACGCCGATCGCGGTCGTCAGATGGCGATCCCGAGGGAGCTTTTAGGACCTTCGCCCGCGAACGATCCGGTATGCCAGTCACCGACGACGACGGATTACGCGCGCTGCTCGACGCCGAGACGATCGCCGTGATCGGCTGTTCGACGACTCCCGGGAAGCCCGCCCACGACGTGCCGGCGTACCTCCAGCGACAGGGGTACCGCGTGATCCCGGTGAACCCCTTCGCGGACGAGGTGCTCGACGAGCCGGCGTACGACTCGCTCGCCGACGTCGACGAGCGGATCGATCTCGTCGACGTGTTTCGCCCCAGCGAGGAGGTGCCGGACGTCCTCGCGGCGGTCCGTGACCGCAACGAGGCTCGCGGCGACGCCGACGCCGCGTGGCTCCAGCTCGGGATCAGCCACGATGCCGCCGCGGCGGAAGCCGAGGCCGCCGGGATCTCCGTCGTGCAGGACCGGTGTCTCAAGGTCGAACACCGGCGGCTGCTGGGTTGATCGCCGATCGGTGGCGCGGGTCGTCCGGCGAAGACTGACGGGGCGGGGGCGCCGTGGCGCTACCCTTCCCACTCCTCGAAGGACCGGTAGACGCCCTTCGAGAGGTATCGCTCGGAGGAGTCGGGGAACACCGTGACGACGCAGTCGTAGGGGGCGTCGATCCGCCCCTCGTCGATCCCGCGGGCGACGGCCGTCGCCACGAGGCTGTTCGCGGCGGCGGAGGAGGCCACGAGCTGTCCCTCCTCCGCGGCCAGCCGGCCCATCTCCGCGTGGACCTCCCGGTCCGGGACGGCACGGATGTCGTCGACGAGGTCGGGGTCGAACAGCGCGTTGGTGTCGATGTCGTGCGTGCCGATCCCCTCGGTCTTGTACGGCTCGTGGGCGACCTCCTCGCCGAGGAACTCGCGGTACGCGGAGCCGGCGGGTTCGACGGCGACGACGTGGGTGTTCGGGTCGCGCTCGCGGAAGTACCGCGCCATCCCCATCAGCGTCCCGGCGGTGCCACAGCCGGCGACGACCGCACCGACCGCGCCGTCGAGCGCCTCGTCGACCTCGGGGGCCGTCGTCTCGTAGTGCGCCTCGGCGTTGAGGGGGTTCGAGAACTGTTGGGGGACCGCGGCGTTGTCGAGCTCCGCCGCCAGCTCGTGGGCGCGCTCGATGGCGTACCCCATCCCCTCGTCCGTCGGCGTGTTGATCACGTCCGCGCCGAGCGCGCGCATGAGCTGTTGTTTCTCGAGGGAGAACCGCTCCGGCACGACGAAGACGGCCTCCAGCCCGAGCTGGCCGGCCGCGACGGCGAGCCCGATCCCGGTGTTGCCGGCGGTCGGCTCGATCACCGTTCCGCCCGGGTCGAGGTCGCCGCGGTCGAGCATCCGCTCGAGCATGTGCTTCCCGATGCGGTCCTTGATGCTCGCGCCCGGGTTGAACGACTCCAGCTTCGCGTACACCGGCACCGCGTCCGGCGAGTCGTGAACCCGGACGAGCGGCGTCTCCCCGATCGTCTCCAGGACGGAGTCGAGGGGCTCGCGATGGGTCGTCATGTACGGGCAAAAGTTACCGGCCGTTTAGTGCTTTTCCATCGGGGCGACGACCTCCGGGAGCCCCGGCGGCTCGTGTCGCGATCGGTATGCGTGCGGTCGATACGCGTCGCGATCGGTATGCGTCCGATCGATGCGCGTCGGGATCGATACGCGTCGCGATCGCTATCCGTCGCGTCCGCTACCAGTCGGCGTACAGCGAGTAAAGGACGATCGCGAACCCGACCGTCGTCAGCGCGCTCTCGATCACGAGCACGGAGTCGGTGTCGAGCCCGAACGCCTGGTGGGCCGCGCCCGCCAACAGCGCGCCGAGGGTCACGCAGCCGAACCCGATCGCGAGCGCGGCGATCGGCCGCGCACGGGTCCGGCGGTACGCCCGATACGCGAAGTACGTGATCAGCCCGCCCAACACCAGCGTCAGCGTCTTGAACGCGACGACCGTCGTCGCGCCGGCGACGTCGATCACGTCTCCCTCCGGACCTGCGACCAGAGCTCGACGAGCTGGGAGTCAGGCCCGCGGCCGCCGTCTTCGACTTCGACGAGGAACGACCGTCCGTCGTCGAGCTCCACGACGAGACGCTCGAACGCGACGACGTACCGCGACCGGTGGTGTCCGCCCGTATCGATCTCCGTCAGCTCGTTCAGCATCGCCGCCGACTCCAGCCGGTCGAGCTTCTTGTACGCGGTCGACAGCGGCACGTCGGCCGCCTCCGACACCTGCTTTGCAGTCATCGGCCCGTCGAGCGCGGAGACGATGTCGCGGCAGGCGGGGTCGTCGAGCGCCGCGAACACCTGCTCCGGCTCGGGCGAGCCGCCCGCCCGTGCGTCGTAGCCCATACCTGGCGACCGCGTCGCGGGCTTAAAACGTTTGGCGAGCGGGACTCTCGACACGACTTCGTGACCGCCCTCACCGCGTTGGCTCCGTGACCGGCCTCACCACGTTGGCTCCGTGACCGGCCTCACCGCGTTGGCCCCGTGACCGTTCTCGTCGAGTCGCTTACGCGTCGGCGTCGGCGGCCGCCGCGTCGTCCTCGTCACCGTCCGCCGTGCCCTCGTCGCTCTCGGCCGCGTCCTCGTCGCCCTCCGCCTCCACGATGTGAGCCTCCGTGCTCACCGCGTCGAGGTCGACGCCGACCTCGCGGGCGACGGCGTCGAGCACCGCGCGCTGCTCTGCCATCTCGTTTTCGAGCCCGGCCACGCGATCGGCGGTGTCTTTCACCGTCGTCTGCGTCTCCTGGACCTCGTCGCGGAGTTCGTTGAGCTTCTGGTAGGTCTGTTCCGCCTTGTCCGCGAGCGTCTGGATGCGCTTGGCCGTGTCTCCGAATCCCATGGGCGTACATCGGCTCCCGGCTACGTGTGTGTTTCCGTTCGTCGACGACGACGCGTCACCGGCAGCGCGTCGCGGGGTCCGGCAACACGTCGCGGATCCGGCAGTACGTCGCGGATCCGGCAGTACGTCGCCGCCGACGGTGCGCTTTTGCCCCGACCGCTCGATGACCCCGTATGAGCGTCGAGCGGATCCTGTTGACGAACGACGACGGCATCGACGCCGTCGGACTGCGCGCGCTGTACGACGCGCTCGCCGACGACTACGCGGTCACCGTGGTCGCGCCCGCGGACGACCAGTCCTCGATCGGGCGCGCGCTCTCTCACGGGGTCGACGTCGTCGACCACGAGCTCGGCTACGTCGTCGACGGCACCCCCGCCGACTGCGTCGTCGCCGGCCTCGGCGAGCTGGTCCCCGACGCCGACTGCGTCGTCGCCGGCTGTAACAAGGGCGCGAACCTCGGCGCGTACGTGTTGGGTCGGTCCGGCACCGTCTCGGCCGCCGTCGAGGCCGCGTTCTTCGACGTGCCGGCGATCGCGGCGTCGATGTACGTCCCGGGCGACAGCGACTGGTGGCGGACCGAACTCGACGCGGAGGCCTTCGCGCACGCGACGCGGGCGACCCGCCACCTCGTCGACGGCGCGGTCGACGCGGGCGTCTTCGAGACGGCCGACTACCTCAACCTGAACGCGCCGATCGCGAGGGCGACGGACGCCCGAAACGATGGAGGCGTCGACGCGGAGGCGGACGGGGCGGAGGCGGGCGGGACGGGGGCGGACGGGACGGAGGCGGACGAAAGGAAGACAAACGGAGGGGACCTCGTCGACGGCGCCCGCGCAGGCGACGCCCCCGCGCCGCTTCGGGTCACGGTCCCGTCGACGTGGTACGGGATGGACGCCGAGCGGAACGGCGACGGCGGGGTCACGTTCACCGATCCGATCTGGGGCCGGATGACGCCCGAAGGGGTCCCCGACGACGTGGGCGTCGACCGGCGGGCGGTCGTCGACGGGGAGGTGTCCGTCTCGCCGCTCACGGCCCTCCACACGGCGGAACCTCACGAAGCGCTCGACGGGTTGGTGGCGTCGTACGTGGATTGAGAAGGCCGTACGCGGGGCGGGGTGGGTGGCGGGGCGGTGTGGATGGCGGGATGGACTTCGCGCCGCGACCCGCGGCTCGGCCTACTCCTCGTCCCGGCTGACGGTGACCTGCGCCTCGGCGATGACGCGGTCGCCCATCTCGTAGCCCGGCTCGTACACCTCGTGAACCGTCCCTTCGGGTTGGTCGCTCTCGACGCGGAGCATCACCTGGTGACGGGACGGATCGATCTCGGCTCCCGGGTCGGGCTCGATGGCGTCGACGCCCTCCTCCGCGAGGACCGCGTCGAACTTCTCCAGCGTCGACTCCACGCCGGGACGGACGTCGCTGCCCTCGTCCTGGTCGAGCGCGCGCAGGAGGTCGTTCCGGACCGGCGCGATCCGCTCGACGAGCGCCTCGGAGGCGCGCTCGCGGATCTCCTCCTGCTTGCGCTTCGCGCGCTCCTTGTAGTTCTTGAAGTCGGCGCGGACGCGGGCGACCTTGCTCGTCAGCTCCTCGACCTCCGCGTTCGCGGAGGCGGCCTCCTCGCGAGCCGCCGCCAGCTCCGCCTCCAGCGCCGCGACGTCCTCCGCGAGCGCCGCGTCGTGGTCGGCGACGCGCTCGGCGAGCGATTCGCCGTCGCTCGCCCCGTTCTCGCCGGCCCCGTTGCCCTCGCCGGCCCCGTCGACCGCGTCGGTCCCGGTGCCGTCGACCGACTCGGCGTCGGCTTCCCCGTTCGGGTCGGCCGCGGTCGGCTCGGCGTCGGCGTCCGTTCCCTCGGGCGACTCGACCTCGACGGCGTCGTCGTCGTTCATACCGGATCGAAGCCGGCGGGCGTGCATAAGCGTTGCAGAACGCGATGGGGACGCTCGTCGTGTGGGCGGCCGCGAGCCGCGGGAGTATTTAAACCCACCACCCCAACACCGGGCGATGACCGCGCCGAACCGGAACACGTTGTGGGCGACTGCCATCGTCGACGAACTCGCCGCGGCCGGCGTCGACACCGTCGTCGTCTCGCCCGGGAGCCGCTCGACGCCGCTGACGATGGCCGCCGCGCGCCACGGGGACTTGCGGGTCCTCTCGGGGCTCGACGAGCGGTCGGCCGCCTACTTCGCGCTCGGCCGCGCGCGGCGGACCGGCCGCGTCACCCCCCTCGTCTGTACGTCCGGCACCGCCGCCGCCAACTACCACCCCGCCGTGATGGAGGCGAGCAACGCGCGCGTCCCCCTGCTCGCGCTCACCGCCGACCGACCACCGGAGCTCCGCGACTCCGGCGCGAACCAGACCGCGGACCAGGAGAAGCTGTACGGCGACGCCGTTCGCTTTTATAAAGACCTCCCCGAGCCGGCGGCGACCGACCGCGCGCTCCGATCGGTCCGGACGACCGTCTCGCGCGCCGTCGCCACCGCGGAGGGCGTCTCGCCCGGCCCCGTCCACCTCAACGTTCCGTTCGAGAAGCCGCTCGAACCGACCCCGGTTCCCGGCGACGTCCCGGCCGACCTCGACCCCGAGGCCGCGCGCGGTCGCGACGGCCCGTACGTCGACGTGACGCGAGGGACGACGGAGCCGGGCGACGACGACCTCCGCGCGCTCGCGGACGCCCTGCGCGCCGACCGCGGGCTGATCGTGGCCGGCCCGGCCGATCCCCCGGGACTCGACCCCGAGGCCGTGACCGCGCTGGCTCACGCCACCGGCTATCCGGTGCTCGCGGACCCGCTGTCGGGCATCCGGTACGGCGGCCACACCCGCGTCGCGCCCGTGATCGGCGCGTACGACGCGTACGTCTCCGCGGCGCTCGCGGACCGCGCTACGCGAGCGGGCGAGGACGGGTCCGGGGCGGCCGGCTCCGACTGGATCAACCCCGACGTCGTCCTCCGGCTGGGCGCGTCGCCCACCTCGAAGCGGCTCCGGAAGTACCTCGCTGCGACGGACGCGGACCAGTACGTCGTCGACCCCGTCGGCCGCTGGCGCGAGGCGGAGTTCGCCGCGACCGACAGCGTCGTGGCCGAGCCGAACCGGCTCTGCGCGCGGCTCTCCCGGCTCGTCGCCGGCGGGGGCGACGCCGACTGGCGCGAGCAGTGGACCGCCGCCGACCGGGCCACCGAGGCGGTTCATGCCGGCGAGCCCGCGGGCGACTCGCCGGGTTTCCACGAGGGGGACGACCTCGACTTCCACGATGGCGACGCGCCCGGTTTCCACGAGGGCGACGTCCTCCGCGCCGTCGCCGACGGGCTCCCGGACCCCGCGACGCTGTTCGTCTCCAACTCGATGCCCGTCCGCGACCTGGACCGGTTCGTCCCGTCGTCGACGGCGAACGTCACCGCGCTCGGCAACCGCGGCGTCTCGGGGATCGACGGGATCGTCTCGACCGGCCTCGGGGCCGGGTCGGCGACGACCGACGACCTCACGGTCGTTCTCGGCGACATCGCGCTGTACCACGACACGAACGGCCTGATCGCGATCGACCGGTGTGACGTCGAGGCGACCCTCGTGGTCGTGAACAACGACGGGGGCGGGATCTTCCACGAGCTCCCGATCGAGTCGTACGAGCCCGAGTTCACCGAGCAGTTCAAGACGCCCCACGGGCTCGACTTCGAGCCGATGGCGGCGCTCCACGGACTGGCGTACCGCGCGATCGACGCACGGGGCGGAGCCGGTGCTGAAGACCCGCAAGCGGCGATCGCGGAGGCGTACCGGGCCGCCCGCGAGGCGGACGGGTCGTGCCTGCTCGAGGTCCGGGTCGACGCCGAGTCGAGCCATCGGACCCGCGACCGCCTCCGCGACGCCGTCGAGACCGCGGTTCACGGCGGGGCGCTCGCGGCGGAGTCGGGACGGTGAAGCGCCGCTGGTTCGCCGTGATGGGGACGGCGCTGCTGTGCGGCGTCGGCGTCCTGACCGCGGCGTTCGGCGGCGCGTTCTGGCTGGACCCGCCGTTCGCCCTCCAGGGTGCGCTGCTCGTCGTGGGCGGCGTGGCGTTCGTCGTCGCCGGGCTCGGCGGGTCGCCGTTCGGGCTCGACCCGATCCGGCTGGTCGGGGTGGGAGACGTCTGCGTCGCGGGGATGGTGATCGTCAACGGGGTCACCGCGTTCCGGCTCGGCCCCGCGGCGACCGACCTCGTGTTCGCGGTCGCGCTCGTCACGAGCGGGGTGTTCCTCGCCGTCGTGGGGATCGACTACCTCCGCGGCGGCATCCACTTCGCCGGGGACGGGCTCGAAGACGGGCCGCTGTTCGGGTGAGGAGGGGTGATTCGGCTGGCGGGTGGCCGTTCAAACGATGGGGGGATCGGCCGGGGGCGATCGATCGAGGACGATCACCCAGGGGCGAGCGACCACGGGCGACCGCAACCCCTTTTTCAAGGGACCACGCACGCCGGGACATGGACCTGACCGGAGCCCGCGTGCTGATCACGGGCGGCGCGGGGCTGGTGGGCAGCCACCTCGCGGCCGACCTCGTCGACGACGCGGCCCACGTCCGAGTCGTCGACGACCTCTCGAAGGGCGAGCGCGACCGCGTGCCCGACGACGTCGAGTTCGTCCGCGCGGACCTCACCGACCCCGACGACGTCGCCGAGGCGGTCACCGCGGACCTCGACGTCGTCTTCCACCTCGCCGCGTACACCGACACCAACTTCGACGACGACCGGACCCTGTTCGAGGAGAACACGGCGATGACGTACAACGTCGCCGAACGGATGCGCGCGGTCGGCGTCACGAACCTCGCGTTCACGTCCTCGTCGGCCGTCTACGGCGAGGCCCCGCGCCCCACGCCGGAGGACTACGCCCCGCTCGAACCGATCTCGATCTACGGCTCCGCGAAGCTCGCCGACGAGGCCCTGCTGTCGACGTTCGGCCACTCGTACGGCTTCACCGTGTGGACCGTCCGGTTCGCGAACATCGTCGGGCCGTACCAGCGGGGCAACGTCGTCCCGGACTTCATCGAGAAGCTGCTCGCGGACCCGACCGAGCTGACGGTCCTCGGCGACGGCCGCCAGGAGAAGTCGTACATGCACGTGACCGACTGCGTCGACGCGCTCCGGCACGTCGTCGAACACGCCGACGGCGACGTGAACACGTACAACCTCGGCACCCGGACGACGACGTCGGTGACGACGATCGCCGACGTCGTGAGCGAGGAGCTCGGCGTCGCCCCCGCCTACGAGTACACCGGCGGCGACCGCGGCTGGACCGGCGACGTGCCGAAGATGCGGCTGTCGATCGAGAAGCTGGCCGCGCTCGGTTGGGAGCCGACCCTGTCGAGCCACGAGTCCGTCCGCCGCGGCGCGCGCGACCTGATCGCCGAGCTCGCGCCCGAACGGCTGGACGGGTAGTCGACGCCGGTCCTCGCGCGGTCACGCCGTCGGCGCGAACCGCGGCCGGTACCGACGGGTGGCGTAGACGATGAGCGGGACGCCGACGAGCGTCGGCCCCAACCAACGGGCGAGCGGCGGCACGGCGGTGAGGTTCACCGTGACCGCCGCCGTCACGGTCGCGATGTACGCCCCGCCCATGAAGCCGATGTGGCGCTCGATCCAGGGGGTGCGGTCGGCGAGCGGCGTCCGGAACCGGCGCAGGGTGAAGCCGGCCGCCCCGCCGCCGATGGCCCCGAAGACGGCGAGAACGGGGGCGAGCTCTACCGTGCCGGTCACGGTGCCGTGGACGCCGAGGACCACCATCGCCGCGCCGACGGCGACCATCGTCCCGTGGCCGGCCCAGTCGGCCGGCGCCGGGTCCGTCAGCCGTGCCTGCCGTCGCCGGACCTCCCGGTAGCCGGCGAAGACGAGGTAGCCGCTGAAGACGGCGACCGCGAGCAGGAACGCGCTGTCGATGCGGACCGCCAGCGGGAGCGCGGTCACGACGACGACGCCCATCGAGGCCACGTACGCCCGTCCCGCGGCGTTGTGCCGCGCCCGTCCCTTCGCCGTCGCCATCGCCGCGAGCCCCGCACCGAGCGCGACCACTCCGGCGAGGACGTGGACCGCCAACAGCGGGTCCGCGACCACCGTGTCGACTCCGATCCCGTTCATGTGCGCTCCGACGACCGGGTCCGAGGTAACCGTTGGTCCAACATGTTGGGCTGAGCGGGAGCGCGTCGGTCGGCGGGCTCGGCGGAGACGACGGGCTCGGCGGGGACGACGGGGCTCGGCGGCGAAGACGAGTGCAATGGTGGCGTCGAGGGCGACGAGGGCGACGGGGGCGATGGGGGCGACGGGAACCGATCACGCGAAGGGGTTGCGGCGTGAACCGGCGGCCATGATCGCGGCATCGCTACGGATCCGCCTGCCGGCCGACGCCTGGGTCGCGGAGGTGTCCCGGTCGTTCCCGCGGGCGACGTTCCGGCTGCTGACCGGCGTCAGAACCGGCGAGACGGCCGTCGAGCTCGGCGAGATCGTCGCCGACGACCCGCTGGTCGTCTCCCGGGCGGTGGCGGCCCACGACGCGGTCCTCACCCACCGACGGCTGGAGACGACGGCGGACCGAACGCTCGCGAAGTACGAGACGACGGACACCGACCTCTACGAGTTCCTCGAGGAGTCGACGTTCCCGCCGGAGTTCCCGGTCGTCGTCCGGGACGGCTGGTACGAGCTGGACTTCACGGGGACGCGCGAGGAGCTCGACGGCCTCCGGTCCGCGCTCGGTGCGGTCGGGCGCGACTACGAGCTCCGGTCGCTCGTCGGGGTCCGCGAGACCGAGGGACTGCTCACGGACAGACAGCGGGAGACGCTGGAGGCGGGGCTCCGGGAGGGGTACTTCGAGGTCCCGCGCGAATGCAGCCTCGCCGCGCTCGCGGAGACGCTCGGCGTCGACAAGTCGAGCGCCAGCGAGACGCTCCGCCGAGGCGAGCGCCGCGTGCTGACGCGCTACCTCACCGGGGCCTCCGATCCGCGGTCCGGCGACGGCGGGCGGCACCCCTAAGTCGCCGGTTCGCGTACGGGATGGCGTGCAGGTAGTGGGGTACGACGCCGGGGCGCCGACCGACGGAAGCGACGGCCATGGCGACGCCGACGACGGTGGAGATGCCGGGGGGAACGCCGACCCCCTTGCGGGCGGCCTCTACGTCGCGTCCGGCGGCGACGTCGAGTACGTCGACGCGAGCCCGGGGACCGAGCTCGCGTTCGGGCTCGGCGAGCGGCGCTGTGCGGGGACGGTCCACGAGGGGAGCCACGTCGCCTGCGACGCGCCCGACGCGCCGTACTGTGAGGCCCACGGGAGCGTCTGGGTCTGTGCGCGCTGTACGGGGACGTGCCTGAAAGACGAGATGGACTGTCACGAGTCGCACGCGCTGTACCTCGCGGCGTTCGCCCCGGACGTGTTCAAGGTGGGCGTGACCCGCGAGTGGCGGCTCGAGACGCGGCTCCGCGAGCAGGGGGCCGACCGGGCCGCCCACGTCCGGACGTTCCCCGACGGGCGCGTCGCCCGCGAGGTGGAGGCCGAGCTGGCTGCCGGCGACGCCCTCGTCGACCGCGTCCGCGTCCCGACGAAGCTCGCCGGGCTGCACCGGCGCGTCGACGCGGCCGAATGGGGGGCGCTCCGCGAGCGGTTCGACCCGATCGAGACGTTCGCGTTCGGGTACGGGCTCGACCTCACGGACCGCCCCGTCGCGGAGACGATGGCGGCGGGGACGGTTCGGGGGTGGAAGGGTCGCGTGTTGGTGCTCGACCGCGGCGGCTCGACGTACGCCGTCGACGCGCGCGACCTGGTCGGGTACGAGATCGTCGACGAGGTGCCCGACCGCGAGCTCCAGTCGAGCCTGGGCGCGTTCGGCTGATCGCACCGGGAGTGGACCACGTGACTCGATCGAGGACGCGAACCGGTCCGCCGTCGCCGTTTGTCATTATTCGAGTAAAAACCGATACGTGCTTTGTTGGCGCCGTCTAACCGGAGGTATGGAGTACGAGATCGGACCGAGCGAGTCGGTGAGTACCGCGGTCGTCTGTGCCGCGAGCGCTGTGGTGGGTCGTGAACCGCTCGCTATGCCACCACTCGCACACGTTCTTCACCCGGATGCGCTGGACACGCTCTTCGGCTCGCGACCCAACGGAGCGGCGCGAACCGGTGGGCGGCTTACGTTCGTGTATTGTAACTGCCGAATAACCGTCGACAACGGCGAGTACCTAACCATCCAACCGCTCGAGCCCGACCTCGAAACCGTTACCGAACGGGAGCCCGGTTGTACTCCCTCGTACTGACGGACGGGCTGAGTGGCCTCCGTGAGTTCACTGCGCGGGATCACTGGCGGTCAACAGCCCCTGCGCCATGAGCCGGCGTGAGATCACGACGAGGCCGTTGCCGAACCCTTCGCCGAAGATCGCCTGCTCCTCCTTGGAGTCGGGCATGATCGAACTCACGAGGATCGTCGACCGATCGACCAGCAGCAGTCGACCGATCGCCGTGTCGTCCTCCGCCGTGTCCTCGCCGTGTAACCACTCGAGCCCGGAGGTGAACGTCGTCGCGGCCGGAACGGCCGATTGGACCCGTTCCTCGAGGGACGGCGTCAGCGCGCCGACGATCAGCTCGATACCGTTGCTGACGTCGTTGAGGGTGTCGACGAGGTCCTCGGTCAGCAGCGACTCGTCGCCGAGCACTAACACGACCTCGTCGGACGCCCCCTTTATGAGCTTCTCCGTCCGGTTTTCGATCGCGTCCCGACCGGTTATCGCCCACACCTGCTGGACGGCGGACCCGTCGTCCTCCTCGACGATCTCGACCGAGTCGAGGGCGTCGTGAAGTCGTTCGACGCGGGCCTCGTACTGCCCGCGGAGCGTTTCGGTCGCCTCCTGTAGCGGAACCGCTCGGAACCGCTGTGGGCTCGAGTGCTGCACTTCGACGAGCCCCTGTGCCTCGAGCACGCGGACCGCATCGTACACGCGCGTCCGAGGCACTTCGGTCATCTCGCTGAGTTGTTTCGCGGTACCCGTCCTGAGGCGAGCCAAACCGACGAAGCAGCGCGCCTCGTATTCTTTCAAGCCGAGTTGCTGGAGGACTTCGATCGCCTCCTCCAGGTTGTCTGTCGTATCCATGTGTCCCAACCTCCCGGTCTACACCGGGACCTCATCGATGGTTGTCTCCCAGGATGGATAGGTGTTGTCACTTTTAATATGACATCATCCGTCCGTCGGTCCGGATTCCATCCGTGTGACGCGCACTGAGCGAACCGGTTGTAGTTATCACAGTGACAACGTCCGATAGTGACGTATCGCGTCCCTTAATGGCCGGGGAATATCTGTTACTCGGTTAATCACAAAAGTATTTACAAGAGTAGGGACTCAAGACAACAGTGCCACACAGTCCAGCACCGTGTCCCAACCACTTTGCTACTGTGTGTCACTCCGGCCACTCGGCGTGGTCGGGTTTCAACCGATATAAACGACCATCTCGATGAGCGACGATCCAACCACGGAGCCCCGGGACGCAGCGATCGAGCAACTCGAACGGTTCGGATTGAGTGCCTACGCCGCGCGGACGTTCGTCGCGCTCGCGAGCCTCGGCTCGGGCACGGCGAAGGACGTGAGCGAGGTCTCGGAGGTGCCTCGGACGCGCGTCTACGACGCCATCGACGAACTCCACGATCGAGGGATCGTCGACGTCCAGCAGTCGTCACCCAAACGGTTCTGGGCCATTTCGGCGGAAACCGCCAGTCGCACGTTCGAACACGAACTCCGGAACCGGACGGCCATCCTTCGGACGGCACTGAACGAACTCGAACCCGTCGAGCGCCAGGAGGAACAAGGGGGCGTCTGGACGGTCGGCGGACAGTCGGCGGTCACCACCCGAGTCGTGGAGTTCTTCGAGAGCGCCGAGGAGGAGATCGTCTACATGACCGTCGAGGACCTCCTCACGGAGGACCTGCTCGACGGATTGAGCGAGGCTGCAGCCCGTGACGTCTCGATCAGGCTCGGCGGGATCTCCGAGGACGTCCAGGATCGCGTGGAGGACGCCGTCCCTGAGGCGGAAACGTTCGACTCGCTGTGGGTCTGGTCGGACACGCCGGCGGGCCGGCTCATGATGGTCGACGGGCGGAAAACGCTCGTCAGCGCGCTCGTCAACGGCGAGGACGCGAGTCCGACCGATCCGAGATCGGAGACCGCCATCTGGGGCGAGGGAGCGACGAACAGCCTGGTCGTGGTCCTCAAGGCGATCTTCACCTGGCGACTCGACGCGGCCGAGCCGAACTGACCGAGAACACGAGACAACGTGCCAATAGCCGCGTGTACATGATTCAATATATCCAACCGTTCCAACGCCCACACCAGGGGAGTCGTTCGTGACTCCGTCGGAGCAGCCAACCGATGAGGGACCGGGGCCTGAGAGGGACGGCACCGTCCGAGCGGAGTTCGACTGGTCCGCAGTGTCGCCGAGCACGGCGGTCGTCCAGACGGTCGCGATCGCGTCGAACCGCGAGCCGGCGGCGATGGAGCCGCTCTACGAGGTAGTCGACGCTGACGCGGTCGATACGCTTATCCGATCGACTGAAACAGGCCACGCTCAAAAGGAGGTCGTGGTCTCGTTCGCGTACGTCGGCTGCGATGTGACGGTTCACGGAGACGGTGTCGTCGACGTTCGTCCGATCGAAGACCGACCGGCAGAGCGAGTCCGACCGGAATTGAGTCATTACTCGTGCGTGGGCTGTGACCGCTCGGAACGTCGCGTCTCCGCCGACGGGGCTCGATACGAGAGAAGGGCTCGATACGAGAGGAGGTAGCGATCGGATGCCCTCACAGCCAGTCGTCGGGAAGGGTCTCGCGGTTCTCCTCCAACAACACGAGTAGCGGCCGGACATCGTCGAAGTTGGGCCCTTTATCTACCTCGTCCTCGTCGCGATCCCACTCGATGAGCCCGTAGTCAGCGAGCTTCGGAAGGTGTCCGTGGTGCAGGAGCACGGCCCCTCCGTCTACGTCGGTGGTTTCCAGCGCTCCGGTCAGGGAGCCGCCGGGTGAGTCGGTGGTCGCTTCGGAAGCGTCGGGAGTGGATGCGGACAGCTGGTCGACGGCTTGCGGGTTGTGATCCAGGAGATTCACCAGTACTCGACGACGGTGAACGTCCGAGAACGCGTCAAAGAGACCGTCCGTTGAAGGCGAAGACAGCTGTTCTCTCATGGACGGTGGTGGGGCCCAAGGGTGGTAAACGAGGTCGGTTTTGACGGAATATTTTTTTTTGATTAATAGAATGACAACGGGAGCCAAACGCGCGACCTGATCCTTCCGAAATGTCGAACCGGGTTCAGACGGGCTCGAACCGGTGGCGCACGACCTCGGCCCCGTCGTCCCACTCGAAGTTCCCGCCGTGGACCCGAACCATCCGCTCCTTATACGCCTCGAGCGACGCCGAGCCCTCGCGGCGGGCGTCCGCGTCGGTCAGGTCGCCGAGGGTCCGCTCGGTCACCTCGGTCAGCTCGAAGGTCACGCCGTCGACGACGAACGTGTCGCCCGGCTCGCCGTAGCGGTTCCCCCGATGGAGCTGGGTGACGTCGCCGTCGACGGCCGCCCGTTTCACGCGATCGTTCGGCAGCAGGTCCGCCGGGTCGAACTCGGACATACCCGCCCTTGGGGGCGGCGACACTTATGGGTCGGGTCGAGGGAGGGGAGTCGGTGGCCGGACACTTATAAATACGATCGCGGCGGCGGCGGTCTCCGTTCAGCGGCCGACGACGGTCGATTGCGGATCTCGAAACGGCGCGGCGCGGCCGATCCACGTGGTTGCACACCGTCACGCGGGCGTGAGCCGAGGGATTCAAGAGTGTTCCCCGCGCCCTCTCTGACGATGCGTCAGGACCACCTCATCACCGCGACACAGCTCTCGCGGGATGACATCGAGGCGGTGCTCGACCGGGCGCGCGAGGTCGCCGCCGACCCCGCGGCGTACATGGACCGACACGCGGGGGCGGTGCTCGCGCTCTGTTTCTTCGAGCCGAGCACGCGCACGAAGATGAGCTTCGACACCGCCGCCAAGCGGATCGGAGCCGACACGATCGATATGGGCGGCGTCGAGTCGTCGTCGGTGAAGAAGGGTGAGTCGCTCGCGGACACCGTCCGCGTCATCGAGGGGTACGCGGACGCCATCGTCCTGCGACACCCCAGCGAGGGCGCGGCGACGCTGGCCGCGGAGTTCGTCGACGTCCCCGTCGTCAACGCGGGCGACGGGGCGGGCCAACACCCCTCACAGACCCTCCTCGACCTCCACACGATCCGCGAGGACCACGGGCTGGACGACCTCACGATCGGGATCATGGGCGACCTGAAGTACGGGCGGACGGTCCATTCGCTCGCGTCGGCGCTCACGAACTTCGACGTCAGACAGCACTTCATCAGCCCGGAGTCGCTCCGGCTCCCGCGCTCGGTTCGGTTCGACCTCCACGAGACGGGCGCGCAGGTGCGTGAACACACCGACCTCGAGGAAGTGCTCCCCGAACTCGACGTGCTGTACGTCACCCGGATCCAGAAGGAGCGGTTCCCCGACGAGAACGAGTACCACCGCGTCGCCGGCGAATATCGGATCGACGCCGACACCCTCGAGGACGGCAAGGAGGACCTCACCGTCATGCACCCGCTGCCGCGCGTCGACGAGATCGCGGCCGACGTCGACGCGACCGATCACGCGCGCTACTTCGAACAGGCACACAACGGCGTCCCGGTCCGCATGGCTCTGCTCGACACCCTGCTCGGCGACGACGAGGGGACGGAGGTGGACCGATGAGCGAACACGAGCTCCGCGTCTCGAAGATCCGGAACGGCACCGTCATCGACCACGTCGAGGGCGGACAGGCGCTGAACGTCCTCGCGATCCTCGGGATCGACGGCTCCGAGGGGCTCGGCGTCTCCATCGGGATGAACGTCCCGTCCGACCGGCTCGGCCGGAAGGACGTCGTCAAGGTCGAGGGGCGGGAGCTGTCGCAGTCGGAGGTCGACGTGCTCTCGCTCATCGCGCCGGAGGCGACGATCAACATCATCCGCGACTTCGAGGTCGTCGAGAAGAACCGCGTCACCCGCCCGAACCGGGTGACCGGCGTGCTGTCGTGTCCGAACCGCAACTGCATCACGAACGCCGACGAGCCCGTCGAGACGAGCTTCGAGGTGGTCGCCGACGGGGTCCGGTGTGACTACTGTTCGACGATCATCCGCGACCGCCTCGCCGACCACATCGGCGTGTGAGCGCGGGCGAGTCGGCGCGCCGGACGGCTCCGGGACCCGTCCGCGGGCGGTAGTTTTTAGCCGCCCCCGAACCCATGATCGGGTATGAGCACGAAAGTAAAGCTCGTCCTCGTCCTGTCGCTCGTCGTCCTCGCGTACTTCCTCTTCGCCGGGGACAAGGAACCGATCGAAGTCGAGTAGTCGGATCGCCTCCACGACCGCGGGCACCGATGCCCGCCCTTTTACCTCCCCATCCCCGTAGACGGTGGTATGTACGGGGTCGTCACGCGGAACGCCGACGAGGTCGACATGGACCCGTTCGACCTCGGCTGCTACGAGGTGAAGGACGTGACCGGGCGGGCGGCCGCGCCGCTCGGGAACGCCGTGAACATGGTGTCCTGCTTCGGCGACAACGCCGCCGCGAGCGAGAACCCGGAGCTGGTGCCCGTCGACGAGCGGGGCGAGCCCGCGACGCGCGACCGCGACTACTTCGACTGGGCGTACGTCTGCCCGACGCACCCGGAGTACCGCGAGGGGCTCCTCGAGATCGTCTCCGACTGTGCCGCCGAGAGCGACGACGTCCGGCTCGACGACGTCGGCTTCCCGCGCGAGGGGTTCTGTCGCTGCGACCGCTGTGAGCGGCTGTTCGCCGCGAGCGACCACGAGGAGTGGGCCGACTGGCGCGCCGCGGTCATCACCGACTTCGTCGCGGAGGCGGCAGCGCGGATCCCCGGCCGCACCCTCCTCACGCTGTACCCCGACCCGTATCCGGACCACCTCTACGAGCGCGCGGGGCTCGACCTCGACGCGCTGGCGGCGCACGTCGACGAGTTCGTCGTTCCCGTGTACGACCTCCACTACGCGACGACCTACTGGCTCGAATCCATCGCCCGCGGCTTCCGCTCGCGGCTCGGCGGCGACTACGACGTCCACGGCGCGCCGCCGGAGACGCCGTTCTCGATCGAACTGTACGCGGTCGACGTCGAGGTCGACGACCTGATCCACGCGACCGAAGTCGCCGAGACGTACGCGAAGGACGTGCTCTTCGGCTACGACGCCAACAACGCGGCGGCCGCGCTCCGCCGGAAGGCGGCCGATGCCCGCGAGGGCGTCGAGCACCGCCCCGAGTAACCGGCTCGCGTCCGAATGACCGGCTCGCGTCCGAATGACCGGCATTCTCCCGAACGATCGTCGATCCCCCGCGCGGAGGATCGACGACCTCTCGAAACGGCGGCCGCACAACAGCCACCGCGTAACGACCACTGCACGATCAGGGCGGACGAGAACGAGGGTTTATCAGTCGGCGCGGCCGACGGTCACTCGACCGGCCGCCGGTGCCCGACACACTGCTCGTCCCGCGTTCGACTCGGGGCGGTCACCTTTCAACGTCGACACCGTAGCGGCGGTCGCTCAACAGCCGTGAGCCGACGGCTCGTCGGGCGACCACGCCCGGCCGACGGTTCCTCGGGCGGCCGTCGGCGGGGCCGTGTCAGTGGACCGTCCGGTCGTCGCTCGTGTCGATCGCCTCGATCGGGTCGGCGTTGCCGAAGTCGGGGGTCGGCCCGTCGCCCGGGGCGGCCCACTCGACGGCGTTCCGGAGGACCTGACGGACGTCGTCGTCGTGGTAGACGGGGTACGTCTCGTGGCCGGGTCGGAAGTAGAACACGCTGCCGTTCCCCCGGCGGTAACAGCAGCCGGAGCGGAACACCTCGCCGCCGGCGAACCAGGAGTTGAACACGAGTGCGTCCGGCTGCGGGACGTCGAACCGCTCGCCGTACATCTCGGTCTCCTCGAGCTCGATGTACTCGCCGATCCCGTCGGCGATCGGGTGGCCGGGCTCGACGACCCACAGCCGCTCCGTTTCGGCGGCCTCGCGCCACTTGAGCGAGCAGCTCGTGCCCATGAGCTTCTTAAATATCTTCGAGTAGTGGCCGGAGTGGAGGACGAGCAAGCCCATCCCCTCCAGCACGCGCTCGTGAACGCGCTCGACGACCTCGTCGCGCACCTCGTCGTGGGCGGCGTGGCCCCACCACGTGAGCACGTCGGTGTCGGCCAGCACCTCCTCGGTGAGCCCGTGTTCGGGCCCCTCGTCGAGGGTGGCGGTCCGGACCTCGTGGCCGGCGTCCTCGAAGACCTCGGCGAGGACCTCGTGAATGCCGTCGGGATAGATCTCCGCGACGACGTCGCTCTCCCGCTCGTGACGGAACTCGTTCCAAACGGTTACTCGAACCATAGTGAACGTGTCACGGGGAGCGACTTGTAGCCTGCCATCCGGATCGCGCCGACCCGGGCGGGACGTTGATTGTGATCCGGCCCCGAGCGACGGTATGAACGCGCACGACGCGGCGGCGACGGAGGAGCCACCGGACCGGCGGTTCGACGGGCCGTGGCTCCGCGTGCTCGCCGCTGCGCTCGTCGGGTGGACGGCCCTCTACGCGCTGGACCGGTTCCTGCTGGAGGCCGCCACGCCGGCCGGCGCGATCGTCGGGTTCGGTCACGCGTACGTCCTCGCGCCGCTCGTCGCGGCCGCGGTGCTGCTCGACGCCCTGTCGCTCCGCGAGCAGGGGGTCGTCGACCTCGGCGTCTTCGCGTGGCTGTACGCGCTCATCGCACTGGTTGCGCCCCCGATAGCGGTCGTTCACTACACGCACCGAGAGTGGCTGAAGCCGGGCGATCCCGACCTCCTCGAGGGGCCGTGAGCGGGATCGGCCGCCCCCGGCGCCTCGACCCGCGCCCGGCTTCCGACGGCTACGTCTCGAGCACCTCGACGAGGTTCCCCTCCGGGTCCCGGACGAAGCAGATCCGCGTCCCGCTCTCGGTCGTTCGCGGCGCGCTGAGCGTCTCCACGTCGTCGTCGAGCCCCGCGTGGAAGGCGTCGAGGTCGTCGACGGCGAACCCGACGTGGACCGCGCCCGGTTCGTTGAGGGCGGGATCGGTGCGCGCGTCGGCCGCGGGGTCGTACTCGACGAGCTCGACCCGCACCCCGTCCGCCTCGAGGTGTGTGAAGCTCCCGGTCGCGCCGGGGACCGCGACGGCGTCGGCGAACGCGTCCCCCGAGACGGAGAACTCGGCGGCGACGTCGAGCCCGAGCGTCCCGGCGTAGAAGTCGACCGCGCGGTCCAAGTCGGCGACGGTGATCCCGACGTGATGGGCGGAGAGATCGGTCATCGTCGGCGGTGAGTGCGCCCGGTACATAAAGCTCCGCAGAGTCCCTCAAAACCTCCAAGAATTCTGAAGCCCCGAAGAATCCCGAAGTCTCGCAGAACCCCCGAAGCCTCGCAGAACCCGCCTCCTCCGACCGAAACGTCCATCCGACGGGGAGACGAGACGACGGTATGTACGTCGTCGTCAACGCCGCCGCGAGCGTCGACGGGAAGCTCTCCACCCGTCGCCGGGAGCAGCTCCGGATCTCCGGGCCCGAGGACTTCGACCGGATGGACCGGATCCGCGCCGCGGCCGACGCGGTGCTGGTCGGCGTCGGGACCGTCCTCGCGGACGATCCCGGCCTGACGGTCAAAGAGGAGGACCGCCGCGTCGGACGGCTCACGAACGGACGGCCCGGAAACCCCGCCCGCGTCGTCGCGGACTCGACCGGGCGGACGCCGACCGACGCCCGGATACTCGACGACGAGGCGACGACGTACCTCCTCGTGGCGGCGGCGACGCCGCCGGACCGTCGCGAGGCGTTGCGGGCCGCGGGCGCGGAGGTGATCGTCGCCGGAGAGGAACGAGTCGACCTCGCCGAGGGGTTCGCCGCGCTCGCGGACCGCGGCATCGACCGGCTGATGGTCGAGGGGGGCGGCGAGCTGATCGCGTCGTGTTTCGACGCGGGGCTCGTCGACGAGCTGCAGCTGTACGTCGGATCGCTCGTGGTCGGCGGCCGCGACGCCCCGACGCTGGCCGACGGCGACGGGTTCGTCGACGCGTTCCCCCGACTGGAGCTGACGGGAACTGAGCGACTCGACGACGGCATCGTCCTCTCGTACGACGTTCTCGACGGGCGGCGGTAGACCCCTCTCGGCGAATCGCGCTGGAGGCCCGGTTTCGGCGGTCGTGATGAGCGGTCGGCGGCGTCTGACGGCCGCGGATCGGGTTCCGCATCCCCGGGGTTCAAGCGACTCCCCTCCCGATCAGAACCATGAGGAACGATAACGCACTTCGAGAGGCGGTAGCGCGGGACGAGCCGGTGTTCGGGGCGGCCGCGGCGACGTGTTCGCCGGCGGTGATCGAGACGCTCGGCGACGTCGGGATGGACTTCGTCTGGGTCGACCTCGAACACGGCGGGCCGAGCCCGAACGACACCGAGGCGCTGGAAGGGCTCGCCCGCGCCGCCGCGGTCGCCGACACGGAGCTCCTCGTTCGGCTGCCCTCACCCGATCCTCACGTCATCCGGAAGGTCCTCGATACGGGCGTTCGAACGATCCTCATCAGCCGGGTCGACACCGCGTCCGAGGCCCGACGGGCGGTCGACGCCGCGCGGTTCGTCCACGAGGGCGAGCCGGGGCAGCGTGGGATCGGGGTCGGTCGCGCGAGCGGCTGGGGAGCCCGCCTCGACGGCGACTTCGTGGCGGCCGAAGACGAGTCGGTCCTCGTCGGCGCGATGATCGAGACCCGATCCGCCGTGGAGAACGCCTCGGAGATCCTGTCGGTCCCCGGACTCGGCTTCGTCTTCCTCGGGCCGGCGGACCTCTCCGTCTCCCTCGGCCGCCCGATGGAGACCGCCGCGGAGGAGGTCCGCGACGCCATCGAGCGGGTCGAACGCGCCGCCGAGGGGTCACCGGTCGCGCTGGGCGGGATCCGCAACGACCCCGCCGACGTCGAGGCCGCGATCGACGACGGCTACCGGATCCTACGGGTCGGGGGCGACGTCGGGGCGATACGAGCCACGCTGTCCGCGCGGCTGGCGGCGATCGAGGATCAGCGATAAGCGGTCGCCCGGGAACGACACCTTCCGAGCGGGAGGAGCGAAGACGCGGCGGGAGCGAGGGACCGGCTACTCGTCGCCCTGGGCGTCGACGATCACGACCTCGCCGTCCTCGACCGTGACGTTGATGAGCGTTTTCACGTTGTAGTCGGTGTCGTCGAGCTCGTTCTCGCCCGCCTTCTTGATCACGGCCACGACGTCGACGACGTCCGCGCCGATCTCGCCGGTGAGCGCGTCGAGGATCGCCTTCATCGTGCCGCCCGTCGAGAGCACGTCGTCGATGACGAGGACGCGGTCGCCCTCCTCGACGTCGTTGATGTACATCTCGGACTCGGAGTAGCCCGTCTCCTGGAACAGCGGGACCTCGCCCTCGAGGCCGTACTGGCGCTTTCGGATGACGACGAGCGGGATGTCGGTCATCAGCGAGAGGGCGGTGGAGATGTGGATCCCCATCGCCGCGGGGGTGACGATCTTGTCGACGTTCTCGAGTTCGGCCTTCCGGATGATCCGGATGACGATCTCCCGGAGCAGCTCGGGTTCCAGCATAGGAACGCCGTCGCTGATCGGGTGGACGAAGTACTGGTACTCGCCTTTCTCGATGATCGGCGCGTCGAGGAGCGACTGCCGCAACTGGTCCATGTCGCCGGTACTCGGTGCGCTTAATAAAGGGTGGCGGTTGCGGGCGGTCGTGCGCCCGGGTGTCACTCGAACGCCGGCTCCCGCTTCTCGAGGAACGCGGCCATCCCTTCACGCTGGTCGTGGGTGCCGAACAGCCCCGACCAGAGCCGCTTCTCGTAGTCGAGCCCGACGGTCTGGGAGCCGTCGTGGACCGCGTTGAGCGCCTCCTTCGCGCCCCGGAGCGCGAACGCCGGCTTCGCCGCCAGTTCCGCGGCCATCCCGGCGACGTGGTCGTCGAGCTCCGCGTCGGGGACGACCTCGCCGACGAGCCCGATCGCGGCCGCCTCGGTCGCGTCGAGCCGCTCGCCGAAGAAGACGAGCCGCCGCGCCGTCTCGTCGCCCACGAGCCGAGAGAGCCGTTGGGTGCCGCCCCAGCCGGGGACCAGCCCGATGTCGATCTCGGTCTGGCCGAGGACCGCGCCCTCGGCGGCGACCCGGAGGTCACACGCGAGCGCGAACTCACAGCCCCCGCCGAAGGCGTAGCCGTTGATGGCGGCGATCGCCGGCGCGGGGAACGTCTCGATCGCGTCGGCGACGCGGTGGCCCAGCTCCGCGTACGCCTGCGCCTCCGGCGTCGTCAGGTCGGTCATGTACGAGACGTCCGCGCCGGCGATGAACGCGTCCTCGCCCGCGCCCGTCAGCACGAGCGCGCGGACCTCGGCGGCCGCCGCGGCGTCGAGCGCCTCGGCGACCGCCTCGAGGGCGTCGACGGTGAGCGTGTTGAGCCGCTCGGGGCGGTCGATCGTCAGCGTCGCGACGTCGTCGTCGATCTCCAGCGTGACCGTGTCCCACTCCATGTCCGGCGTGTCGCCGGGGGACGTGAAAACTGTTCGTGCGGGAGGTCCGCGTGCAGGATGTCCGCGTGCGGGAGGTCCGTATGCGGGAGGTCCGCATGCGGGAGGTCCGCATGCGGGAGATCCACCGATCGTCGTCGTGAGACGGCCGTGGCCGTTTTTAAGTGAACGTCCGCACCGATCGGGGTCGGTTGCGATCGATCTCGGTCGGTTGCGATCGATCTCGGTCGGTTGTGATCGATCGCGGTCGGTTGCGATCGATCGCGATCACTTATCAGTGATCGTCGCGCGCTCCCAGGATCGCGACCGTCCCGGAGCCGGTCAGACCTCCTCGCGGGCCTCGATCCCGGTGTAGATGAACCACGCGACGGCGTACACCCCGACGAACAGGAGGTAGCCGAAGACGAGCCCCACGAGCTGACGGTCCCCGAGGCCGTCGGGAAGCGTCGCGGAGAGGACGGCGAGCGCGACGACGAAGACGACGAGCGAGAACAGCCCGGAGAGCGCGTACACGCCCAGATCGGAGGTGAGTCGTTGACGCACGGCACCCGATAGGCGATCTGGACTTAAAAACCCCCGTCGGAGCGGTCGGTGGGATCGGCGGGATCTGCCGGATGGCCGTCGTCCGCTTCCGGACCGTTCCGCCGATCGTACGCCCCGTGCCGGCGGAGGACGCCGGCGCGCCGGAGGACCGCCGGGGTCCGACAGACGCCGGATTCGCCGGCCGCCTGCGCGACGGCGCAGTTGTTGCAGTTCTCACAGACGGCCGCCACGCCGGGGTCGACGTCGTCGCCGAGCAGGCGGGCCGGGAGCTCGGGCTCCGCATAAAAGGGCCGTGCCATCCCGACGAGGTCGGCGTCCCCGGCGAGCGCGTCGTCGAGCGTCGCGCGGTCGCGGAGGCCGCCCTCACACGCCACCGGGACGTCGACGCGGTCGCGGACGCGCCGACAGAGGTCGCGGTTCCAGCCGGGCTCGAAGTCGTACGCGAACGACTCGACCCAGTTGCCGGCGGCGACGGCGGCGGCCCGCGGGAGCGACCCGAACGCCTCGCGGAACCCCGGGCGGAACCGCGCGTCGCGCCAGGCGGCCGCCGGGAACTCGCCGCGGACGACGCTCATGTCCCAGAAGACGCTCGTCCGAAC
>LFFM01000562.1_pt1 | contig 26230 bp, 26 predicted proteins | sample 643131 | NCBI WGS metagenome assembly LFFM01 (sample SAMN03777445, study PRJNA286221) | soda lake metagenome | biome: soda lake; feature: Kulunda steppe; material: water; isolation source: sample Tc-Br brine of Tanatar trona crystallizer | place: Russia: Kulunda steppe | collected 2011-07
CAGAAGAGACTCCCTGCAAACCAGAGCCCGAGGACGACGAGACCAACACCGATTGCTGGCGGGAGCGAATTCGGCGACTCAAATCCGATGGGCAGGAGAATCGCCATCACCGGGAAGAAATAATAAAACAAATACACATACTGGTCGGGTCGTCGGACTGCCGTTCGGACGTGGCTGAGCGCCAGCCGAACTGTCCGAGAGCGGGATGTGAGTCCGCTATTTCGACCGATGGTATCGCTGGCGCGGGCCGGGGTTGTAGGCTCCGCGGTTGCTTGCTGTCCGTCACCCGGCTGATGGGCATCGTCGTGTGCAGTATCGTCAGCAGTTGTTCCCGGCGTCGCATACCAGAATGCAGGAGCAACCCGTATCTGTATCAAGAAGACGGCTGGAATCGCCAGCAGGACGATAGCGGCGGCAAGGAGCGATTGTGTCCCGAGCGGTTCGGCCATCGGTGAGCCGATAAAGAGCAAGTCAGCGTACCAGCCGACCACGAGGACGGGGTCCCCGGTCGGGACCTGTTCCGCTGTTTCGGTGACCTGTCCAGAGAGGAATCCAGCACCGAACGCGGCCCCGAAAATAACTATTGACAGCGAGGCCGTGACGAGTCGCCGAATAGCATCAGGCAACCCGAGGCGTTCGATTCCCAGCCAGAGCAGGTAGGCAAGCGTTAGCCCAACCAGCATCGAAAGTAACAACAGCGGAAGCCCAGCGACCACAAGCGCCACCAAAAAGAGCGGCGACTGTGCCCCAAACGCGTACGCTCCTGCAGGAATGAACAGAAAGACCAGCGGGGCAAGCCACGTCCCCAGCAGGTAGAGCAGTTTTCCGATGACGATAGCTCGGGTCGGTGCGCTGGTCAACAGTAGCGGGCGAACCGAATCGCGGGCCAGGGACTGGGCAGCGCCAAGGCCGCCAAGGACGGCAAAGACCAACAATCCTGGCAAGAGAAGATTCCGGGCGGCCGCAACGATGGGAAAGTCGATGCCACCACGGGTTTCGATGCCGACGGCATAGCCCTGACGAAGCAACAACAACCCGACGGGAAGCATCAACAGTCCGAACAGGCCATAGAGTGCCTGCTGACGGCGCGTGTTGTTCCGTCGCCCAAGGTCGATTGCATCCGCCCACGCAATCCGGATTCCGAGTCGGATATCGCGTCGGAGCGTAGCAACTGTCGACTCTTCCTCACGAGCAGCCCCATGAAGCACCTCACCTGACATTGGTTGTTGTCGTGTCGTCGGTTGTTATTTCGAGGAACGCCTCTTCGAGGGTTCCCGCACCCTCGGTTCGCTCGGTGCGCTTGACTAGTTCCGCGGGGGAATCCTCCGCGACCAGTTTACCGTCATAGAGGACACCGACGGTGTTCGCGAGTTCCTCGACGACGGAGAGAATATGGGAGGAGAGAAAGACAGTCGTCCCGGATTCGACCTGTTCGGTTATCAGCTCCATCACAGTCCGGGAGGCCCGCGGGTCAAGCCCGTTTGTTGGCTCATCTAGAAAGGCCACGTCAGGTTCGTGAAGTAACGCTTGCACGAGCCCAACTTTTCGGCGCATCCCCTGTGAATAGGTGCCGATTCGGTCATCCGCCGCACCAAGCAGGTCGATTCGGTCGAGCAGCGTCTCGATTCGCTCATCCGCAGCAGCTGCGTCCATCCCGCGCAAGTCAGCGGCGTATGCAAGCTGTTCTCTGGCCGTAAACGACTCATAGGCGGGCGATTCGTGGGGCAGATAGCCGATATGTCGTTTTACCCGGTCACGGTCGGTGATGGGAACACCCATGACCCACCCGTCGCCGGAAGAGGGAGGAAGGAGTGTCGTCAACATCTCGATAGTCGTCGTTTTCCCTGCGCCGTTCGGCCCGAGAAAGCCGTAAACCGTTCCCTGCGGGATGGAAAGGTCGAGGTCGGAAACCGCCACGGTCGAACCGAATCGCCGCGTCAGTCCCGACGTAGCGATGGCAGCGTCCTCGGGCGACTCCGAGGAGAGATTCGTCTCAGTCATACCAGTTGCACACTCAGGCCGATGCAAAGATGCTTTGGATTGTGTCGAACTCTCTACTTTCTGATGGGTCTTTCCGTGACGAACGCTTCGCTACACCGACGTGTCACTCACCCACGCACGCGGGAATCGTTCACAACAGTTAAATCGCGCCGTAGGGAAGGAACCTGCAATGACGACACTCTATGATGCGCCTGCCGAGGAGGTCATCGAGGCGCTGACCGAGAAATTCGAGGATGAGGATGCAATCGAACCACCGGAATGGGCCGACTATGTGAAAACGGGCATTGGCCGAGAGCTCCCACCGGAACAGGAGCAGTTCTGGTCGCGACGCGCCGCAAGCCTGCTCCGAAAAGTTGCCATCAACGGCCCAGTCGGCGTCGGCAGTCTTAAACACGCCTACGGCGACGCAAAACAGGGAACCACCCGCTACCGCGTCCGCCCACGACAGAAATCCGAAGGCTCAGGCAACATCGTCCGCACGGCGCTCCAGCAACTCGAAGAAGCGGGCTACGTCGAACAGGCCGAAGGTGAAGGCCGGAAAGTTACGCCGGAAGGACAACAGCTCCTCGATGAGACGGCACGCGAGGTTATCGAAGGCCTCGATGACCCGGCACTCGAACGGTATCTGTAATCGGTCGTTTTCTATTCGGTTTCCCGCTCCCCTTTCAGCGATAGCACCGTCCGGGTGAACGAACAGACCAGTTCGTCGTTCTGATTGAACACCTCGACGCCCATCTCGACGATACCCCGTTCGCCGTCGCTCGTCTCACGTTTGTTCAGAATTGTCGTCTCCGCCCGAATCGTATCGCCATGGAAGACGGGTTTCGGGTGTTCGACCTCATCGTAGCCGAGATTGGCGACGATGGTACCATCGGTGGTTTCGGGGATAGTAAACGAGACCGCAAGCGACATCGTATAGAGGCCGTTGACGAGTCGCTGGCCGAACTGTGACTCCTCGGCAAATGAGTCATCAAGATGCAGCGGTTGCTGGTTCATCGTCAGGTCACAGAACCGCTGGTTGTCCGATTCGCTGATTGTTCGGCGGGTGTCGTGGACGATGGTTTCGCCCACCTCGAACTCCTCGAAGTAACGTCCGCTCATAGGGAAGCAGTCGAACGGGAGCGCCAAATATGCTCGGTGCGGGCGGTGCTCAGATGAAGAAGTACCTTTTTCCGACTCGGGTGGCTCGCTTCGCTCGCCACCACTCGGCGCAAAAATCTACGCTAAAAAGGCTGAACGCTCGGCTTTGCCTCGCGTTCAGTGAACCGCGGCGCAAGCGCCGCGGATGCTGGCGGTGAACTGTTTCGCTCAATAGCGATGTGTATTGACCACTTTCCGAACATTTTATCACAATTTATAACAAACTACTACATATGCCAATCAACATCGACCGATTCGAGGATGAGTCCGAAGCGGTCCTCGATATCACAGAAGGAACACAGCCACACACGGTTCTCACGTTTTTGGCGGACAATGACGAGCAAGCGTTCACGCAAACCGAGATTCACGAAGCGACACAGATTCCCCGAGGGAGCGTTGGTGTTGTCCTGTCACGGCTGGAAGAACGCGGACTAGTTCGCCATCGAGGGCGGTACTGGGCAATTGCTGAGGACGAGCGTCTTGCCTCCTACGCGGCACAGGAAGCTGCAGGTTCCTCATCAACGACAGACGACTACTACGGTCAAACAGACGAATGACCGAACAGGAATACACCAGGGGAACAATCGTGAAAGGTCCGGATCTTCTGGGACCCCATGACTATCGCCCATATATTTGTCTAAGTACAGAGAGTCCACCATTTCGTGATGAGGAGGCCGTTTATGCAGGCATCACGACGACACGCCGCTCAGCAGCAATCCCACTTGCTGAGACAGACTTCATGAGTGGCGGACTGCCCCGTGAAAGTTATGTCAATCCGTGGGTCCTGGTCACTATCAAACACGCGGATATTCAGGGAAAAGAAGGGCAATTAGCTGAAGATACCGTTGATAAGATTGCACGCGAAGCAGCTGCCCACATGGGAGTACTGGACTGATACCCCGACTCGGTCACTACCTCCCCTTTATTGAGCGCTTCCGTTTTAGCGAGCATACGCCGAGCGGAGCGAGGCGTTTCACCGACGGCGAGGCCGGAAGCCGAGCCGTCGGCCTTTTTCATCGACGTTTTTCGAGGAGTGGTGCCCGCAGCGAGCGAAGCGAGCGAGGACACCCGACGATGAAAAAGGTCGCTGTACTGAACGCACTCAGGGCTGGTTCGTACCGGCGTTAACGTTTGCCATCGACTCCTCGTCAAGCGCTTGTCGCCATAGGAGGTGAATTGCCCGGGCAACGACCTCAATTGAGGATTTCCTGAGACACGATGCCTCTACGTCGATATCCGTGCTTGACGCGTCTGGTGGCGGGTGGAAGTGTCGGTCGCCTGGCGGTGTCGAAAAGTCGTGCGGATGGATATCCCACCGGAGGTTACGCCCGGACGTATCCGAGTAGTGAATATTGTAGTCATCCGCCGTCGTCCATCGAACCGTGAATATGGTTGTCTCTGCCTCCCCGATACCATACGGTATCGTGAGCCGAAGTTCTCGGGGATTGAGTCGGTCATCGATCTCACCTGTGGCCATCGGTTCGATGGCGCTGAACGCATCTCGGAACGCATCGAGTTTCGTCACGTCGATACTGCCTCGAAGTGCGTGAGAGTCGCCCTCTCCAGTATCGAAGTGCATCAGACTGCTTCTGCACCGCCAGTGGGGTTTTCGACCGCGCTGAGCGCGAGCGCCACCTCAGCGAACGCGAGGTTCCGCCGCGTCGTTCGCCACTCAAGGAGCGTCTCCGGGTCAATATCCGCGTGGGAGCGGACGGCGTCATCGGGCGAGTTAGCGTCGAACCGGTCGCCGTACTCTCGAAGCTCCTCGCGCATCTCCAGAACGCGTGTCGAGAGCGTCTCGGTGTCCGTCTCGTCGAGGATACGCCGGGCCTGTTCGAGGGCGAGGGAGTCCTTGGACCGCTGATAGAGCGTCCCCGTCGAGTCTGGGGACGCAGTCTCTGCCACGTAGCCGTGTTCGACAAGCGAGCGAAGGTGCTTGCGGGCTGTCTGCTCCGACGTAAGGGCCTTTTCGGCAACGGTCGCCGCGCTCATAGGCTCGTAGGCCGTGCGCATCACTGAGCGCACACGGTCGAACGGACTGGTATCACGTTTCCAGTCCTCTCTGGCGCGCTCGTTCACGTCTTCAAACGCCGGGGCAGATTCTGGCATCGAATCAAACTATGGGGCATGAGTATATCACTCTTTGGAGTGCTATTTTTATTTCTGTGGGGAAGACACTCAAGAGCTATTGAGGGACTGCTGTGAAAGATGAAGAGGATCAAGTCATAGGAATAATCGTACGTCATCAGAGGTGATTTCAGGAAATTTCACCTGGGTTGCTGTCGCTCAGCGGATCGTGTCGCGTGACGAGTAGTAATTCACAGACCCAGGCTGTTTTTAATCGCAGCATCGATCTTCGCCATTCGTGGCGCCGGTACCGCCCCGAGATTCTTCTGTATTCGTTTCTTCATATCAACAACACGAATCTGACTGAGATCGGCCACCGAATCGTGAGTGAGAGGTGTGTTTGAGGCAAGGACTTCCACCTCAAACGGGTAGATGTCAGTGGGGTCGTACTGCTTCGTGAAGGGGGCGACAATCGTCGTTGGGGAGTACTGGTTGCCAACGTCATTTTGAATAACGACACAGGGCCTACTGGAACCCTGTTGCTCACTCCCCTTCGTTGGATTCAATTCGATCGTAACGATGTCTCCGCGACGCACCTTCACGGTCACTCGCCCCATTCCGGAGCATCCTCGAGGCGCTCGGTTGCTTCTGCTGACGTTCCTTCCATCTCCTCAACCAGCTGCCGAGACCGGTCTGCTCTTTTTTTGTATCCTTCCGCTAAGCGCTCTTCGTCCGTCGGTGCCTTGATGATAATTTCGTCGTTAACCTCGATGAACCTGATCTCGTCGCCACCTTCGATCCCGCGGCGGTCCCGGAGCTCTTTTGGGATGGTGACTTGCCCCCTATCACCGACTTTCCGGGTATGTTCTGTCATACAAATTCATACTTTTTTCATACTCTTAGCGTTGTCGGTGCCTGCCGACTCCTATTGGATGGGCGCGTTGCATCATACATATCTGTCTCAATACATGCAGAAATTGTCACTATATTGATAACATATCTGCGCCGGCACTGTATCCGAGTGTCTCAAATTCTCTCCTGTGCTTGCGCACTGTTGCATCAGGTTATCTGAACACGACCGGTTGGCGAGGAAACTATCCCGTCACTTCAGGTCATGAAACGTGACCTCGCCGCTCTCCGTATCGATGATGACGCCGGCAGGTGGGTCGCCACCGCTGTCTGGCGTGATGGCAATCCCACCGGGGTTGATTCGTACCGTCCCATCCACTTCCTCGTGAACGCGCTGGTGGGTGTGGCCGTGGAGGACGTACTCGTAGCTTCCACAGGCGACGAGTGCGTCGACAATCGGTTGGCTGGTGCCGTGATACACGGCAAACGACTGGTCATCGAGGGTGAGTTCGCCCATCTCGCCGAGGTCAGTGCCAAAGGACTGAATCGTCTCGTGGAGCATCCACTCGCCGTCGTTGTTTCCGCGGACCGCATAAAACTCGAAGTCGTCGTCGAACGGCGTGACCGAGAACGGAGCGACAAAATCACCACAGTGTATGACGGTATCAGCTTCGGCCGCAAAGAGGTCGACAGCGGACGATACGACATCGAGGTTATCGTGGGTATCCGAAATGACGCCAACGTGCATACGAATGCTTCGGCCGGAAGGAGTATCAATGACAGGTATGGCGCGTCTTATTTAAGCAGTCGGAAGCTATCTCACGAGTGTGTCAGAGACGCTCCCAATCGTTGCGGGGATTCTGATTCTCGGCGTGGCTGCGCAACTGCTCGCCCGTCGGTTTCAGGTGCCAAGCGTGCTCTTTCTCATCCTCATCGGCCTCGGTATCGGTGGCGCAGGGCTCGAAATCGTCACAATCGAGACGTTCGGCGAAACAGGGTTGCAGACTGTTGTCGGGCTGAGCGTGGCGGTCATCGTCTTTGATGGGGCCTTTCACCTGCAGCGAGCACGACTGCGAGAGGCACCGAAGGCGACGCTTCGGCTTGTCACCCTTGGTGCCGTCATTACGCTTGTTGGCATCGCGCTGGCCGTCCGGTTCTTTCTGGATGTCTCGTGGTCGCTGTCACTGCTTGTCGGAGCCCTCCTTGTCGCCACTGGCCCGACGGTCATCACCCCAATTTTGGAGGTCGTTCGGGTCCGAGAGCACGTTGCGTCTGCACTGGAAGCGGAGGGTATCATCAACGACGTGACGGCAGCTATCGCTGCTGTCGTTATCTTCGAAGTGTTCGTCAACGGTGAGGGGACGACCCTTGCTGGTGTTCTCACGTTCATCGAACGGTTTGGCACCGGCGTTGTGGCTGGGCTTGTCACCGCAGGACTGATTTACCTGATTCTGTCTCGCGACCTCGCACCCGGAGACGCACCGCAGGCTGCCCGATTTCTCTTTTTAAGCGGTGCCGTCGGCTCGTTTGCGGTTGCTGAACTCATCGCTGCCGAAGCGGGTATTGCTGCCGCCGCAACAGCCGGAATCGTCCTCGGCAACCTCGAACTGGACCACCGTGAGACCATGGCCGAGTTCGGCCGTGACCTCACCCTTCTCTTGCTCGCGTTCGTCTTTATTTCACTTGCAGCGCTGATAGACCCCGATGCAATCCGTGAACTCGGGGTTGGTGGACTCTTGCTTGTTATTACCGTGGTCCTCGTTATTCGACCGGTTGTGGTGGCACTCTCAACGGCGGGCCTCCCGAGGTTCACTCGCCAAGAGCGGCTCTTTCTCGGGGCAGTCGGCCCACGCGGAATTGTCGTTGCCAGCGTTGCAACGTTGTTTGCAATCGAACTCGCACCGGCGGACCCCGAGGCCGCGCAAGTACTTTCAGGAGCCGTCTTTCTCGTGATTTTTGTGACCGTTCTGTTACAGGCAGGGCTCGCACGACAGATTGCAACATTCCTTTCGGTCATACCAATGCGTACACTCATCATCGGCGGGGGCCGGGTCGGCCGGGCGCTCGCCACACGACTGGAGAACCGTGGCGAGTTCGTCATCATCATCGAAAACGATGAGGACGAACTCGAACGAGCACGCGAAGCAGGCTTTACCGTCCACGCTGGCGACGGCACCGAACCCGACGTGTTACGGGAAGCGGGGGTCACTGACGCCAAGCGCGTGATTGCTGTGACGGAAAACGACAACGACAACCTGCTAGTCTGTCAGCTCGCTACCTCAAAATTCGACGTTGAATCTGTGCTCTCACGAGTGAACAAGCCGGAAAATGTCGATGCGTTCAACACGCTCAATGTGACGGCAATTGATGCACCAACGGCAACCGCAGTGGCCATCGACGACGAAATCGAACGGCCCGCATTAACTCACTGGATGAACGAAATCGGCGAAGGACACGACGTTCAGGAGGTCCGAGTGACCGCTGAGGACCTCGTTGGGAAGACAATTCGCGAACTCAACGCTGATATCCCGGATGGCTGTATCGTCGCGGTGATTGGTCGGGATGGCGAAACGCACGTCCCGAACGCCGACGAGGCAATACAGTACGGCGACCAGATTACATTTATCGGAGACAAGGACGCGGTTAAGCAGGCGATGAAACGGTTTCACCCACACGATTAATCGTCGGAAACTCCGTACTCGGACCGTGCTGTTTATTGATAACCGGAAGATACCACTTAGTAATGAGGCGACGACAATATCTCACAGCAGCAGGCGCAACGACGGTTGCTGCACTTGCTGGCTGTGCAGAACTCCAGACACCCGACGACAACGGCGACGATACGAGCGACGACGGCACGACCACGGATAACGGCGAAGAGACGCTCGTTGTGAGCACGTACAGTTCGTTCCTTGATGCGCCCTCCATCGGTCCCGGAGAGCTCGTACAACAACGGTTCGAGGAGGAAACTGGCGTGAATCTTGAGTGGGAGTCACCTGACGGACAGGTCGACCATTACATTCAACGAGCACAGGACGGTGCGAGCATCGATTCGGATCTCTACCTTGGGATTACGACGGAAGACCTCGTCCGCGTTGACGAGCAACTTGACGACCCCCTCTTTGCGTCGGGACTAACCATCGATGGGCAGGATGATATCATCGACGGGCTTGATTTCGACCCCGAAGACCGCGCAGTTCCGTTCAATACAGGCTACATCTGTCCGGTCTACGACAGCACGGAAACCGACGCACCCGAAACGTTTGAAGAGCTTCGAGAAGCAGACCACGCAGGAAACCTGATTGCACAGGAACCTGGCTCGACCGTTGGGCTTGCATTCATGCTTCATACCATCTATCAGTACGGTGAAGAGGAGTATCTCGACTTCTGGGCCGACCTGCAGGAGGGTGGTGCCACCTTCCTCGGTTCGTGGGCGGATGCCTACGACGCCTGGATGGGTGGGGAATCGCCGATGGTAATTTCTTACTCCACTGACCAGGTGTTTGCAGCAGGTGACGACAGAGACCTCGACAAACATCAGATTCAGTTCCTCGATGACCAGGCCTACGCCAACCCAGAGGGAATGGCGGTGTTCGAGCAGGCCGATAACCCAGACCTCGCCGAGGAATTCCTTGAGTTCATGCTCACACCCGAGATACAGGGTGAAGTCGCCGAGAACAACGTTGTCTTCCCGGCGACCGAAACTGCAGAACTCTCCGAGGAGTATGCCGAACTGGCACACGAACCGCCGGAAGCAGTCACGTTCGCCTACGATGACCTCGTGGGGAACATTGACGACTGGATCGACCAGTGGGACCGCGAAATTGCTGGTTAACGCAGTGTGAGTCCATCTGATCCTCGTCGAACCGTTCGCGACCGCATCGAGCGCCGAGCGCTCGCTGTCCTTGCTGTCGTCACCACGCTGTTGCTCGTTGGGATGTTCTATTACCCGGTGGGGGCCGTTTTCAGAGAGGCCTTCATTGTCGATGGTCGGGCAACGCTTGGGCTTTTTCTCGAATTTTTGCGGGACCCCTTCTATTTTGGCGACCTGGCTCGGCTCCTGCGGGGTGACCCACTGCGTGAGGTACTCCCCTCGTTGCTCTCGTTCGAGCGACCATCGAGCATTGTAGGCTTTACCGCCTATCAGGCCTTCCTGTCGACGATACTCAGCGTTATCCTCGGCGTCCCACTTGCCTACTTGCTTGCTCGCTATGAGTTCCGTGGACGGCGAACGCTGCGCTCGCTGACTATCGTCCCGTTTGTCCTTCCGTCGATTCTGGTTGCGGTTGGCTTTCGCGCCACCTTCTCGACGAATGGCCCGGTGAATACGGCGCTTGGCTTTTTTGGGTTGGGGCCGGTTGAACTCCTATTTACCCTCGAAGCCATCGTGATTGCACACGCATTCTATAACGCACCATTGGTCGCTCGGGTGACCCTCGCTGCGTGGGAATCCGTCGACGCCAGCGCTATCGAGACAGCCCGAAGCCTCGGTGCAGGACCGTTCCGGGCGTTCCGCGACGTTGTTGCCCCACAGCTCTATCCGTCGGTGTTGATGGGCGCAACCCTGACCTTTGTCTTCACCTTTGGAACCTTCCCTATTGTGCTTGCACTTGGGGATGCTTCCCTGATGACCGTCGAGGTGCGGGTATTTCGGCTCGTCGAGCGCTTTGATTATGCTGAGGCTGCCGCTCTTGCGATTATTGAACTGGCAATTTCGCTCACCATCCTGTATGGCTATCTTCGCTACGAGGCAAAACAGACTATGCAATCACGCGGTGCACGGCCGCTTCCCCGCCGTCCGCTCCGGCCACCGGCACTCACTGCACGCGAACTCGTCCCCCGAATCGGACTCGGCGTCTACAGCGTCGTTGCGTTCGTTCTCTTTGTCGTCCCGATGGTTAGCCTCGTGATTGCTAGCCTTACCACAGATGGTGGGAGTTGGACGCTTGATAACTACCGGTTCCTGCTCGAACGACAGGTTGAGGGCGCAGCGTTTCAGGTCCAGCCGTGGCCGGCGATTCGAAACTCGTTGCTCTTTGGGGTGGCGACGCTCGCGGTTGCCCTGCCGATGGGGATTACAGTCTCCGTGTTGACGACCCGGCGGTACCGGGGACGAAAAGTGGTCGACGTCATTGCAATGGCCCCGCTTGCTGTCTCCGGGTTAATTGTCGGACTCGGCCTGCTCCGCGGGCCGGTGTTCGGCATCGAATTCGGCGGCTATCGGCTGATTATTGGGGGTGCTATTGCTATCGTCGCGGCACACGCCGTGGCCGCTTACCCGTTCGTTGTTCGGACAGTCGCTCCCGGACTCCAGAATCTTGACCCGCGATTGGTCGAGTCTGCACGGTCGCTCGGTGCTTCTCGGGCACGCGCACTCGTCGATATCGAGCTTCCATTGGTCTGGCCGGGCGTCGTCGCTGGTGCGGCATTCGTCTTTGCCATCTCCATCGGGGAGTTCTCCGCAACCGTGTTGCTCGCAACCGGTACCGACCAGTTTACGATGCCAATCGCAATCGAACGGTTCATCGGCCGGCGACTCGGACCGGCAACCGCAATGGGTGTTGTCCTGCTCGTCGTGACGAGTCTGAGCTTTATTGTCATCGACCGCCTTGGAGGTGAGCAACGCAATGGCGGACTCTGATGAGCGTCGGCTGAGCGCTGACCAATCGCCTGCTATTTCACTCGATGGGGTGACCCGAACCTATGGCGCGACGACCGCTGTCGAGGAGGTAAGTTTCGCTGTCAGCGAGGGAGAGTTTTTCACCCTCGTCGGCCCATCCGGCTGTGGAAAGACAACAACCCTGCGGCTTGTCGGCGGGTTCGAGCAACCAACAGACGGGACAGTGCAACTCTCCGGCGAAGAAATGGTCGGCGTTCCGCCGGAAGAGCGCGATATCGGTATCGTGTTTCAGAACTACGCGCTGTTTCCCCACATGAACGTGCGAGAGAACATCGCCTACGGCCTCAACTTTACTGACCCTCCCGATGGGCAGACAAAAGCTGAGCGAGTTGAGGAGTTACTTTCGCTGGTTGACCTTGAGGGCATGGGCAAGCGCGACCCTGACAATCTCTCCGGGGGACAACAACAGCGCGTCGCGCTTGCGCGGGCGCTTGCTCCCGGCCCGAGCGTGTTGTTACTCGATGAGCCGATGAGCGCGCTCGATGCGGAACTTCGCGAACGGCTGCGGGTCGAACTCAAAGACATCCAGCAGACCCTCGGCGTGACGACCCTGTATGTCACACACGACCAGGAGGAGGCGCTTGCAATTTCGGACCGGGTTGCCGTGATGCGAGACGGCCGAATTGAACAGATTGGGACGCCCAGAGAGATTTATCACCAGCCAGCAACGCGGTTCGTTGCCGAGTTTATCGGCGACAACAACGTATTTGATGGCGAGTTGGTGACCGTCCAAGAGGAGACGCTCACTGTGCGCCTAGACGGTAACCGCTCCACCGTCGTCGAGATTGAACGGCCGGAGCAAGGGACGTTTTCGGCTGGACCGCTACAGACCGGTGACCACATCCTGTTTTGTATACGACCGGAGTCACTTCTCGTCGACCACGGGGAGAATGCGCTCGAAGCGACCGTCGAGAGCACCGAATTTCTTGGTGGGACAACGCGGATACAGCTTGATTGGAACGGGAGGACACTGCTTGTCCACGGCGATAAAACTGTTGGCGAACAGACGACCATCGGCTTCGACCCGGCTGCTGCACACGTTATCGAGCGGCTGTGAGACGGAATCGTGTGCTGTGCTGATACTGCCGGACGTTACTTCGTTACCATCCTCGCCACCCTGGAGTGAGGAGAATGTTCACTCGCTTACGTCCAGTAGTCTGAGTGGCGTCCAGACCCAACCATTATGCATATTCCAGCGCGGTATCTGATATGACACATCCTGCAGACCTGATTTTCACTGGCGGAGATATCTACACACTCACACCGGATTCAGCGGTCGATACCGTAACCGACGGACGACCAGACAACCCCGACGGAGAAGCAATCGCCATCCGTGATGGTGACGTTATTGCCGTTAACACAGCCGAACAGGTTTCGATGCTCGAAGGCGTCGAAACGGAAACTATCGACCTCAATGGTGCGACCATTCTTCCGGGGTTCATCGACGCCCACACCCACATGGACATGCTGGGGCGACGCGAGTACGAGGCTGACCTCGGTGGTGCGACAGGTGTCGACGACTGCGTTGAACGGCTCCGTAAGCGTCGAGATGAAACCGACGAGGGCTGGATTCTCGGCTTTGGCTATGACGAAAGTGAATGGGATGACGGGAATGTCTACCTCGACAGGAATGCCCTCGATGACGTCAGTACGGACCGTCCGGTGGTTGCGGTGAGAGAAGATATGCACACCGCCTCGGCCAACAGCGTCGTCCTCGAAACCTACGGGAATGCCCTGCCGAGCGAGAACGTCCAGACCGAGGATGGGGAGCCAACTGGTGTGCTTGTCGAGAATGCCGTCGAGTTTCTCTTCGAGGAGTTTACCCCAAGTGACGAGCGGTTGCGTGAGTATCTGCTCGTCGCACAGCGGGTCGCAAACCAGCGCGGCGTCACCGGTGTCCACGACATGATTCGGCGCTCGAACGCACCGCGAATCTACCGAGACCTCGACATCGCCGGCGAACTCACGCTCCGGGTCCGCCTCAATTACTGGACGGACCACCTCGATGCCGTCCTCGAAACCGGCCTCCGAACCAACCACGGCTCGGAGTGGGTTCGCACGGGCGCGATTAAATCCTTCACCGACGGCAGTATCGGCGGCCGGACCGCAAAACTCACCGAACCTTACGCTGACGCGCCTGAAGGAAGGACAGAAAATAACAGTGACAACCGCGGTGAATGGGTTGTCGAACCCGAGGAGTTTCGGTCACTCATCGAGCGGGCGGACGACGCCGGACTGCAGTGTACCGCCCACGCGATTGGCGATGAGGCCATCGAACTGGTACTTGATACCTACGAAGGCACTGATGGTGATGGGTCACGTCATCGAATCGAGCACGCAGAGGTGTTGACAGATGAGCTTGTTGACCGCCTTGCTGACAGCGACGTGGTCGTGTCGATGCAACCAAACTTCCTCAAATGGGCGCGTGAAGATGGTCTGTACAGTGCTCGGTTGGGTGACCAGCGACGCGTCGACTCCAACCAGTTCGGTACGCTCCACGACCGCGGGGCGACGCTCGCGTTTGGAAGCGACTGTATGCCGCTTGACCCCCTATTCGGGATTGACCAGGTTGTCAACGGGCCGACGCCGGAACAGTCGCTGTCGGTGACGGCAGCCCTTCGCGCGTACACGAGCGGTGCGGCCCATGCCGGCTTTGACGAAAAGCGGCTTGGACAACTCTCGCCGGGGTACTGTGCTGACCTCGTCGTGCTTTCCGAATCACCATGGGAGAGCGATTCGATTGCAGATATCGACGTGAAAATGACCGTTGTGGGTGGGGATGTAGTTTTCGACGACTGTGCAAATACCGAGTGAAACACGCCACTGGATTGCGTAGCGTTTATACTACCGGACGTAAGCCTTTAAACAATCTCGGCACCCCGTGGTGGCGAGTATGTTTACGACGTTACATCCGGTAGTATTAGGCAGGTTGGCCGTCGAAAGAGAACTATGCCCGATACAACACTACGCGAGTTGCTCGAACGCAACGCCCGCCACGTCGAGAGCTTGCCGCAAGGCCATTTTGCGGCCGTTGAGGACACACAGGAGCCGGCGGCAGTTTCCATCTGTTGTTCGGACTCGCGCGTCCCACAGCAGGGAATGTGGGATGTCGAAGAGCCGGGCTGGCTCTTTACCCCGAGTACCATCGGCAATCAGGTCTGGGACCGACACAACGGCGAACTGGTTGTCGACGGCAGCGTCCTGTATCCAATCGTCAACACTGATACTCGTGTCACGGTTGTTGTCGGCCACACAGGCTGTGGGGCGGTGACGGCTGCGCTGGCTGCTGTACAGGAGGGACTCGACGCTCCGCCGGGCATCGAAAAATGGGTTGAACTGCTGATGCCCGTTGTCGAGGACGGGCTTGCCGACCCACGGGTTGATGAGACCGACGACGCGAGCCTTGTCGACCAACTGGTCGAGTATAACGTCGACCGACAGGTTGCGTTCCTTCGTGAAAGCGACGATGTGCCAGACGACGAGCGAATCGTTGGGTTTGTGTATGACTTTCAGGGTGTCTACGGAGATGTCCGTGGCCGGGCATATCTGGTAAATATCGACGGCGAAACGGATGTCAATGCTCTCAGAGACCAGATTCCGGAGGAATTTGTCGAGTCGGTAGAGCGACTCGTGTACTGAACCCGTGTATAGGCCTGACGTGATGAATAGATTGATAACCACGAATCAGTTAAGACCGAGATAGATGTCTGGTGCGCTTGATGAGGATACAGCCAGGACGCTCGCCAGCGGTCGCGAGACCGTCGGCGGGATTCTGTCTTCCGCACAGTCCCATCTCAAGCGTATCTTTATCGTATTCGTCATTTTCTTTCTGGCGGGATTCTATACGCTTCGGGAGTTCATCTGGCCACGGCTCGAACAGGACTTGGTTTACGCCCGGATGGAGCCCGGAAGCCGGGTCTACGAGGGTACGGAAATCGTCGTTACCGACCCGTTTAACGTCATCCTGATGCAGGCGAAAATCGGTATTATCGTCGGTATTCTCGGTGCGTTACCCGTTCTCATCTGGTATAGCCGTGATGCCCTCAAACGCCGGGGATTCTGGCCTGATTCGACCGTTCCACGCTGGAAGAAGGTCGCATTCGTTACTGCGATTCTCGCGCTCTTTGTCGGCGGTGTTGCCTACGCCTATCTGCTGTTTTTCCCTATCATGTTTGACTTCCTGGCAACGAACGCCATCAACGCCGGGTTTCAGGCGACCTGGTCGCTCGTCATGTGGACCGAGTTTGTCTTTTTCCTCGGGCTCTCCTTTGGGCTCGCTGCACAACTTCCACTTGCAATGAGCGCCGCCGCCCGGACGGGGATTGTTAGCTACGAAACCTTCCGTGACAAGTGGCGGTATGCTGTTGTCGGGATCTTCGCTTTCGGTGCGATGTTCTCGCCACCGGACCCGTTCACGCAGGTCATGTGGGGTGTCCCGCTCGTTGCGCTGTATTTTGTCAGTCTTGGTGTGACCAAACTCGCGGTCACCTCGAAACGCGCAAGCGAGTCCGTCACCATGCGCGAGGTCGGGGAGACTCACTGGAACAAGATTGCCGGCATTTCCTTCCTCGCCGGAGCGGCAATCTATCTCTATATGCTTGAAGGTGGTGCGCAGGCGACAAATGACCTACTCGCAGAGATTGGCTCGGATTACCGGCTTGCCGTTGGCGACCAACTGAGCGTGCTTGGTCTCTCTCCAACGGTTGTCACCCTCGTTGTTGCAGCGCTTGTGGCCGGTATCGTCGCCGTGGAACTTCTCTTTTATTTCCGGATTGTCGAACTCGAACGAAAAGCCAAAGAAGCAACACAAAAAGCGCAGGGTGAATCGACACCCGGGGAACCCGCCGAGATTGATGTCGGTGCGATGAGTGCTGGTGCGATTCGGGCAACGTCACCGGAGGCCTTTTTCGAGTTGAGCGAGGAACGCGCCCTCGCCTACGCCGAGGAGGCACTCGAAGCCGAGAACCCACAGAAAGCAAAGGCTATCTTCGACAAATTCGACGACGCCCAGGAGAAAAAGGCCGAACAGGAGGAAGCTGAAGAAGGTGAATCAGCAGAGGAGGATGAAGGCGGAGTCGTCAGTTCCACCGCTGCTGGCATGCTTGACCCGTTCACCGAAGACGAGACCACCGAGGATGACATCGGAGGGTATTACTACGATATTCGGTTCATTCTCGATTCGCTGACTTCGAAGACCATCTGGATTGTGGCGACGTTCATGGTCGTCCTCGCCGGGACGTTCATGGCGTTGTATCTCGGTGGGATTCGTCACGTCGTCGAGGCCTTCTTCAGTGGAATGCCTGGTGACACCGCTTCAGAGGTCGAAATTGTTGTCTTGCACCCTGTCGAGGCGCTGATTTTCATGTTGAAATTCTCGACGGTCCTGGCGTTTCTCTCTATCGTCCCGATTGTGCTGTATTTCGCCTGGCCGGCTATCGAACAGCGCGGACTGACGACCGGTAACCGCGAGGTCTTCTTACTCTGGGGCGGGACGATGCTCGTTGCGCTCACTATCGGCACGCTCGTTGGCTTCCTGTACCTTGCACCGACGATATTCTCCATCCTTGCGCTGGATGTCGTCAACAACTACATGGTGATTGCCTACCGAATCAGTAGCTTCGGCTGGCTCGTTATCTATCTCACCGTGGGTATCGGCATTCTGGCGATGATTCCCGCCACGATGCTATTGTTCCATCACGGGCGGATTATCGGCCGACGGCGCATGCGCAAAAGCTGGCGTGGCGTCGTTCTTGGCTTCTTTGCGCTGGCTGCGTTTTTCTCGCCGGCAAGCATCTTCACGATGTTTCTGGTCGTCATCCCCGCTGGACTTGCCTACGGTCTCGGACTGGGATTGCTTTGGGTCTATGACCTCGTCGGGAACCGGACGCCAACACGAACAGGGGAGGCAGCCGACTGAAAAACACTGATATACTCCCCATCAAAAGTATCTCCTGAATGGGGGAGAGGACGTTTCGGCAGGCGACGCCATCGGATGGGACCAGCATCCTTCAGCTTAAACGCGAAGCTATCGAGCAGATTGATAGCGATAGTTACGACGAGGAGCAACTGACCGCATGGATGCCCGACGACGGTGCAGTAGATGAGTTCAAGCAGGCCATTCGAAGCGATGTGTTTGACGTACTCGTGGCTGAGGATGGTGACGGACTGGTTGCGTACGGAGTATTGAATCTTGAGAAGGGACGTATTGATGCAGTCTTTGTCCACCCGGAGGCAACCGGAGATGGGATTGGTCGCTCGCTGGTTCGACAGTTTGAGAGTCGGGCACAGATGTACGGCATCACCGAGTTGACCATCGTTTCGTCACTGAATGCACGACCCTTTTACGAGTCGCTTGGCTACGAATTTCGGGACCGAAAGGAACGAGAGATTGCTGGCGTCGTGCTGGAATTTGCTATCGTTACGAAGGAATTTGACCTCTGATACGGGTATCACAGTGCGACAGAAGCACGCTCACACAAGTTCTGTCGTGGTCGCTGCAATTTCTTCCATTGTGGCGCTTGCCTGCCCAAGGTCGCCACGAACAGTTGAGAGATGCTCGGTCTGGTCGTCGATGGTTTCCTGGATTTCGGTTACGTGTGTTCGTAAGCGCTCGCTGTGCGTGAGTAGTTCGGCAAGCTCGTCATTCTTTCCGTGGTCCTGATAAGAACGTGCCATTCAGCGCTATATTGAGTCTTATGAACAAAATGGTTGCCATTCAGTCGGTCAGAGCTGTCCGCGAGACCGAATCAGTCCAACAGTCAGATAGACAAACGGCGTATCGAGGCCAACGAGTGCGAGTTTGAACAGGTACTGACCGACGATGAGACCAATGATGGCATCAACCGGCAGGCCCTGGAAGATGAAAAATGCGACAGTGATGAAAATCACCGTGTCGATAAGCTGACTGGTTGCTGTCGAGAGAATATTCCGAAACCAGAGGTAGTTCCCATCGGTATAGCCTTTGAGCCGATGAAAGACAATCACGTCCCAGTTTTGACTGACCAGATAGGCAAGAAGGCTGCCTGCAACGATACCCGTACTGGCTCCAAGAGTCTCAGCAAAGGCACTTTGTCCAACATCGGAAACCTCCGCTATCGGTGCCCAGATGGCCAGCCAGACGAGTACGAGCAGGACGACGTTCATCAGGAACGCAATGTTGACGAGCGCCTGTGCCTGTCGCTTGCCGTAGAGTTCCGTATAACAGTCCGAGGCAAAGAACGTAATCGCGTACGCAAACACAGCGGCAGGAACCGTAATCAGGTCCCCGGTGAGCGGCAGGCTGAAGGGGAGACCGACCGCGACAACTTTCGCGGCTGTTACCTGTGCGGTGACGAGGGCAGTGACAAACAGCGCTGCAAGGGTCAACTGTGGAATTGGCAACCCAGCAGTAGCAGATTGTCCGTCGGCTGCTTCAGTTGCCATCGGTTCCCTCCTCTACCCTGCTCTCTTCCAACCGGCCGTGTCGGTCGTCAATCTCATCGAGGATATCGAGCGTCTTCCGGATGGACGCCCTGACTGCGTCGCTTCGGTTAACGAACTTGCCGTCGTCGCCGACATGCTCATCAAGGTCATCGAGCAGTTCTTGCGGTATCTCTACGCTTATTTTGGGCATCTACTGCTCACCTCCAAGCAATGTCCCAGTTGGTACTCCTCTAATATTCTCTAAAGAGTCTTCAGCGATTCGTTGCATAATCTTCGAAGAATCTTTCGCAGGATAGTATAAAATCGTCACGACTTGTGGCGCGTGCTGGGTTTGACTGCAGTGGATGGAAACGGGAAGGAAAACAACACGGTGGCTGTCGTGAGCAAGTTACTCTTCAGGGATGATGACAGTCTCTCGTTGTTCCAGTTCGACGGAGAGCTCAATCCCGCGCTGTGGGAACGCCGATTCATCAGGTGTCTCCGGCAGGGCCGGGTCCTCGAAGAGAACAGCCGAAAGATTGTCTTTCCCGCCACGGTCGTTGGCACAGTCAATGAGCGTCTCTGCAGCAGCCGCGAGCGAGTCCGCACCGAGCACCCACTCTCGAATTTCATCATCTGTGACAACCTGCTGTCTGACCGTCTCGGCAATCGCGTCGCTCCGGTCGCTGTCGAGGTAGGATTCATACAGCGAGGAGGCATCCGTCTGTGCGTCGATGAGGCCGTCGCTCGTGACGAGGACGATATCCTCCGCAAAGAGGTCGATGCTATCCGTCTCGACGGGTGCAGTTGCAGTCTCCGGGTCCTCACGTCCGTCGCCGCCGATTGCACGGGTGATTTCGTTGCCACGCGGATGGACATAGGATTCTATTTCGTCAATCTCGCCCGCCTCGTAGAGGTCGGTCACGACAGAGTGGTCTTTCGTCAGTTGGTCTATCGACTCAGATTTGCGGTTGATGACATAGGCTCGGCTGTCGCCAACCCAGCCGTAATGAAACTCGCCGTTGACTACAATTCCGGCGACAACTGTCGTATAGGCGGGCTGTCCCTCGTGGGTGACGTATTCGAGGATGCGCCGATGAGCGGTGGTGATTGCCTCCTCAATCGCTGCCTGTATCGTTTCGGCTTGCTGGTCATTCGGCAGCGGCTCTGACAGGTCGACATCGAATCGGTCTGGTCGGCTTCGCTCTGCCCGAATGGCGACTTGTGTGAGTTCTTCCGCGATGACCGTCGTTGCGATGTAGGAGGCCACATCGCCGGCATCGTAACCACCGGCACCGTCGGCGAGCACGACGACTGCTGCCTGACTATTTGTCGGGCCTGTAGCTGTAGACACAGCGCTGGTTTCCTCATCAGCGCTTTCTCCACTATCGATTCCCTCGCCGTCAGTAGCTTGCTCGCTGTCTTCTCGGTTCGTTCCATCGCCCGCCGTTTCCACATCAACACGCCCTGCTCGGTGGCCATGGTCGAAGCAGACGAAAGAGACGCTATCCTCGTTGATACCACGGTCACGCTTTCGCTCGCCAACGTCGTAGGTCGTTGCGTAGTTCATGTTCTGGTTGTGTCGTTCATGACTCCGATTCGAACTCGAACGTAACCCCGTAGCTCGGATGGACAAGTGCAATCAGGTCGCCAGCCGAGAGTTCGTAGCTTGTCGGTGGGGTGTTTCCGTGTCTGTCCGTCGGATCCTCTCCCTGCGCTTCAAGCCGTTCTCGCCCCGTTTCCCCGAGAACGCGCTGCCAGCCCTCGCCCGTCTGGACGTAGGTTCCGTTGAGGCTTCTGTCCTGAAGGTGCCACTGGCCGTCGACGATATCAAACTGTACCTGCACAGTCGAAATATACTCTCCCTCGTCCTCGATAGCGATGGATGGCGTCGGCCCTTTTGCGAACCGCCGGCCCAGCGTATCGCCGGGGGAGATAGTGTAGTGCTCTCCTTGCTGAATGTAGGTCAGCGTCGCCTGCGCTGGCGGCGTTGGGTCGCGCGCTTCGAGCACCTGTTTCATCACTGTTGCATTCCGATACCGCTGGTCGTATGCAGATTGCGTGGCTGTTTCGACAATCTCTGCAAGGTATGGGTCACACTCGATACCGAAATCCCGCGGGTTGACGCCGTCTTTTTTCGGGACGGTTCCCTTGAGCAAAAAGAGGAGAATCTTCCCAATCGAGTAGACATCCGACCAGGGCCCTTGTCGGGCATCGGTCTCGCCAGCGTCTGCGACCTCTCGTGGTTTGTAGGGGCCGAGAATTGTCGTCCCCGAATCTTCGGCGTGCCCATCGCTATCGAAGGCCGTCGCCGTGTTGAAATCGATGAGGACGGGAACAGGGCGGCCGCCGCGCTGGGCAATCATCACGTTATCAGGCTTCAAATCACGGTAGACTAGTTCGTTCTCGTGGAGAAAGCTCATCGCATCACAGAGGTCAATACCAATGTCCCTGACGTGTTCTGTGTCTTCGAGCGGCCCAGTCCGCTCGATTGCATCGTCGAGTTCGTAGCCGTCGATGAACTCGACGACGAGCATCGGCGTCCCGTCGTCATCCTCCGTGTTCGCATACAACGACATCACATTAGGATGACCGCCCGCTTCCTCGATACGAGCGAGCATTTCGGCTTCCTTCAGAAAGTACTCCTCGATGATGTCGGCGTCGTTGCTTGAGCCCTCGTAGTTCGGGAATTTGATGGCGACCAGTTCATCGCGTTCGGTGTCGACAGCTTGGTAGGCCTTGGCAAACCCGCCCTCGCCAGCCTTCGCTTCGAGTCGATACCGACCCGCAGCGAGGTCGCCTGCCTCTGGTATTGTACTCATGTGCGGTTGGTGGCTTCTGAGTGGTTGGATACTGACGTCCTCGCCAACTTACTGGATACGGTCATCATCAGTGACTATCTGCGTCGCCTGGCTCTGTTCGGCGCGACCGCCTTCCTTGACCAGCTGTGTTTCGGCCTTGAGTTCATCGACGGGTTTGGCGTCGTCGCCGTGAATTTTCGTCATCTTTTCGACTTTCGTTTCGGCGGCCTCGACGTTTCCTTTTCCGAGTTCCGTCTTGATGACGGTTTGCTGGTGGTCGAGTTGGACGGCCTCTTTATGTTCAGCAAGCTTGTCCGGGTCCTCGGTGTATTCGACGGTAATCGTCTCGCTTGCTTCTCCTCCGCGAGCGGTGAGCGTCACATCCGCCAGCGTGAGTGGCCCTGACTCACCGTCCTGGTCTACATCCGCTGCAGCGGGGACGTGGAATTTCATCACGACACGCTGTTCTTCCCGTTCGGTAAGGTCGGGGAGTCTGACGATAGCCGTATTAGCCTCCCAGTCGAGTGAGACCTCCTGTGCCTGTGGTACTGCCCGGTAGACATCGCTGACTTCGACGCCGGGAGCGACATCGAGTTCGAGTTGGGCGTCCGGTGCAACGACCGATTTCGCCTGCTCGACGGCCTCGCCGAAAAACTCCTCAATGTCGCCGGGCTCTTGCAGATGTGTCCATTTCCCGCGGGCGGTCGTGCCGAGCGTACGGATGGTCTCTTCTTCGTACTCGTCGCCGATACCCGCAGCCTCAATGCGGATGCCCTGATTGTCCACGGCCTGTGCAACGTCGGTAAACTCGTGTGGCTCGCGGTGCTGGTCTTTTCCGTCTGATAATAAGAGAAGGCGACGGACTGGCGTTCCGTCCATCCCTTCCCGGTCCGCAAGCGATGCAAGCGCCTTCCGGGCGACCTCGATACCGTCGTACATATTCGTTCCTCCGCCTGATGTCAGTTCGTCGACGGTTTCCATCGCTTCGTCACGTGAGATATCACCCCATCGCGTCGGGCGAAGAATCTGTTCGGCGTCAGAATCGAAGGAAATGATTGTCAGATAATCCTCATCATCGAGCAACCCACAGACCCATCTAACTCCCTCGCGGGCGCGTCCAATTTTCCCGTCTTGGTGCATCGAACCGCTCGTATCGATACAGAGTGCGATATGCCGAACAACCCCGTCCCCGTCGCTCTTTCGACCTGGTGTAACGTCGACGGTTCCCGTGACGGTCGTTCCCGTCGGCGGTACGTACGGTCGGTTGAGCTCCGTCGTCATGTGCGGTGGCATACCAATGCTGTTACCGCGATGTCGTAATGTATCTTTTCCACGACGCCTTGACAGTCTGACTGGCGGCGCCAATCGAACGGACTTTTGGCTCCCAGCGCAAGAAACGGGTATGGATGTTATCGTCGCCGAGGAAGTCAGCAGGCGATACGGTGAGACCGTCGCACTCGATGGGGTCTCGATGTCAGTCGGTGAAGGCGAGGTGTTTGCACTTATCGGGCCGAACGGGGCTGGAAAGACGACGCTCGTTCGGGCACTTACGGGAACAACCGACAGCGATGGGAGCGTTCGACTGTTCGGCTCGGAGCCACGCCGTGTCGAGCGCGAGCGAATTGGCCTGTTGCCACAGAACTTCTCGCCACCCGAGCGGCTCACTGCTCGCGAACTCGTTTCATTTTACGGTGGCCTGTATGATAATCCGCTCTCGGCCGATGAACTGCTCGCCGAGGTTGGAATGGAAGAAAGCGCGGACACTTACTACGAAAATCTCTCGGGAGGCCAGCAACGTCGCACCTGCGTGGCGACGACGCTCGTCAACGACCCAGACTTGCTGGTGCTTGACGAACCGACGACCGGTATCGACCCTGCAGGACGACGGCGGCTCTGGCAGTTGATTGAGAACCTGGCCGACAGCGGCACGACGGTCTTTATTACGACACATTATATGGAAGAAGCACAGCAGTTGGCCGACCGCGTTGGCTTGCTTGCCGATGGCGAACTCGTTGCGCTTGATACCCCGAGTGCGCTTATCGACGAGTACGGGGGCGAGAGCCTCCTCTATATCGATGGGACCTTCGATAGCGCAGTCGTTGAGGCCCTCTCATACGATGCAACGCTCGAAGATGGTCGGTTGACAGTCCGGAACGTCAGCCCGGAAGCTATCGGCACCGTCACGCAAACGCTCGAATCCCATGCCCATTCGTACGATTCGCTCACCTGGCGACAGCCGGATTTGGAAGATGTCTACCTGGCGCTCACCGGGCAGGCAGTCGTCGGTGGCGAAGCCCTCGCTGATGCCGTTCCAGCCGACCCACTGGTTTCGACGGGAGGTGAGGCGCAATGAGCCGATTTGGTCGGATTCGTGCCGCAACAACCGCTGGCTGGCATAGCTTTCTCCGCCGGCGGACAGCCGTCTTCTTTACGTTCTTTTTCCCTGCCATCATCGTCGTCATCTTTGGGCTGCTCGTTGAGACACAGGCTGGCGACGGTGGGTTGTTTGCCGAACCTGCAGAGTGGCATATCGCGGGCTATATCACCGTCGTTGTGCTCTTTACCCCACTGTCACGCGTTGGTAGTGAAGTCGCGAGACATCGGACGGGAAGTCAGTTCGAAAAGTTGGCAACGACACCGCTTCGGCGCTGGGAGTGGCTGCTTGCACAGACGGTCGTCAACACTGTCGTTATCGGGATTGCGTCGCTGTTACTGGTCGGCTTATTGCTCGCCGGAACCGGTGCACGGCCGCCTCTCTCTGCTGAACTTGTGTTGGTCCTCCCGCTTGTCGTCCTCGGCGTTGCCCTGTTCTGTGGCGTCGGCGCGATGCTCGGTGCGCTAGCGGATTCCCAGGATGGCGTCATCGCTGCGAGCAACGGCATTGCCATTCCGCTTTTTTTCCTCTCGGAAGCGTTCGTCACGCGGGAGATGCTTCCCGGTTGGCTGCCTGTCGAATTCTCCCCTGTGACACATCTTGCTCGCGGCCTCCGTGAACTCACATATGTCGAGGGAACAGCAGGGACAATCTTCCCTGCAGCGTGGCCCCTGCCGGAGCTCTACTCGTATCTCCTATTGCTCGCAATCGGGGCTGTGATATCCTTTACTGTCGCTGCTCGGTTGATTCCACGGACGGATTAGCATTTATAGACAATCCGACCTCACCGAACGGTTACCATCGTCACACAGCGTGGACAGGTTGCCGTCGTCACCCGTTGACCGCGTGCCGTTCGATAATCGATAACAAGCTCCGTTTCAGGGACCGGATTCTCACAGTGGGGACACCGTCCGAGAACCGTATTATCGGCAGTCATTGTTCGCCTCCACGAACCGCAATCATATCCTCAGTTTAGCGCTTAGACTCAAAAGGATTCGTCAGACGGCTGTCTGACCGCCATAACTCTATTTCGTATCAGAACGAAAGAATAAATGCAGGGGGTTCCGAGGTATGAACAATGAATCTCCCGTTTGACGACGAATTTCTCCAACAGCTGATAGATGCTGTCGGTGTTGGCGTGGCGATGTACGACATAACGGGGCGATTTCAGTACGTGAATAAGACGTACGCCGAGATGCTGAATACGGACAGAGAAACGCTTTCAGGGGCGACAATTTGGGAGGTTAACCCACAGTTTGACGAATCCAAATTTGAGGCCTACTGGGAGTCATTTTCATCGGGCGAAACGCGGTTTGCCGAGACGATTCACGCGTACGGTGAGACGACAGTACAGGTCGGGACGGCGACTACCAGAACGACGGTCGACGGAACGACGTATCATATCGGAACGATTCGGGATATTTCGTTGCGAAAACGGCGGGAACTGCAGTTGGAACAACTCAACTCGGTGACGGCTGACCTTATTGAGGCGAAAAGTCGTGAGGAGATTGCACAGCTCACCGCCCGGACGGTAGACCACATTCTCGACTGTGATGGCACTGTTGTCTGGTTTGTAGAGGGTGGTCAGCTTCAGCCGCAGTCGGTTATCGCCCACAACGGACTCAGCTCGCCGGAGCCCTGTTCGGTCGAAAGCGACACCGTCGTCGCCGAAGCGTACCGTCGGGGTGAAGTAGTCACTGACGAGCGACTGGACGAGAACGGAGGTGGCGAAACTGCTGTGCAGGGCCGCTGGTCTGAAGTCGCCGTTCCGCTCGGTGAAGACGGTATCCTGAGCATCGGCACCCCAGAGACGGACGGTTGTACCCAGACCGACCAGTATCTGGCGTCGTTGATTGCCGCAAACAGTGCAACCGCGCTTGAGCGGCTTGACAACGAAAGACATCTCGAACGGCAAAA
>LFFM01000563.1_pt1 | contig 26202 bp, 29 predicted proteins | sample 643131 | NCBI WGS metagenome assembly LFFM01 (sample SAMN03777445, study PRJNA286221) | soda lake metagenome | biome: soda lake; feature: Kulunda steppe; material: water; isolation source: sample Tc-Br brine of Tanatar trona crystallizer | place: Russia: Kulunda steppe | collected 2011-07
GGACAGAGGGAGCCCGACTCCCGTGCCCTCGGCATGAGGAAAGTCCCCCCACCGGCCGGACGGGCGACCGGGCACACGCCCGGAGTCGGAGACGGCTGGCGCTGGAACAGCAACGACACCCCCCACCTCGACCGATGAGTCGCGTACGGTCGCCCCGGCGATCGACGTCGGTCACGGGATCACCCGCGACCGAGCGAACCGACCCGTAAGGGAAGGGAGTTAACCCGACGAGGGGAGACGGGTGGGAACGGATGGAACGGCGAATCCTCGCCGGTGCAAGTCCGCGACCATCAAGGTAGTCCGGCCACGGACGCGGACGCTTAGCCGAATGTCGGGACGAACCGAAGGGGGCTTACTCCCCTCAGTCCAGCACAACGAAGAGTAGCGAGCCCCGGCTGTGGGCGTCGTTGTCGTCGTGAGCGGCAGTTTATATACTGGATCGTTGTCGTCGTGAGCGGCAGTTTATATACTGGATCGTCTACAGGCGGTTCAAGACGAGTGCCTCGGGGTCGTACGGAAATCGTAGATTTCCGTGATGACGAGAATCGAAGATTCTCGAACCACTTGACCCCGAAGCGGTTCACCTGTTGGAAGCTGATCACCGAGAGCACCACCGAGCCAGTCGAAAAGGCGGATCGGATCGGCACTGACGAGTGTATTTATCAGCGCCATCGCGATCCGCCGACGGTCGAACCCGGTCCCGAGGATCGCCCGAATCGCTCGCCTCACAACGCGTTCGTCAGCGCCGACGCCACACTCCGTGCCTTTTCGGCCAGCGGTTCAGGGGTGTCTCCGCGTGACACCGACGTGTCCAAGACGTCGTCGTCCACTCGCTCGACCGTCCCGTCCGGGTGTTTCACCACGTCGACGTGGAGGTCGACGTATCGGGCCGCGTCCGGGAACACCTCGACGGGCGTACAGACGTTGACGTACGTCCCCTTCACTGTCCCGTCGGCGGCGCGGTACGTCGTCGGGTACCACCACCGACCCTCCGACAGACTCGTCACCGCCACGTCGCCCGCCTCTCGACGACCACCGAGGCCGTCGTAGCTCCCGCCCGGACTCATCTCCCGTTCGACGGTGACGCCGCCGTCGGCGTCGACCTCCGTCACCGTCCCCTCGCCGAGCGTGATGAGCCGCCCGTCCGGCTTCCCGTGTTCGATCCGAAGCGCGTCGCCCTCGGCCGGGCCGAACGACTCGCGAACGACGGTGAAGGGGAAGGCGGCGTCCGGCTCGTTGGGGTCGGGATCACACAGCGCCTCCGCGAAGTCGACGGCGGCCGACGCCGAGGCCGACCCCGCCTTCACGCGGTGGTGTCCCGGCATCGTGGCCTCGACCGTCCGGCGCGTGTCATCGAGCGCGAACCGCGACTCCCGCCCGAACCAGACCCAGAAACCGGCGTTCGGCCGGGCGATTGGGGTGGTTGCCATCGTCGTGTCGGCGTCGAGAACGCCGGGTTCGCCCGCGGCGTCCGCGAGTTCCTCGGCCGCGTCGACGGCGCGGTCCAGCCCCGACTCCAGCGCGTCCATTCCGGCGTCGAGCGCCGCAGGGCCCCACACCGCACGCCAGCCGTTCGGCGGTTCGACCCCGAGAAGGTCGACCATTCCCGCGAGCTCCCGGGCCGCCTCGTCGTCGCGGACGTCGACGCGAGTTCCCGATCCGGGTTCGAGCGAGACGATCCCACCGCCGACGCGGAGGGTCGTGTCGAGCTCGGAACGACGTGAAACCCACGGGGCGGCGGACTCACGCACCTGTACTCGGACCCGGTCGCCCGTCTCGACCCTGGCGTCGACGCTGCCGTACGGGAGGTACCCCTCCACGTCGTCGAGGGCGGCCGCGGCGCCCCCGTCTCCCGCACCGTTCGCCTCCGCGACCTCGTCACCGCCCGCGATCCCGTCACTGCCCGCAATACCGAGTTCGACGACTGCGCCGCCGCCGAGCGTCTCCGTCACCTCGCCGTCGAGAACCGTCCCAGGCGGCGTGGGATCGGTCCACACGAGCGTGTCGACTCCGACATCGGCGAGCAGCGGGCGGAGCGAGGCGACCGCCTCCGGATCGCCGGCGACACCGACGCCCTGCCGGTCTTCCGTAGTATCGATCCGGACGTCCGGTGGGTCTGTCGGGAACGACTCCGCAAACCGACGGCGGATCGGTGGGGAGGCATCGACGACATCGTGGTCGGCGTCGAGGAGCAGGCGAGTCAGTGCCGTGGTGTAGATCCCGCGGACACGGACGTTCACGCCGGGACACCCCCGAGGTCGACACCGAGTCGTGAGTCGGGCTGAACCGTCATGAGGAATCATTACAACGCCGACGGCTTAAGTCGGATCGAACCGAAGACAGCGTATGGCATCACGGTCGGACCCGATCGAGGAGGCCGCGGACGACGACCGCGACCTTTACGACGTCGCCACCTGGGAGGAGCGAACCTCCCTCGACGGGCTCTCGGTCGCGCTGTACTGGCTGCTCACCCGATCGGCGAAGGCGCTCGTCGTGCTGTTGGCCGGGGTCATTCTCCTCGCTATCCTCGCGTCGTTCGGATTGGGTCTCCTCTTCGACCCGGCCGTCGCCGCGCTGGTGGCGCTGTCGGCGCTGCCCGCGTTCGGCCTCGCCGTGTACGTGTACGTCTCCGACGCCACGACCGCCGAGCCGCTCTCGCTCTTGGTCGCGACGTTCCTGCTGTCGGTGTTGACGGCGACGTTCGCGGCGGTGCTCAACGACCTCGCGCGCCCCCTGTTCGCGCCGTTCGGCTTCCTCGGACTCATTCTGTTCTTCTTTATCATCGTCGGGCCGGTCGAGGAGACGGTAAAGCTGCTCGCCGTTCGGCTGTACGCGTACACCGACTCGCGGTTCGACTCGGTGATCGACGGGGCGGTGTACGGCGCGATCGCGGGGCTCGGGTTCGCTGTTATCGAGAATCTCGTGTACATCGCACAGAACGTCGATCTCGAGGCGCTCACGTTCGGGGTAGCCGCGCTCGGTGCCGGCGACGGGATAGCGGCGTTGCGTGCGCTCGCGGGGCCCGGACACGTCATTTATTCGGCGTTCGCTGGGTATTACCTCGGACTGGCGAAGTTCAACCCGGAACATCGGGGACCGATCGTCGTCAAGGGGCTCGTGATCGCGGCGACGATCCACGCACTGTACAACAGCCTCGTCGGACCGTTCACCGTCGTGATATCGACCGCAACGGGGATCGCTCAGGTCCCCGCGTTGTTCGTGTTCGTCCTCGGGTTCCAGGGGTTCTTCGGCTATCTACTCGTCCGGAAGCTCCGGCGCTATCGGGACGTCTACACGGCGACACGGGGGGACGACATCGACCCCGGCTCGACGACGACGACGCGGGAAAACGCCGACGAGGCGAACGTCCCGGATCACGACGGCAGGAGCCCGACGAACGGCCCCGACGAGACGAGCGCACGCGACGATCCGCCGACGATCGAGCGAGGCGATGCGGACGGGCGAGTCGAACTCGACGAAGTAGCCGATGTCGATGAACCAGTCGACCCCGACGAGCGAGCCTAGGGAGGTGATTCGACGCGGGACCGGTCGCCGGTTCCGCCGGTGAGGGCGCTAGCGAGCGCACCTTTGACGACGACCTCGTCGCCGAGGTCGGTCAGTCGGATCTCGGGGACGTTGATGAACACCATGTCGGGGAGTTTCTCGCGAACGGGATCGAGCAGCCGTTGGGGGTTGTTGAGCGCGACTGCGCCGCCGACGCTGACGACGAGCGGGGCGTACGCGTGGATCACGTTGGCGATCCCCATCGCGTTCCAGTGGGCGAGCTGGGCTATCACGTGGTCGGCGAACGTATCCTCGCCGGCTGCCGCGAACACGTCGACTGCGGAGAAGTCGGGATCGTCGATCGGAAGCACGGTGTCGATAGGGTCCTCTTCGTGGAGCTCGCGGGCGTACTTCGGGATATTGTTGCCCGAACAGTACGCCTCCCAGTGGCCGTCGTGACCACAGCCGCAGGTCATGAACCCGTGTGGATCGACGGTCATGTGGCCAACCTCCCCGGCGTTGCCGTCCCAGCCGGAGAGCACCTCCCCGTCGACCGCGACACCCGCGCCGATCCCGGAGGAGACGGTGAGATACACCATGTCGTCGGGGTTGCGTTCGGCGTGGAACCGCTCGCCGATCACTCCCGCGTTAGTGTCGTTGTGGAGGTGGACCTCGTCCGTGCCGAGCAGCCGCGAGAGCGGGCCGACGAGCGGGATCCGCCCGACCGTGTCCGGGAGGTTGGCGGGACCCAACACGATGCCGGCCGCCAGGTCGAGCGGGCCGATCGATCCGATTCCTGCGGCGACGACCTCGCTCGGGTCGACGCTGGCCTCGGCACACGCGTCTCGAGTGACGCCGAGGACCGCCTCGGTGACGGCGATCCCGTTCGGGCCGCGGGGGGTCCCGCGCTCGTCGGATCCGAGCACGGTCGCCGTCTCGTCGCCGACGACCGCACGGACGTTGGTCGCGCCGAGATCGACGCCAACGTAGTAAGCCATCAGCGGACACAGGGACCCGTCGCCACTTAATCGGGACGGTTCCCGTGGGAGGGACGAACGACGGCGAAGCGGCAGGCGTTCAAAACGGCGAACGCTCTGGGCCGGTCGGCGGGTCGACGAACAGCGGATCGCCGGGCGGGCGGCCGTAATCGACGATCCAATACCGGTCGTCGTAGACGCCCACGTTCTCGGGTTTGAGCTCGTCGAAGTGGAACGTCCCCGTGTGTGCCGCCAGCGACTCGCGAACCCGATCGAGCGCAGTCTCGCGTACGGGTTCCGGTGGCGGTACCGTCGCCCGCGGCATCACCAGCCAGTCGCCGCCGTCGTCCACGTCGGCGGCATCGGGACCCGTCATGTCGCTGCTGCCACCGTGTTCCGCGTCGCTGTTGTCGCGGTCACCCTCTCCCGACTCATCCGCGTTGAGGACCGGGAGGAACGGGTGGGAGCCGACCCGACTCCATATCCGGCACTCCCGTCGGTTCTGTGGACGGCCGTCACCCATCTCAGCCGAGGGGCCATACCGTGCCAGCTTCGCGATGAGTCGATCGTTGCTCTCTGGAGCGGTGACGCTGTCGGCCGGCAGCGATACGGCGACACGGCCGGTCCCAACCGCAAGCACCGAGAACCCATGTGCCGTCTCGGCCGCTTCGAGGACGGTCGCTTCCTCCGGAGCGAGGTCGTGGAAGTACGTCAGTTCCTCGCCCGCGGGCCACGACCACGTCCGGCCCGCGTACTCCCACTCCGTCTCTTCGACGGCAGCCGCGGCGAGCGCCTCACGACGCGCGGCCTGAAGCGACCGCGCGGTCCGCGAGAGCGCCGACGCCAGCGACGACGACACCGTGGCGTTCCTCATCGGTTCCCCTTGCTCGCGACGACTCAATAGTGTGCCGTCGGCGGAACGAAACCATGGGCGGCTTCGTGAGGGGAACCCGTATGTCTACCCCGGTCGTATCGCACCCGTGAGCACGACGCTGTTCGTCAGACACGGCACGACGACGTGGAACGAGACGGGACGCATCCAGGGCTGGGCCCCTGTGAGCCTCACCGAATGGGGCCGTGAGGAGGCCGTGGCGGTCGCCGACCACTTGGCCGCCGCACGCGACGTGGACGCGCTCGTCACGTCTGACCTCGACCGCGCACGGGAAACCGCCGAGGCGATCGCCGACGCGACCGGAGCCCCGATCGAGACCGACGCACGGCTACGCGAGCGTGACTTCGGCGTGTTCCAAGGGCTCGAGACCGGCTCCTTCTTCAACGACTACCCGGCGTTCGATCTGCTGGAGAACGGCCACGACGCTGCGGCGGCGACCGCCGAGAGCGGCGAGAGCTGGCTCGACGTCCGGAGCCGTGTCCTCGACGCGGCGGCCGATCTGGCCGACCGGGACGGGACGGTCGTCGCGGTGAGCCACGGCGGCCCGATCCGACTCGTCACCGGACACCACCGGGGGCTCGACCCCGAGCGGGCACTTACCGAGCTCGCCGTCGACAACTGTTCGATCACCGAGGTCGCCCCCGAGCCGGGAGAGAGTAGCGGCGAGAGTCGGTCGCTCGTGCGATCGAACGCGACGCCGTTCCGGGAGTGATCGCGGGGGATCGACGGTGTGGAGCCGGTCACAAGGGTCGATGGCGAGAGCGAGAAGTGGGCGGAAGGAAACCGGATGAGCGTTCCCTCGGGAGGCGTCAGAGCCCGATCAGTAGTCGGGGGCGTCGTCCTCGACTTCGCGTTTGAGCGAATCGCGGCGGGACTTCGCGTCGCGACCGGTCGCCGCCAAGAGGAACTCGTTTTTCGCGTCGACGGCGTCGGCGGCGGCGTCCGCGTTCCCCTCGGCGATGACGTCTTCGGCGGGACGCTCCTCGAAGTGGACCGCGAGCTTGTCCTTTTTGCCGCTGTACGCCGCCGCCCCGGCGAGGATCCGATCGAACACCGGGTTGTCGGGCTCCTCGACCACATACAGCTCGTGACCGTTGTGTTCCTCTGTCCCGGTAACCTCGCCGAAGTACTCCTCGATCGACCCTTTCAGATCGGGCATACGGTCGTCGAGATGCTCGCCGCGACGCATCTTGTACTCCTTCATGCCACGACCGTTCGACAGGAGCCCCTAAACCAGTTTCGTCACGGATGGATCCGCTGAAGCTGGCGTCTCAGAACCGCTGCCGGCGGATGCCAATAAAACGTAGCGGGATCGCGAAGGTGATAGATACCGGTGTCCGCGGGTCAGTCGACGCTCAGATCGGGCGTTCATCGACGTAACCACGCTTGCACTCGGGGCAGATATCCCCCGCGCGCATCGAGTTCCCGTCGGTGTCCATCGTCATCCCACACGCCGGACAGTAGTACTCGGATGCGACCGGGGTCTGTGGGCGTTCGAAGTCAGGGCTCTCCCCACGGGCGATCCCCGACCCGTCGTCGTCGGGCATCCCGTCCGAGTCGGCAGTGTCACGCGGATCCGGGTCGTCGGATACCGTCGTGACATCGCCACCGGTCTCGGTGGTGACGCCGTCGTCCGGGGCCTCAACGTACTCGGTGTCCGGGTCCGGCTCGCTCATCGGATCGGCGGGTTCGGGGGTGAGCCCCCCGCCGAACTCGACGTCGTCGCCGTCGACGCCACCGACCTCGGCGCTAAACCCTTCGTCTTCCCCACGCTGCTCCGGCCATGGAGTGTGATCTTCACCGCCAGTCGGTCCGTCGCCCGTCGACTCGTCGTCAGTCGGCCAGGCGCCGTGTGCTCTCTCGCCGTCATCGGCCGCGGCATCGTCGTCGAGGATCACGCCGTCGTCGGTCTCGGTATCCGCCGTTGCCTCTGTGTCCCCGGTCTCGGCGGTTTCGTCGGCAACAACCGTCGGATCGGTCTCAGCGTCGGGCGTCGCCGGTGTCGTGTCGTCGGTGTCGTCCGCGTCGATCAGTTCGGCGTCCTCGTCGTCCGGCGCGATATCCGAGGCGGGCTCGGAGGCGGAAGCCGGATCGGAGGCGGAAGCCGGATCGGAGGCGGAAGCCGGATCTGAGGCGGCCGGCTCCGGCTCGTCGTCGAGGATCACCGCATCGTCTTCGGGGCCCTCCGCGAGGTCGTCGACCGTCCGGTCGAGACCGGATGACTCCGCGACAGCAGGTCCGTCGCCACCCGCGACATCCCCGGTATTCACGGTCGCTTCGGGGTCTACGGTGTCTCCGGCGTCTACGCGGTCCGCAGTGTCCTCCGCATCCGCCCCGACTGCCACGTTCGCCGTCTTCGTCGTATCGTCGTTCGTCTCTTCCTCGTCCGTGGCGTGATCCGTGAGCTGTTCGATCGTCGTGACCTCGGTGTTCTCGCTCACGACCTGTGTCTCGCCACAGCGGCTACAGGTCTTCACCTCCCTGACGGTCGTGACGACTTCTCGGCCGTCCTCCTCCCGTTCCTTTTCGATCTCAGGCTCGGTGAAGTCGTGTCCGAGCAGACACCTGAGTCCCATTACACCCCTCTGCGGTGCCGAGGGTAAAAAACGCCCCGTCGGCGTCGGACGCCCGGCACACGCGAGCCGGGCAACCGCAACGGAGTGCCACCGGATGATCACCACACACGCCAGCACCTATGTGGCTCCACCGCGTACCGGTGGCACATGCCGACCGTCTACTACGAGGGCGAGGAGATCGAGTGTGAGGAAGGTGCCGTGTTGCGCGACGTGCTTCGGGAGGCCGGACTCTCCGTGTACAACGGAAAATCCGAGCAGCTCAACTGCCGGGGGATGGGGTCGTGTGGGACCTGTGCTGTCAAGGTCGAAGGGGAAGTGAGTGAGCCCGGAAGAAAGGAGAAGACGCGGCTCTGGTTCCCGCCGCACCACCCCAGCCACGACGTTCGACTCGCGTGTCAGACACGCGTCGAAGGGGACGTTACGGTGACGAAGGGGCGCGGGCTCTGGGGACAGCACGTCTGATCTGGACGGTCATCACCGAGAAACAGCACTGTCGCTCGAATCGGTGATAACTACCCGGGACGGACCGAAGTCCGAACCGCGGGAAAGAACTCGTTTTCGCGTGTCAGAGTCGTCGCCGGCGTGAACCGGACCGACCCGCCTGGTTCCGGATTACTGCCGAACGACGTTCGTCGCGCGGGGACCCTTGGGTGAGGACTCGATGTCGAACTCGAGCTCCTGACCCTCTTCGAGGTCCGGACCGCCAACGTCTTCCATGTGGAAGAACACGTCGTCGTCCTCGTCCTCAGTCGAAATGAAACCGTAGCCGCCAGTGTCGTTGAAGAAATCAACCTTGCCTGTCGCCATTGCAATTGTACGGACGGCCGTTCAGGGGATAAGACTTGCGAGTGTACAGTTACCACGGCTATCAGTGGACGATCGTTTTGGTATTGGCAGGATATTGCGTATGCGTGAACGAGTAGGCGCCCATACCGAGCGCGACCGACCGAACAGTCGGTTTTTCCGGGATCGTGGTCACGGCGGGTTTATGTCGGCGGGCGACCGATCCGAGGTCGTGTTCCGACCCATCCGTGAGAACGGCCCGGCACTCCTCGTGCCGGCCGCGTGGACCGTCGTCGCCGGCGCGGTCGCCGGGATCGTCTCCAACCACGTGCTGTTCGTCGCGCACGTCGTGATGAGCGTCTTGCTCGTGGGGTTCCTCGCAGCGTCTTGGAACGAGATGTCGTCGGGGACGCTCCGCGCGTGGAAACTCGTCATCCTCGCCGGGACGCCAGCGACGATCGCGGGCGTGCTCGGCTTTCTCGCGCTCGACGGGACCATCGGACTCCCTGCCGAACCGCTCCTCTCGCTCGCACTGTACACGTGGATCCTGTTGCCAGCAGTCGGGTTCTTGTACACTGCACGGCAGGTTACGGACACGTCGTTGGCGTACGACGTCGGCGCTGCGTGCTCGCTCGCGGGGGCGGTCGGCGTCACGCTCGCAGTTACCCCGATCGAGATCGTTGGCGCGCTCGCCGTCGTCGGCACGGGACAGACGATGGGGATCGCCGCCGCGACGCTGATCGACGGGCGCTCAGCGTGAGGGAAACGAGCCGGACGGAACGTCGAGGAACAGATCAGCCAGGGTGACCGGTCAGGACATCGACCACGACGGGTTACTTGGAAACTGAACTACGCTCTCACCGGAGAGTGCATAGAACCCGACCGCTGGTTCGTCTAACTTCACCAGCGGTCGGGTGATGTGAGGGTCGTCGACGGTGTAGAGTCGCTGTGAGTTGTCCCACGGTTGTGGATGCGATGTGTCGAGAAATCCAAGTACAGTTCCACCGTCCGTACGGATCTCTTCGTCGACAATCCAGCCTTCCTCATCGTCTCCATCGCGTTTGTTGTGCGGCTCATCAGCTCTCTCGTCGAACGCGTCGGCGACGCGTTCGTCGAGGATTTCTTCGGCATTCTCTGGCCGTGATGGGCGCTTAGTCCGCGGAATTGCGTAGGAGAGGCCGAGTTTTTCGAGGAACGTAGTCAGATGAACTGGATGAAATTCAACGTCGAACTCCGCGTTGATGAGGTGCTGTATCTCTTATTTCTTCCACGGTTGGGCCTCCCGGAGCAGTCCCAAGAGGCGTTGCTGTTGTTTTTTTCCGAGCTTCGGGGGCCTGCCGCCCCCGAAGTTCGGCATCAGAAGTCCAAGACCGCCCTTGTTCCATCGGCGAGCCCAGCGTGTTCCTGTCGCGGAGGACCTGCCGACATCGTCGGCAGCGTCCTCCAAGGTTGCCCCCTTGTAGAGCCGCTTAACGAAGATCAACCGCTCAGTGAGTTTTTCCTCCGTAGACTCTGCGAGGAGTCGATCGAGATCGTCCTCACTGAGGTGACGGACGATCTCTTTGCGGCGATCCCCAGACATACTCACTCATCAGATTCTACCTTCATAACTTTCACTAGGCACTATCGGTCAGAACGGCAGCGGGGACAGGAAACACCGTCACGCCAGCGAACCTGCTGTAACAGGTCCGCTGCGACCGATTCCGACCCAAACACATCTAGCGGAATCATCCGTGTCGGACACCGCTGACGCGGTGTCCTTGTCCTCTTCGACTCGACAGCAGCAGCTCAGCAGTCTCAACAATCTCCTACAGAAGAGCGCTTATAAGCGCCGTTCCGGCGAGGCTGGGGCTTTGGAAGTCGTCATTGTCGATCCGCAGCCTCTGACTGATAAACGAAGGACTGGAGATATGCAGGGGGACATCTCTTGTCTCGATGAGTTATAAACCGCCGCCAGTAACACCACTCGATCACTGATAACCAACCACTCCACCGTATTGCGATACCCACTCCCGGGATAGATCACTCCGGTTTCTGTACGGAACGAACACGGCAGTGACGAACCGGAGAGGGGAACCGTTCGACGACGCCCTCTGTCTCCCGTTATATATGGTACCGTCGAGTATCACGGGCTACCGGCGAATAACAGGAAGTCCGCGTTCAGTCGTCTTCGAGTGCTTGCGCGATGCGCTGGAGCTGCCGTGTCGCGTCGCGGACCTCGTCACGGAGCTGGCGCACCTCGCGGACGAGCTCCTCGTTGCCCGCCTGTTCCCCCCCGCCCTCGCCTGGTCGCCCGCCAGGACCGCCGCCCATGCCGGGTGGGCCGCCCGCGCCGCCTGGACCGCCGCCGCCCATCATCCCGGACATCATCTGTGCGAACGGGTTGCCGCCGCCACCGCCGCCCATGCCGGGCGGACCGCCGCCGCCGCCCATCATCTCCTCGGGGTCGGGCCGGTCGCCCTCCTCGCGCTCCTGCTCGCGTCGCTCGCGGATCTCCTCGACACGCTCGCGGAACGACTTCTCCTCGTCCGATCCGTCCGCCGCGTCCTCGGTGTCGGCTCCCGTATCCGTCTCGTCGGGTGTCTCGTCGTCCGTCATGGCTGTCGGTTCGGGACGGGGTCCGAAAAGGGTTGTTTCTCGTGACGTTCGACCGGCAGCTCCGGACCGGACCTGTCTGGACGCCCCCGGCCTCCTCTACCCGGCCCCGCGGTCACTCGTGTCCGGAGATGCGAACCGGCTCGTACGGCTCCTCAAGCCACTCGATATCCGAGTCTGACAGGTCGATGTCGAGTGCCTCGACGGCGTCTTCTAGGTGCTCGACGCTGGTCGTGCCGACGATCGGCGCGTCGACCCAGTCCTTATGGAACTGCCAGGCGAGTGCGATCTGTGCCATCTTCACCCCCTTTTCGGCGGCCAGCTCCTCGACGCGGGCGTTGATCTCGGTACCACCACCCTCGCGGTACGGGTGTCGATACAGGTGTTCTTCCGTCTCTCCCCGTGCCGTCGCCGCCACCTCGTCATCAGGGCGGGCCAAGTAGCCGCGGGCCAGCGGACTCCACGGAATGACGCCGACGCCCGCCTTCTCACATTGTGGGAGCATCTCGCGTTCCTCCTCCCGGTACACGAGGTTGTAGTGGTTCTGCATGGTAACGAACCGGTCGTACCCCTCACGCTCGCTCGTGTGGAGCGCCTCGGCGAACTGGTGAGCCCACATCGAGGACGCGCCGACGTACCGGGTCTGTCCCCGACGGACCGCGTCGTCGAGGGCAGCTAGCGTCTCCTCGATGGGTGTGTCGTCGTCCCACCGGTGGATCTGGTAGAGATCGACCGCCTCCATCCCGAGCCGATCGAGGCTCGCCTGTAGCTCCTGTTCGATCGCCTTCCGCGAGAGCCCGCCGGAGTTCGGGTCCGACTCGTCCATCTGGAAGTACCCCTTGGTGGCGACGACTACCTCCTCGCGACGGCCCTCTAACGCCTTACCGAGCACTCGCTCCGACTCGCCGTCCGAGTACATGTTGGCGGTGTCGAAGAAGTTCACCCCGAGCTCGAGAGCCCGCTCGACCAGCTCGGTTCCTGCCTCCTCGTCGAGCACCCAGTCGCGCCAGTTGGGGTCGCCGAAACTCATACAGCCGAGACAGACCTTCGAAACCGTCATCCCCGTGTTCCCGAGCGTCGTGTACTCCATACCCCGTGCTCGTCGGCTGCCCTCAAAAAGATCGGCTCGGCGGACGGGGACGCCGGAACGAGCCCGGTCGCCGCCGCGGTGACGTCCTCACTCCTCGCGGAACGAGGCGGTGTACACGAGGAACGCGCCGGTAAGCAGCACGAACGAGAGGAACGTGACCAGCGCGAGCACGTTCGCAACCGGGTCGAGCGGGCTCAGGAACTCCTGACCGGTCGTATCGAGCACTAACACGGCGAGGAGGGCGGCGATCAGGCCGAGCAACCAGTTCGCGAGCAGGTCGTCCATGCCCGACCGTCGCCCGGGTGGAGTAAAAACCCCGCGGGGAACCCGTCGGCTCCCCCACGGACATTTATCCGAGGCGCGCGTACACCGACCGTGAGCGATCCGACGACGCTGTGGCTGCTCGGCGACCAGCTCGACCCGACCCTCGACGCGCTCGCTGACGCCGACAATGTCCTCCTGATCGAGGCGAGCGGGTTCGCGGACCGAAAGCCGTACCATGCCCACAAACTGACGCTCGTCTTCTCGGCGATGCGCCACACCCGTGACGACCTCCGCGAGCGTGGCTACGACGTGACGTACCTACAGGCCGACTCTTTCGGTGACGGCGTCGCCGCGTTCCTCGCTGACCGTCCCGACACGACGCTTCGGCTCATGCGTCCACCGAGCCACGGGGCTGGCGAGCGGCTCCGTGAGATCGTGACCGCGCACGGCGGTACCCTCGAGCTCGTCGAGAACGAGCGGTTCTACACGACGCCCGCCGACTGGCACGCGTGGACCGGCGAGCACGACTCCGACCGGACGTACCGACAGGAACACTGGTACCGACACGTACGCCGGGAGACCGGCGTGTTGATGGACGGCGACGCGCCGATCGGCGGGGAGTGGAACTACGACGACCACAACCAGGAGACCCCGCCGGACGACTGGGAACCGCCCGAGCCTCGGCGCTTCGAACCGGACGCGTTGACCCGCGAGACCCACGAGTGGGTCACCGAGCGGTTCGACACGTGGGGGAACGACTCGCTGGACGAGTTCGGCTGGCCGGTGACCCGCGAGGAGGCGCTGACGGCGCTCGACGACTTCGTCGAGCGGCGGCTCCCGGCGTTCGGCCGGTATCAGGACGCGATCGTGGGAGCCGAGCCGTTCCTCGCGCACTCGCTTCTGTCCCCCGCGATCAACCTCGGGCTGCTCGGTCCTCGCGAGGCGGTGAACGCGGTCGAAACCGCCTACGAGGAACGTGGCGTCGACCCGGGTACGTACGATCCGTCGTCGGCCATAACGACGCTGGAGGCGTTCCGCACCGACGGTGAATCGGACGGTGACGGCACGACTGTCGGGAGCAACGACACACTAGACGGGGACGGGGACGAGACGGGCGTGGACAGCGACAAGACGGGCGTGGATGGAGACGCGCCACCGGTTCCGCTCAACGCCGCGGAGGGGTTCATCCGACAGGTGCTCGGCTGGCGGGAGTTCATGCGACACGTCTACCGGGAGACGATGCCGGAGCTGGCGACCGCCAACCAGCTGGACCAAGACCGATCGCTTCCGCCAGCGTACTGGGACGGTGACACCGACATGACCTGTCTCTCGGAGGCGGTCGGGAACGTCCGCGAGTACGGCTACGCACACCACATCGAGCGGCTGATGGTGTTGTCCAACTTCGCGCTCATCTACGGCGCGGATCCGGGCGAGCTCAACGACTGGTTCCACCTCGGCTTCGTCGACGCCTACCACTGGGTAACGACCCCTAACGTCGTCGCCATGGGGTCGTTCGGCACGGACGTGCTCTCCTCGAAACCGTACGCCTCCTCCGGGAGCTACGTGAACCGCATGAGCGACCACTGCGCGTCGTGCCCGTACGCGGTGTCGCGCACGACGGGTGAGGGCGCATGTCCGTTCAACGCGCTCTACTGGGACTTCCTGAAGGAGAACGAGGAGCGTCTGCGTGGCACCGGCCGGATGGGACTGATGTACTCACACGTCGACAACAAGGACGACGCGGAGTGGGACGCGATCCGCGAGCGCGCAAAGCGGGTCCGCGAGTTGGCAGCGGAAGGGGAGCTCTGACAGACCGTCGTCGGAATCCGTTCGATCGACGCCCTGCTCACGTCACCAGTGCTCGCACTCGCGGGAGCACCTGCTCGTAGCCGAGCGCGACGACACCCGCGTACAACGCGACCGTCCCCATGACCAGTGCCCACGCACCTACCGCGAGCTCGCCGCCGCTCACCGCCTCGATCCCCGTGAGCTCTAGGGCGACGCCGACCCCCGACACGGCGATGGACCCGATCAGGAGCGCGAGCAGCTCGAGCAGTTCGACGACGGTCGCCGGTATCCGTACCATAGCTCGTCGGGCGTGCTCGTCGGATATAACCGTTTCTCTCGCGTTACTCGTTGTTCTCCCACGGCATCTTCTCTATCACGGCATCTTCTCTGTTATTTCATCCCGAACGCGCGCATCGTCGAGTCGGCGACCCCCTTCGCGATCAGCGCGAGGCCGGCGACAAACAGCATCATTCCGCCGCCGATAACGGGGTCTTGGAGCGTGACGACCGCGATCGCGAGGAACACGATCAGGGCACCGGCGATCCCCTCGAGTCCGAGCGTCTTTCGCATGTCTCCGTCCTACTCCGTCCGCGGGTTAAAGAGGCCGGGATCGCCGGTCCCACTTCACGTCCGTGCCGACACGTCGGCTCGGAGGGCTGGGCTTTTATCGCATGGGCCACGTACCTTCGACTACGCATGACCGACGGAGACGGGCGTCGTGACCTCCGAATGCCCGAGGACGACGAGGTGTTCGCCGAGGTCGTCGAAATGCTCGGCGCGAACCGTGTCAAGGTACGATGTGCCGACGGAACCGAACGAACGGCCCGCATCCCGGGTCGGATGCAAAAGCGTGTCTGGATCCGCGAGGACGATATCGTCCTCGTCGACCCGTGGGATTGGCAGGACGAGAAAGCCGACATCACGTGGCGCTACGAGAAGAGCGAGGCCGAACAGCTCCGAGACGAAGGGCACCTCCGGTGACTCCGCCGTCCCTGCTGTCACGCCGAGCCGCGATCCGCCGACCCCGTGACGGCGACCGGTAACCACGCGATGTCCGACATCGTTCGTCTCGCGATGACGACCCGCGCGGAGACGTTCGAGCGGATACGAGAGCCCCTCGCGGATCGGGGAGTCGAGGTCGGTCACGTCCGCGTCAAAGAACGGTCGTTTCGAGTCGCCGGCGGCCACGACGCCAGCGACCGGGCTGCCGCTCCGGCGTTCGACGTCGGGTTCGTGTACCCCTCTCGGATTATGGAAGGGGCCGTCGTCGACACTCGGCTCTCGATCCCGTGGGTGAACGGGCGGGACGCGGTTCTCGCCTCACGGAACAAGGCGGGCGTGCTCGCGACGCTCGACGCGGCCGGACTTCCCGTGCCACGGACGACGCTCGTCTCGAACCCGGTCGACGAATCGGTCGTCGTCGACGCTGTCGCGGGGTTCGAGTTCCCGGTGATAGTGAAGCCGAACTCCGCGACCCGCGGTGTCGGCGTCGCGAAGGCGATGGACTTGGATTCGCTTTTGGGAGTCGTCGACTACTTGAATCTCGTCCACGACTACCGGGCGACCGGCGACAAGTCGTACCTGATACAGGAGTTCCTCCCGAACGCTCGGGACTACCGTGCGATGGTCGTCGACGGCGAGTACGCGGGCGCGGTCCGACGGGCACTGTCGACCGAAGCGCTGGCGGCGGGACGGTGGAAACACAACGTCCATCGGGGGGCCGAGGCGACCGGAGTCGACCTCCACGCGGAGGGCCGCGCGCTGGCCGAACGGACCGCCGCCGCGCTCGATATCGACTACCTCGGCGTCGACCTCTTGGAAACGGACGACCGGCTCGTCGTCAATGAGACGAACGCGCGCCCGACCGTCGACGCGGCGACGAAGTACGAACCCGGGTTCTACGACCGGCTCGCGGCGCTGATCGAACGCGTCGCTGAAGCGTAAGGAGACTGGATGACGCGGACGCCGTCGCGCGGGACGGCAGCTCAGATGACGTCGATGGAGGCGGAGTCGTCGTCGCGGTCGAACTCGACTTCGAGCACGCCGTTGTTGAACGTCGCGTCGCCGGAGCGCTCGTCGACGGTCGCGGGGAGCTCGATCGTCTCGTCGTACTCCCGCCGATCCGACGCCGCGGAGATGGTGAGTGCTTCGCCGTCACACTGCAGGGAGAGCTCGTCTTTCGAGACGGCGGGGAGGTCCGCGACGAGCCGGACGGTGTCCTCGGTCGCGTACGCGTCCACATGCGTCTCCGACCCGAACCCGGCGTTGTCGGCTCCGGTCGCGGCTCCGGCTCCGGCCATCTCGTTCATCATCCGTTCGATCTCCTCGAAGAAGTCCCCGAACGGATCGTCACGGTCGTCTCTGTCCATATCTCACGTGACGGCGGTCACCCCGATAAGCCTTCTGTCGACCGCCGTATCGTCCGGAACTCATCGCTGCTAGGGCTTCTTTCACCGTCTTTAATTCGGGATAATCGGTCGCCGCCTGTAACTGGTCGGATTTAAGTATCTGCGTCTCACTTTTTCGATTATGAGTAAATCGTACTTGTCTGCTGGCGGGGGGGTCGCGGACGGCGAGGTCGTCCGGGTGGGGTTGAACGGGTTCGGCCGGATCGGACGCAACGTGTTCCGCGCGGTGCTCGAAAACCCTCGCATCGAGCTCGCCGGTATCAACGACGTGATGAGTTTCGAGGATATGGCGTACCTCGCGAAGTACGACACGACGATGGGTCGGCTCGACGGCGTCGCGCTCGGCGACGACGGCGACGAGCTGACGATCGGCGGCACGTCGGTCCCGCTGTTCAACGTTCAAGACCCCGCGGACCTGCCGTGGGGCGATCTCGGCGTCGACGTCGCGCTGGAGTGTACGGGTGTCTTCCGAACGAAGGACGACGCGAGCACCCACCTAGACGGTGGCGCCGACAGCGTTCTCATCTCCGCGCCCCCCAAAGGCGAGAAACCTGTCAAACAGCTCGTGTACGGCGTCAACCACGACGAGTACGACGGCGAGGACGTGATCTCGAACGCCTCGTGTACGACGAACTCCATCACGCCCGTCGCGAAGGTGCTCGACGAGGAGTTCGGTATCGAGGCCGGCACGCTCACCACGGTCCACGCCTACACCGGTTCGCAGGCGCTGATCGACGGGCCGAAGGCGAAAACCCGTCGTGGTCGGGCGGCCGCCGAGAACATCGTCCCGACGTCGACCGGTGCCGCGGGCGCGGCCCAAGAGGTCCTCCCGCAGCTGGACGGGAAGATCGACGGAATGGCGATGCGCGTCCCCGTCCCGAACGGTTCCCTCACGGAGTTCGTCGTCAGTCTCGATGAGCCCGTCGACGCCGAGACGGTCAACGACGCGTTCCGTGACGCGGCCGATTCCGGCCCGCTCGCGGGCGTGCTCGGCTACACCGACGACGAAGTCGTTTCCAGCGACATCATCGGGCTCCCGTTCTCGAGTTACGTCGATCTGGAGTCGACGAACACCATCGCTGGCGGGAAGCTGTTGAAGATCCTCACCTGGTACGACAACGAGTACGGCTTCTCGAGCCGGATGCTCGATATGGCGGCGTTCGTCCACGACGAGGCGTAGTTCGCCTGTCTCCGCCGGAGAAGGTCCCCTGAGACCATCGGTACCCCACACGTCGCAGTCGAAGTCTTCACGACGCTCGCCGACACATCCCAATACACTTCGACACCATTCCAGACATGTCCACGTTCAACACACTCGACGATCTACCGACCGACGCACGCGTGCTCGTTCGCCTCGATCTCAACTCCCCGATCGAGGACGGCGAACCACAGGACAACCGCCGGTTCGAACGCCACGCGCGAACCGTCCGCGAGCTCGCCGACGCAGGGCATCGGGTCGTCTGTATGGCTCATCAGGGCCGTCCCGGTCGCGACGACTTCACGTCGCTCGCGGGACACGCCTCGATCCTCGCGGAGCACATCGGCCGCGACGTGGCCTTCGTTCCGGACACGCACGGCGACGAGGCAGTCGCCGCCATCGAGGGGCTCGACGCGGGCGAGGTGCTCCTCTTGGAGAACACGCGGATGTGCGACGACGAACTGCCCGAAGCGTCACCGGAAGAGAAAGCCGAGACGGCGTTCGTTCGAACGCTCGCACCGCTTTTCGACGCGTACGTCAACGACGCGTACTCCGCGGCACATCGCAAACACGCCTCGCTCGTCGGCTTCCCGCTCGTGTTGCCCGCGTACGCCGGCCGCGTGATGGAGTCGGAGTACGAGGCGAACACCGCCATTGCCCGTCGTGCGTTCGATGGGCCGGTGACGATGGTTGTCGGTGGAACGAAAGCGACCGACGTGATCGGCGTGATGGACGCCCTTGAGGGGACGGTCGACCGCTTCCTGCTCGGTGGTGTCGCCGGCGAGCTCTTCTTGCGTGCCGCGGGGCATCCGGTCGGACACGACCTCGAGGGCATGGACCTGTTCGACGAGCAGTGGGTGGCGAACCGCGAGGCGGTGGCGTCGATCCTCGACGAGCGCGGCGATGCGATCCACCTCGCCAGCGACCTCGCGTACGAGGACTCGGACGGGGGGCGTGCGGAGCACACGATCGCCGAGATCGACGAGAAAACGGACGCCTATCTCGATGTCGGCTCGGGAACCGTCGAAGAGTATGAGCCGCTGATCCACGAGTCCGACGCGGTGTTCGTGAAGGGGGCACTCGGTGTGTTCGAGGACGAGCGCTTCTCCGTCGGCACCGTCGGCGTGCTGGAGGCGATCGCGGCGACGGACTGTTTCTCCGTCGTCGGCGGCGGGGACACTTCGCGGGCGATCGAGATGTACGGCCTCGACGAAGCCGACTTCTCACACGTCTCCATTGCGGGCGGGGCTTACATCCGCGCGCTCACCGGCGAATCGCTCCCCGCGATCGAACTACTCGAGGCGGCCGCGACGTAGGCAGCACCCGCGTCCTCCCGCCGCGCCGCGCCATCCCGGCTCGCGCCGCGCCGCCCTGCGTCCTCCCCCGCGCTCCGTGTTGCCCTGTCCCGCGCCACCCCGCCTTGCTCCGTGCCGCGCTGCCCCGTCCCGCGCCACCCCGCCTTGCCCCGTGCCGCGCTGCCCCGTCCCGCCACGCCACGCCCCACACCGCCGCACGACTGCTTATATATGATGCCGGAACGATCCCGGCGCGTGACCCCGTTCAGCGACCTCGCCGCCGCCGCGTACTGTCCCCGACAGCTCTACTATCGACGCCGGGAGGACGACCGACGTGTACCCGACGAGGTCCGCGAACGGATCGACCTCGCGTTCCGGTACCCCGAACTGGTCGACGCGTCCGACGCCGTGCTCCGGCGGCTCCCGATCCGGCGGTCGCCGGCCGCCTATCGGCGGAACCTCGTTCGACTGCGCGAGCGCGACGTGTACGACCGGCTGGTCGACCCTGTCGCGGAGCGGACGTTCCACGCCGGACGCGACTGTCACGGGATCGTTCACAAGGTCCTCGCGGGTATCGATGACGGCCCGCCGGTCCCCGTGATCTGTTCGCCGGGCGAGCCCCCGGAACGTGGGGTCTGGGAACACCAGTCCGTCCGGGCGGTCGCCGCCGCGAAGGCGCTGGCGTGGGAACGAGAGCGGCGGGTGCCGCGGGCGCTCGTCGAGTACCCGGCCGTCGGGACGGTCCGGTCCGTGCGACTCACGACCCGCCGGAAAGCGACGTATCGTCGCGCACTACGAGCGGCCCGCGCCATCGACGGGCCGCCAGCGCGCGTCGACGACGCCCGGTGTTCGGGGTGTGCGTACCGCGAGACATGTGGCACCGGTCGGCATTCGCTCCGGTCGCTGCTCGGCTGACAGTCGTGGTCCCGTCCCCTACGGCGAGAACGACGTCCTACACTCGGTGCAGGTGAACCGGAACCGCCCCTCGTCGGTGAGCGCCGTCTCGTGGACGCGCTCCCCGCTGCAGTCGCGACAGGTCGCGATAGATCGGATCGCGTCCCAGTCGTGGCGCGCTCCGGGGGCCCCGAACGCCCACGCGGTCACGTCGCTCGTGGCGTCCTCGCGGACGAACCCCGACTGGAACTCCCCCGGGGCGAACCGGATCAGCTCGCCGGCGGTCACGTCGACGCGCTCACGTTCGCGCCCGACCTCGAACGTGGCGGTCCCGGAGAGCACGTAGAACACCTCTTCTTGGTCCTCGTGCGTGTGGAGCCCGCCGGCGAACGCGTCGCCTGGCGCGAGCTCGAAGTAGTTCATCGCGACGTGTTCGGTGCCGAGCGCCCGCGAAACCGGCTTTCGGAGGTCGTGAACGCCCATCGGATTGGTGACGACGTCGACGTCGTCGATGGCGACTTTCCGCATACGGGTCCCTCTCGGGGGCGTCGGGATAGTCTCTCGGGAGAGAGGGGTGGTCGATCAAAACCTGACACGACCCGGCAGTTTATACGGGTGTGACCCGTCGACATGAGTACGAATGACACGACACGATCGTGCTCGTTCGGAGGATAGAGGAAGTCGCCTCGCGGCGGCTGGCCGCGAAATCCGCCGAACGTAACGACCGATCAGACAGCCGGGACCGCTCGTCTCACGACGGCGCGGCCCCCACCGACACCGACACGGAGACCCTTTTGAACCCATTCACACACGTCGAGGAGGTACAGCTACTGGACACGACGCTGCGCGACGGCGAGCAGATGCCGGGCGTCTCGCTCACGCCGGCGGACAAGGTCGACATCGCTCGCGAGCTCGACGCCGCGGGAGTCCACGTCGTCGAAGCCGGGTCGGCGTGTACCTCGGCGGGCGAGCGCGAGGCGATCCGTCGAGTCGCTCGCGAGGGGCTCGACGCGACGGTCACGAGCTTCGCGCGCGGGGTAACAGCCGACGTCGACGCGGCGCTCGACTGTGATGTCGACGGGATCAACCTCGTCGTCCCTGCCTCCGACAGACACGTCGAGACGAAGGTCGGATCGAGTCGCGACGCGGTCGTGGAAACGACCGTCGAGCTCGTCGAGTACGCCACGGATCACGGCCTCTGGGTCGAGGTGCTCGGCGAGGACGGCTCCCGGGCGGACCTCGACTACCTCGAACGGCTCATGGGAGCGGGCCTCGACGCCGGCGCGGACCGCGTCTGCTACTGTGACACGGTGGGTGCAGCCGGTCCCGAGCGAACCGCCCAGGTCGTCTCACGGCTCGTCGAGCTCGGACCGACGAGCCTCCACACGCACGACGACCTCGGCTTCGGGCTGGCGAACGTCCACGCGGGACTGAAGGCGGGCGCGGACACCGTCCACGGCACGGTGACCGGTGTCGGCGAACGTGCCGGCAACGTCGCACTCGAAGAGGTCGCGATCGCCCTGGACCGGTGTTACGACGTCGATACGGTCGCGCTCGACCGCCTCTACCGGCTCTGCCGCCGGGTTGCCGACGTGACGGGGGTGGCGATCCCCCCCAACAAGGCGGTTTGTGGCGCCAACGCCTTCGCCCACGAGTCCGGGATCCACACGGACGGGACGCTGAAGGACGGGGCGATGTACGAACCGTACCCGCCGGAGACGGTCGGTCGCGAGCGGCGGCTCGTGTTGGGCAAACACGCCGGACGCGCCGGCGTCGCCGCTGCGCTCGCCGAACACGAGATCGATGTCACGGAGACGGAGCTCCGCGAGGTCGTCTCGCGGGTGAAAGAGCTCGGCGACCGGGGAAAACGCGTCACGGACGCCGACCTGCTCGCGATGGCCGAGGACGTTCAAGGCCGCGAACGCGATCGCCACGTCGAGCTCGTCGACCTCTCCGCGACCTCGGGCGGTAACCTTCCCACCGCGTCGGTTCGACTCCGTGTCGGCGACGAGGAACGCGTCGCCTCCGGAACCGGGTCAGGGCCGGTCGACGCCGGGTTGGAAGCGGTACGAACGGCGCTCCAACAGGGGAGCGAAGCGGACGGAACTGACGGTTCCGTTGGGTTCGACTCCTCTCACGTCGCCGACGCCGCCTTCGAACTCGACTCGTATCATGTCGACGCTATTACCGGCGGGACGGACGCCGTCGTCACCGTCGCAGTCGACCTCTCTCGGGGGGACCGGTCGGTCTCGGTGTCCGCTGCCGACGCCGACATCACGCGAGCCAGTGTCGTCGCGATGGTCGATGCCCTCGATCGACTCTCGGCGCTGGAGGCGAACGATACGGACAAAGACGCTGGTGTCACACGCCCTCCCGAGTGATCGCTACAGTACGCGGCCGTCCTCGCCCATCCGTCGTCCGGCGATCACGCTCGGAGTTCCGCTCGTCTGAATGATGTTGAACGCGGTCATCAGGTCCGACCGCGAGATGAGCCCGACGAGCTCCCCCGCTTCGTTCGTGACCGGGAGTCGCCCGACGTCGTGTTCCTGCATCACGCGCAGCGCGGTCATGGCGTCGGTGTCTGCGGTCACGGTCGCGACGTCGGTGACCATCACGTCTTCAACCCGGTAGGCGTCGCGTTCCACCTCCCGGATGGTCCGAGCGTCCTCCAGCGTCACCATCCCGACGAGCCCGGCGCGGTCCATCACCGGGTAGCCGGTGTGCCGCTCCTCGAACATCCGGCTCATCAGCTCGGCGACCGAGGTGTCTTCGGTCACCGTATGGAGGTCCTCACGCCGAGTCATCACATCGGCGACGGTGACGTCCTCGAAGGCGGCCTTCAACGTGGTCTGTTGGGCCTCACCGGAAGCGGCGATGTAGATGAAGAAAGCGAGCAGGATCAACAGCAACTGGAAGGTGAACAGCCCGATGAGCCCCATCAGGAACGCGAACACCTTGCCGACCGCGGCGGCCTGCTGGGTCGCCTGTGCGTGCGGCCGGGTCCGTGCCATGAGCGCCCGCAACACCCGACCCCCGTCCATCGGGAACGCGGGGAGCATGTTGAAGACGGCCAACACCACGTTCAACAGCGCGAGATAGCCGAAGACGAACAGGACGGCGTTCACGCCTGCCGGCGCGAGCAGGAACACGCCGTAACAGGCGGCACCGACGCCGAGACTCACGATCGGTCCCGCGACCGCGATCCAGAACTCGTGTTTCCAGTTCTCGGGGAACTCGGTGAAGCTGGCGAGGCCGCCGAGCAGCCACAACGTGATCGAGTCGATCTCGTAGCCGTATCGCATCGCGACTAACGAGTGGCCGAACTCGTGGAGGAGCACGCCGCCGAACAGCCCGAGCCCGGCGGCGAGCCCGAGCGCCCACGGCGTGAGTCCGCCGGTGAGCGCGGTCGCGTCGATGCCCGCGCCCATCGTCTCGTTCATCACTTCGGCGATCGTCGCGACCTCGGCGCCGATGAGGTACGCGAACAGCGGCAACACGATCAGGAACGTCCAGTTGAGCCTCACCGGGATGCCGACGACGGTCCCGATACGGAGTCCACGCATACCCCTCCGTTCGGCTGGCCTCCGTTTAAACATCCGGTGGCCGACAACGGCCGCTCGTCCCGGCCACCCGTCGTCTGTCTATAAGTCTCGTCGGTCACATACGTCGAATATGGACGAGACGACCGACCCTACTACTGACAGTACCGCCAGTGACCCGTCGAGCCTAATCACGCGTAGCACCGACGTCACGTACGAGGAGGTTGCCGCCGCCGAGGGGTTGCGAAAGGGGGTGCTGATCGACGAGTCGGACGGGGCACCGACGTTCGCGCTCCGCCGGTTCGAGCTCGCCGCGGGCGCCGAGGTCCCCCGTCACACCAACGCGGTCGAACACGAGCAGTACGTCCTCTCGGGCGAGTACGTGGTCGGGATCGGCGACGCGGAACACGTCGTCTCGACCGGGGACGCGCTTCTCATCCCTGCCGGCGTCGAACACTGGTATCGCAACGAGGGCGACGACGCCGGCGCGTTCCTCTGTGCGGTGCCGAACGGTGACGACACGATCGAACTGGTCGAGTGAGGGGTCGGTGGCGACCGAAGGCGGATCAGCAGTTTCGAGGCGGAGCCCCCGGCCTCAAGGAGCGAGGGCTTCCGACCAGTCGGAAGCGCGAAGCGAGTAGGCCGGGGAGGACAGCGAGGCGCGGAGCGCCTCGGGCCGTGCGAGCGGGCAAAGCCCGCGCGCAGAAGCCGACACTCCACGACACAACCCACGAGACAGTAGCCGCCCGACTCCCGACTATCAAGTACCGCCGGAACAACATCTGAACTATGGAGGTCAGACGTACCGCGCCGGTCAAACTCGTCGTTTCCGACGAGTTCCACGACGACCTCCACGAAACCGCCGAGCAATTCCTGTACTGCGCGAACGAGGCCAGTGACTATTGCTGGGACAACACCGACTACGAAGACTGTATCACCTCGAACGTGAAAGCCAGGGATGCGCTGTATGACCGTCTCCGCGAGGAAACAGACCTCACGGCAAACCTCGTCCAAGAAGCCATCCGGCGTGCCGTCCACGCCGTCGATAGCGGCGTTGACCGCTGGAAACAGGGGAAACGGACGAACAAACCAGAGTTCACCTCGTGGAGCATGGTCTACGACAAGCGTAGTGCGACGTTCTACCGGAACAAAATCTCACTCTCGACGGTGAACGGACGAGTCGAGTGTGACTTTGAGTTGCCAGCAGACAGTCCAACACCGTACGAGGAATATGTCCTCTCGGAAGACTACGAGTTTCGCACGAGTACACTCCAGTACGACCAAGCCACCGACGAGTTCTACTTCCACGTCAAAACGCGGAAGGTAAACAAAGACGGTGAGGCTGTTGAAATCGAGGGTTCGGACGAGACCGAGCACCAGACGGTCCTCGGTATCGACCTCGGTGTGAACAGCCTCGCCGTCGCCAGCACGGGCACGTTCTGGAGCGGTGACGAGTACGACCACTGGATTCAAGAGTTCGAGAAGCGCCGGGCGGAGATGCAACAGCGCGGCACACAAGCCGCTCACAACGCCGTACTTCGACTCGGGAAACGAGAACGAGCATGGCGGAAACAGTACATCCACACGGTCGCCAACGAGATTGTTGACGAAGCAGTTGACCACGACTGCGATGTAATCGTGTTCGAGGAGTTGACGGATATTCGAGATCGATTGCCATACGCTGACTGGCATCATATCTGGGCGTTCCGCCGTCTCGTCGAATATGTTGAGTACAAGACTCCAGAATGGGATGTCGCGGTTGAACAGGTCGCGCCAGACCACACGAGCCAGCGGTGTTCGCACACCGACTGTGGCTTTACCCACGAAGACAACCGTGACGGCGAGCAGTTCCGGTGTCTGAAGTGTGGGTACGAAATCAACGCGGACTACAACGGCGCGAAAAGCGTCGGACTGCGGTACATGCGGAAGCGACAGCACAGACTGCGTTCCTCGCCCACGTCGGGGAGCGTAGACGCACCAGTAGACGTGCGTGTAAATGGTGGGATGTTGAACGGCGACGGCTATTGGCCAACCGCTGACAGTTGATTGCCGGGAGTCCACATCAAAGCCCCACCCTCAACGAGCGAACCGCGTATGCGGTGAGCGAAGTAGGGTGGGGTAGTTTACAACGAGTACGGCGTGGTGCCGCTGATCGTGACGGTGCGGCCGCTTATCTCGTAGGACGGTTGGCCGAGGTAGTCGGCGAACTGCCCGCTCTCCTCGATGTAACGGTCGATGTCACGTTCGACGACGTCTGCCTCGTCGAGGAACACCAACACCTCGGAACGGTCGACCTCGCGGCCAGTGATCGTCTCCGATCGTCCCGACGCGACCTGGTTCCGGAACTCGCCGAACTCGGGATCGTTGTTCTCCGTGCGTTCGAACGTCTCCCCGGTTAC
>LFFM01000564.1_pt1 | contig 26181 bp, 21 predicted proteins | sample 643131 | NCBI WGS metagenome assembly LFFM01 (sample SAMN03777445, study PRJNA286221) | soda lake metagenome | biome: soda lake; feature: Kulunda steppe; material: water; isolation source: sample Tc-Br brine of Tanatar trona crystallizer | place: Russia: Kulunda steppe | collected 2011-07
CCAGTGTCGGCGACGTATCCTGGCAATTCAGTTCCACAGCCACCGTTTCAACACCGTTGCCCGGCTCATTGGTCTCCACGTCGAAGCTGTCGCTCAGCGTCTCCTCATCGGAGCCGCAGGTCACCGTGACATCCACGTCTTCGGCGTCTCCACCGGACACGGTGCCCGACTCCGGCGTGGCCTCGAACCAGTCGATATCTTCCATAATATCGAAGGTCAGATCGTCGTCGCCGAGGTTGCCGATCTGGAAACTATCGGTTGCTGTTTCGTCGATCTCGACGTCCCAACTCAGGTCGTCGGCACCTGTCAGCTCCAGCGCCGGGGCCGGGTCGTTGCAGTGCAATTCGACATCAACGCTCGTCATCGAAGCATTCGGGTCATTGGTGTCGATGTCGAAGCTGTCGCTCAGCGTCTCCTCATCGGAACCACAGGTGACCGTCAGGTCTATGTCCTCCGTGTCGCCTTCGGCCAAGGTACCGGACTCCGGTGTGGCATCCAGCCAGTCGATATTTTCCACAATATCGAAGGTTAGATCGCTTTCGCCGACGTTGCCGACCTGAAAGCTGTCATCCGCCGACTCATTGACGTCGACGTCCCAGCTCAACTCGTCGGTTCCCATTAGCTCCAAGGTCGGCGAGGTATCCACGCAGGTCAATTCGACGTCCACCGTTTCAACACCGTTGGCCGGCTCGTTCGTTTCAACGTCGAAGCTGTCGCTCAACGTCTCTTCATCGGAGCCGCAGGTGACTGTCAGGTCCACGTCTTCGGTGTCGCCGCTGGCCACCGTGCCGGACTCCGGGGTCGCCTCGAACCAGTCGATGGTTTCGGCGATCTCGTAGGTCAAGTCACTTTGACCGACGTTGCCAATCTGGAAGCTGTCATCGGCCGACTCGTCGACCTCGACTTCCCAGCTCAACTCATCGGTACCGGTCAACTCCAGCGTCGGCGATGTATCCACGCAGGTCAGCTCCACGTCCAACGTTTCCACACCGTTGCCCGGCTCGTTGGTCTCGACATCGAAGCTGTCGCTCAAAGTCTCCTCGTCGGAGCCGCAGGTGACCGTCAGGTCCACGTGCTCGGTCTCTCCACCGGCGACGGTGCCCGACTCCGGTGTGGCATCGAGCCAGTCGATGGATTCGATGATATCGAAGGTCAGATCGTTGTCGCCGAGGTTTCCAATCTGGAAACTATCTTCGGCCGACTCGTCGACCTCCACATCCCAACTCAGGTCTTCGGCTCCTGTCACTTCGGCCACCGGCGCCGGGTCATTGCAATGCAATTCGACGTCGACGGTCATATCGTCCGTTGCCGGGTCATTGGACTCGATATCAAAGCTGTCATTCAGCGTCTCCGCGTCGGAGCCGCAGGTTACAGTTAGATCGAAGTCCGTTGTCTCTCCACCGTCGACGGTCGTCGACTCCGGAGAAACGTCGAGCCAGTCAATATCTTCGGCGATGTCGACGACCAACTCCAGGTCACCATCATTGGAGACCTCGAACTGGTCGGTGGCCGACTCATTGATATCGACTTCCCAGGACAGGTCGTCAGTACCCGTGACCTGAAGTTGCGGGTCGTCATCGCGGGGCCCCTTCTCAAGGGTGGCATCGAGGTCGAAGTCACCGGTGGCGCCGGATTGAACGGCGTCACCGACGATGTAGTAGGTGCCCTGCTGGTCGAACGTATAGGACAACTGCTCGAGATCCGGCCCGAAGGCTTCATCGACGCCTTCCACGCATTGCGCGGCAGCACCAGAACCACATTCCGAGGTCAACCAGATGGCACCGTCGTACTCCGTATCAAAATCGACCTGAAGCTCATCACCGGCCCAGGCTTCCAGGCTGACGATCACATCCGGTCCATCACCGTAGTAGCCGGTACAACTCTGGCCGTCCTCATAGGGGTTGAGTTCGTCGCTGTAGCCGCCGATTTCATCACTGACGCTAAACGAGATGGTGTCGCCATCATCACTACCGTCGTCGTCCATATCGTGAGTTCGGCTGCAGAGGTCGCCCTTCTTGTCGAGGCAAACACCATCTTCGCAACCGTCGGGGCAATCCGTCTCGATAAGCTGGCCGAGACTTGTGCACTGGGTCGCCGTATCACCGTCACAGCTGTCGTCTTGTCCGGGACTGCACTCGCCCTCAAAGAATTCGAAGTCGAGGATAAACTCACCGGAATCGAAGTCATCGACACCGACGAGCCCCACGGTATAGGTGCCACCGGACTCCGAGTAGTACTCGATGGATTCCTCCATCACGTCGGAACCGGTGAATAGAACCGACTCCGAACAATCGGCGCCATCGGTCACACATCCGTCGGTGATGTAGAGGCCGACGTCGTGAAATCCGATATCGTCGATGTCGACGGTGGCGTTGAGGCGGAGCGCATCTTCCGGGTCGAGCTCAACCTCATAGAAGACATCGGGGCCTTCGGTGCCATCTTCGAAGCAACCGCCCTCGCCTTCGCCGATATTTTCTTGCTGATCGAAACGCTCAAAGTCGTCGACAATCTGGCCCGGCGAGTCAACGGTTTGGGTCGTGGCATCGTCACAGCGGTTGTTGGCTTCGTCGGGCGCGCCGCAGACCGATGCCTCGTCAGCACAACCAATCGCGCAGCTGGCGATAAGCTCGTAGTCCTCACCGTCGTCACCGCAGACTTCCACAACACCATCCTCACAGCGCTGGGAGTCCGGTCGACAATTGGTCTGCGTAATGTCGACGTCGACGGTCACGTCGGCCGGATCGAAACGATCACCGCTGTCGGCGACGATGTAGTAAGTGGCGTCCTCTTCTGCGAAAAACTCCACCGGTTCGCCGTCGAAGGGAATCGAGCCCTCGATACAGCGATCGGTCACATTCTGCGACGCCACGGGACAATCCTCGAGCAGATAGATTCCGGCATCCGGCGAAATGGTGTCGAAGTCGATCTGGACGAGGTCGTTGGTCTCGACGTCTAACTCAAAGACGTAGTCCGGACCGACGGGGTCGTTGAAGTTCTCGGTATCGCCGGCACAGGACAGCGGCGTCAGATCGTCACTTCCCGTGGCGAACGACACCGTTTTGGAATCTCCATCGCCGATGGGGATGGCATCCAGGCACTGATTACCGGTGGGCTCGACGCAGGCTCCATCGTCACAGGGGCCGTCGCATTCGTAGCGGTCCGGATAATCGCTTCCGTAGCAGTAGTGGATGAAATCATCGTCGACGCAACCGAGGATATCCCCGGAGTCCTGTCCCTCGCAAAGCGGGGCATCGGTGTTCATCGACAACGTAAACTCACCGCTGTCGAGTTGCTCTTCAACAGCCTGAACAACAACGATAATCGTCTCATTGCCGTCGGCGACATATTCCGCGTGCTCCGCGACGTCGTCGTCGTTGACCGCCTTTTGGCATCCGCCGGTACCACAACCGGTGGAGAACCAGATTCCAGCATCGAAATCGGAAGCCAGATTGGCGTTGAGCCGCTGATTATCCTCGAGTTCCACCGTGTAGTAGGCGGTGGGTCCGGCGAATTCCTCTTCACCACTGACGGATTGGTCGATGCAGTCCGCACTATTGAGGACGTCATCGGCGTGGAAATCGAGGATATTGCCGCTGAATACCTCTGAGGTATCGGCGTCGAATTCGATGGCATCATCACACGAGGAGTGATCGGCGGGCTCACAGAGAGCAATCGAGGGATCATCTTCGTCGTAGCATTCATTGGTGCAGGAGCGACTGGAATCGGTCTCAAAGTGCGTTCCGTAGGTACTGCATTCGCCGAGCTCACCACCGGAGCAGACGTCTTCGCCGGGCTCACAGACTTGTTCGGAAGCCACGACGTTGGCAGTGGCTGACAACCCGGCGCCGGCGGCACCAGAACCGGTATCGCCGACGAAGTAAACGGTCTTGGTCTCGTCGGTATCGTTTTCGTACCACAGCGCTCGCATGTAGTCGCCGTCATCGTCTTGTTCATAGATGTGGCCGTCGGCCTCGACGCAGACCGAACTGGCGTCACTGCTGCAACCGTCGAGCATGTAGGCGACGGCGTAATCGAGTTCGGTGTACAACTCGAAGACCCCGACCTCTCCGGGCGCCAATTCGGCCCCAAAGACAGCATCCGTGCCGCCGGTTCGAGAGGCGACGTCGGAGTCGTCGAGATCTTCGTCGTTGACGCAACTTGCGTCGTCGAGATTGTAGTTGTTGGCGTATTCCTGCCAGGGGATCTCCCAGGTCGTCAGTTCATCGCCGTCGGGCATCAGCGGTGCGTTGCAGGTTTCGCCCTCTGGCGACTGGCAGAAAGCATCATCGTCTTCTTCGATGCAACCCTCGGTGCAAAACGGGGTCTGCTCGGTGGTTCCATCGTCGCTGCAGACCACCAGAAAATCGTCATCGCATTCGCGACTGCCGGGCTCGCAGATCTGGTCGAGCTCACAGGAGACACTCAGCGTCTCGGAGTCGTGTTCGCAGACTTCTTCGCCCTCACAGTCGCAGACCTCGTCGCGAGGCACGCATTCGTTATCGACGCATTTGGAATCCTCGGTGCACTGAGAAAGGGCATCACAGGAATCGGCGTCCACACAGTCGCCGTCGGCACCTTCCGATGGGTCGCATACGCCGCGCTGGCCACCGCAATCCTGGAGTTGGCAGATAAATTCTTCGGGCACACAGCTACCGTCGTTGCAATAGGGAGCCCCGGATTCGGTACAGTCGTCATCGGTCTGACACTGCGCCGGATCTTGGTCGGTGCAATTACCGTCGTCGTCGCAAAACGGTGTATCGCCGAAACAGTCGTCATCGGCATTGTCGCAGGCGTTGATCGCATTGCATTCGCCCTGGACGCAATACGGCGCATCGCCATCACAGTTGTCGTCGGTCATGCACTCCACGCATTGCGGCTCGTCGAGGGACGCAAAATCCTCAGTGCAATACGGTTCGCCGTCGTCCTCCGAGCAATCGTCGTGTTCCTCGCATTCAAACTCGGTCTGCTGGTTCGGATCCTCTTCCGGATCCTCTTCTCCGCAGCCGATCGTCCCAAATACGAAGGCGAGACCAACTATTGCTAGGCATTGTCGCCATTGTGTCGCCATGACTTCCATCCTGTGTGGCAGATTTTCGTCGTACAGAATTCACGCGCTCGGCACTCCCGACGTCACAGCCGGGCCTGCGAAGCGCAGGAATAATCAATTCCGGCCCAAATCGCCGCAAACACGACGCGCTAAACCGATCACCCTTGGAGGTTGGTTGATTTCGGGTTCCAATGTCAAGGAAATACTGGTCGACGCCGTCAGTCGCTCCGATCCACAGGGACCGGCAGGCGAGCTTCACGGCGTCGATACATTCCCGGCTGGTGCCGTCGCTGCTACTGAAGCGGCTTGCCGTAGAGGCGTTCCTCGACGATCCGATTGGCGACGAGATTGGTCGACAGATTTTCCCGATCGGCGCGCTCGAGAATTTCGAGTACCGTATCGTAGATATGCGACGCCTTTTTGCGAGCCGTCTGGGCGTCGTAGCCGCGGTACTCCTGGGCGACATTGATCAACCCACCGGCATTGACCGCGTAGTCCGGGCCATACAAGATCCCGCGCTCGCGAAGAGCGACACCGTGACGGGCCTCGGCGAGCTGGTTGTTGGCGGAGCCGGCGACGATATCACACTCCAACTGATCGACGGTGTCGTCATTGATCGCTCCGCCCATTGCGCACGGGGCGAAGATATCGCAGTCGACGCTGTAGATCTCGTCGGGCTCGACGCGGGTGGCGCCGAATTCCTCGACACAGCGGTCGACGGCGTCGTCGTCGATGTCGGTCACCGTCAATTCACAGCCCAATTCGTGGAGCTCTTCCGCCAGATAATAACCGACGGAACCGACGCCCTGGATCGCCACATGCAGGCCATCGAGGGTGTCGCGGCCCCACTCAAACTGAACGGCCGCCTCGATGCCCCGACGCACACCGAAGGCCGTAAACGGCGACGGATCGCCGCTGCTGCCGGCATCGGGATCAAATCCCAGAACATGGTCGGTCTGTTCGTGGATCACATTCATATCCTCGACGCGAGTCCCCACATCCTCGGAGGTGATGTACTGACCGCCCAGGCTGTCGACGAATTGACCGAAGCGGGCAAACATAGCCCGACGCGTCGACTCATCGAGGTTCGGCGGCTTGATGATGACCGATTTGCCACCGCCGTGCGGCAGATTGCTGATCGCCGCCTTGTAGGACATACCGCGTCCCAGCCGCAGCGCGTCGCGGATCGCGGCATTGCTATCCGAATAGTCGTAGAGGCGGCATCCGCCGATGGCCGGTCCCAGCTCAAGGCTGTGAATGGCGACAATGGCGCTCAGCCCCGTTTCGGGGTCGTGTTTGAGGTGAACATCACCGTAGTATAAATCGTTTGCGGCGTCGAAAAAATCCACAGGGGTCTCCTGTACGAGGAATCTAGATACGGCCGAATCAAAGGGGTTTTCGAAGCCGGCCGCACCGGTCGAGCCAAGAGCAACGTCGAGTGCCTTATAGTCAGTGGGCAGTGGTTGCGCAAGCGGGGCCACAATGACGCTCCGCGTCAATAATGGCGGGCTCGCGCGCCGCGATTACCAACACCGTAATGATGCGAAAATGACGGGGACTCGCCCTTGAATTGGGTCGGCACTGCGTCGACGTTTCGCCGATGGGCTGGCGGTCCATCGCCTGCGTTGTCCGGTTCATTGTCGCGGGGGACGCAGAACGCGAACCTGGCGCGAACTCGAATCCATCGATCCCCGCTCGCTCACGACCGATCCAAGGGAGAAGTCCGATGGCGACCACCGTCATGGGCCATCAATGTGGAATCAATAATCGAGCGGCCCCGGGTCATTGCCGCCACTGCAACTGCAACGCACGGCTGGGACACCGCGATACGACGGCGCACACCACAACCCGCACCACTCCAACATCGGCGGTCGTCGGCGACCGCCGGCTCGTCGCCGGTGATCTCGACAATATGTCAAGCCGCCGGCCCAGACCTACAACAGATTGGCCGCCATCTCCGCAAGCCGCGATCGCTCGCCCTCAAATAGCGAGATCGTCGCCGCCAACGACTGGTCTTTGAATTTATTGACCACGTAGGTCAGCCCGTTGGACTCGCTGTCGACGTAGGGATTGTCGATCTGGTAGGGATCGCCGGTCAGCACGATTTTGGTCCCCTCTCCGACACGGGTCAAAATCGTCTTGACTTCGTGGGGCGTCAGATTCTGAGCCTCGTCGACGATCATAAATAAATTGGGAAGCGAGCGGCCGCGGATATAGGTCAGTGGCTCGATCTCGATGATGCCCATCGAGCGCAACTCGTCGGCTCCGCTTCCGGCCCGCCGATCGGCATGGCTGATGCCCATCAGATACTCCACATTGTCAAAAATCGGGCGCATCCAGGGGTCGAGCTTCTCCTCGACGGTCCCCGGCAGATACCCGATGTCGCGGCCCATCGGAAAAATCGGACGACTGACGACCAATTTGAGGTACTCCTGTTCCTCGGTCACCTTCTGGAGCCCGGAGGCGATGGCCATCAAGGTCTTGCCCGTGCCGGCCTTGCCGATCAGGGTGACCAATTCGATGGAATCATCGACCAGAGCATCGAGCGCAAAGGCCTGCTCTTTGTTGCGCGGCCCGATGCCCCACACCTTGTCGTGGACCCCGCTGAGGGGTCGAATGATCCCGGAGCCATCGTCGTCATCTCCGTCGGGAAGCTGGAGGCGGCCCAGTGAATTTTGCGGACCGTCTTCCCGGCGAAGCCACACGTATTCATTGGGGTAAAAATGATGGCCCCGCCCCCGGTCATCGGCGCTTCGGCGCTGTTCGAGATCGTCGATGTCGACCTCGATCTCTCCCCGATCGTGGAGATCATTGATCCAGTCGTTGGGAACCCGAAACTCGGAGGCCCCGGGATACAACTCCTTGATCGATACCAGGTCCTCTTCCTCGTAATTTTCGGCGTCCAATCCCAGTACATCGGCGCGAACCCGCAGGTTGACATCCTTGGATATCAAAATGCAGGGCACATCGGGCTCTCGACTCTGAACATCGAGAGCGGTGCTCAAAATGAGATTATCCTTCTTTTCGGAGTGCAAAAAGCGCGACACGTCCTCGTCTTCGGAGGCAAACGACACCTTTAAGACACCACCCCCTTCGAGGTCGACGCCGTCGCGAAGGCTTCCCCGGGAGCGGTATTTATCGAGGATGCGACTGACCTCTCGGGCATTGCGGCCCAGCTCGGACATCTCGCGCTTGAAGGTATCGACTTCCTCGATGACGTAGATCGGGATGACGACCGTATTGTCCTGAAACCGGAAGATCGCCCGCGGGTCGTGGAGAAGGACGTTGGTGTCGATGACGAAATTCTTGTTCATGGCGCCTCGTATCGCTAAAAAGGCTGAAGTTCTCGAAGGGGTAGACCATCACCGCATCACGCGGCGGCCCCCGAGGAATTGATATGGCGGTAGACCGAAACCTGATCGCGACCGTTTTCCTTGGAGTGATACAGCGCCTGGTCGGCGAGATCGACGAGCGTATGGGGCTCATCGCTATCCCAGGGGCCGACGGCGACGCCGAGGCTAATGGTACACTGCAACAACCCCTGGTCGGTCTCAAATTCCAGTGCGGCAATGGCCTTGCGGAGCCTCTCGGCGACCAGGCGCGCTCCGTCGAGATCGGTATCCTCCAGGATCATGGCGAATTCCTCGCCGCCGTAGCGCGCCGGCACGTCGATTTCGCGCATCTGCTCCGAGAAGACCCGACCGACCTGGCGCAACACTTCATCGCCCACCGGATGGCCATAGGTGTCGTTGACCGATTTGAAATGGTCGATATCCGTCAAAATGAGTCCAAAGGTGCGACCGGCCCGTTTGTGTCGGGCCATCGTCTCCTCGAGTTTGGTCTGGAAGTGGCGCCGATTGGCCAATCCGGTCAGCCCGTCGAATTTGGCCATGGTCTCCATCTCTTCGAACATTCGCGCATTCTGAAGGGTCACGGCGATCTGATTGGCCACCACCTCGAGCATCTCCCGGCGCTCGGTGGGAAATTGTTCGGCCTCCCGATGGCCTACCATCATTGTGCCCACCGCTTTGTCCTGGGCAATCAATGGAAGTACGACGAGACTCTCCAGCCTCGAAAAATCCTGTTCCTCGGTCAGCACGCAGGCCTGGCGCTCCCGGAGCTGTCCACCGACCGGAAGATAGTGCCGGTTGCGAACGACCATCGACGCCAGCCCCTGATTGGACTCGAACTCCACGTCATCCCAGTCGCCGGGCGTCTTCGCCGCCTGGCCGTCGACCTCCATGACCCGGTGTCGATCCGACTCTTCGTCGTACAGTGCGATGGCTGCAAAATCGTAGGCCGCAATCTGGCGGACACTGTCCAGGCCCACCTCGTAGACCTGCTCGGGGGTCAGCACTCCGTTGAGCTGGCGGCTGGCCTCGTAGAAACGCCCGACCTCAAAGCGCGTCTGTTCGATGGAGGCCACCATCCGCTCATTTTCGACGGCGCGCATGACGTAATCGGCGGCGTCTTCGACAATATGCTGCTCGCCGTCATCAAAGGACTGACCGTCGCATCGGTCGACACACAACACCCCGCGAAGATGCCCCTCTTCGATGACCGGAACCCCCAGAAATTCGGTCACTGCCGGCGCATCGCGGTAGTAGGCGAGGCCCCGAAAATCGGAGCGCAACTCCGATAGTCGCATCGATTCGCGCTGGCGGGTGATCCCGCCGATGACTCCGCCGGCGGGGTCGACGCCGCCTTCGACGATGTCGTCGCTGTCGCTGATCAATTCCTTGATGTGAAGCCGCTCGTTGGCCACATCGAACCACAGCAAAATCACCGTATGGGCGTCCAGTGCCGTCTTGACCATCTCCAGGGTCACAAAAATGGTGTGGTGAACCGCCTCGACGGCATCGCGCACGATCAGCTCCTGGGCCTCCTTGCGGCCCACCGGACTTTCGGCGCGTCCGGCGTGGATGAGTCGAAATTCCCGGGCCTCCTCGAGAAGTCGACGCCGCTGCTTTTCGACCTCCCGCTGGTACTTGCGCCGCCGTCGCGCAGCGCGCCGTCCGACGATCGCCCAGGCCAGGGCGCCGACGGCGACCACCAGGCCCAGACGTGTCGCCATCAGCCCGGTGTCGATGCCGGCCATCGATTCCACCGGCGCCAATCCCAGTGACGTCGTCGCCGCCGTCCCCAGCCAGTGACTGGCGGCCTCGACGCCGATCACCGCCGACACCGCCCCCAGCGCCACCCGTCCCGGCGCCGTACTCACCACCCAGAAGGTGACCAGCAAGACCAGGCCGTACAACTCCAGGCCTGCCCCCAGCGCCCAGCGGGCGGCGATGAGCGCCGCCGCCATCATCAGCAGTGCCTCACCGATCGTCGTGACCGCCGACTCCGAATTTCGACGGCGCCGTATCATCGAGACCACAGCACCGCCGACCAGGCCGGCAATCACGACGGCTTCCACTGCCCACACCGCCTCATAGACCCCGATCATGCCCAACGCATAAGCCAGCAGCGCCGCCGCGGCTGCCGCAATGGCCCCCCGGCCTGTCGGCGATGGTCGCGATTCTGTAATGCTGCGCGTAGTCGTTGTCATGACAACCGCCTCCCTGGCGTCGTGTCGGGACTCGCTTCCGTGCTCGTCACCGGGCTACCTATCCACTCCATCGCACTACCATTCCAGCTCTTCGAAGTCCGCCGGCGCCATCGGCGACTCCTCGACAATATCGACGACCTGCTGCCGGCGCACCGGACCGACCTCTTCGCCGACGCGAACCGTCAGATGGGCGCCCGGCAATTCGGCGTGGAGTCGTCGAAGTCGCTCGTCGAGCTCTGATATTTCGGCATCTCGCCCGGCCAATTCGATACCATCGGCTGCCACATCCAGGCGCACTTGAACCGAGTGTTCATCGTCGGCCTCGTCGAACTGAAAGAGCAACTCGTCGGGCCGAGCCAGCCCCACCGACTCCCGGGCCCGCCGCTCGGCGAGGCGCGGATCGTCGCGAAGCGCCAGAATCTGGCGCTCCAATTCCCGATTGCGATCGGCGAGTTCGTCGTTTTGGTCCTCCAGCTGATGGAGTTCATCCTCCAGCTGCTCCAGGTGCTCGACGTTGGGGTGAGACATGACGAAATACACCAGTCCGCACACCACGGTCGCAAAAATCAATATCACAGCCAGTCGCATGGCCGATCTCCGGGGGGAATCAAATTACCTGTCAATGATACGATAGCGCCGACACGACGCGTCGCAAGAAAAGGACCGTCCCCGACGTCGCCTGACCGACCGTGGAGGCCGACTCACCCCAACTCGCCATTGGCGGTCTGCATCGGCTCAATCGCCGGGTCGAACGGCCATCTGAACGCGCTCAAAGCCGACGGTGCGCGTGACGTCGAGCAACTCGATGACCGCCCCGTGGCTGGCGTCGACATCGCCCTGAATCCAGATTGCGGCCCCGGGATTGCGCTCGAAGAGTTGGCCCATCTCATCGGCGGCATCGGTGACCGGGCGCTCGTCGCCGTCGTCGCCCTCGCGGATAAAGATGTCGCCATCGGGCTCGACGCGCAATACGACGCGCAATTCATCGGCGGCATCGGCAGCCGCCCCGCTTTCGGCGTCCGGGAGATCGATATCGAGTTGTTCGACAGCAGTCATCGCCGGCGTGGTGGTCATCACAAAAAAGATCAACAACAAGAAGATGACGTCGATAAGCGGCGTCAACTCCAGGGTCGCCTCCACGCGACCCCGTCGACCAGCATCGGAACGAAAATTCATGACTCCTCCACTGCCCCGTCGGTCTCCCGGGCGCTCGACTCCGGCGGCGGTGCCAGCCGATCGAGCAACTCCCCGGCCGCCTCCTCCAGGTCCACCGACAGCGCATCGATGCGCCCCAGCAAATAGCGATAGCCCAGATACAGCGGAATGGCGACGGCCAGACCGGCGGCCGTCGTCACCAGCGCCTCCCAGATCCCGCCGGCAAGGGCCGTCGGATCGACGATGCCGCCGGCACCGGCCTCCTCGACGACGCCCTGAAAGACCTTGATCATGCCCAGCACCGTCCCCAGCAGCCCCATCAGCGGCGTCACCGACGCCAGTGCCCCGACGGCGCCCACGAAGCGCTCCAGTCGGCTGATCTGGCGACGGCCCAGATCCTCCATCGCCGCTCGGATCGCTCCTCGATCGGCGGTGCGAAATCGCAGTCCTTCGGCGTAGACCCGGGCCAGCGCCGAGTCCTGGTCGTCACAGCGGGCCGCGGCGGCGTCGTAGGCCTCTTGCTCGACGTCATCGATGACCTCCCGGCGCAGCGCCTCCGGAATCACCTGTTCGCGGCGCAAACTCAGCCATCGGGCCACAAAGAGCGCCAGCCCCACCAACGACGCGACGGCAATGGGGACCAACATCATCCCCCCGTAATCGAGCCACTGCAATAATTCGCTCACAATACTCCTCGATGTGCCAATAAACGGCGTTCACAGGCTTTGCTCCGACCCTCGACGTCGGCCTTATTGCTACAAGCAATGGACAGCCCCTGGACCATTCCATCACGCCCCGGATCGGTCGGCCTTGTCGCCGTCGATTCGCCGACGCGGCGACTCCTCGAAGATCGCTCCGAAGAAGGGATACATCTCATCGATGTCGAAGTATTCCAGCAGTTGATCGGTCTCGATGTCATTGGCCCGGCAGTATTCCTCAACGCGCAGGCGCATCCGGTCCCGGCGGGCGTAGATCCGATGGCGCACCCCGTAGACCACCGCCAGCACCACCGTCAGCCCCGGAATCCAGAGCATCCACTGCGTCCACCATCCCGTCAGTACCGCCACCAACACCAGGCTCACCAGCGCCGCCACCACCACTCCCCCGCCGGTGCCGTAGGTCTTTCCGAGTTGGTTGTGCATCTCGCGCACAAATCCTCGATGATCCTCCCCCCACCTATCGTCGCTGTTGCGGTCACTGTCGTCCATAGCTTCCCGATTCTCACCTGCAGTATTCCCGATTCGAACGGCCCCCACCCCGCGGTTGGCACCGAACCCTCTGGCGGATCGTGTACTCAAGGCCCCACCGGACTGTCAAAGTAACCCCCTGACGGGTCCAGCGACCGGGCCCTGATCGATGCCGTCGGGAATGATTCACCACTGCCCTTCGCTTTATAGTGATGCACGCCCTGGGCCGACCCATCGGGTTGGCGGCTGCGTCATCCATGTTTAGCTTTAATCTCACACGGCAGGCATGGAGCGGCGCCGCGGGCGTAGGGTTGACCACGCGGTTGTCTGGACTCGAAACCGATGTCCGCGTCCGTGCCTCCACTTTCGCGGTGGATGCCCGACCCTCGACCCCGCGGACGGGGTCCGGTGCTATCGCGATGCGAAGATGCTGTGAGGTGATACTATGACAATCGGAGATGAGGTGACCAACAATCTCTCCACCGACGATGCTCAACTCGAACTGACCGAACAACTCCAGGACTACTTCGAGCAGGCCGGCGCGGAAGTCGAGGTCGACCACAACTTCCGCGAGCGCTACCTGCTCGACTTTACCATCACTCGTTTCCAGGACGTGCACGCCCACGTCAATCTGGGCGTCCATGTCACCGACTCCGTCGATGATATGGAGCGCCAGCAGAAGTTTTTGCAGGCCGCCCAGCGAGGCATTGTCCTCAAGGCGATCTACATCGAACTCGTCGACACCACCCTCAGTCCCGGCGGATTGCTGGTGGCCTTCGGGGCCTGCCTGTCGTTTCTCTTCGACCGGCGATACTCCCAGATCAAGTCGACGGGCATTCGCATCAAAGAAGATTGCTCGTTTAACTTCTTTGATCTCGATGAAAATATCGAGCGCCTCGAGCGGATGTCGATGGATGAGGACTTCGAAATCGGCCAGGATCTCGAGGGCCGGGTCATTGCTTATTTTACCGACAAGGGCTTCGGCTTTATCCAGACCGACGAAGAACACAAGTTCTTTTTCCACATCGCCAATGTCGTCGACGATGACCTCCGAGCACGCCTGCCGGCCTATGTTCCCGGCGAGGTCATCCCCGTTGATTTTCAGTACGGTGGCAACGACGGCAAAAAATACCCCAAGGCACTCAACGTGTCGCTCCCGGAGGACCACCCCACCAATGGTCGATGACAATCGGCGGGCCGGCTCCTGGTAACGGGCCGGCCGCCCAATTCGGGTGGTGTCGCGCGTCGACACCGGCGATAGCGCTGTGCTAGGCTCGGCCGCCCGGCATTGAGCTGCTCTCGTTGGTTCCTCCCTCCCGGATCCGGTCGTCGCTGTGTTTGCTCTGTTTTCCAGACACCTCCTGCTGGCCCTCGGTGTCGTGGTGCTTTCTCTGGGGTCGGCAACGGCTGTGGCCGACGACGATACTCCAGACCAACAGGACGAACCGTCCAATCTGATGGCCTCCTCCACAGAGCGCCCGGACCGGCCGCCGGCCTTTGAGCTGAACGCAACGATGCGCAACGAACAACTCGTCGAGCGCGCTCGCGATGAACAGTGGAGCCCCGACCGCCTCTTTGAGCATCTGCAGCTCGACGATACCGAAGACTGCCACAACTTCGCCGATCGGGCGTACCTGCGAGAGCGACACGCTCGCTGGCGCGAAGCCATTGCCCTGCTCGCCCGCATCGACATCGACACCCTCCACCAGTGGCTTCTGGGCCTCGAGCCCCCTCCGCAAATCCCCACCGACGAGACGGACCATCAATTGCGATGCCTCGTCTCCGGGCTCGTCGACGCCGTCGACGACGATCACTACGATATTCGCCTCTTCTTGGACCTGACCGACCACTTCGAAGACCGGTTTCAATCGGTCCAACAGCTCAGCCAACGGGCCTCGCAATCCGACTACTGGCTCGATCGCACCACCCGAGCTGTGACGCGCTCGACGTATCGCAATATTTACGGCCAGGCCTCGATCTGGAACCGCAAATTTCGCTTCGGTGGCCGCAGCTTCAATCGGATCAGCGGCGACGCCGCCCAGCGCTGCTCACTGACCGAAAACGGATTGTGGCGCCCGGCCAACCGCCGCCACCGTCACTGCTGGCACAGCGAATTATCGCCGACGGAACGAGAACAGGAGATCCTTCAGGCATCGGCGGCCCCCGGACTATCGCGCCACCACTGGGGCACCGATGTCGACATCCTCAGTCTCAATCCGGTAAACTTCCACGATGACGGTCCGTTATACGACGACTGGCGATGGCTCGACGAATACGGACTCGACTACGGGTTCTTCCAGACCTACGGCTCCCCAGACGTCGAATATGCCCACATGGAAGAGCGCTGGCACTGGTCGTACTACCCTATCGGCCAGGCCCTGTGGGATTATATCTACTTCCACGACGACCTCTTTGAAGATGCGCTCTTCGCTCAATGGGATCACTTCGAAGATCGCTGGGCCTCCGCACCGGGCCCGTACTTCGAGCATATGCGCGAGCACTGGCGAGACTACCTCTTTCACATCGACATCCCCACCGTCCGACCGGATACGTCGAACGATGCCTTTCGCCGACCACCGGTGGAAACCACCAACTAGATGTCGTGCACCCAGGTGACCACGACCTGAAGTGCCGCCTCGTCGAGCCGCCGATTTTCGTGATTGTAGGTCAATCCGTGCTGCGGACGCAGCTCCTCGGTGGGGATAGACTGATATTTCAACACGTGATCGGACTGTGGAAGCAAGGCCAATTCCACATTGTCGTGGTTCTCCTTCGCCGCCTCGTAGAGGCGCCGACCATCGCGTTCACCATCAATATGCAGGTCCTTGAGACCGTTGACGATCAGCAAAGGTTCGTCGAGTTGGCGAATTCTCGATGCCGGATCCCAGCGAAGCATCTGCGCCGCAAATTCCCGCGTCTCCTCCTGCTGGAATGTCTCGAATAATGAAATCAAGCCCGGGATTTCACTGACCTGCGCCGGATTGACGCCCTGGCCGCGAGACACGGACTCCAATGCCTGCTCCAATCGGGCCAACTCGGTGTCAATGACCGCCTGGTCGACGCCGAGTTCCTCCATTTCTTCGCTCACCTCATCGATGACCAGATCGGCAGTGGAACGCCCGGCTGTCGACATCAGTATCACGCCTGCCACGTCGAGGTCCTCATCGGCGACAGATCGAATCGAATGCGCCCCTCCTTCGCTGTGACCAGCGAGAACGATTCGCCGATCATCGACCTCCGGTACATCGGATAGATGGGCAACAGCCTCTTCGACTTCCGCCAGGTAATCACTCCACTCCACGGTGCCCGAAAAGTCGGATTCTCCTGTCCCTCGTTTATCGTAGCGCAGCACGGCGATCCCGGCCTCGGCGAGACGCTTTGACAATTCGATCGCCGTTCCCTCATCCCCCGGCAACATCGGGCTATTCCAGTTGCGATCGACAGGCCCACTTCCGGCCACCAACACCGCCCCCGGCGCGTCGTCGACCCCCTGGGGCACCGTCAGTGTTCCATGGACATCGACCCCTGCAGCCTCGAACTGCACGGGGCGCTCTTCGACGTCGTAGCGCGCCAACTCCTCAATTGCTTCTTCACTCGGCGACTCCACTACATCCGCACCCACGGCACAGCCCGCCACCACTGCACTTATGACGATCCCTACCATGCCTTTCCACAACCTCAATATCGACTCCGTCGTTCCACTTCTTGTCGCTGCTCCACGACTCGCCTATTGGAAGACTAACGCTTTGCTTGACGTCTCTATTCAATTCGACACACCGCGGCGACTCATTCCGTACCGATCTCGGCGGTCGACTATCGCCCCCCCGCTCTTCACGGCCCCCCCCTCGGTCAGACTTGCCACTGCTTTTTTACGGATTCTCCTTGTCAGACCTTCCCCGAGTCAGCTATCTTGGTGATCACAGCACGTTTCCATTGTGGGTGAACCAGTTGTTGGAGCGCAATCGAGCGCGTACCAGTGCAGCGATCATGGACTCTATGAATCATCGCGCACCACAACCTCCAGGAGTGGGGTCCAATGGCCAGCGATTCATTACAAAATGTAACGGCAAGGGCTCGAAGTGACCGCAAGAATCGGTGGCCACCGGTCGACGCCACCAAAACTGCCGTCTTCGGAGCGACTCTGGCGCGATCGTCTACCAGTGACTTTATGTTGTGGAGATAATTGAGAAAATGGGCGTACCTGGACTTGAACCAGGGACTTCTTCCGTGTGAGGGAAGCACTCTCCCACTGAGTTATACGCCCTTTCGACACTGAACTACTTATCACGGCCAACGACATCTGACAACCGTTGCTCAGATTTTTCTAACAAACGAGGATCAACGTGGAGACCGATAAGATCGTGATTCTTGGAACGGGGTATACCGGCAAGGAATTGACCCGACTCGGGCGGAATTCCGGCTACAGCATCGTGGGGACGACACGAAGCGACGACACCGCGACATTCCTCGACAGTCAAGGCGCTACGGCCGTTGACTGGAGTGTCGACGAGCCTCTCGATGACATCGCCAACCACCTCGATCCGTCCACTACCGTCGTCTACTCCATTCCGACCCTATTTCGTGACTACCAAGCATCCGACGACGCTGGACCGGCCCGCCACACTCAACCCGTCGCCGAGGTCCTCGAAGTCTGTCGCAGGCGAAATATTGAGCGCTTTATCTATCTTTCATCGACTTCCGTCTACGGCGATCACGGCGGTTCCTGGGTCGATGAGACCAGTCCCCGTGAACCGACATCACCGGTCGGAAAAATGCGCTCGGACATCGAGGATTACCTCCTCGATCAATCCATCGATTTCCCCGTCAACATCGCCCGACTCGTCGGCATCTACGGGCCCGGACGCACGCTCGTCAATTACATCCAATCCGGTCGCTACACCCTGCTTTCCGATGCCAAACAGATCTCCAACCGAGTCCACGTCCACGACATCGCCCGCGCTATCATCGCCATCATCGAGCGCGGTTCACAACAAACTCGCGTCTTCAATGTCACCGACGGCCGACCCCAACCGACCCGAGATCTCGTGGAGTTCATCTGCAATCAGGCCGGTATCGACCTGCCACCCGAAGAGACAATCGACGACTACATCGAACGCGTCGACAATCCCAACGCCGTGGCCCGGCGACAGAATACCATCCGCGTGCTCAACGACCGACTCCGCGAAGAACTCAATTTCTCACTGGTGTATCCCGACGCCTTTAGCGGATACGAAGATATTCTCGAAACTCCACAACCGACCTCCCCTGAACCTTCGTGATCATGACCCTTGCGAAACGATTGCCTATCGTTGCGTACGGGTCGTTCCCGGACAACAACTCAGAAGCGGTCAAAAAAAGCGGACCGAGCAGCCCAAGACTACTCGGTCGCGTTGCTCCCAGCGCCCCCCAAGAGTACTTCTTCGCTTTCACAGCGCGCGAAGAGGCCGGGCAAATCAGCCGGCGAATGCCGATGGGAGACTTTTTTGACCACCTGTCAGTCGTCTTGACGGCCTTCGAGATACTGCTCGATGCCGCGATTGACCTTCGTCAAATTGGGCGTAATGAGCTTGACCACAAAATTTTCGACCACGTCACCGATCTTGCCGGCTCCCAGTCTCGGAACACCGGGAATTTCTTTGGCGTCGACCTTGAGCGTTCCGTCGATCTCGATCTCCGTGGTGCCATCGCCGCTCTCGCGATACCGCGTCGTCCCCTCGCAGGTGACGGCGTCTTGCAAAAACCCGACTTCCATCGTCCAGTCACACTCCCAGGTATCTTCACGCCAGGTCGCGTAATCGGTCCACTTGAGCATATCGGGCTTGATGAATGACCGGGCCAACCGAGGGATATCATCGGCCTGCGCCTCCCACAGATTGACGACTTTCATGGTATTGTCGTCGACGTCGTTGCGCTCTTTGACCTCGATGGCTTTGACATCCGGCAAATAGGGGACCAACTCCGTCAACTCGTCCCGAAATGTCTTGAAGACATCTTCTCGTTGGTAGGCGACTTCGTCGGAAATCTCGATATTGGCCATTGTCACTCCTCAACCAGTTGCAGTTGTCATCATCTACCAGCTATTGCGCCGTCTCTGCTACTTCCGGCGGCCTAGCCCTCTCTAAAATAGACGGCGTTTTCCTCGGTGAAGTCCGACCATTTCTCGGGCACTTCGTCTTCCTCGAAGATCGCTTCCACCGGACACTCCGGCTCACAGGCCCCGCAATCAATGCAGATATCGGGATCGATATACAATTGCACTCCCTCCAGACGCTCGTCCTCGCCGGCGGCCTTGATATCTTCGATTTCATCGACTCGCAGCGGTCCGTGAATACAGTCCACCGGACAGACTTCGACACAGGAGGTGTCACAATATCCGATGCAGGGTTCAGCGATTACAAACGTCATCCGTTACTCCTCGTGTGCTTCATCGATAACATCCCCTGCCGACACATTCTGGTCGAGACGGAGATCATGGGTCAATTCTACGTTTTGAGCCATTTGACGGCCTATCTTCACGTGCCCAAAGCGCCTTTATCATGGTCACGTCGGGTCGAAGGTCAACCCTCGAAGTCTCAGCCTGTGAACGACACCGCCGGCCGTCACCGCTCGCAGTCCCGACATCCCAGCCCGAGCGATGGCAGTAATGACAGACGTGACGGACGCCTCCATCTCTGAATAGCGTCAATTTGGCAACTCGACGCCAACCTCTCGAAGTTCGTCGTCGGCCTGGCGTGCCCAGCCGCGATTGGCCTTCGGGCTCGCCGGACTGGGATGAAGGATCCGACCGATCGTTCCCTGGTAATTCGCCTCGTTCATCGCTCCCCGGATTCGCCGCTCGGCGTAATTTCCGATCCCGACCAGATACTCCGGCTGGTAGTACTCGACCATCTTTCGAAGCGCCCAATCACAGGGCGGCAACACCTGCTGGCGCTCCGCTTTGCGCAACTTCGGCGGCGTCCGGTTTTTGCCGTCGTTGTCCAACACCAGAAGCGGGCAGTAGTTATAGACAAAAAAGCGCTCAAAAAACGACGCCGCCTCCCCGAAACGCTCCCGGGCCCACTCCCACAATCGCGTCCCACTGACCTCGTTGCGGTCGCAATCAAACCCATCGACCGGCCGCTTCGGGTGGAGCGTCTCCGGCTGACCGACCTCACCGTCGATTCCCATCCAGTCTCGAACCATGTCGATCGCTCCAAAGGGTACCCCGTTCTGCGCCATGCCCCAGGGGCCGGGGTTCATCCCGACCAGCAAAATCTCTCGCGGACGGTCCCGACCGTAGCGCTCGATATATTGCTCGTAGGGCTCCCAGGCGTACTCCAGGGGCTGATAGACGTGCGAGATCGGCTCATCAAAGCTCGCACCGCGCAATTTCTCAATGAGTTGCTCGCTGATTTCCAGTGGCTCTGAAGGCGTCGTCATCGCGGCCCGTCCTTGCATTTGTTAAGGTGTCGTGATCTCTGAGTCATCGCTCGGATACGCCAGCCTAATCACGAATAAACGGCCCGGTGCAACCGATTGATTCAAATTTTGACCATCTGGCACAAAGGCTGTCAAAATAATGTCGGACCGAGCAGCCCAAGACTACCTGGTCGCGTTGCTCCCGGCGCACCCCACGAGTACTTCCTCGCTTCACTCGGGGCGCGAGACCGAGAAGATTTCGCCGAAGTTTTCGATCGAAAGACGAGGCTTAGTAGCGCCGGGGCACCCGCGCCAGCGGGTCGAAGGATTTTCGACGAGAACTGCGGTCTCAATCGGCCGGAAATCGCGACGGGAGACTTTTTAACCGCTTCTCAGACTCACCGTCTTTGACACCGCTGCCAACAGGTGACTAAACTCTGCTCGATTCGTACCGTTTCTCTGCAGCACTACGTTGCGACATCTGAGTACTCCATGGCAATGGGACGCTCTTTGGAATCCCATCAATGTCGGGTTGCCCTGTTGTCCAATGTCTACTTGCACCTATTGTTCTGACCCGGTCTGGGGGAACCACCGATCGGGTCTACTGTGTGATCGTGGTCGACTCCTCGAGGAGGGTCTTTTGCGCACAATCAGAATTCTGATCATCGACGACGACAAAGACATCTGCGAGTATATGGAGCTTCTGCTGACGCAGAGTGGCTACGATGTCGTCACCGAAACCAGCCCCAGTGACGGCCTGGATCAATTGCGTGAAAATGAATTCCACGTCGTCGTCCTCGACATCATGATGCCCGAACTCAACGGCATGGAAGTGCTGGAGGAAATCCGCAGCTTCGACAGCGATATTGCCATCATCATTTTTACCGGCTTTCCCTCCGTCGACACCGCTGTCACATCCATGAAGTACAACGTCTCCGATTACATCAAAAAGCCCTTTGACGTCGACGAATTCAACGACACGCTGGAGGGCATCCTGCGCGAAAAGGGGCTGCTCACCGATCCGGAAGAGCAATTGCTCAAGACCATCGGCCAGAATATCCGTTCCGCCCGCAAAGACCAGGGGCTGACACTCAAACAGATGGCCCGTCGCACCGGACTTTCAGTCAGCCTTCTCTCCCAGATCGAGCGCGCAGAATCGAGTGCTTCGGTCTCCAGTCTCTTCAAATTGGCGCGGGCCCTCGACTGCTCGCTGACCGAGTTCTTTGGCGACTACTGATGGCCCCGGACGCGATTTCGCAACTTTCGTGCCATTCTCACAACTCGAAATCCCGACCCAGCACCGACGCCAGTGCCGACTCCAGCACCAAAAGTTCAAACGGTTTGTAGACGACCTCGTTGTCCACCGACTCCACAAATTCACGACACGCCTCGGACTGCAGTCCGCCGGTCACAAATAGAAAACGACGTGCCAACTCCGGTCGTTTCTGCTTGACCTTTCTGTACAACTCTTGGCCCGACATCTCCGGCATATAGAGATCGCAGACCACGGCGTCGTAGTCGTGCTCTTCGATCAACTCCAGTGCCTCGCGCCCTGAGGACGCCGTCTGAACCCCGGCGCGACCGCCGACCAGGCGCTCAAATAGCACCCCGATCCTCCGCTCGTCATCGACAAATAGAATCGACGGTGTTGCCCTCATTTCAGACTCTTCATCCATACCATTCCTTCCGACCAATAGTTCAATTTTCCCGGCTCCCGATTCGCCAGGCCGCATGGCACATTCACCGTACGCACAGCCTCATCGGAACAACGCAATGCTCCCCCGTATTCCTGCGACAAACCGGCGTCGAATAGGCATCTTCAGAAACATTGTCACATCACCGTTGACCCTCCATTATACACGTTGACGCGAGCCATCCAAGATTTGGCGTCATCCCGCCGCCAAACGATGCCCCCCGCCTGACTGGCCCCCTCACCGGGGCGCTTCTCATCTGGCCGATCCTGATTTATCGTCCGCTGTGAGATGTCGACGACGCCACCTACAACAACCACTGAATTACGCCGTCGGGCCCGCGACATCGCCGGGCTCCGAATCGCCCATCTGGCCCAGCGCCTGGACCGGACGGTGCCCGATGATCTGCGCCGCCACAAAGGCTGGATCGGCCGCCTTCTGGAGGATATCCTGGGCGCCGACGCCGCCAATGCCTCCTGTGCCGACTTCTCGCAGCTCGGCATTGAGCTCAAAACCATTCCCGTCGATCGACAGGGCCGGCCCCGGGAGACGACCTTCGTGTGTTCTGTCCCCCTGCGCAACCCCGATGAAACGAGTTGGTCCACCAGTTCGGCACGCGCCAAACTGTCGACCGTCTTGTGGGTCCCGATCCTCGACGACCAACCCTCAATCGCCGACCGACTCGTCGGCACGCCCCACCTGTGGTCTCCCAGCGACGACGACACGCGAGTTCTCGCAGAAGACTGGCGCGAACACATGGACGTCATCCGCCGCGGCTACGTCGACGATATCACCGCCGGTGACGGCGAAGCCCTTCAGATTCGACCCAAAGGCCAATCCGCCGACAGCACCACCTGGAGCGTCGGCCCCGATGGCGAATCGATGCTCACCAACCCCCGGGCCTTTTACCTTCGGACCTCCTTTACAGCGGCTATCCTGCGACGCCATTTCTCGATTGCGTAGCAGCCCCTGAAACGGGTCGTCAGATCTGGTACCATCACCTACCCAGTTGACGAATATCTTGCCGCGAGAACGCACCATGGCCACCCTCCGCGACATCGACGAGGCCACCCGCCACTCGGTCCAGGCCGTCGCCTGCTGTATCAGCGCCTCCACACTGGGCATTGCCCTGTTCTGGCTGGCGATCCGGACCGGTGCCGACAGCGCCGCCGGCGGTGTCTTATTGATCACCACCGTTGGCGCCATCGCCGGATTGGCCCTTCTTCGAGGCCCCCTGCCGAGCTACGACCCGGTGGCGACGGCACTGGCCTATTTGTCGACGGCCGCCGGGGGATTGCTACTGGTCGAACTCTTTTTTGCCGCCCCCGCCATCGGGCCCTTCGCACCGACGCCCTGGACGGTGACCGACGCTCTGGCAACGGCCATCTTTGGTACCGGTCTCTTCGCATGGACCGGCATCTGCCTGGGCATGACCTATTTTGCCGCCCGTCGCACCTACGGCTGCTCTCTGGCTCGACGCATCGCGACCACCATCGCCGGGCTCACTGTCATTGTCGCCGCATCGATCTACGCCACCGGTCTCGCGAGCATCGTCTCCATCCCGCCGTGGTAACTGCTACGTGACAACCCACCACCTATGAATCGACGCCAATTCCTGAAACGACTGGCCGCCCTCTCCGGCACCACGCTGACCGCCGGACTCACCGCCTGCAATCGGCAGCGCCGACCCGACGACCCTCCTGTCGACGACGGCGCAGACAACGGTGGCGACGCCGCTCCGGAGGCCGATCTGTCGACCACCGTCGCCGTCGTCGCCACTGCCGACCGAAGCGCCGGAACCCACCGGGCCATTGAACTACTGGAGCCCGATTTCGGCAATTCATCGGTCGTTATCAAACCCAATTTCAACAGCGCCGACCCGCCTCCGGGCTCGACCCACAACAGCGTACTGGAGGCCCTGGTCCGCCACACCCACTCCGCCGGCGCCCAGGCCATCGCCGTCGGCGACCGCTCCGGCATGGGCGAGACCCGAGAGGTCATGCGCCACAAACAGCTCTTTACCATGGCCGATGAACTCGACTTCGAAGCTCTGGTCTTCGACGAATTGGAGCGCCACCAGTGGAAGCTTTTCGATGACCCCGACGACCACTGGCAACAGGGCTTTGCCCTTCCCCGACCGGTCCTCGATGCCGACAGCTACGTCCAGACCTGCTGTCTTAAGACCCATCGATTCGGCGGCGACTTTACGATGGCTCTAAAAAACAACATCGGACTGGTGGCCAAACAACTTCCCGACCAGTCCTACGACTACATGAGCGAACTCCACGACTCGCCAGACCAGCGGCTGATGATCGCCGACGTCAACGACGCCGTCGACCACGACCTCATTGTCCTCGACGCCGTCCAGGGGTTTTACGAAGAGGGCCCGGATACCGGCCCCACCGCCTCATTCAACACCATCATCGCCGGCACCGACCCGGTGGCCATCGACGCCCTCGGCGTCGCCCTACTTCGACGCCACGGCACCACCGACGCCGTCGAAGAAGGCCCCATCGCCGAACTCGACCAGATCCGACGCGCCACTGAACTCGACATCGGCACCGCCGACCCCGATGACATCGAATTTTTAACCGACGACACCGACAGCGAACAACTCGTCGACGAGTTGGCCGGCTACCTGCGCGGGTAAACGCCGTCGGCGGAGTCCTCGGTATCGATGGGGTAGCTGGTGCCCCCTCTCCTCGCAAAGCTCGGTTTCTCCCCCCCCCGGGGGGAGATGACGTCTGTGGCGTTATGACGGTATGGGGTTTTTCGGCGGGTAAGCGAATTACATCAATCGCACAAAAACGTCGCCTCCCCCGGTGGGGGAGGTGCCCGAGCCGCCAGGCGAGGGCGGAGGGGGCACCGGTAAACCCGTTCCCCCCGTTACCCCGCTAACCACCAGCCCGCACCGACTCCTAGCGCTCCTTGATCTCAGCAAGGAGCCCTTCGGCCCGCCCGACGAAATAGTGTCGATACAACGGCACAACCGCCTTCCACAACGCCGCCAACAGCCCCACGGCGGCCAGTTTGACGCCCCACTCCACAGCCGTCGACTGAAGACCGGCGGCCACCGTCAGGCCCACGAATAACAACCCGGCGCTCAGCAAAATAGCCGCCGCCTGGCCTGCCAAAACGAACTTCTTGCGACGCTGAACGGCCCGTTCGCGAAGTTGCGCGACACATTCGTCGCGCTCTTGCTCGGATTCGACGTCGAAGAACTCCAGCCCCTGGCAATCCGCGCAAGTATCGTCGGACGTTGACGGTTTCAGACAGTCGACGCAGATATATCGGGCTGTCGGCGACACCGATTACTCCTCGTCCAGCATTTGACGGGCAATCTTGGCCATCGCCTCGTCGGCGCCCCGGACTCGATTGGCGAATTTCTCCTCCATCTTGCCGCCGACGACCGGGAGGTCGATCTGAACTTCGCCCTCCACGGTGCGCCGACAACCCCCGTCGGTCTCCTCCAGTGTCGTCGTCCCCTCGACATCGACGCGCTCCGTCATAAACGGGGTCTTGACCGTCCATTCTGTAACGCCCGACTTCGGGTCCCGCCGCTCGGTGCGGTCGTATTCGATCCGCTCCACGCCCAGCGCTTTTTGCATCACCGCCGGGATCTCGCGGCGCGACGCAAATCGATAGGTCGTAATTTCCAGGCCATCTTCGGTCGTCTCGTCGACGACGTCTCGGGTGGAATCGATTTCATTTTCCAGACGACGCTCGAATTCGTCGGTGCCGAAAAGTTTGCGCAACTCCTCCGGCGAGCAATCGAAGTCATCGGTAATCGTATAGCGCATAGAATGGTCCCAACGGGTGTCATTGTCAGAAAATCAGAGTCCTCGCCCGGTCAACATAGGTGACCCCGGGCCGTCGTCCAACCGCCGGTGGTGACAACGCACCGGAATTATCCGGCGTAGGTACAGACCACGTCTTCGATGAGTGACACGGCCTCGTCGGGATTGCAGTCGCGCACCGGCTCTCCATCGTCGCCGTCGTCGTTGGCCACGATCTGAAAATCCAATTCGTTGTTAAACTGCGAGAAGGGAACGTCGTACGAAAACTCCACCTGGGCGACGCCGCCCGGCGAGATCGCCTGATCGATGGTCGCCGTCTCCACCAGTTCTCCGCTGCTGGCCGAACTTTCAAATA
>LFFM01000565.1_pt1 | contig 26172 bp, 24 predicted proteins | sample 643131 | NCBI WGS metagenome assembly LFFM01 (sample SAMN03777445, study PRJNA286221) | soda lake metagenome | biome: soda lake; feature: Kulunda steppe; material: water; isolation source: sample Tc-Br brine of Tanatar trona crystallizer | place: Russia: Kulunda steppe | collected 2011-07
AGTTCGTCCACGAGGCCCGCCAGATCACGAAACGCGAGCCGATCCGGGCGGTCGTCTTCCGCGGGAAATCCTCGATGTGTCACATCGACGTCGACTACGAGGAGTGTCAGGTGCTGCGGGACAACACCTACGATCTGGTCGATACAGAACGCGACAAAGAGCAGTTAGAACGGCGCGAACAGGAGCTACTGGAAGCCAGTCAGGAGGGCGACGAGCGCGCCACGGAAGCCCGCAGCGCCGTGATGGACGAACTCGACGCGCTCGAAGAACAGGTCGAGAGCCTCGAGGAGCAAAACACCTGCGACTACTACTACCAGAACCTCACTGCCGACACCGACGCCTTTTACAGCTGGCTCTACGAGGACGTCCGGACGCCCGACGAGATCTACGAGCACGCGGGCGAGCAGGGCTTCTGTGGCTACGAGCTCCTCAAGGAGGGTATCGAGGGCGTCGATCTCGTGGTCTGTAACTATCATCACCTGCTCGATCCGGCCATCCGCGAGCAGTTCTTCCGCTGGCTCGGTCGCGATCCCGAGGACGTCATCACCGTCTTCGACGAGGCCCACAACGTCGAGGGGTCGGCCCGCGAGCACGCGACGAAGACGCTCACCGAGAACACGCTCGACGCCGCGCTGGACGAGCTACAGGAGAGCGACGATCTCCGGGCCGAGCAGGCCGACAACGTCATCCGAACCTTCCGGGACGCGCTCGTCGAGACCTACGAGGACTCCTTTGGCTTCGGCGGGCGCGAGCAGGTCGACGAGAACTGGGAGGACATCCCGATCGCCAACGAGGAGGGCCGGGACGACCTCACTCGTGCCTTCCTGCAGGGCTACACCGGGCGGGGGATCGACGAGGATATCGAGTCGGCTCGAACGCTCGGGCGGGAACTCGACGAGGAGTACGAGGAGGCCTACAGGAGCGGCGAGTCGAGCACGCGCCAGGAGTGTCAGACGATCGCCGCCGCACGGTTCCTGGAGTCGTGGATGGCCGACGGAACGGAACTCGGGAAGTATCCGGTCGTCTCGGTCCGACGTAACGAGGGAACCGGCGAGGTGTACGGCCGCGCGGAGCTGTACACCTGCATCCCCAGAGAGGTCACTGGCGAGCTGTTCGAGGAGGTCCACGCCGCCGTGTTGATGAGCGCAACCCTGCGCCCGTTCGACGTGTTCGAGGACGTTCTCGGACTGGAGAGCCCCGTCACGCTGGCCTACGGGCTGCAGTTCCCCCCGGAGAACCGCCGCACCTACGCCGTCGGGACGCCGCCGCTGTTCGCCAGCGACCGCGAGGATCCCGACGTGCAGGGAGCGGTCGCGGACACGCTCGCCGACGCCGCCGAGTTCACGCCCGGTAACACGCTCGCTTTTTTTCCAAGCTACAGCGAAGCCGAGCGATACCACGGCCATCTGCAGTCGAGTATCCCGTCCGACCAGCTGTATCTCGATCGCCCGGCGACGAGCGCCGAGGAACTCCGCCAGTCCTTCGTCGACGACGACGGTGGCGTCCTGCTGACCTCGCTGTGGGGGACCCTCTCGGAGGGGGTGAGCTTCGACGGCGATGACGCCAACACCGTCGCCGTCGTTGGGGTCCCGTACCCGCATCTCGACGACCGCTCCGAGGCGGTACAGGAGGCCTACGACGCCGCGTTCAGCGGGCGGGCGGGTGTCGACGACGCCGGCTGGCGCTACGCCGTCGAGATCCCGACAATCCGGAAGACACGACAGGCACTCGGCCGGGTGCTTCGCTCGCCCGAAGACGTCGGCGTGCGGATCCTGCTGGATTCGCGCTATACCGCCGAGAAGGAGCGTGACCTCGGGAAGTACAGCGTCAGGGATGCGTTCCCCGCCGAGGAACGCGAGGAGATGCTCGATGTCGATCCGGAGAAACTCAAATTCGCCATGCTGAACTTCTACACCGATCACGATGCCTACGACGGCTCGCCGCCGACCCCCTGACGGCCAGAACGGTTTTGTTCGACCGGCGTCCGTGTGCGGGTATGCATCGACGGCGTGTTCTACTCGGGGTGGGCGGTCTCGTCGCACTGGCTGGCTGTAACGATGGGTACTCCGACGACGGGGGTGAGCGAGAGCCTGATGGGGAGGAAAACGGCGACGAGGAGATCGCGACGTTCCCCGCCGGCTTCGACGAGAACGGCGTCACCGACGCAGAGGCGGCGATTGCGGGTCACGAGGCGGCGATCGCCGACAGACCGGTCGAGGGGCAGACAGTCATCGAACTGACAATCCCAACCGACGACGGCGAGGACCGTGTCCAGCAGCTGTCACTGACGACGCGAGCCGACGGCGCTGGCACGGAGTACTCCCGGATCGACCTGACCGAGAGCACCGCCGAGACCTACCGGGACGGCGACGGGCTCGTCTACACACGGATCGACGACGGTGAGAACGTCCAGTACGAGGCCGACAAGATCGAGACGCCCGAGGCCGTCTCGCTCGGGACGTTCGGCCCGGCCCTCGCGGCCGCCGACCTCGAACTGAAGGATGTGTCCGACGACGATCCACGACGACTCACCTACAGCGGTTCCGGGGTACTCGACGAGGATACGACGTTCGGTGACGTCGAGGACGTCGAGACTCAGATCGTCGTCGACGAGGAGGGTGCGTTCCACTCCTTTAGCGTCTCCTACACCGTGCCCGACGGTGCGGACGTCGAGGCGAGTTTCGAGTTTACATACGACGACGTTACTGTCGAGGAACCCGATTGGCTCGACGAAGCCAAGGAAGATTAAGCGGCAATCAGTGTTTCAGTCGGGATACGTCTCCAGCGGTCGTCGATCGAGGCCGACGGTGTCGTAGTCCTGCTCGGTGGAGAGGACTGTTCCGTCTCCCGTGGCGGCCATCCCTGCATGAAGCGCGTCGAACGGCGTGAGTTCGTGCTCTTCGAGGAACGCCGCCGCAGCGAGGACGGCCATCTCGTGGCGCTCGGACCCGATCGGAACGAGTTCCAGCAGGTTGGTGATCGCACGCGGGACGTCAATTTCGTATTCGGCATCGTCCCGGTCGTAGAACAGCACGAGAACCTCGGCGTACGCCAGTATCGAGGTGTGGATGTCGTCGTGTTCTTCGAGGGCCCGCAGTGCTTCCTCTTGAAGCCAGTCCTCGTCCTTGATTAGTGTCGTCAGGAAATCGGTCTCGACGTACACGGCTCAGTCCCCGCGCCGTGAGTGCTCGGCCGGCTCGTCGAGGACGTCTTGGCTAACGCGCTCTCGTGCCTTCGCTTTCAGTTCCGTGGCATCCTCCTCGAACGCGTCTCCGACGGCTTCCCGAAGCCCCTCGATCGGATCCTCGTCTACGGGGAACAGCGCGACGTGGCTAGAGAGTTCGACGATCCGATACTGTTCGCCGAAGCGGTCTCGAACGTCTTTTGGAAGGTAAATCCGCCCTCGTTCATCGGTCGACTTCGACATGCGAACAGCTACTACGGGAAGATTCCTAAATCTTCCCGTGATCATACGTATTTTTACGGCTGATCTCACTTCTCGACGTCCAGCAGCGCGACCCGCTCACGCACGAGCTTCGCGAGCGACGCGTCCGTCGCGGCCAGCTCCGCGGTACCGATATCGAAGAACTCCCGGAGCAGTTCCTCGTCGGCGTGCTCGGTCGCGAGCGTCTGGCCGGGTGTGAGGTCGAGACGCTCCCGGAGCGCCGTCACCGCGCCGGCTTCGTCCGCCGACTCGCGTTGTCCGTCGACGAGCACGACCGCTTCGTTGTCGCCTGCTTCGAGCCCCATTTCGAGTGCCTTGTTGATCTGTCGCCGACCGGCGGCGTACAGCAGTATCTCGACGCCCCGGTCCCGTGCCACGTTCTCGCCGCGCTCGATCGCCCGGTCCGCGAGGCTGCGGGCACGCTCTATATGCTCGCGCCCGGCGATGTAGCTGGCGTCGAAGGCCTGGATCGTGCAGTCGTACTCCGCGCCCACATCGGTCAGCGTCGCAACCACCCTATCGACATCGTCGACGACGATCTCGCCTTCGAGGAGCTCCATTCAGAAATCACCCAGACTGGCCTGACCGGCGTCGTCCGAGGCCGTGTTTTCCGGACTGTCGTCGTCCGACTCTTCCGCCGAGCTGGTCCCGGGCCGGGCGCTCTCGTCGGCGCTCACCTCGGCCATCGAGTAGTCCTGCCGACCCGCGTTTTCGAGCACCGTCTCGGCGGTCTTCTCGCGCCCACGTAGCGCACCGAGGACGACCGACTTGTCGGCCTCGCGGAGCTGCGATCGGTTCTCGATCCCGGCGTCGTAGAGCCGCCGGGCGCGCTTGCGACCGACGCCCCGGACACCCGCAAGATCGAGCAGCTCGTCGCTCACGCCGTACTCGACGCGTTTCTTGGCCTCGCGGATCGCCGGCGTCACTCCCAGATCGAGGTCGGCGGCGAGCTGTTCGGCCGCGTTGAGCAGCCACTCGGCGGTGTCGACCTTGCCGCGAACGTCACCCGGACCGACGCCGTACCGCTCGGTGATCCGGTCCTCGTCGACCTCCTCGGCCCAGTCTTCGAGCATCCGGGCGGTTTTGAGCGCCGACAGCCAGCTCTCGAAGCGGACGTCCTCGAACTCGCTGGGCATCGCCCCGAGGAACTCGGTCTCGCGCTCGTATGCGAGTTCGGTGTACTCCGCACGGTCACCGGACTTGAGGTAGAGTTCGTACATGTCCGGCGTCCGCGAGACGAGATGGTAGAGTCCGAGTGGGGTCGGCTCCTCCCCGGCTGCTTCCAGCCCGTCGACGATCTCGGCAGCGCTCATCGGATCGAGATAGAGCCGCGAGACGGTATGACCCAGTCCGGTGGCATCGAGGTCGTCGCCGTCGCACGTAATAAATCCATTGCGCTCCAGATACTCGATCACCGTGTCGGCGACCGACTCCAGCTGCGCGGCATCGTCGGCCTGACTGGCGTGTAAGGTCTCGCCGAGGAAGGCAAGCAGCTCGTCGCGGGTGCGGGCAAAGCCGCTCGCGATGGTGGCGAGGACGTGCGTTCGCAGGGCGGGTTCGGCGGCGAGTTTCGACCGCACGGGCTCGGGCTCGGCGTAGACGTACCGATCGAACAGCTCGTCGAGCTCGTCGTGGCTGCTCGCCAGCAGGACAGCCTCGCCGTAGGGATCCCGACCCGGACGACCCGCCCGCCCCATCATCTGGTGGACTTCGAGGACGTCGAGGGGCTGCATCCCGCCCGCGGTCCCGTCGTAGCGTCGCCAGTCGCGGACGATCACCCGGCGGCTCGGGGTGTTGACGCCAGCAGCCAGCGTCGGTGTCGCCGAAACGACCTTCAGCAGGCGATCCCTGAACGCGTCCTCGACGAGCGAGCGGTGTTCGGGCGCAAGCCCTGCGTGGTGAAAGGCCCCGCCGCGCTCGACGGCGTCCGCGAGGTCGTCGCTGGTCTCGGTGTCGGAGACGTCCCTAATTTCGGCGGCGATGTCGGCAAGCTCGGCCTGAGCGTCGGGCGAGAGCGTCGGTTCGACGACGTCCGCGAGGCGTCGTGCCGCCGCTTCGGCGTTGCGCCGGGAGTTGACGAACACGAGCGAGGAGCCGCCGTCGTCGAGCGTATCCCGGACGATGGCGGCGGTCTGTTTCTCGCCGCTTCGGACCGGGAGTTCGCGTTGTGTCCCGTCGTCGAGATGCAGGGCGTTCCCGAAGTGGACGCCCTTCTTCAGATCGATCGGTCGCCACGTCGTGTCGACGAGTTCGGCGTCGAGCCACTCTGCCATTTCGTCGGCGTTGCCCACGGTTGCCGAGAGCGCGATGGTCTGGAGGCCGGGATTGAGCTGGCGGAGCTTCGCCATCGTCACCTCCAGGGTCGGCCCACGATTCGAGTCATCGATCAGGTGGACCTCGTCGGCGACGACACAGTCGACGTCGTCGATCCAGCGCGCGCCGTTCCGAACGAGCGAGTCGACTTTCTCGCTGGTCGCGACGATGATGTCCTTCTCGGCGAGCCACTCGCCGTCCGATTCGTAGTTGCCCGTCGAGACGCCGACCGAGACGCCGAAGGCCTCGAACGCCTCGAACTCGGCCTTCTTCTCGCTGGCGAGCGCCCGGAGCGGGACGATGTAGAGTGCCCGACCGCTCGCCGCCCCGCCCGAGCCCCCGCGCTCGATAGCCGACAGCATCGCCAGCTGGGCGATCAGCGTCTTCCCGCTGGCGGTCGGCACGCTCGCGACGACGTTTTGCCCCTCCAGGATCCCGGCCTCGACGGCCGCGGCCTGTGGCGGGTACAGCTCTTCGATCCCCTCCCCGCGCAGGTGCTCGACGAATCCGGGCGGGACGCCCGACAGCTCCGCGATATCCATTACTCACGCGTTGGCCCCTGTTCGGGTTTAAACTTGCGTCCCGCGCGGGCCGACACCTGCCACCTCCGTCACGACTTTATCCTCGTCGCGCGAACGCCGTGCCATGGAAGTCGAGTTCGATCGAGACACCTGTATCGGGATGTTCCAATGTGTCGTCGAGTGGGACGCCTTCGAGAGGGACGAAGACGCCGGCAAGGCGGTGCTGGAAGACAGCGAGGAAGTCGACGAAGACGTGTTCCGCCGCGAGATCCCCGAGGACGCCGAACTGGACGCGAAGTTCGCCGCCCGGACCTGTCCAGTCGACGCCATCGTGGTCTACGACGACGACGGCGAACAGATCATCCCGTAGCTCAGACCGGGTACGGATCGAACGGCGAGGAGTCATCGATCGATTTCCGGTAGCACAGTAGCTCGAAAGGACGGGAAAATCGCGTGACTTCGATACGCTTGACCTCCCGAAAGCCGTTCACACGATAGAAGTGCTGGGCTGCAGTCTGGCGATGAGTCGTATGCAGGACGAACTCCTCGTAACCACTGGCCCGGGCACGACCTTCGAGTGCCTCGTAGAGCCGTGATCCATACCCCTGGCGCTGGTGTTCGGGTAGCACGTTGAACCGCTCGACCTGTGCCGTAGCGGCGTCGATGTCGTCCAGTAGCTCACACAGCAGGTCGCCCGGCCGACGATAGGCAACGGTGCCGATGATCTCGCCGTCGAGCGTTCCGACGAGCAACTCCCCATCGCCGACGTACTCGCCGACGATGTTGTCACGATCGTCGACGCCCTCGATCCATGCGTCCGCTTCCCGATGGGCAGTCTCCATCACCGCCTCGATCCGGTCGATCTCACCGGGCCGGTACGGGCGGACAGTAAGCTCCTCGCTCACAGTGGCAGGTTCGACGGCGAACCGGTTAAGATTCGCGGCAGACGCCCCCTGACCAATACTTCGAGAATGGTAGTGTTACACTTCGAGAATGGTAGTGTTACACTTCGAAATATGAAGTGTTGGGCTGCGAGCGAAATCAACCCGGACGACGCCGGGACAACCGGCGACACGTTCGACCGCCGCTTGTCACTCGGCGGGTACTGGCGAAACAATTATGATGGATACCGTGGCATCCCCACATACGGATGAGCGGAGACGATTCCCACATCACCGAGTGGGCCGAGTTCGTCGACGCGGAGGTAGCCGAGTCGGGTGGCGTCGACCGGAAGCGGCTGGACCGCGGCCCCGTCGAGAGCTGAGCGCGGTCACAGTGAGCCAGCGCTACTCGATTTTCGCGTACTGGTCCGCGAGCTTGTCGGCCGCCTCGCCCAGCTGTTCGCGCTCGAAGCTGTCGAGTTCCCAGTCGACGACCTCTTCGACGCCGTTCGAGCCGAGTCGGATCGGGACACCCAGTGCTACGTCCTCGTGGCCGTACTCGCCAGCGAGCGGGATCGATCCGGGCAGCACTTCCCCGGTGTCCCGGAGGACAGCCTCGACCATGTGGCCGACACCCGTCGCCGGCCCCCATTCGGTCGCGCCTTTCTTCTCGATGACGTTCATCGCGCTCTGTTGTAGCTCTTCGAGAATCTCCGTCTTCTCCGGGTCGCTGAACTCGGGATCGCGGCCGTCGACCCGGACTTTCGAGAACACGGGTACCTGTGCGTCGCCGTGCTCGCCGAGGATCGTCGCCTCGACGTTCTCGACCGGCGTGTCGAAGCGCTCGGCGAGGACGTACCGGAATCGTGCGGAGTCGAGGCGTCCGCCAAAGCCGATCACCTTCTCGCGGGCGCGTTCGCCCGTCTCGTAGAGGTGCCGGTTGAGCAAGTCGACCGGGTTCGAGGTCGTGATCGTGACGAAGTCGTCGTTGTGTTCGGAAAGCGAGGAGCCGATATCCTCCATGATCGGCGCGTTCTCGCCCGCGAGGTCGATCCGGGTCTGCCCGGGCTGGCGCGGGATCCCCGCCGTGATCACGACCACGTCCGACCCGGCGGTGTCGGCGTAGGTGCCCTGCCGGACGGTGGTGGTGGAGTCGTATGCAGTGCCGTGGTTGACATCGGCGGCCTGCCCGATCGTCGTGTCCTCCTGATCGGGGATATCGACGAACACCAGCTCGTCACAGATGTCACGAAGCGCGATGTTGTAGCCCGCTGCTGCGCCGACCGTCCCGGCCGCACCGACCACGCTTACTTTTGTCATGCTACATGAAACTGGTCCATCCATGATGAATAAACCTTCGGAACCACACACATCGCCGTCGTCTTTCGGTTTCGTTTCCCAAATCGTCTCACGTACGGAACCACGCGGCCGAACTTGCTGGTTTTTAGTCCGTGCGCGTCCTCCGGACACGTATGAGCGAGTTCGACAAGGAAGCCGAACGCGAGAAACTCCGCGAGAAGTACGGCGAGGATCAGTCTGACAGGGAGGCAACCGAGCACATGAGCGAACTACTCCTGCAGGGCGCGACGATGACCAACAAACACTGCGACGCCTGTGGCGATCCGGTCTTCCGACAGAACGGCCAGGAGTTCTGTCCGACCTGTGGGCAGGCGGCCGATCAGGACGTCGCCGAGCGAACCGCCGCAGTCGAGACGGACTCCGGCGACGGGCAGCCAGCGCCGGCCGACCGGCAGCCGACAGCGTCCGATGCGTCGCCCCAGCCGGAAGTGTCGACCGGCCACCAGCAGCCACAGTCCCGCGCTCCCCCGGAGCCACAGGGCGGCGACACCGCCGAAGAGCCATCGACGCCGCCCGCACAACACGCCGGGATGCCGAGTGGCGACCTCGCGGAGGCCCAGGCCGCACTGGCGGAATCGATCACACAGCTGGCGCGACAGGCGACACAGGAGTCGGATCCACGACAGGCGAAAGAGCGGCTCGCTGCGGCCCGCGAGGCGGCCGAAGCGCTCGACGCCCTGCGTCGGTAGCTACTCCGCGAACTGTTTGCGGACTTTCTCTACCTTCGGCGCGGCGTGCATCCGGCAGTAAGCGTCCTGTGGGTTCTTCTCGAAGTAATCCTGGTGTTTCGCCTCGGCCTCGTAAAACGTCTCCAGGCGCTCGGTCTCGGTGACGATCTCGTCGTCGTACGCGTCGGACTGGTCGAGCTCGTAGACGAACTCCTCGACGAGCTCACGCTGTTTCTCGTCGTGATAGAGCACGATCGAGCGGTACTGCGAGCCGACGTCCGGCCCCTGCCGGTCCTTCGTCGTGGGGTCGTGGATCGTGAAAAACACTTCCAGCAGGTCGACGTAACCGACCTCGCCGGGATCGTACTCGATCTGGACCACTTCTGCGTGGCCGGTCGTCCCCTGACAGACCGCCCGGTAGCTCGGGTTCTCGACGTGCCCGCCAGCGTAGCCCGAGGTCACCGACTCGACGCCGTCGAGTTCCTTGAACGCCGCTTCGGTACACCAGAAACAGCCGCCGCCCAGCGTCGCGCGTTCCGTGTTATCGGTCATCGACTAAACGAAGGGGTGCCAGCGGCTTGTATTCGGTGGTCGTACACCTTCTCGGGACGGTGCATCGAGGAGTGACCTCGCCCGCACGACTGGCTCTCCCTATACTACAAAATACGAAGTATCTCACTTCGAATACTGTATCATTGGGCGACCCCGAAACCCGGGCTCACTACGCTCGCCGTGGAATCATCTCGACCGGTCCATCGGGCCGGAGCGTGAGCGACGGTGCGAAGGAGAGCTCGTCGACGGTCGACTCGACGGTCCAGTTCTGCAGCATGGTCGCGAGCACCAGTCGGGCCTCCATCATCGCAAAGCGGTCGCCGATACAGCGGCGCGGTCCGCCGCCGAAGGGGAAGTACGCGAACGCCGGCAGTTCCCGCTCGAACCCGTCGGTCCAGCGCCCCGGACGGAACTCGAGCGGGTCGTCGTACAACCGCGGATCGCGGTGAAGCACCCACTGCTGGAAGGTAACCGAGGTCCCTTCGGGGATCCGATACCCTCCGATTACGTCCGGCTCGGCGGCCTCCCTGATCAGATCGTACACCGGCGGGTAGATCCGCATCCCCTCTTTGACGACCTGTTCGGTGTAGGATAGGTCCGCGAGGTCGGCAACCGTCGGGGGGTCGCCGCCGAGCACGTCGTCGAGCCCCCTCCGTAACGCTGCTCGTTGCTGTGGGTTCTCCGAGAGCAGGTGGAGGGTGTAGGTTAGCGCGAGCGCGGTCGTCTCGTGGCCGGCAAGCAGGATCGTGACGACCTCGTCACGGATCTGCTCGCGGGAGGGCGGATCGTCCTTCGACTGCAACAGCGAGACGACGTCAATGCCGTTCCCGCCGCTGGCCTCGTGCTGGTCGATGATCCGGTCGGCGACGGCGTGGAGGTCGTCCATCGCCCGGTCGAACCGACGGTTCCCCGGTGTCGGGGCCCAGTCGGGGATGTCTACCGGCCGCCGGATCCGCTTTGTCGCCCGACCCATCACGGTCTCCAGGGCGTCCGCGATCGCCTCCTCCTCGTCGCGGATATCGATATCGAACAGCGCCTCGGCGGCGATCTCCACGGTCAGGGACATCATATCGTCGTGGATATCGCGCTGGTGGCCGGCCGTCCACTCCGCACAGAGCCGTTCGGTCGCCTCGACCATCACGTCGCCGAACCCCTGGAGGGCATCGGGGTGGAACGCGGGCTCGACGGCGTGGCGTTGCGAGCGCCAGAACGACCCCTCGCTGGTGAGCAGCCCGTTCCCCAGCGCGGGGCGAAGGGTGCTCTGAAAGCGTTCGCCCTTCGTGTACGCCTGATTGTTGCGTACCAGCACCTGCTGGATGTACTCGGGATCGCTCACCTGGAGGAACTCGTAGCGGCCGATACTGTAGCGGGCGATCGGCCCGTGCGTTCGTGCGACACGCGTGTAGAACCCGAGCTGGTCGTCGACGAACTCGGCGGTGTTACCGAGCAGCGGGTCCCCCTCAGGGCCGGGGATGTCGACGAACGGCCGGGGCGTCGCGTCCGGCGAGTCGGCTGTCGTCATCGTGTGCGATACTGTAGAACGTCCGTCCCGAAGGATGTTCGGGCGTGCGGACGGATCGGTCCCCGCTCACATCCCCGTATACTCGCTCCCGATCACTTCCCGGATCCGCTCTGCTGTGACCTGCCCGACGCCCTCGGCGTCCATCAGATCATCCTCCCGGGCGGTCATCACCGCCTCGACGGTGCCGAACTCCGAGAGCAGCGAGCGGGCCGTCACGGGGCCGATATCCGCGATCGAGGCTACCACGTACTCTTGCTGTTCGGCCAGCGTCTTCGACTGTTTCTCGCCGTGCACCGAGACCTCGCGGTCCTCGTTTTCCTGCTCGCGCCCGGCGATCACGGCCAGTAGCTCCCGGGTTTCGTCCTCGTCTTCGGTCCGGAGGACGCTCGCGCCGAAATCGACTGCGAGACTCGACAGCGCCCCCCGGATCGCGTTCGGGTGGACGTCCCGTTTCCCGTAGAGGTCGGCTCCCTCGATGATCACCACGGGCCGGGAGTAGTGGCGGGCGGCGTCGCCGACCTGCTCGAACATCGAGCGGTCCCCGCCGGTCAGCGTATCGAGGAAGTCGTCGACGGTCTTTCGCTCGACGGCGACGCGATCCGAGAGGATGTAGTCGCCGACTGCGAGCGTCTCCAGGCGCGTCTGGACGTCCTCCCGTTTCGAGAGCTCGCGGGCGATGTTGGCGTCGAGTTCGCGCTGGTCGGCGACGATCTCGATCCGGTCGTCCTCGGCGTCCGGGGTGGCGACGACCGCGTCGTCGGCCTCCTGGGGGTCGTCTGCGGTGTCCGCGCTGGCGTCCGCTTCCGTCGTCTCGGCAGCCGCTTCATCGGCGTCGTCCTCGCCGGCTCCGTCGTCCTCACCTCCATCCGTGTCGCCCCCGGCGAACTCCTGTAACCCGGGCTGGACGTCCGACCCCGGATCGCTCGCGCTTGCCCCAGTCCCACCGCCATCGGCGGACGCCGTCCCCCCCGAACTGCCGAAGTCACCGAGCTGTTGCTGGCTGTCGTCTAGCTCCTCGACGATCTCGTCGGTCGCCCGTTTCAGATCCCGCAACTCGTCTTCCATCTGCTGTTCGCGCCGCCGCGAGATCCAGAAGTACGCCTCGTCGCGGGTGTCCTCGGCCAGCAGGACGACGACGCGCCCCTCGGTCTGACGACCCGTCCGTCCTTTTCGCTGGATCGAGCGGATCGCCGTCGGGACTGGTTCGTAAAAGAGCACGAGATCGACCTCCGGAACGTCGAGGCCCTCCTCGGCGACCGACGTGGAGACGAGTACCTCGAACTCCCCCGACCGGAAGGCATCGAGCGTCTCCTGTTGCTCTTTCTGGGTCATCCCGTCGCTGCCCTCGCGGTCGCCCTGGCCGACGAACCGGCGGGCGTCGAAGTGCTCGTTCAGAAACTCGGTGAGGATCTCGGCGGTGTCACGCGATTCGGTGAAGACGATGACGCGCTCGCCGTCCTCGATCCCCAGCGTCTCGGCGAGCAGGACGTGCATCCGCGAGAACTTCGGGTGGATGTCGTCGTACGCGTTGACGTCTTTCATCGCCTGGCGGATCCGCGGGTCCGAGACGAGGCGCTGATCGGCTTTCGACGCCCCCGAGGAGCGCGCCGCGTTCCGGAGCCGATCGAAGTACCGCTCCAGCGCCTCGACGCTCTGGGTCTCGACGTAGGTGACTGCGGTTTTGAGCTTCCTGATTTCGGCGTGCAGGGACATCCCCTTGTAGCCTTCCGACTGGTCGTTGTTCATCAGCTTCTGGAGCTCCGCGCGCATCGACTGGAGGTCGTTCTCCGAGAGATCGGCGCTCCGTTTGCCAGTCACGCCGAGTTCGCGGAGCTTCTCCAGGCGATCCTCGATCACCTCGTTCAGGGCGTCCCGGATCTCGGTGATCTGCTCGGGCAGTTCGATCCGTTCCCACTCGACGTCGGTGTCGTGGGTGTACTCGGCCACGTCGGCGTCCTCCTCGGTCATCACCTCGACGTCGCCGATGCCGAGGTTCTCACAGACTTCGAGGATCTCCTCCTCGTCGCCGCCGGGCGAGGCGCTCATCCCGGTCACCAGCGGATCGCTCGCGTCGGCGTGGTAGCGCTCGGCGATGTAGTTGTACGCGTAGTCGCCGGTCGCGCGGTGGCACTCGTCGAAGGTGAGGTGGGTGACGTCGCGGAGGCTGATCCGGCCGCCGACGAGGTCGTTCTCGATGACCTGTGGGGTGGCGATGATGATCGTCGACTCCTCCCAGAGGGCCGCGCGGTCGTCGGGGCTGACGTCGCCCGTGAAAACGACGATCTCCTCGTCAGGGAGGTTCAGCGCCTCGCGGTAGAAGTCGGCGTGTTGCTGGACCAGCGGCTTCGTCGGCGCGAGAAAGAGTGCCTTCCCGCCGACCTCGTCGAGCCGTCGGGCCGTCACGAGCAGGCTCACGGTCGTCTTCCCGAGACCGGTCGGGAGACAGACGAGCGTGTGGCCCTCCGCGGCGGTTCCGGCGAGCTGGAGCTGGTAGAGCCGCCGCTCGATAAAGGAGGGGACGAGCAGGGGGTGGTCCACGTACTGTGGTTCGGCGTCCGTGGAGGCCATTTGCCGGTCGTTCGGCGTCGGCGGGGTTAAGGGTTCGTGTACCGGGGTGAAAGTAGTCAGGAGGGAGTCGAGCAAGAGTTAACACCGTCGCCCCGGTCCTGTGGAGTATGCAGGCGCTCGTGGTCGCCGTCGTCGAAGCCGTACAGGGGCTCTCGGTCTGGCGACAGGTAGCGGTCGTGATCCTCTCGGCGGCGGCGCTGGCGACGGCCGTCGAGATCGTCGCCCGGTGGTGGCTCAGCCGCCGCTCGCCAGATGACGCGCTCTCGATCGTCTTCGAGGTGTTACACGTCCCGCTGTATCTCTCGGTGATCCTCGCTGGGGCGTACACCGTCGTACAGCTACTCCAGCCACCACGGCTCGGCTTCGTCCTCGAGGCGGCAACGCTGTCGGTACTCGTCGTCCTCTGGGCCTGGGGGATCCGACGGCTCGGCGGAGAATGGCTCGCTCGCCTCGACAAGACGAACCCGGTACACGATATCGCGCCGGTGCTGAAAAACCTCTGGACGGCGACGATTGTCGCCGTTGCGGCGGGGCTGTTGCTGTCGGTCTGGGATATCGATCTGACGCCGCTGCTTGCTTCCGCCGGACTGTTCGGCATCATCATCGGCTTTGCCGCGCGGGACGCCATCGCCAACTTCGTCGGGGGAATCGCCCTGTTCGTCGACGACACGTACAAGCCGGGCGACTTCGTCGTGCTCGAATCGGGCGATAAGGGCACTGTCATCGATATCAGCCTCCGGAGTACGACGATTCTCACCCGCGATCGGGTGATGGTGACGGTTCCAAACGCCGTCCTCAACTCGACGCAGGTCATCAACGAATCCTCCCCACAGCGGTACAAACGAATGCGCGTACCGGTTGGCGTCGAGTACGGAGCCGACCCCGAGCGCGTCGAAGAGATATTCTACGAGGTGCTCGACGCCGAGTCGGATATCATGTCCTCGCCGCCGACCGAAGTGCGGTTCGTCGAGTTCGGCGACTCGGCGCTCCAGTTCGAGCTTCGGGGCTACATTCCCCACTCGACGCGGGAATCACGGGCGCGTCACGCTGTCAACAAGCGAATTCACCGACGGCTTGCAGCGGAAGGGATCGAGATCCCGTATCCACAGCGAACGCTGACGTACGGGGACGACGAGATCCAGGAGAGCCAGCAGATCGAGGACGCCGAGATGCCCTCGAACGATGAGTAGTCGACCCGAGAGCGGTATCGTTTTCCAGTGCGAGCAGACAGGGACAGTATGATCGAATCGAACGCCGCACTCCTCAGAAACCTCTCGATATACGCCGTCGGCGTCGGCATGGCCGTCGCCGGCGCGCTCGGGATCGCCGCGGCAATCGAACTGTCCCTGCTCGTTGCGTGGCCGTTGTTTGTCGTTGGCCTCGTGCTCGTGCTGGCCGTCCACGAGTATCTCGGCGGGCCGGTGTGACCTGCCGTCACCGTGTCCGGGAGGCGAAGCCGTACCGTTCGAGCGTATCGAGCCGATCGAGGTGTCCTGCCTGCAGCTCGTCGGCGTCCAGTTCGTCCGCAAGCAGTTGTTCTACAGTCGCGACAAGCTGACCCGCGGCCAGCACGTTCGGAACGCTCACGTACAGTGCGCCGGCGTCGAGGTACTTCCCGGCTTCCTCGGCAGTACTGGCCCGTAACACCAGATCGGTCGTCGTGTCGAGGTCGAGTATCGTCTCAGAAACCGGCGCATGGTCGACCGTCGAAACCACGACAGCAGCGTCGTCGAGGCCTGCCTTCTCCCAGGTGTACTCTGCCTGTGCATCGCCGAGGACGTAGTTCCGGCACTCTGTCCGTAGCTCCTGCCACAGGGCAGGATCGTTCTCGACGACGACGTACGGACGGTCGAGGCGTTCGAGCGCCTCGACGACACGTCGGCCCTGTCGACCGTACCCGACGACGATGGTGTGGTCTTCGATACTGTCGGTAACCGAGCTTCGCTCGTCGATTTTCGCCGTCCCACGCCCCCGGGCGAACCGATCAACGAGCGGTTCGTAGAGCCCACTTTCGTAGCTACTCGTGAGCGATGAGAGAATCATCGTCGCCGCCGCGGCGAGGATGATCGCCTCGAACATCGGTTCGACGATCGTCCCCATAAGCCACGCCTGGATGACGATGATCAGCGCGAACTCGCTGACCTGATCGAGGCTCGTACTGGCGAGGAAGGCGGTCCGGGCGTCGTAGCCCTCGTAGGAGAAGGCCAACATAAGGACGATCGGGTTGACGAGGACTACGAGCACGATTAGCGCAAGCGCGACGACGAACACCTCGGCCGTCGGTACCGAGACCAGCGCGCCGACGGTGACAAAGAAGATGGCGACGAAGAAGTCCCGGATCGAGTCGACCCCGTTCCGGACCGACAGCGCCTGGGTCCCGTCACTGCGGACGGCGATCCCGGCAGCGAACGCCCCGACGACGATCGAGACGCCAGCGTACTCCGCAGCCGCGATGAACGCGATCAGGATCGAGATACTGCCCATCAGTACGAGTTCGTCGACCCCGTCTGCGAGCCGGACGAGCAGCGGAAAGCCATGGCGATAGATGAGCAGTCCGGCAACGATCAGGATGACCCCGTAGCCGATCTTCGAGGTGATCAACTGGGCGTCAGTCAGCTGGTCGGCCGAGAGCACAAGCAAGGCACCGATCGCCACCAGATCGTCGAAGAAGTGAATCGAGGAGGCGAGTCGCCCGTGAACCAGGTTATCCCGGATCTGTGATTTGAGCAAGCCAGCCCCGACAATGGTCGAGCTAAGCGTCGCCGCAGCGGCGAAGTATATCGCGTTTCGAACCGGGTCGACGAAGCCGAACAGTTCTCCAAAGAGAATACCGACACCGAACGCAACCGGCGCGACGACGATGAGCTGGGTCACAGCCGCTACTTCGCCGTCCCGCAGCACCGATTGCAGATCACCGAAGTCCACCCGGATCCCGAAGACGAACACAAGGAAGGCGATTCCCCACTGTGCGAGTTCGACGAGGTCGGGCTGGGCAACGACAGTTCCAGTGATCAGCCCCGCGATAATGTAGAACGGGACGGGGGAGAGTCCAAAGTGATTCGCGACGATCAGTAAAACACCCGCCGCGATGAACACCGCTGCAAGCGCGACGACGAGGTCACTCATCCGCCTCACCCCCGAACACCGTGCCGGGAGCGTCCGGCAGTTCGTCTCCATGGCGACCCGGTTCCATATCCCGGATCCACTGGATATCCCCCCTGATCGTCTCGCGGAACCCGTCCCGATCCGCAAAGTACTGTTCGACGTACTCGTCGAGCTTCTCGGCGGTCAGATAGGTGCTCATAATGACGTAGGTCGCACCACGATTGTAGAGGTCACGCGCGTCGTCGATCCGCTCTGCCTCGACGAACACCGTCGCGTCCTCGCTTGCCTCCTCCAGCACCGCCCTATTGACATCGACCTGGACGCTCGAACTGAGGACGAACGCCGCCCCCTTGAGGTTCGCCTCCTTGCGGACCTCGCCGTGTCGGAAGTCGCCGAAGACGTACTCGTACCGCCCGTCCTCCTCGATCGCATCGATATGCTCCGTCTTTCGGTCGATCACGACAACCTCACCGTACTCCGCTTCCAGAATCGGTAGCACGCGCTCGGTGACCTCGTCGTACCCAATCGCGATCGCGTGGCCGTCGTACTCGTGGAGGTCGGCGTCCTGCTTGCTCTCGTCCTCGAACCGGGCAAACCACGGCTGTAGCCGGGCGTAGATGGCGTGGTTGTAGTTGATGATGTACGTCGAGATGCTCATCGTCAGCAGCGCCATCAGACTCAGATAGCCGAGGACGTCCGAGCCGATATACTCCTGATTGAACGCGAGCGCGCCGACGACCAGCGAGAACTCGCTGACCTGGACCATGTTGAGCGAACCGAGGAAGGAGGTCTCGACGCTAAAGCCCTCCCGATCGATCAGATAGAACATGATCCAGAAGTTCCCGACCATCAACACGACGGAGGCGACGATCGCCTGCCACCAGTACGCCAGCAGGCTGCCGAGCCCCTCGATCTGGAGGCCGATGCTGGCGAAGAAGACGAGGATGAAGAAGTCCGTGATCGGCGTAATCCGATCCTGTAGCTCCTTGCTGTAGGGGAGCTGGGCGAGGCTAATTCCGGCGAGGAAGGCCCCGACCTCGACCGAGAGATCGAAGCCCTCGGCAATCGCGATAAAGAGGAACGCCCAGGCGATTGCGACGATCAGGAAGACGTCCTTGTTGTCGGCGATCTCGCGGAACAGCTTCGGCAGGAGATATCGTGAGGAAAGTAACGAGAAGATGCCGATAAAGCCCATCATCACGAAAATAACCGCCAGCGTCGTGGCGATCTCGCCCGCGTTGTCGAGCGAGCCCGCCGAAAAGAGCGCGAGGACGACGACGAGATAGATGTCCTGCACGATGAGGACACCGACATCGATCTTGCCGGGCAGGCTCGTGATCTCGTCCTTGTCGGTGAGGATCTTGACGATGATCGGCGTCGCGCCGAACACCGTTGCCAGCGCAATCACGAGGATTTCGGTGGGATCAAAGCCAAGCGCCCACGCAACGAGGAAGGCGAGAGCAGTCTGCAAGACGGTCTGCCCGATCGCGATGTTGGTGATCGGCCGCAGAATGTCCCGGATATCGTCAAAACGCATCTTCATCCCGAGCAAGAAGAGGAGAAAGCCCAGCCCGAGTTCGGCCATCAGATCGACGAGGCTGTCCTCCGTCACGCCGAGATACGCCTCGAAGAGGTCGGGGAGGTCGGGACCGACGATGGCTCTGACAACGTCGATGCCGACCAGCAGTTCCAGCAGGTCGATCATCACTGGCCCGAGGATGATCCCCGTGAGGATGTACGCGATGATCGTGGGCTGGCCGGTCTGTCGAGCGAGCAGGCCGATGATCGTCGCGACGACGACGATGGTCGCAAAGTTCGCGGCGAGAGCGATCTCACTCATCGAGTAGTCTCAGTAGCCCTTCACTCGTCGGGGGTTTAAGGCTTGCAAATGAGACGCGCCGGAGGCGTCCCAGTACTAGAATGCACCAGCCAGACGACTACTCATCGTCCGTCTGAGGGGGCAAAACAACGACCGGGAACCGCTCGTTCGAGACGATTCCGGTGGTCAGGTTGCCGGAGAGGAGTTTCGAGAGAATAGTGTGATCTCTCGGCGTGAACGCAATCACTGTTGCGTCTACTGCGTCGGCAACTGCGACAACTTCGTCAGTAACGCTCGTGCCGTATCGAAGCGTCGTTTCGACCGCGAAGTCGCCGGGATCAAAGTGCGTTTCGACGATGTCGAAGATCCGTTCGGCCTGTTCTTCGCGGGCACCAAGCGGTGCTTTGTCCGGCGCGCCACCGGCTTTCTCGATGACGTGAACGAAGGTTAGTTTCGTTCCTCTCGGATCCAGCCAGTCGTCGATCGCACGGAGGGAGTTCGTGGCGTCGTCCTCGTTAGCCAGCGGAATGACGACGCTTTCGGTGAGGGGGCCAGGCATCATTCATCGACCTCCACGGGGTCCGCAACTTCGAACCCATTGAGAACAGTCTCGGATGGATCGCGAGAAAACACGGTAACGATGTCGTTCGACTGAATGACGGTGTCGCCGTGTGGCGTGATCGTCTCGTCGTCCCGTTCGATTGCAACCAGCAGTGCCTCCGGCGGCAGTAGCCCCTCCTCGACGGCGTGCTCGACAGTCAGACCGACGACCGGTGCATCCGCATCGACCGGGATGTCAATGACCTCCGCACCGCCCGCCAGTGAGATGGAGTCTGCAAGCGACACCGACTCGTCTGCCTCCGGCCCGAACGGGCCGTACGGGAACCGCGATCTGTCTTTGACGAGCATCTCGTCCTCGATTTCGACGCCGATTTCCGAGAGCTGACGGCCGATACGACGCAGTTCGGACGTGTTCTCGCCCACTGCAAGGACGTGGAGGTTCGTTCGCCCACCCATAAGCTCGCGGATGTCGATGACACCGGGGATCCCTCCCGCCTGTGCGGTCACACGTTCGATATCCGGGAACGGGACGTTACAGAGAAAGAGGTTTGCGAGGCTGCCATCCGCACGTTCGAAATCGACCGCGGCATGATACCCGGTGACGATCCCGTGTTCTTCAAGCCGTCCAATTCGGTTCCGAATCGTCCCGGCGGAGACGTTGACGTCGTCCGCAATATCGGGTGCGGATATCGATCGCGCGTCCGTCATCAGCGCGTGGACGATCAACCGGTCAATCTCGTCTAACCGGTAGTCGTCTCCATGCTTCGATCCAGATACCATAGCAACAGTATGTGCTTTAGCTTCAGTGAATATAATACCACTAGTCTGGTCAAGGCACAAAATAGAGCTTATTAATTGTGCAATCAGCAATCCATTCGGAGATGTTATGTGTCCGGCGGGGGGAGAACAGGACAACAGACAGTATCGACCAGCGATCTGCAGTAGCCGGAACCAAACCAAGACACCATGGCAGAAGAACTAGAGCGAGATCTCGGACTGGTATCGGTCGTAGCAATCAGCATGGGAGCGATGATCGGCAGTGGGATCTTTATTCTGCCGGGGCTGGCGATGGCCGAGGCGGGTCCTGCGGTTATTCTCGCGTTCGTCATCGCCGCGATCCTCGTCCTTCCTGCGGCGGTCAGCATCGCCGAACTGGGGACGGCGATGCCCGAAGCGGGCGGGGACTACATCTTCATCGAACGAGGGATGGGACCCGGTGCCGGGACGATCGCCGGACTCGGGACATGGCTGATGCTGATGTTCAAGGGTGCGCTCGCGCTCGTGGGGGGCATGCTGTATCTCGGCCCGATCTTCAACAGACTCGGGGTCGATGTCTCGGGTGAGCTGGTCGGGCCGATCCCGATCGAAAGCGCGACGATCGGGCCTTCCTACGCGCTCGAAATCACACACCTCGAACTGATCGCGGTCGTCATCGGAGCCCTCCTGATCACGATCAACGTCGTCGGCGTCAAGCAGACCGGTGGTCTACAGAAAGTTCTCGTCGTCGTGATGTTGTTTATTCTCGGCGGCTTCGTCGCGCTCTCGCTCGGCAACATCGATGGGGGAAGCTACGACGGGTTCTTCGCCGAGGGATCGGTCGGTCTGTTCGCGGCGACCGCAATGGTGTTGATCTCGTACGGCGGCGTCACGAAAGTCGCAGCGGTCGCCGAGGAGATCGAAGACCCCGGTCGGAACCTCCCGCTCGGTCTACTGCTCTCGCTCGGACTCACGACCGGCCTGTACGCACTGATCGTGTTCGTCCTCGTCGGAACCGTCGACGCCGCAACGCTGGAGGGATCGGAGATCCCGATGGTCGACGGAGTCGAGCCGTTCTTCGGGTTCCTCGGCGTCCTCCTGATCGTGATCGCCGCGATGTTCGCCCTGATCAGCACAGCGAATGCCGGTATCCTCACGGCGTCGCGATATCCGTTCGCGCTGAGCCGTGACAACCTCCTGCCGGACGAGTTTGCGACGGTGAGCGATCGATTCCACACGCCGGTGACCGCGATCCTGATCACCGGTGGGGCGATGTTGTTCATTATCGTCACCTTGCCCGTCGAGGAGATCGCGAAGACTGCCGGAGCGTTCCAGATCGTCGTGTACATCCTCGTCTGTCTCTCCCTGATCGCGTTCCGACGCCGGGATCCGGAGTGGTACGACCCCGATTTCCGATCGCCGCTGTACCCCTGGATCCAGCTGTTCGGCGTGTTTGCCGGACTGGGGATTCTCACGCAGATGGACCTGCTCCCACAGATCGGCGGCGTCGGGATCGCCCTGCTGGGCGCGCTCTGGTACTGGGTCTACGGCCGTCCGCGAGTTGACCGAACCGGTCTGGTCGGGGAAGCAGTGATCGACACGGTCGAGCCCACACCCGAAGATGATGACACCCCGTACCGTATCGTTGTTCCGGTCGCGAATCCACAGACCGAGCGTGGACTGATTCGTCTGGCTGCGGCCACCGCAGCGAGCCACGACGGCGATGCTGAGCTTGTCGTGATGAACGTCATCACGGTGCCCGATCAGACCTCGCTTGCCCAGGAGGTCAGCTACGAGCAAGAGCGGATCGACCGCCAGCAGGAACTGCTAGCGGAAGCCGAAGCAATTGCAACAGAACTGGATATCGGGCTGCGGACACGCGCAATCGTCGGCCGAGATGTCGGGAAAACGATCCTGCACGTGATCGAACAGGAGAACGCGGATGACGTCGTGATGGGCTGGTCCGGAACACGGAAGCGCCGGGATCGGGTGCTCGGATCGAACATCGACCGACTCATCGAGCAGTCTCCATGTGAAGTGACGCTTGTCAGACATGTGGAGGAAACGGCCGGTGACGTCGTTGCGTTCGTAGGAGAGGGGCCCTACTCGTCGGTCGCCGTCCAAAAGGCAGCAGCGATCGCACGAATGGATGACGACGCAACGCTGACACTGGTGAACGTCCAGACCAGTGACGGAAGCGAAGAGACTGATACGCTCGTCAGGCGAGGCCAGGAGATCATCGACGAAACCGCCCGATCGGTCGATGTCGAAGGGTACGAGTCAAACGTCGTCGTGACCGACGATGTTGAATCAGAACTCGTGAAGATCGGGCGTGAATACGACACGATCTGTCTCGGTGTGTCGCGAGTAAGCTCCGTCGACCGGATCCTCTCCGGAGCGATCCCGGAAACGATCGGCGAGCAAGTGTCAGGAACAATCGTACTCGTACGGAGCGGAGACAGGACAAATCGGTCGCTCCGTTCCGCAGTTCAGAGACGACTCAGCGCGTGAAATGAGCACGAATACACCAACAGCTCAGGACGAAGCGGACTGGCGCCGACGTATCTGGCTCGCCGTGCTGGGCATTATCACGATCATCGTTGTCTATACGCTGTTGTATCAGTGGGCGGCAAGCGCATTCACGGGCGAGCAGATCTCGTTCGCGCAGGCGCTACAGAACGTCGTCGAGATCGTAACGACCGCGGGCTTCGGGGGCGATACAGCTCTCTGGGAGCAAAGCGACCGGTTCGCCCTCCTGATCGTATTTATGAACCTCTCGGCGGTGCTTCTGGTCTTCGTGGCGATCCCGCTGTTTGGTGTGCCGCTTCTCCGGCAGGCACTGGCGACGCGGCCGCCAACGGAAAGCAACCTCCGCGACCACGTCATCATTGCCGGCTACTCTATGCGCGACGAAGTGCTACGCAAAGAGCTCGAAACGGTGAACATTCCATATCTCTATATCGACGACGATCCAGATGTGGTGGCGGAGTTGAACGATCAGGGTATCAACGCGATCGTCGGGAATCCGGAAGCTGTCGACACCTATCGAGCTGCCAACGTCGCACACGCGCGATCCCTCGTTGCTGACATCGGTGACGAGACGAATCCGACAGTCATCCTCTCGGCCAGACAAGTAGAGCCAGAACTGCGAGCTATTAGCGTCATCAGGGCGGAGGGTGTGGAAACGTACCACCGATACGCAGGTGCGGACGATATCGTCTCCGCGCGGCAACTGCTCGGGAAAAGCCTCGCACTCCGTGCTGCGGGCACCTACGCCGAAAAACTGCGGGCCGCAATCGAAGTCGAGAGTGACCTTCGTGTTACGGAGTTGCTGGTCGAACGCAACAGCGAACTCGTCGGACAGACACTCCGAGAGGCCGACATTTTCAAACAGCGTGGCATGACGGTTGTCGGCGCATGGTTCGGCGGGAAGTTCGTCGTGACGCCGGACCCCGACACGGTCATCGAGGAGAACACCATTTTACTGGTTGTCGGAGAGCACGAAGACTTCGAAGATGTCCAGACGAGATCTATCCCGACACACGACACACACGGACCGCGGGTTGTCGTCTGTGGCTACGGAACGGTCGGACGGACGATTACGAAGACGCTACGGGAGAAAGGAATGGACGTTGACGTGATCGATATCGAAAATAAAGACGGAGTCGATGTCGTCGGTGATATCACCGACCCGGAGACTCTGGAACAAGCAAACGTGAACAATGCCAGAGCCGTTGTACTCTCGCTGGATGAGGATACGCCGACGATCTATGCGACACTCGTTCTCAAGCAACTGGCGCCCGATGTGGAGATAATCGCCCGTGCGGATGACGCAGATAGCGTCCAGAAACTGTACAGCGCTGGCGCGGACTTCGTACTCTCGCTGCCGAACGTCACCGGCGAGAGTCTGGCGTCCCTGCTGATCGACGAAGCGGAAATCCTGACTCCGGATGCTGACTTCGACTTTGTGAGATCTTCGGTACCGGCGTTCGTCGGACGATCGCTCAAGGAGCTCGATCTTCGCGGACAGACTGACTGTACCGTCGTGGCAGTGGAACGTGACGATGAGATACTAACCGATATCGACGCGACGTTCAGGTTCCGTGAGGATGACGTCCTCATCGTCGCTGGGAGCGACGACTCCAGGGACGAGTTTTGCCAGTTTGTCGAGAGGTTACCACTGGGCGGCGACGAGTGACCGAATTCCCTGAACTTTACCAGCGGGGGTTGCCATTAGGGAACTATGGTAATCTACGAGAGCGACCTTCCGGGGGTCGGAAAGAAGTTCGAGATCGATCTAGAAGATGAGACACAGCTAGTCATCGTCATCCACAACACCGGAAAACGTGAGTTGTTCCTCCGCGAGACGGAGGGTGCAGATTCGGAGAAACTGTTCGAGCTATCCGATAAGATGGCCAGACAGATCGGAACGATCATGGAAGGGGCGTACTTCCAGCCGATCAAGGATACTGCAGTCAACACGGTGCTGGGCGAGAACAGCCTGATCGAGTGGTCGAAGGTGACTGAATCAGCCGAGATCGTCGGGGAAACGATCGAAAGCTCGGAGATCAGAAACCGGACCGGCGCGTCGATCATCGCGATCCAGCGCGGCGAGAAGACCATTGATCATCCGACCGCCGATACCGTGATCAAACACGGCGACACGCTCGTCGCGGTCGGCGACAGAGAGAGTCACAGAAAACTCGAAAACCTAGCTGGCGGAGAGCCGATTGACGGAGACGATCTGAACGAGTAGCATGGCGGAGCTAGAGCTGATCCACGTCGGTGTGATGTTCGCGGTGCTCGCCATCGCTGGAGGACTCGCGAACCGGGTCGGACAGTCGGTGATCCCGTTCTATCTGGTCGCCGGGATCCTGATGGGCGAAGCAGTACTGGGGAGTGTGGGCACGCTCTCGCTGGATGCCATCGGAGTGGCGATTTCGGGGAGCGAGCTCTGGCTCGATCCCGATTCGGAGTTCATCCATCTCGGCGCGGAGCTGGGGATCGTCTTCCTGCTCTTTTTCCTCGGGCTGGAGTTCAGCATGGACCGGCTCATTGAGAGCAAGGATCGGATCGGGAAGGCCGGAACGATCGATCTCCTGAACTTCCTGCCGGGCGTGCTGATCGGCTACCTCTATTTCGGCGGGATCGTCGAGGCGATTTTGCTCGGCGGGATCGTCTACATCTCCTCGTCGGCGATTATCACGAAATCGCTGATCGATCTGGGCTGGATCGCAAACAACGAGAGCGCGCCGATGCTCGGGACGCTGGTCTACGAGGACCTCGTGATCGCGCTGTATCTCGCGGTCGTCTCTGCCATCCTGCTCGGTGCAGGGGGCATCTCGGGAGCGACGACGGATATCCTGCTCGCGATCGGCGTCCTGTTCGTGCTCGTGTTCGTCGTCTACTTCGGCACCGAGTACTTCCAGGAGTTCCTCGATATCGACTCCGTGGAGCTGACCGTCCTCCGAACCGTCGCCATCACGGTCTTCGTCGCCGGGGGCGCACTCGCACTCGGAGTCAGCGAGGCCGTCGCGGCCTTCTTCGTCGGGATGGGCTTTTCGAGCACCTCACACGTCCACGAGATCGAGGAGCTGTTGATCCCCATCCGGGACGTCTTCGCCGCCGTCTTCTTCTTCTGGATCGGCCTGCTGACCGATCCCTTCGTCTTCCTCGATACGACCGTCGCTGGACTGATCCTTGCGGCAGTCGCTCTCTCGGGGCCGACGAAGTTCCTCACCGGCTATCTGGGCGGGCGCGTGTACGATCTCGACGAGCGCCGATCGTTCCGGGTCGCCTGCGGGATGACCACCCGCGGGGAGTTCTCCCTGATTATTGCGGCGATCGCCACGTCCGCGAGCGTGGACCAGTGGGGACAGGCCGTCACCGAGACGATCCCCTCGATCGCCGTCGGCTACGTGCTCGTGATGAGCGTCCTCGGAACGCTGGCGATGCAGTACGCCGACCGCCTGTGGCTCATCGCCGAGCCGATCCTCGTCGAGGACGAAGACGTGACACCGGCCGACTGACTGTTCACTCCTCGTCCGCCGGCGGGACCGGTTCCGTGACCGCCAGCACTGCAGCATCGTCAGCATTCGACAG
>LFFM01000566.1_pt1 | contig 26171 bp, 30 predicted proteins | sample 643131 | NCBI WGS metagenome assembly LFFM01 (sample SAMN03777445, study PRJNA286221) | soda lake metagenome | biome: soda lake; feature: Kulunda steppe; material: water; isolation source: sample Tc-Br brine of Tanatar trona crystallizer | place: Russia: Kulunda steppe | collected 2011-07
ATGTCAGCTATTTCTGCGCGGAGGTCACGCTCGCGGTCCGTGGGTCCGAGGTCGTCGTCGAGCGGGTACTCGATCTCGGGGGCATCAGCGCTGGCGGTCGGCTCGTCGTCATCGCCGACATGGACATCGACGGCGACTCCGAGGTGTTCGGCGAGCGAGCGTGCGATCGCCGCCGCCTCCTCGGCCGTCGCCGCCGTCCCGACGTGTACCTTCATGCTGGCAAGAGTTGCGGACTATCCTAAACAGTTTTCCATGTTGTTTCCGGACGGGGACCAATCCAAGCAGCGCTCTCCGCTGTACAGGCCAGTTTCTGGCAGGCCCGCTTAATAATCCTTAAGCCGGCGACAGGGCTACCCAAACGCAATGAGAGTCGTCGTTTCCATCGGCGGGAGCGTGCTCGCGCCGGAGCTCGATCCCGAACGCGTCGCCGCCTACGCCGACGCCCTCGAACGGCTGGCGGGCGAGGAGTGTGAGTCCGGCGTCGTCGTCGGCGGGGGTGGCGTCGCCCGCGAGTACATCACGACGGCCCGGGAGCTGGGCGCGAACGAGGTGGCGCTCGACGAGCTCGGCATCGGAACGACGCGGCTCAACGCCCGCCTGCTCATTACCGCGCTCGGCGACACGGCAGCGCCGTCTCCCGCGACAGCATACGACGAGGCGGCCACGGCGCTGCGGCGCGGGGAAATTCCCGTAATGGGCGGAATGGCACCCGGACAGACCACGGATACGGTCGCCGCCGCGCTCGCCGAATCGATCGACGCCGACCTGCTGGTGTTCGCGACGAGCGCCGACGGGGTTTACGATGTCGACCCGAACCGCGACGACGACGCGACGCGTTTCGAGACACTCACGCCCGCGGAGCTGGTCGATGTCGTCCTCCCGATGAGCCGGGATGCCGGCGCGTCAGCCCCTGTCGACCTCCTCGCGGCGAAGTTGATCGATCGAGCCGGTATCCGGTCGATCGTCCTCGACGGGACAGACCCTAACGCCGTCGTCGACGCGGTTCTCCACGGAGAGCACACGGGAACGAACGTCGTCCCCGAGGGAAGTGCCGAGCCGAGCGCATGGACGGGAGGAGCGGAATGACCGACGACTCACCACACATCCTGTCGGCGGAGGCGACCGACCAGGGCGACGGTGGCGACGAGACCGGCGGTTCTGGCGAGAGCGACGCGTTCCACGCCTTCTGGGCCGATGTCGTCGCCGACGAGATCGAGGCTCGAAACCCGGACGACCCGATCGTGATCAAAGGAGGTGTTTCACCCTCGGGCGTCGCCCACGTGGGGAACGTCAACGAGGTCATGCGCGGCTACTTCGTCGCAGAGGTGCTCCGCGAGCGCGGCCACGAGGTCCGCCAGGTGTTCACCTCCGACGACAAAGATCCGCTCCGGAAGGTGCCCCGAAAGCTGGCGAACACCGACGGGGAGATTGTCGGGCTCGGCGACGTCGACGCCGGCGCGCTTGGTCGAAACCTCGGAAAACCGTACACGGACATCCCCGATCCCTTCGGCGAGCGTGAGTCGTACGCGGCGCACTTCGCGGCGTTGTTACGCGCGGACGCCGAGCGACTCGGCGTGCCGATCGAAATGATATCGAACACTGAGTTGTACGCCGAGGGGGCGTTCGACGACGCCGTCCGGACGGTTCTGTCCGATGTTGAAACCGTCCGAGACGTGCTTTCCGCGTATCAAGATAAGGTCGACGAGGAGTACGTCCCGTTCAACCCGGTGTGTGCCGAGTGTGGCACGATCACCGAAACCGTCACGTCGATCGACCTTGACGCCGGGACCGTCGAGTACGTCTGTACCGACATGGATGTCGGCGACAACACGATCGAGGGCTGCGGTCACGAGGGGACGGCCACGTTCCGCGACGGAAAACTCCCGTGGCGGCTGGAGTGGCCGGCCCAATGGGACGTGCTCGGTGTCGACTTCGAGCCGTTCGGGAAGGACCACGCGGAAGGGTCGTGGCCGTCCGGCGTCGACCTCGCACGGAACGTGTTCGGAATCGAACCACCGGTGCCGATGGTGTACGAGTGGTTCACGCTCGGTGGGGAAGCGCTCTCCTCGTCGGCGGGTAACATTGTTACCGTTCCGGAGCTGCTTGCGGTGCTCGAACCAGAGGTGGTCCGATACTTCTTTGCGCTTCACCCGAAGAAGGCACGCGACCTCGATATCGAGCGTATCGACCAGCTCGTCGATCGGTTCGACCGCTTCGAGCGGGCGTACTTCGGCGAGGTCGACGACGAGGAGCTGACTCGGTTCGCCGAGCGCGCGTACCCGTTCGTCGTCGGAGGAACCCGGCCGTCGTCGGGCGAGACGGAGTCTCGCCGTGCCGACGAGGTTCGTGAGGAGCGAGTTCGACTCCCGTACACGTTCGCCGCCGTGCTCGGAATGGTCGAGGACCCGGCGTTCCGTGAGCAGCTCGCACGCGACGAGGGGCACTTCGACGAGGATACACCGGAGTGGGCAGTCGAGGAGGCGCTCAAGCGAGTCGAGACGGCTCGAACGTGGGCGGAGCGGACCGACAACGAGTACAACTACCGGCTCCAGACCGACCTCCCCGATGTCGAGTTCGACGACGACGTGGCCGCGGCGCTCGACGATCTGGCGGAGTTCGTCGCCGAGGGACACGACGGCGAGACGATCCAAAGCGAGATGTACGAGACCGCTCGCGAACACGACATCGAGGTCGCCGACTTCTTCGCGGCCGGGTATCGGCTCTTTTTCGACGAGACGCAGGGCCCCCGTCTCGGGGAGTTCCTCGGAGAGCTGGAGCGCGACTACGTGGTTTCGAGGCTTCGACGGGAGGCGTAGATGCCCGAGGACCGATCGCTCGACGAGTTTGCTGGAGCGAGCGGCGGCGAGTCCGCATCTACCGAGGATGAGGGGTCTACGTCCGGTGAGGACGGCGAGGAGACCGGTTCCGTCGCCGCCAGCGATGCCAATCCGGCGACAACGACATCGGCGTGGACGGGTGAGGGGAGACGCTGTGAACGCTGTGGGGATACAGTACAGCGGCTGTGGGGAGGGGAGGGGACGCTCGTCTGTCCCGAGTGTAAAGACTGGTAACTGACGCCCCGTGCTGCCGGCGTCCCGTCCCGTCCCGGAATCCAGCCCTTCTTGCCCGACCGTGAAGACTTAATACACGTGGTATACTGCCGTTAGTTGTACGACATATCAACTGCGGTTAACCGTCAATTTCATGAAATTAGTTCCGGACAGACCGTTCGATCGAACACCCAACGTCGTCGTCGGCCTGTATCTCGGCCTTGGGGCGGTGTCCGTCCCGATGCTCGACGTTCTCGTCAGCACGCTTGGAACCACTGGAGGCTGGACACCGATGTGGCTTCTCGGTGGATGGTTTCTCGTCGGGTGCTCGTCCGTCTTCCTCTACGGCGCAGTGACGCGCCAGTTCCATCGGGCGACGACCGCCCGTGCGGAGCTGGAAACGTCGAACCAACAGTTACAGGTTCTGAGCCGTGTGTTCCGACACAACGTCCGAAACGATCTCAACGTGGTACAGGGGTACGCCGATCTCCTAGAGCGTCGACTGGACGACGACCGCAGCCGGGAGTGTCTGGAGACAATCCGGGAGACGACGGAGGACATCGTAGAGATGAGCGAGAAGCTCCGCGTCATCGAGGACGCCTCCAACAAGCCGACGAACGACCGAGTCGATCTCACGGCGGTCGTCATCGAGATCGTCGAGGAACTCAACGCTGATGAGGTCGACGTCGATATCGATCTCCCGGACTCCGCGTGGATTCGTGCCGACGATTCGGTTAGCTACCCGGTTCGCGAGGTGTTCGAGAACGCGATCGACCACAACAACGAGCCGACCCGACAGGTTGCCGCGCGGATCGACAAGAACGGAACGACAACGTGTCTGGAAGTCCGCGACAACGGGCCGGGGATCCCCGCGGACGAGCGAGCGGTGCTTCGAGCCGAGGAGGAGACCCCCCTGTCTCACGCGAGCAGCATCGGGCTATGGATCGTCAAGTGGATGTGTGAGCTACAGGGCGGGACGGTTCAATTCGACGCCGGCAGCGACGGAACGACAGTTCGGCTACGGTTTACGTCGGCCGACAGTCCGCGGATCGACGGCTAATCGTCGGAACACCGCCACGGTCGACGCCGGGTAGGGATGGACGCCGGGTAGGGATGGACGCTGAGCAGGGACCGATCCGCGGTCGTGGTTAGTCGAGTTCGGTGATCGTGACCGCGTACACCGCACCGCAGTTCCCACACTCGACGTGAACGCCTCGGCTCGTCTCGCCTCGAGTGAACTCCGAGATGTCCTCCGAACAGGAGCACTCGAACTGAACTTTCATCAACGAGAGTACAGCCGGACCATATTTAAAATACGGTGATCGATTATCGGCGGTGATATCCGTCGCCGCCGGGCGATTCCTTGCTCTTAATTTACTCTCCAAGAGGAGAGAGAAGAACGCTCTATGAGAGGTTCTTGATATTCTCGACGACCGCGTCTGCGAACTCGCTCGTCGCGAGCTTCTCGCCGCCCTCGATCTGCCGGTGAAGGTCGTAAGTGACCTTGCCCGAGGAGATGGTCTCCTCGACGGCGTCACGGACGAGATCCGCGGCGTCGTTCCAGCCGAGGTAATCGAGCATCTCGCGACCCGAGAGGATCATTGCGGTGGGGTTCACCTTGTCCTCGCCGGCGTACTTTGGCGCGGAGCCGTGAACGGGCTCAGCGAGTGCGCGGCCGTGTCCGTAGTTGACGCCGGGTGCGATTCCCAGCCCACCGATCTGCGCGCCGGCAGCATCAGACATGTAGTCGCCGTTGAGATTCATCGTCGCAATAACGGAGTACTCGTCCGTCCGGGTCAACAGCTGCTGGAGCATGTTGTCGGCAATACGGTCGTTGACAACCACCGTCCCCTCGGGCTGTTCGCCGTCGTGCTCGTCCCACAACTCGTCCTCGGTGAGCACCTCGTCGCCGTACTCCTCCTCCGCGACTTCGTACCCCCAGTCGCGGAACGCGCCCTCGGTGAATTTCATGATGTTCCCCTTATGAACGAGCGTGACGGTGTCACGGTCGTTTGCGATTGCGTAATCGATCGCCTCCCGAATGAGCCGCTTGGAGCCGAACTCGGAGATTGGTTTGACGCCGATCCCGACCGGACCGTCGTGGATGACGTCGGCGATCTCCATGTCGTTTTCGAGGAACTCGCGTACCTGTTCTGCCCCCTCAGTGCCGGCTTCCCACTCGACGCCGGCGTACACGTCTTCGGTGTTCTCACGGAACGTGATCATATCCATCGCTTCGGGGTTCTTCACCGGCGATGGGACGCCGTCGAGGTGGTAGGTTGGCCGAACGTTCGCGTACATGTCGAGCGTCTGGCGAAGCGCGACGTTCAGCGACCGGAACCCGGCACCGACCGGCGTCGTCAGCGGGCCCTTGATCGCAACGCGGTGTTCACGAATGGCCGACACCGTGTCTTCCGGGAGGTTCTCGTCGTACTTCTCGCGAGCGGAGGAGCCGGCGTACACGCGCATCCACGCGATGGAGCGGCCAGTCGCCTCCGCGGCGGCGTCGAGTACTTTCTGAGCGGCCGGCCCGACATCGGTACCGATCCCGTCGCCGTGGATGATCGGGACGATGGGGTTCTCGGGGACGTTTAATTCGCCGGTCTCCTCGTCAGCAAGCGTGATCTGCTCCCCGTCGTCAGGGACCTCGACCTTATCGTAGCTCATAACGGCCGGGAGTTCTCCCACCGCCGTAAAGTGCCTGCCGTTTTCACTCCGTGCGGGGTGCCGTACAGTCGCCCTCCGTCCCGCCGACCACGTCCACGTCGTACTTCGTGGTCCAGCGGTAGCGCCGACCACCCCACACGAACGTTCGTCGTCCGAACGCGTACGCCAGCAGTAGTGGCGTGACGAGGACCGTGGGAGCGGCCAGCAGAAACGTTGGCCGTCGGAGTCCCGTGACCGCGTACGTCCCCGCCGAAACAAGGGTGAGCAGCCCGACGGTCGGGAGTGGGGCGACCAGACACGCCGCCGCCAGCACAACCGCGAGAACGGCGTTGAACGCGGTCGCTCGTGGCGCGTAGTGGCGAGTGATCCACACGAACCGGACGAATCGCTCCAGCGACCCACCGATAGAGCCGCCGGCAGGAACGATCCGAGTGCGGTCCGCGGCAGTCACGGAGAGGTGTTCGCTCAGGGCCCCGTCGTCGCTGAGCGCACGACGGAGGTCCGCGAGAAACGCGTCCTCGTCGATGTCGTCACGCTCGAAGATCACGGCCCCACCCCAGACGATGCCGCCAACGGCGACAGGGAGGGTCCCGCCGATCAGGTAGGCGGGTTCGAGGAGGACGCCGAGCGGGTCGCGGCCGATGAACGCCGGTCGTTCCGTGGTCGGTCCCTGACGCTCGTAGTCGGCGTGGAGCCTCTCCAGCCAGTCCGGCGGGTGATGGAAGTCGTCGTCCGTCCAGACGATCCGGTCGGTCGTAGCCGCCTCCATCCCCGCCGCGATGGCGTTCGCCTTGCCGGAACAACCCGTCGGCTCGCCCGCGATGACGATCCGGACGTCATCCGGGAGGTCCTTGTCGTCGTTGCGGTCGGCGCGATCGGCGCGGTCCGCCACCGGGTCCGTCTCCGTGTCGCAGATCACGAGGAGCTCGTCGGCCGGCCCGAGCTGTCTTGCGACCTCGTCACAGGCGTCGGTCCACCGGATCGTCGGAAGGAGAAGGGTGGTCGGCGGAGGATTCACCATGTCCCGCGTTTCGGCCACCCGGATATAAAGACACGCGACCGAACAGAGAGTGATCGGAGAGAGAACGATCGAGAGACACGAACAGTCGACCGAAACGCGGTCAGGTGGCTTCTCCGCCGCTTTCCGGACCCTTATCAACGCCCCGTCGGGAGAACTGTTCATGCGCGTACTAGTCCACGGCGGCGCGGGCGGAGTGCCGGACGAGCCCGAACCGCGACAGGCGGTGCTCGATGAGGCGACGGAGACGGGTGTGGCGGCGGCGACCCCGCTCGACGCGGTCGAGTCCGCGGTCCGAGTTCTCGAAGCGAGCCCGCGGTTCAACGCGGGCGTCGGCGGCGCGGTCCAATCCGACGGCGTCGTCCGCACGGACGCCGGCGTGATGACGAGCGACCGGTCCATCGGCGCGGCCTGCTCGATGCCGGGCGTCGATGCCGCGGTGTCGGTCGCCCGCGTCGTCCGCTCGGAGACGCCGCATATCTTCGTCTCCGGAGAACACGCGGTCGACCTTGCGGACGAGTTCGGTGTCGAGACGGGCGTCGACTTGACCACCGAGGAGAAGCGCGAGCGATACGAGGCTGAGGATCCGCCCCAAGGTGGCCCGCGCGAGCACCTGGAGTGGCTGGAGACGCGGTTCGGCTCCGGCGACGATCAGGCGGGAGAGCGGTCGAAAGACGAGGCCCCCGACCACGACACGGTCGGCGCGGTCGCCTCCGACGGCGAGACGTTCGCGGCAGCAACCTCCACGGGCGGGCGGTCCTTCGCCTTGGCGGGACGGGTCGGCGACGTACCACAGGTCGGGTCAGGCTTCTTTTGTACCGAGGCCGGCGGCGCAAGCGCGACGGGTGCCGGCGAGGATATCGCGCGGGTGACGCTCTCGCGGCGCGCGGTCGATCATCTGGCCGACGGGCTCAACGCGCAGGCGGCCGCCGACGAGGCGATAGACGAGTTCGAGGAGCTAACGGGATCGGGTGCGGGTGTAATCGTTCTCGGCGACGAGACGGCCGGGAGTGCGTTTAATACGGACGGGATGCAGACGAGCATCGCTTATAAGTAATTGCGCGCGTAGGGGGGCTAAGGGCTCTGATAACTCCCGTCGAGCACTGTCTTCGACAACGGCGCGAGCCGGTACGTCGCTGATAGCGACTTTTTCCATGCCACCGGTACCGACGTGGCGCGGGAAATACGCACGGCCTTGCTAGCAGTTCACCTGCGATTTCTGCTGTGAGCTGTTCGAAATGCGATCGTCCAGTGATATACGGCAGGCTACGGATCGTCGGTGAATACCTCAAAAGCCCCAGCCGCTCGTTTATACGTGATCGACGATTCCGCGGTGAACGTCTCCAAAGCCCCACCCCGCACAGCACCGCCACCGCACCTCACGCCTCCCCAGCCTCGTCGCTCACTTCGTTCGCGACTCCCTCGCGCGGGCTCCTCGCGCCCTGATAAGGGCGCTCGGAGGCACGCGCCGGCTGTAAAATCGGTTGAGTGTCGTCGATTACTTATAATTGGACCCGTCACCCCCACCTCCGATCCGTCTCGTCGCCCGCGGAGGCGAGGATACAAATCCGCCCGTCGTCTTCGTTGGGTATGGTTACGTTCCTCGCCGGCGGCACGGGGACGCCGAAGCTGCTCGACGGCGCAACCCGCGTCTTTCCGGCGGCCGACAGCTCGGTCGTCGCCAACACCGGTGACGACATCGAGCTTGGCGGTCATCTCGTCTGTCCGGACGTCGATACCGTGCTGTTCGCGGGCGGCGGCGTCCTCGACCGCGAGACGTGGTGGGGAATCGCCGACGACACGACGGCGACACACGAAGAGCTGGATCGGCTCGCGGCCGCGGCCGATCTTGAACCCGGTCCGCGGTATCTCGACGACGCGGCCCAGCTCGCTGGCCGCGAAATCGCCCGATGGCGACGCTTCTCCGGCGTTGCGGAGTTCATGGAGATCGGCGACCGCGACCGTGCCGTCCACCTGACCCGGACGGGGCTGCTCGATGAGGGCCACACGCTCACCGAGGTCACCCGAACGCTCGCAGATGCGTTCGACCTCGATATCGACCTTCTCCCGATGTCCGACGACCCGGTGGCGACGCTGATCCACACGGCCGGCGGGGAGACGATCCACTTCCAAGAGTACTGGGTCGACCGCCGCGGCGCTCCAACCGTCGAGGACGTGGAGTTCCGTGGATCGAGAGACGCAGAGCCGACCGAGGCGGTCAGAGACGCCCTGCGAGAGCCGGTCGTGATCGGTCCGTCGAACCCCGTGACGAGCATCGGTCCGATGCTGTCGCTTCCGGGATTCGAGGCCGCGCTCGCGGAAACGCCCGTCGTCGCGGTCTCCCCGTTCGTCGGTGAGAAAGCCTTCTCCGGGCCCGCCGCGGCGCTAATGGCCGGTGTCGGTCGGAGCCCGTCGACCGCCGGCGTCGTCGACGCCTACCCGTTTGCGGACGCGTTCGTCCTTGATGAGGACGACCCGACGGATGTCGACGAGGCGCTCACCCACGTCGAGTACACCGACACGCAGATCGACGACGCCGACGATGCCGAACGTGTTGCCCGGGCGTGTGACCGGGCGCTGGAGGCGGTGTCGTGAGCCGACACAGCGACGAGACCGGTCCTAGCCTCGTTGCCGCCAGCCTCAGTGGCGAGGCGGACGCGGACTGGGCGCGAACGGCCGCCCCATACGTCGACTGCGCGGTCATGGGTGGGATAGCGCTTGATCCGGCGAGTCGGGCCGCAGCCCGCGACCTCGTGGAGCGCGGTCGCTCCGAGTTCCTTCCTAACGACCCGATTCGGTGGATCGATCACCAGATCCGTGCGCTCGAAGACACTCCGCTTCGTCCCGGCGTTAACGTCCGGAGCGCGACGCCTGACCCCATCCGGGAGGCAGCGACGGTCTGTGCCGACCACGACGCGGTGTGTGAAATAAACGCCCACTGTCAACAGCCGGAACTACGGGCTGTCGGCTGTGGCGAGACGCTGCTCGCCGACACCGATCGGCTGACTCGGTACGTTGCCGCCGCGGCGGGCACAGGGGCGACGACGAGCGTGAAGGTCCGTGCCGAGGTCCCCGGCGTCGACCTCGTTGCCGTCGCGCTCGCGGTTGCGGAGGCCGGTGCGGACTGGCTCCACGTCGACGCGATGGACTCGGAGCCCGTCGTTGCCGACATCGCGGCGGCGCGCTCCCGACGCGACCTCGATGTAACTGTTATCGCCAACAACGGCGTCAGGGATCGGGAGACGGTTGCCGAGTACGTGACCCACGGCGCGGATGCGGTGAGCGTCGGTCGGCCGAGCGACGACCCGCGCGTTCTTTCTCGGGTCGCCGAGGCGGTGGGGGAGTGGGCAGCGGTCAGCGGTCCCGACAGGGGCGAACACTCCCGTGTGGCCGAAGGCGAGTTCGAGTTCCGAGTCGGGGAGGCCTCTCGATGACACCTTGGCGCTCCCCCGTCGACGACGCGACGCTCGCGCTCCTTTTAGAGGTCGCGGGTACCCCAAAGCCCGGAAACGTCGACCGCCAGCGCGACCTCGAAGACCTCCGGTTCGAGGCGTTCCTCGGCGGTGCCGTCGGCGCACGCACGGGACTCGAACGGGCCGCACGCGGTGGGGCGGTTGGCCACGCCTTCGAGCGCGGCGTCGCTGGGATGGCCGACCGTGCCGGCACAAACACCCAGTTCGGCTGTTTGCTGTTGCTCGTTCCCCTCCTCCGTGCGAGCGAGGCGGGAACACTCTCGCCGGCCGGCCTCAACCGCGTGATCAGACAGACGACCGTCGACGACGCGGTCGCGTTCTACCGGGCGTTCGAACACGTCGATGTCGCCGTTGGGGAGCCGCCGACGGACGCGACAGCACTCGATGTTCGGCGCGGAGCAGCCGCCGAACCGACGCTTCGCAGCCGGGGGCTCACACTCCGGGACGTGATGGAGCGATCCGCGGATCCGGGAGACGGTCGGGTTCCCGATCGCAACGCACAGGAGTGGATTGCGGGGTACCCTCGAACATTCCGGGCCGCAGAGTGGATTCGCGAGGACGATGGACCGATCGTAGACCGGGCTGCCCGCGCGTTCGTCGGACTGCTCGCAACTGAGCCCGACACGCTGGTCGCAACCGCTCACGACCCGGAGACGGCCCGCGAGGCAGGCGCCCGGGCGGCGGCGCTGATCGGATCCGGCGACCGATCGCTCGACGCCGAGCGGCCGCCGGACGCCGAGTCTGTTCACCGAATCAGTCTCGACGAGGCGGAAGCGCTGGCCGAGACGTTCGTCGACCGCGGGATCAACCCGGGAACCACGGCAGATCTCACCTGCGCGGCGCTGTACGTCGCACTCCGCCGTGGGATGCCGATCGCACCGGAGCCGGAGGGAGACTCGTGACCGACGCTGACTGGCCTGTCGGGCTTCGGGGGGTCACCGAGTCGATCGTCGCGACACTCGGCCCAAACGACCTGTGGAACATGGCCGCACTCGGGCTTCACGCACCGAGCGAGGATGACGAGGAGTCGGACGGAGGCGTCACCGCTCGGACCTATGGCCGGACCCGAACGTGGCGCAATTTCACCGAGCGCGGCGGTGGTGTTGTCCAGTTCACGGTTGACCCGCGTGAGTTTGTCGACGCCGCGCTTACCGTCCGCGAGGAGCCCGATCCGGTACTACCGAACGCAGACGCGTGGGTCGAGGTTCACGCCGAGGAAATCGGAGCCGAGGAGACCGGAGAGATCACTGTTCGCACGTGGGCGCTCACGCCGGTCGACCACGCGGTCCGGTCCAAACGCGTACCGACCGTCAACCGAGGGTTCGGGGCCGTCGTCGACGCCACCGTGGCAGCCTCGCGACTGGACGTTCCCGCTTACGACACGGCGGAACTGCTCGACCGACTCCAGTACTTCGCCGATGTCGTCGACCGCTGTGGCGGCCCTGCGGAGCGCGAGGCGTTTGCGCGAATCGACGAGGCGACGGGGTGGCGCGCGCTCACAGCGGCCCACAACGACGAGGTGACGACCGATTCACCAGACTCGTGACGACGGGTCCACCCCTCAGCCACGGACACCCCTGTCACGGCCGCTCGCGCGGGAACGAACCCTTTTAGTCCGCGCCGCCGGTATCGCTCCGTATGGCTATCAAGCCCAAGTACATCAAACAGCTCGCGAACGTCCTGCTGGAGCGGTATCCGCAGTCGTTCAATACGGACTTCGAGACGAACAAGGAGAGCGTCTCTGCGCTGACGAACGTCGAATCAAAGGGCGTTCGCAACCGAATCGCCGGCTACATCACCCAGAAGAAGTCGCAGGCGGCCGCACCGGCCTGAAGGGTTTCTCACGCGATTAGTATCCACGCCACCGCTTGAGCCACCCGGCAGCCGGCCTGAGATTTATATTACATGCCGCGGCCACCTCGCCGGGATGGATGCGTTGGTCCGCCCGGTACTCGATCCGACGTTTGCCGCAGCCGCGATTGCCTTTCTGTTCGGTGGCGCGGCGCTGGGTGCGGTGAGCGGGCTGGTTCCCGGGCTCCACGCGAACAACTTCGCGCTGCTGCTTGCCGGAGTCGCACCCTCGATTCCTGCCGATCCGCTACTCGTCGGCGTTGCGATGCTCGGTGCCGGTGTCGTCCACTCCTTTCTGGACATTGTCCCCGCGCTCGCACTCGGCGTCCCGGACGCCGCGACCGCGGTCGCCGCTCTTCCAGGTCACCGACTTGTCATCGCTGGACGCGGTCGGGAGGCACTCCGGCTGTCGGCAGTTGGGTCCGGACTTGCCGTCGCACTGGCGGTTCCGCTGGCGATTCCGATCACGTGGCTCATGGTTCGCGGCTATCCGACCGTTCGGGCGCATCTTCCCCTACTTTTAGGCGGTGTCGTCGTCTTTCTCGTCGTCACCGAGTCGTCGAAGCAGTCGGCAATCGGCGGATTTTGCGCCTTCCTCGCGAGCGCCGCGCTCGGCGCGGCAACGCTCGATGTCGACCCGGCCGCTCCGCTCAATGCGGGCGGCGTGCTCGCTCCACTGTTTACCGGACTGTTCGGCGCACCGGTGTTGATCGACGCGCTAGGCGGAGAAGGCGTCCCACCACAGTCGGACGGACGGATCACAATGGGCACACGCGACCTCGGCGTCAGCGCGACTGCGGGGTCGTTTTCGGGTGCGATCGTCGGCTACGTGCCCGGTATTTCCGCGGCGATTGCGGCCGTCGCCGCGCTTCCAGCGGTTCCCCGAAGCGAGGCCGATCGCGGCTTTATTGTCGCGACAAGCGGCGCTAATACGGCAAATACGGTATTCGCGCTGTTCGCGCTCGCCGCGCTCGGCACGCCGCGGACCGGCGTCACAGTCGCTCTGGAGGAAGCGGGAGTCCCGCTCGCGCTCCCGATTCTTCTCGTCGCGGTTGCGACCGCCGCCGTCTGCGGGTTCACGCTCGTTCTTCTGCTCGGCGACATGTATCTCCGGGTTGTTGGCAACGCCGATTACACCCGTTTGTCGATCGCCGTGTTGATCCTACTCCTCGGCGTCTCCTTCGCGTTTGCGGGGGCCTTCGGCGTCGGCGTCTTCGTCTTCTCTGCGGCGTTAGGTATCGTTCCCCCGCGTCTCGGTGCCCGTCGCGTCCATCTAATGGGGGTGCTGATCGGGCCGTTGATGCTTTCTTGAGGGAGATTCACGACCGGTTTGTATCGTGGTCCGACGAGTGATCTCTGGCCGACGACGGCAAAGAACAACCGTTAAACGTCACGCGACGGTCTAGAGAGATATGAGCGAAACCGAAAGCCGGAGCACACAGCAGTGTGTCTCCTGTGGCATCCAGGTGTCCGGCATGAGCGCCGCGCGGTTTGCCTGCCCGGACTGTGGTGTGACGATCTACCGATGCGCGAAGTGCCGCAAGCAGAGTAACCTCTACGAGTGCCACGACTGTGGCTTCCGAGGGCCCTGAACATGGGAGATGTTGCCGCCAAGATCAAGGTCATGCCGAACAGCCCCGAAATTGACCTCGACGACCTCGAAGACGAACTCGAGGAGTCGCTCCCGCAAGGAGCGAAGATCCGCGGCTTCGAGCGCGACGATGTCGCGTTCGGACTGGTCGCGCTCCTCCCAACTGTCATCGTCCCTGACGGCGCGGGCGGCACCGAGGCGGTGGAAGAGGCGTTCTCCGGCGTGGACGGCGTCGAATCCGTCGCCGTCGAGAACGTCGGTCGTCTGTAAACGGGTGGGCTTTCGCCTCGCTACCGATGTAAATCGAGCGGTCGGTTTTCCTCGTTGTTGCTTGGTCCCGAGCCACTGCGCCGTCGATACTGATCGGCCGCACCGCCGACACTCATGCTGACACTTTTTGTATCCGTCCGTGAACGCCGTGTGTGAAACTGAAACAGAAGCTTCAGGAGGGGAAACAACCGGTCGGCGGCTGGTGTTCGCTCCCATCGCCCGGCGTCGCCGAGGTGCTGGCGACGGCGGAGTTCGATTTCGTCACCGTCGACACGGAGCACGCCCCGACGAGTACGGAGTCGGTCGAGCACGCGGTCCGAGCGATCGAGGCGGCACCGGGGGAGACAGCGCCCCTCATCAGGATCGGAACTATCGACCACGCCCGTATCAAGCGCGTGCTCGACACAGGGCCTGCGGGGGTGATGGCTCCGCAAGTGAACACCGCAGCGGACGCCAGAGAGCTGGTGCGAGGGTGCCGATATCCGCGACAGCAGCGCGGTCCCAGCTCTCCGAGCGAGCACACCACGGACGAAAGTACGTCGGACGACCGCTCCGACGATGTGTGCCGGGGTCGTCGTGGCGTTGCGGCAAGTCGAGCATCGAACTACGGTCGTCGGCTTGACGAGTACGTACGGAACGCCGCCGAGTCGCTCGCCGTGATCGCTCAGATCGAGACGCCGGAAGCGGTCAAGAACGCGGGCAATATCGCAAGCGTTCCCGGGATCGACGCGCTGTTTGTCGGTCCGGCAGACCTCTCGGCGTCGCTCGGACGGTTCCGCGAATTCGATGACCCGGCGTTCGCGGACGCGGTCGAAAAGACGGTGACTGCCGGCAACGACGCCGGGGTCCCGGTGGGGACGCTGGCGACGACTGACGAACGGATCGACGCGTGGCTCGACGCGGGGTTCGACTTCCTGATCGTCGGGACGGATATCGGGTTCCTAGGAGCCGGCGCGGATCGGGCGATCGAACGATATCAGCGCAAGTTGTGACTCTCGGGTCACCGGGTGTTTAAGCCGCGGCCACCCGAACGAGACGACATGCGTGGAATTCGTATCGGGACCGTGGTCGGCATCCCGATCCGCCTCAACTGGACGTTTCTGATCGTGTTGCCGCTGTTCGCGTATCTCATCGGTTCACAGGTCGCGACAACGGCAGAGGTGATGAACGAGGTGATGGGAGCGGGGATCGATCCGACGGCGCTGACGGCGGGACTTACGCCGTGGGTGCTGGGATTCGCGGCCGGTATCGGACTGTTCGGCGGCGTGTTGCTCCACGAGTTCGGCCACTCGCTGGTCGCGATGCGGTACGGCTACGAGATTGATTCCATCACGCTGTGGCTGCTCGGCGGACTCGCGAGTTTTAGCGAGTTCCCCGAGGACTGGAAACACGAGTTCTGGATCGCGGTCGCAGGACCAATAGTCAGTATCGGGGTCGGTGTCGTCTGTTATGCCGTGTTTCTTTTCGCACCGGCTGACGCAAACGCAGTGGTGTTCGTCTTCGGCTATCTTGCGTTGCTGAACGTCGTGTTGGCCGGCTTCAATATGCTCCCCGCGTTCCCGATGGACGGCGGACGAGTGCTTCGAGCACTGCTGGCCCGCAAGCGCCCGCACGCACAGGCGACCCAGCAAGCGGCCGGGATCGGGAAGATATTCGCATTCCTGATGGGGATCATCGGGCTGTTGACCTTCCAGCTACTGCTCATCCTGCTTGCGTTCTTCATCTACATCGCAGCCTCCGGGGAGGCTCAGCAGACGACATTAAAAGCGGCCTTCGAGGATGTTACCGTCGCCGACGTGATGACCCGGCGTGAGGATCTCCGGACGGTGACAGAAGACACTTCCATCGCCGACCTGATGAGCCGAATGTTCGAGGAACGGCACACCGGCTACCCGGTTATGGGTCGTAACGGTCTCGTTGGGATGGTAACGCTTGAAGACGCCCGAAGCATCCGGGAAGTCGAGCGGGATGCGTACCGCGTTGAAGACGTGATGGCCACGGATGTCGCCTCGGTGACCGCCGACACCGACGCGATGACGGCTCTCCAGACCATGCAGGAACACGATGTGGGTCGACTTCCGGTTCTCAGCCCACAGGGTGAGTTGATCGGGCTCATCTCGCGGTCGGATCTGATGACGGCGTTCAATATCATCCAGACCGGCGGAACGCCGAGTATCATCTCCGGGCGGCGACTGAGTGACGACCAACGACCGCTGTGACCGGCTACTCTGCCCGCTCCGCTCGTTCCGGGCGCTGACGACCGTTGGAGGCGTCGTCGTCGGTAGCGTCCGAACCCACCGTCGACAGTCGGTCGAGCGCGTCGACCATCGCGACGACGCTAGCCCGCGTGATATCGGCGTCCGACGCGGACACCGAGACGGACCGGTCGCCACGAGAGAGGTCGACCGCGACGGTGACGACCGCGTCGGTACCGCCGGTGATAGCGTCAACGTGGTACGAGTCGAGTTCGAAGCCGGCACTCGCAGCGTGGTCCATCTCGCCCGTACTCCTCCCTGCTTCGAGCGCCGTCCGGACCGCATCTAACCCGGCGTCGACCGGGCCAGAGCCGGTGCCCGAGGCGACGCGCTCCTCGTCGCCGACGCGGAGCCGAACGGAGGCCGTCGGAAGGTTGCCGCCGGAGGTTGCCGAGAGGTCGACGAGTTCGACGTGTCGGTCGCGCTCGCGACCCTGCACGTCCTCCGCCATCGCGAGCAGGTCGGCGTCGGTGACACGCTTTCCCCGGTCGCCGAGTTCCTTTACTCGTGAGACAATCTCGCGGAGCTCCGTATCGTCGACATCGATTTCGTGTTCCGCAAGCGCGGCCGCTACCCCCGCCCGTCCGGCGTGTTTGCCCAACACGAGCCGGCGCTCACGGCCGACCGTCTCGGGTGGATACGGCTCGTACATTGCCCCGTCTTTTAACGTCCCGTCGGTGTGGATCCCGGACTCGTGGGCGAAGGCGTTCGCGCCACAGACCGCCTTGTTCGGCGGAAGCGCTACTCCGGTCACGTCGGCAACGCGTCGACAGAGCCGATAGAGTCGGTCGATCTCGATCGTGTCTACGTCGTAACATCGGTCGAGTGCGATGGCGACCTCCTCGATAGCGACGTTGCCGGCTCGTTCGCCGATACCAGTGACAGTACCATGGACCGTGTCCGCACCCGCTTTCAGGCCGGCGTGGACGTTTGTCACCCCGAACCCGAGGTCGTCATGGGTGTGGAGGCTCGTGGGGCCGAGCTCGGCGAGCCGCGAGACGACCTCGGCGGTGTGTTCTGGCCCGGCCGCGCCGACGGTGTCACAGTAACAGACGCGGTCCGCGCCAGCATCGAGACCGGCTTCCATGAGTCGTTCGAGGTACGCACGGTCGGCTCGCGAGCCGTCCTCGCCGAGCACCTCGACCCAGAGCCCGTGATCCGTCGCGTACTCGACGAGTTCGACGGTGGTATCGACAACCGCGTCGCGGCTCGATCCCACCTTGGTCTCGACGTGTCTGTCTGAAGCCGGCACGACGAGGTTGACCCCGTCGACATCACAGTCGAGCGCGCGGTCAATATCGCTTCGCACGCCACGGGCGAAACTCGTGACCGTTGCGTCGAGTCCCTCGTTGGCGACCCGTCGAATCGCCTCGCGTTCTCCCTCCGAGGTACACGCCGAGCCGGCCTCTATGACGTGAACGCCAGCGGCGTCGAGTTCGCGGGCGATATTCACCTTATCCGCGGGCGTGAGCGAAACGCCCGGCATCTGTTCGCCGTCGCGCAGCGTCGTGTCCAGTAGCTGTACCTCCTCGAGGTGTGTGAGTGGGTTCAAAAGGGTCTCCGTGTCGGTGTCGGCGGGAGCGTCGTCTCCGGACAGACGCTCCCGATCAGTTGATAGGTCGTTACGTTCGGCGAATTTCGCGGCCAGCCGCCGTGAGGCGACTTGCTCTATCCTCCGAACGACCACGATCGCTTCGTGTCATTCGTACCCGTGCCGATGGTTCACAGCCGTATAAACTGCCGGGTCGCGTCAGCTTTGACCAAACAGGGTCGGACAGAGCGATGATCCGCCGTCGGCGGGAGAGTTATCCTCACGCGGTACCGATCGCGTCTCATGTCAACCCGCCGGACCGACGCCTTCTCCGCCGCGGCGGTTACAGTAGTTGTCTTGGCCTTCGGGAAAGCACGCGGCCACGAGCCGGCGGATCTCTTTCGACCGAGAGCGTTCCTCTCAGGGATCGGTTGCGCACTCCTTCTTGAAGCCGGCTTCGCGAGATGGCCGGCGCGGGCCCGCCGACTGTGGCGACGGCCCGTCGTCCGGTTCTCGTCGCCGGTGCTACTGGTCGTGGGCGTGATTGCGGCCGATCGGAACGCTCGTCGCCGAGGCGGAGACGCCGCCGAAGTCGCCCCGTTCGCGGGGGTTCTCGGTGGACTCGCGGGCTACTTCATGCTGCTCGCTGGGATCGGTTCAGGACTCGTTCCGGAGCCGGCGACGTGGTTCGACACCTGCGACACTGAAGCTGACAGTGAGTAGCCGCCCGCCAGGGATAGCGTTATGTCGCCGCCGAGAGGAGGTCGCCGTATGCGGACAGTCGCTATTGAAGACGTCGACGTGGTCACCAACCCGATGGGTGTACACGACCTCCGGAAGCCGGTGTCGCGAGCGCTCGGAACCGAACACGTCGCGATGAACTACTTCGAACTCGCTCCCGGCGACGCTTTCGCCGGGGGGCTCCATACACACGAGGATCAAGAGGAGGTGTTCTACGTACTCTCCGGAACTGCCACCTTCGAGGTCGGTCGCGAGCGCGAGCGGGTCGATGTCGGTCCGGGTGAGTTGATCCGGTTCGCGCCGGGGGAGTTCCAGTCAGGGTTCGTCCGCGAGGAGGCCGAGGAGGAGGTTGTCGCGTGGGCGTTCGGCGCGCCGGGGGCCCACCACGACTGGGACGCAATCCGGTCGGTCGCGACCTGTCGAGCCTGCGAGGAGGAGCGGGTTCACGACACAGAGCTTACCGATGAGGGCCGGTTCCGGTTCACCTGCGTCGAGTGTGAAACGTCGTTCTCGCCATGAATCGGTGCGCTTCGACGGGTACGAGAGTCTGGTCAGCCGAGCAGTGACCGGATCGACCGGCGGCGGGTGCCACACGTCTCGCGGTACTCGCAGGCGGTACAGCGATCATCGTCGACACGTGGCGGCGGGCCGTCAATGGCGCGGGCCGTCCGGAGCGCCTGCCGGTACGCCGCCTTTCGCCGAGTCGTAAGTTGGACGGTGCGGACGACGCCGACCGCTGGATACTCGACTATCGCCTCCTCAACCCGCCGTTCGCGCTCCCACGACAGCGCCTTCGCGGCGGCGACCGCCCGCACCGACTGTGGCTCCCAGACGCCGTTCTCGGGCGGTTCACCGGGCGAGCAGAGGACCGGTATCGGCGGACCGTCGTCGGGGCCGGCGATCAGCTTGTGTGCGACCCCGTGACAGTCGCGCCCAGAGAGAAACGCGCGTTCCTCGACCGGATCGACGAGGCGATCGTACACGGGTCGGTCTCGAAGCCGCGCGAGGTTGCGACGATAGGCGGCCGGCGAACGACGGATCGGGAGTCGCCGGAGCGTCGCGTCGGGCGCGTCCACCAACTCAGGATAGCGAAACGCCAGATCGATCCGCTCGCGGGGCATCTCCGGGAGTTCGCGGTCCGACTCGTTCCGCCGGTAGTACAGCTGCCGGGGACAGTACGCGGCGGCCGCGAGGTCGCTAAACGGGGTCACACCCGGGGTGGCCGCGGTTTCGTATATAAGAGGTCGGATGACGCGGTGGGCGTGTCCAGCGTGGGCGTGACTACAGCGACACGTCCGTCTCGATATCCTCCGTCGCCTCCCGGAGACCGTCCTCGCGCGCGTCGCTCGCATGCGATCCCTCGATTTCCGCGTCCGTCAGGAGGTCGCGGAACTCGTCACGGAACCGGTCGTTCGCCCGCGTCGAGGCCAACTCTGCCCGGGCGACCGGCGCGTACTCTCGGATAACATCAGGACTGGTGTCGAGGTCGGTTGCTAGCGCATCGAGGTCGCGGTCGGCGGCAATCGCCCGTTTCAGCGCCGCGTACTCGAAGGGGGCGTCGCGGTCGTCGTCGTCAACGAGGTGGAGATCCAACCGTGCTCGACGGATTGTGTCGAGGTCCACGGTACCCGTTCCGTCTGCCAGATCCGCGGCAATCGCGGCGTCGTCCTCGTCGTCGAAGAACCCGCGGACGACCCGGCGATACCCCGCATCGTCGAGTCCGGTGTCGAACCCGTACCGGTCGCGCATCGCCGAGACGAGCTCGGCGACGCGGGCAGCGACCGCGTCGTCGTCGCGGTCGGTGAGGCTCCCGGGCGACTCCTCCTGACGCTCGGTCACCGTCTCGGAACCGGTCGTGTCGACGAAGAGATTCCGGAGGTCTTCGGTCTTTTCGTCCATACGTTCAGTGCGTACGGGCTTCACCTGAAAAAACGTGTCGTCGAGGCCCCTCGCGGCCACGTACGGTTCCGGACGCCCACCGACACAGCCCATCAGGACAGTTGTAAACCAATACAGTCAAGTTGGTTTACGAAAGAACGTGAGGCATGTCGACACGAACGGAGTCAGTCGATCTCGTCGGCGACGAAGCAGCGACGAACGTCGCCCGCGCGGCCCTGTTCGCCGCGCTGGTCGGGGCGTTCGCCTACGTCTCGTTTCCGCACCCGTTCTCAGCGTCGCCGATTACCCTCCAGGTACTCGGCGTGTTCCTCGCCGGAATCTTCCTTGGACCGGTATGGGGCGGCGGCGCGTTGGTACTCTACCTCGCGGCCGGCGCGCTCGGTGCGCCCGTCTTCTCGGCGGGATCCGGCGGCTTCGGCGTGCTGGTTTCGGCGCCGACGCTCGGCTACCTCTGGTCGTACCCGTTCGCCGCGGCGCTCATCGGATTCGTCGTCCACGGCGGCGTGACGCTCCGGGACATCGACGCGGTCGGTTTACCGCGACTGGTCGGCGGGATGGTCGCCGGCACAGCCGTCATCTATGCGTTCGGGGTCGTCGGATTCGCGGTCGTCCTCGAACTCACGCTCGTGGAGGCGTTCCTCACCGGCGCTCTCGCGTTCATCCCGTTCGAGGCCGTAAAGATGGCTGCAGCAGTCGGTGTCGTTCGGTCGGACGCGATTGCTGCGAACTGACCGCAATGATTCAACCACGGGGGATCGCGTGATCGACATCGACGGAATCACCTGTCGATACGGGGGTGGGACACGCGGAGACGACGAGCGCGCGAGCGGCGACGAGTCAGACGGTAACAGTGCTGACGGCGTCGTCGCCGTCAACGACGTGTCGCTCTCGATCCCGGACGGCGAGTTTCTCGTCGTTGCCGGCGCGAACGGATCCGGCAAGACGACGCTCGTCCGGACGTTCAACGGACTCGTGACTCCCGACGAGGGGACGGTGTCAGTCAACGGCACACCCGTCAATGAGGACCTCGTTGCGGCCCGAAGCACCGTCGGGATGGTGTTTCAGGATCCGCGCGACCAGCTCGTCTCCGCGACGGTCGGGGGCGATGTCGCGTTCGGCCCGGAGAATCTTGGGCTCTCGCACGACGCGATCGACCGGCGGGTTGCGGACGCCCTCGACGCCGTGAACATGGCGGGTCGTGGTGACGAACGGATCGAGATGTTGTCCGGCGGGGAGCGCGAGCGCGTCGCCATCGCCGGGGCACTCGCGATGGAGCCTGACCACCTCGTTCTCGACGAGCCGTTCACGGGGCTCGACGAGCCGGCCCGACGGTCGGTCGTCGATCGGCTCCAGGCGCTTAGTGCGGCGGGTACAAGCGTAATCGTCGTCACCCACGACCTACGTGACGTGCTCGCCCTCGCGGACCGCATTGTTGGACTCTCCGGGGGGCGGATCGCCGTCGACGCGCCGCCTGCGGACGCGATCGAGGCGCTTCTCGGACTCGACGTGCGCGTGCCCCGTGGCGACGAGGAGAGGGTTCGGCCATCGTGACCCTCGCGTACGTCCCCGGCGACTCGCTCGCACATCGGCTGGATCCGCGCTCGAAGCTCCTCGTTCAGGGTGGGTTCGCGGCCGCCGCCTACGCGTACACGACGCCCCGCGGACTCGCCGTCCTGACAGTCGTTGCTGCCGGGTCACTGCTGGCGGCCGGCGGGGGCCTGCGTGACCTGTGGGGGTATCGGTTCGCGCTGCCGTTTCTGCTTCTCTCGCCCCTCGTCGCTGGGGCGACGCTCGGTGACCCGTGGTTCCGGTTCGACCGCGCCCGCGATACGACGCTCGCGAGCTATCGAGTCCTGATCGTTCTCGTCGTCGCCGCTGCGTACGTCAGATCGACGCCGATCCGAGCGTCCCGAGCCGCGATCCAGCGCGCAGTCCCCGGCAGGTTCGGGCAGTTTCTCGGCGTTGGCGTCGCGCTCGTCTTTCGGTTTCTCCCGCTGTTGAAGCGTGACCTACTTGCGACTCGGGACGCGGTCCGCGCGCGTGCCGGCGGTGAGCGCTCCCTCCGCGACCGGATGCGTCTCGTCGCCGTCGGCGGGATCAACCGAGCGTTCGGACGCGCCGACCGGCTAGGAACGGCGCTGAACGCCCGGTGTTTCGCGTGGAATCCGACGCTTCCACGCCTCGCGTTCGGTCGGCTCGACCTGCCGGCGATAACGCTCAGTGTGGGACTGGCGGCGGCTGCGGTCGTAAGTGTCGTGTGAGTTCTTCACCCGTTGGCGGCGATTCCGGTCCGGGGGTGTGATAACTTTTAACCCGACGCTACCCACCTGATCGATCATGATGGCCTTACAGGCGGCCACCCGAGAGACGTTCTGGACCATCGGTCCAGTCGGGAAAGCCGCCTTCTACTGGCTCGCCGCGGTCGCGATTCTCGTGTTCCTCTACGGTGTGTACGCCCGGTTTGCGGCGTACACGCAGGGTCGCACGGATCCCCGTGACCGACTGTCGGATCTTCCGAGTCGGATCCGCTCTGCGACGCGGACCGTGCTCTCGAACGAGAACCAGTACGACCGCGACTTATACGCCGGGATCATGCACACGTTCGTGCTGTGGGGGTTTCTCGTCCTCGTGGTCGCGACTGCCATTCTCGGGTTCGACATCGACGTGTATCGCCCGCTCGCCGGCGAGTCGTTCTGGGTCGGCGACTTCTATCTGGCCTACCAGTTCGTCGTCGACGCGTTCGGCCTGCTGTTCGTCGTTGGTGTCGGGATGGCCATTTATAAACGGTACCGGAACCGGGAGGGCCGGCTGTGGGGAAAACACACCTCGCTGGAGGACGACGCGTTCGTCTGGACGCTCTTTTTGCTCGGCGTCGGCGGATTCCTCGTTCAGGCGATCGGAATCGTCGGGCAGCCGGAGCGCGCAGGCGAAACCGTCTCATTCGTCGGAATGGCGATGGCAAACGCGTTCCAGTGGGCCGGTCTGACACAGGCCGGGGCGGAGGCCGCCTACGGCGTGATCTGGTGGCACCACTCGCTGCTGGCATTCGCGTTCATCGCGTGGATCCCCTACGCGAAACCGTTCCACATGATCTCCTCGTTCGCAAACGTCGTCGCGCGTGACGAGAACGCGGGCGCGCGACTCCCGAACGTCCCTGCCGACCTCGATCACACCAACGCCGAATCTATCGAGGACTTCACGTGGAAAGAACTGATGGACGGGGACGCCTGTACGAAGTGCGGCCGGTGTACCTCGGCATGTCCCGCGGATACAGTTGGGCGAAACCTCGACCCACGCGACGTGATCCTCGACCTGAAGGCGTACCGGGAGTCGATTAGCGACGACCCGGTAGTCGGACGCGGCGAGCAGATGGCGACGGATGGCGGAACAGTTCCCATCGTTGCCGACGAGGGCGGCGTGATCGCCGCGGAGTCAATGGAGTCGTGTATGTCCTGTATGGCCTGTATGGACGCCTGTCCCGTCGACATCGAACACCTCACAGCGTTCACGCGAATGAACCGACAGCTCGTCGACGAAGGGGCGGTCGACTCGCACCTACAAGACATGTTCCAAGATGTCATGCAAAAAGGGAACAGCTTCGGGGAGTCACAGTCGACCCGGGCCGACTGGGCCGACGGGCTCGATTTCGAGCTCGACGACGCCCGAGAACAAGAGGTGGAGTACCTCTGGTACGTCGGCGACTATCCGAGCTTCGACGACCGGAACAAGAAGGTTGCCCGCGCGCTTGCCCGCCTGTTCGACGAAGCCGACGTATCGTTCGGGATTCTCTTCGACGACGAGAAGACCGACGGCAACGACATCCGGCGGATCGGCGAGGAGTTCCTCTACCTCGAACTCGCCGGCCATCACGTCGAGACGTTCGCCGACTGTGAGTTCGACTCAATCGTCTGTACCGACCCCCACTCGTACAACACCATCAAACACGAGTATCCTGAAGTCGACTTCGCGGAGTTTGCCGACGACCCGATGATGCCGTTTGACCGCGAGGAGCCGTGGGACCCAGACGGAGAGATTGATGTGTTCCACTGGACGCAGGTGGTCGAACGGCTGGTCGACGAGGAGCGACTCGGGCTCGCAGGCGACGAGCTCGACTACACCGTCACCTATCACGACCCCTGCCATCTCGGGCGATACAACGACGAGTACGAGGCGCCGCGCGAGCTAATCCGTGCGACCGGAGTCGACCTCCACGAAATGCCGCGGTCCCGTGAGAGTTCTTTCTGTTGTGGCGGGGGCGGCGGCGGCCTCTGGACCGAACACGACGAGGCGGTAAAACCGAGCGAAGAACGGCTCCGTGAGGCGGTCGAAGACACCGATGCGGGTGCGGCGGTCGAGAAGTTTGTCGTTGCCTGTCCGATGTGTACGACCATGTTCGAGGACGGCCGGAAGACGGGAGGGTTCGAGGACGAGGTCGAAATCGTCGACGTTGCGGAGCTGTTGATCGAGGCGCTGGAAACGAGGACGTAGCGCCCGGGAAACTCCAGCGTACTCAAACGCCGTTCGAAGGGGATTCAGCCGCGGGTGAGGTGCGGCGCAGCAGGGCCCGCCCGGCCGCCCGGTCGCGGACCGGCGCGTCGCCGAGATAGTCGACGAGCGCCTCACGAAGCAGGGCCGTCTCCTCGCCGTCGAGCGGATCGCCACGCTCGATGCTACACAGCGGTCGTCGGTGTGGAGGGTTCTCAGCGGTATCGACACGGGTTGCGTTCGTCTCGACCGACGCAGCCGCGCCGTTCTCGGCAGCAAACTGTTCACAGGCGGCAACGAGCGCCGCGTGTGCGACCCACGCCTCCTCGCGGTCGAACGCGAGACCGTCCGCATCGTCTCTCGGAGGGCTCATTCAGTTGGCTCCTCCGTAGGAAGGCTCTTAAAAGTATGCGTGCCAGCCGGATCGGCGAGAGTTCGATGGTTTAAGACTCGGGGAGTGAAACGATCGACTATGGTGCGGGATCCGTCGCGCGAGGAGGAGCCGCCCGCCGTCGCGGACGTGCTCGACGCGCTCGCCGACGACGCGGCGCAACGCATCGTTGCGGCACTCTCGGAGCCGAAAACGGCGAGTGAGCTCTCGGAGGAATGTGACGTTCCGCTGTCGACGACCTACCGAAAGCTCGAGACCCTCGTTGACGCCTCGTTGCTGACGGAGTCCACCGACATTCGGCGTGACGGCCAGCATACGACGCGATACTCCGTTGCCTTCGACGAGGTCCGCGTCTCGATCGACGGCGAGGCCGATCGTGAGCTAACCGTCGAGTTCGAGCGACCCGATCGAACCCGAGACGAACGACTCGCGGACCTCTGGTCCGAACTTCGTGAGGAAACATGAGTGTATACATAGAGATCGCCATCATCGTCGCAAAGACGGCCATCCTCCTTTTGGGTGGCTCCATCACCTTCTACGCGCTTCGCGCGTTCAGACGAACCGGAGATCCGTCGTTACGTGCGCTCGGGATCGGATTCGGCGTCGTCACCGTCGGTGCGCTCATCGGAGGCGTCTCACACCAGATCATCCGTGCCGATCTGACCGTGGGAATCGCCATCGACAGCCTGTTGACGGCGATCGGATTCGCCGTGATCGTCTACTCGCTGTACGTGGAGTGAACTCCCTCCCGATCCGGTTGAAACACTACGTTTCAAATATACTCCCGACTGAACCGGCAGGTCGCTGCGGAGTGCGTATGATCGATACCGGGAGTGGGTATATCGATATAGATGATCGGTTGTTTATAAGTCGGGTGTGGGTGTTGCTGTCGGCTGTTTATAAGTCGTTGCTGGCGGATCGACGGCAGACACCTCCAAAGCCCCAGCCG